>JAANMX010001590.1_pt1 | contig 25274 bp, 18 predicted proteins | sample 7279681 | NCBI WGS metagenome assembly JAANMX01 (sample SAMN14094542, study PRJNA606508) | bioreactor metagenome | isolation source: A lab-scale SPAN reactor treating ammonium-rich wastewater day 351 | place: Ireland: Galway | collected 2018-01-01
CGCCATGGCCGGCGTCGGCGTCGGCGTCGCCGTCGGCGGCGGTAGCATGTAGGCCGGGCGCCCGGCGCGGCCGCCGTCGCGCCCGCGCCCTCGGCGACCGGGCCGCGGGCGGTGCCGCGCCGCTGGCGCACGGTGTCCGTGGAGGATATCGGGATCGAACCGATGACCCTCGGCTTGCAAAGCCGATGCTCTCCCGCTGAGCTAATCCCCCGGAGGGTCTGCAGGTGTACCAGGAAACAGCGGCGGCGGCCGCAGGTAGCGGGCCTCGGCGGCGAGGCGGCCCCAGACCAGGAAGATCACGATCCAGGCGGTCGGCATCCACAGCATGAACTCGGGGAACAGCTGGGCGAAGCCGAGGACGTAGCCGATGCCCGCGTTGACGATCAGGAAGACGGTGATGGCCTTGCTCTCGGCGCGGGCGATCTTGAGCATGCGCAGCGACGACGCCATGAGGAAGGCGCCGACCATCATCGCGCCGGGCAGCGCCAGCCACACGCCGCGGGGCGTGGTCAGGGTGTCGCCCAGGAGCTTGGGGCCGCCGAAGGTGTCGCCGGCGACGCGGTACTTGAGGAAGGCCAGGAACCAGACGACGAGCAGGCCGCCGGCCAGGGTGGTCGGCACGCCGAAGTAGAGCCGGGTCGGGATCTCGGTGTCGGCGGCGACGTTGAAGCGCGCCAGGCGGAAGACCGCCGCCAGCACCCACACGACGCAGCCGGTGATCAGGTAGATCCGGGCCATCCCGTCGTCGAACGGGAGCTGGGCCGGGCCGTGGACCATCTCGGGCGAGCCCAGGAAGCTGTACATGAGGAACGCCGGCGCCACGCCGAAGTTCAGGAAATCGGCGAACGAGTCGAGCTGGACGCCGAGCTCGCTGGTGGCGCGCAGCCGCCGCGCCACCAGGCCGTCGAGGCGATCCGAGAGGACGGCGTAGATGATGAGCCACGCCGCCCACCGCCAGTTGCCGTCGTGGGCGCACCCGATCGACGCCAGGCCGAAGACGATGCTGGCGCCGGTGATCAGGTTGGGGGGGAGGTACCTGGCCTTCTGCACGGTCCCTCGTTACTTTCGCACCACGGCCCGGGAAATGCGTCAGGTCGAGCCGGGTTTGTCGCGCGCCGACATGGATGGCCAAGATTGGCGCGGCTAGTCGAGCGGCGGCTACAGCAGCGCTTCAACCTGGGAACGGGATCGATCATCACACGGCGAACGCCAAACGAGGCACTCCGGGCTTCTGCCCACAACCTTCACGAACCGGTGGCGGGAGGGCTACGGCAGACTGCTCAAGGAATGTAGCTCACGACGAGCGGCGCGGATGATGGCGATGGCAGAATGTAGGAAGAGCCCACCAATGAGCCCGGCAGTGACCAGATCGGGCCACGCGGTACCGGTCCAGAACACGAGCCCGGCGGCGATGAGCACCGCGACGTTGCCGAGGGCGTCGTTGCGGCTGAAGAGCCAAACCGCCCGCACATTCGCGTCGCCCTGACGGTGCGGGATCAGCACGAGCGCGGACGTCACGTTGATCACGAGCGCCGCGGCGCCGAGCCACGTCATCAACTCCGAATCGGGGAGTCGCCGCTCGACGATTCGGTACACCGCGGCGGCGAAGACGCCCAGCCCCAGTACGGTGAGGAACACGCCCTGCAGCAGTGCGGCGCGGGCGCGCCAGCGTGGTCCGTGCGAGATCGCGATCAACGCCATCAGCGTGATGGTCCCGTCGCCGAGGAAGTCGAGCGCGTCCGCCTTGAGGGCCTGGGACTTTCCAAGCAGCCCGCCGAACATCTCGACTACGCCCATCGCGAGGTTGAGCGCAACGACGATTACCATCGCGCGGCGGTAGCCTCTGCTGGCATGAGCGAGGTCCTTCGGACGGCAACAATCATCGCACGTCAAGGTCTGCCTCCCGGGCGCGGTGCTCGCCATGCATACACGCCCAGGGCCGCCGCGACGAGCCCGGTGATGCAGGACGAAACCGCGTGCCACGTTGGACGCGCAGTCACGTCGAACGATGTCATGTTGGTGCCACTGAACCACAACAGCCCGTGGAACGCCTCGAATCCGCAAAGGAACTTGGCGATCTCGCGCTTGCGGATGGTCATGGTGGTCCTCCGGTGCTTCTGCACTCATCCGGCTTCGGTGGACCGGCGGTACCAGAGGTCCCGGCTTGACGGATAATCCTGACCACCGAACCCTCGGGAGGTAGCCCGTGGAAACGTGCCGAATAGATGTCGTAGTGGCTCCGCCGAGTTCCACCACGTCGGTAGCTGCCATCCACGAGCAATGCGCCCTTGCCGGTGGAAACCGGCATGCTCATGTAGATGAGGCGCGCATCGTCGATCACCGCGCCCGATGGATCGACCACCGTGATGTCGATGTAGCTGCCCGGTGCAGACCTTGCGCCCGAGGCCAGACGACCCGACACCGTGAGGTCCCCTCCGTCGTCGCAAACGGCGGGGGGCTCGCGGAGCGAGTGATCGATACGCGGCTCGACAGTCAGGCGGCCGGCCGCGATGAGGTCCGTCCCACGGCACGCACAGCCTCCCAGCACGACCGAGAGGAGGACGACCGCGACGCTTTCGATCCCAGATTTGTGTGTCATGGCCTTCTCCGCCCGGTTACTTGCCGGACTTGGGCTTCATCGCCTCGAACTTCTCTTTGAGGTCCGGGTTGCACTCGATGCACTGCGACTCGGGCAGATTGTGCTCCTTGCACCAGTCGCCCTTCTGCTTGAACTCGGCGATGAGTTTGGGGTTGCAGCGGGTGCAGATCGACTCGGGAACGCCGTGCTCGGCGCACCAGTCGGCCTCGGAAGCGGTCGGGGTCGCCGTCGGGGTGGCTTTCGCGGCTGACTCCTTCTTCTTGTCGCACCCGCTCGGGGCAAGAACGCAGACCGACAGAAGGACGACGGGGATGATGGACAAGCCCTTCATTGGACGCTCCTATTGAGTCACCTTCAGACGGTCGCCGGCTTGACAGGCGGTGCGGCGACGAGACCGTTCTTTGATTCCGTATGGGTGCTGGGACCTGCGCGCGCGGGATCGTGCTCCGGGCCTGCACCCTGCTCTTCGTGGTCCACCACCTCCGCATCGCCCTTGGGTTCGAACCAGGGGTACAGGATCGGCAGCACGAAGAGGGTGAGGATGGTGCTGCTGATGACGCCCCCGATGACGACCGTCGCGAGCGGCCGCTGCACCTCGGCGCCGACACCGGTCGCCAAGGCCATTGGGATGAAGCCCAGCGCGGCCACCGTCGCGGTCATCAGCACGGGCCGGAGGCGGACCATGCATCCCTCGAAGATGGCCTGCTGCAGCGCCAGGCCCCGCCGGCGCAGCTGGCGGACAAAGGTCACCATGACCAGGCCGTTCAGGACGGCCACGCCCGAAAGAGCAATGAAGCCGACGCCGGCGGAGATGGAGAACGGCAGTCCGCGCGCCCAGAGGAAGGCCACACCGCCAACGACCGCGAATGGCACACCCGTGTAGACCAGCAGCGCCAAGCGGGTTGACTTGAACGAGAGATACAGCAGCAGGAAGATCAGCAGGAGCGCAACGGGCACAACGATTGCCAATCGCGTCTGGGCCCGCTGCAGATTCTCGAACTGTCCGCCCCATTCCAGCCGGTAACGCCCGGGCGGGATCTGTACCTCCGACGCTATGGCGGCCTGCGCCGCGGCCACGAACGACCCGATGTCGCGGCCGCGCACGTTGGCCTGGATCGTGGATCGCCGCTGGCCCCACTCGCGCGTGATGGTCGAGGGACCTTCGGTCTCCTCGATCGATGCTAGCTTGGAGAGCGGCACTCGCTCGCCGTTGGGAGCCGTGATGAGGATCGATCCGATGGCTTCCGGGCTTGAACGCAGACGGTCGGGCAGCCGCGAGACGAGCGGGAACCGGAGCTGACCCTCGACCACGGTCCCAAGCTCCATCGTCCCGAGTGACTCGACCAGTTCCAGGACCTCGCTGGCGGGGATTCCGTAGCGGGCGATGGCATCTGGGAGGACACGCACCTGCAGCACGGGCTGGCCGGTGAGCTGCTCCACGCTGACGTCGGTCGCGCCCTTGATGCCCTCGAGCACGGCCGCGATCTCGCCCGACTTGTTGGTGAGCACCGAGAGGTCGTCGCCGTAGAGCTTGATGCCGACATCGGCCTTGATGCCCGCCGACATCTCGTTCATCCGCATCTCGATGGGCTGCGTGAAGGCGACACGCTGCCCCGGGAGATCCCGCAGGGCGTGGTCCATCTCGCGGACCAGCTCCTCGCGCGTGACGGCGCGCTTCCACTGCGACCGTGGTCGCAGGGTCATGAAGATGTCGGTGAGCTCGACGCCCATCGGATCGGTCGCCACCTCCGCGGTGCCGATGCGGCTCCAGACATGCTCGACCTCATCGGGGAACTGGCGGAGGATCTCTTTCTCCATCAAGGTGTTCATCCGGATCGACTCGTCGATGTCCGTGCCCGCGAGGCGGATGGTGTTGGCGACAATCGATCCTTCCCCCAACTTGGGCACGAACTCGGCTCCCAAGCCGCGGATGCCCATGACGGTGACCGCCAGAAGCGCCAAGGCCAGGCCGATCACGATCAGACGGGAGCGCTGGGCGAGACGGAGCAGTGGCGCGTAGACCATGTGCGCCAGCCGCACCACTAGCGGCTCGCGCTCTTTCACCTTCCTGGGGAGCAGCAGGCTCGCCAGCACGGGCATCAGCGAGAGGGACAGCACCAGCGAGCCGATGAGCGCGAAGATAAACGTCAGCGCCATCGGCTTGAACATCTTGCCCTCGACCCCCTCCAGGGTCAGGATGGGCAGGAACACGATGATGATGATCAACTCGCCGAACATGGTCGGCTTGCGAACCTCGATGGCTGCGTCCCGCACGATGTCGATCTTGCGCCGATTCGACTGGTCGTGCGCCAGATGACGCATCGTGTTCTCGATCATGATGACCGAGCTGTCCACGACAAGTCCGAAGTCGATGGCGCCGAGGCTCAGGAGGCTGCCGGAGATGCTGAACCGCAGCATCGAGTCGAACGCGAAGAGCATGGAGAGGGGGATGGCGGAGGCGACGATGAGCCCGGCCCGCAAGTTGCCCAGGAACACGAACAGCACCGCGATGACCAGCAGCCCGCCCTCGAACAGATTCTTGCGGACGGTGTCGATAACCTGGTCAACGAGTTCGGTCCGGTCATAGACGATATCCACGCTGACTCCGGAAGGGAGGAACGGCCTGATCTCCGTGAGTTTGTCGCGGAGCCGAGAGGTCACGTCGTGGCTGTTTTCGCCCATGAGCATGAAGCCCAGGCCCAGGATGGCCTCGCCCTTGCCGTCGTAGGTCACCGCGCCTCGGCGGATCTCGGCGCCAATATTCACCTCGGCCACGTCCGCGACGCGGATGGGCACGCCGCCCCGGGCGGTGATGGGGATGTTGCGGATCTCGTCCAGCGAACCGACTCTGCCCAGCCCCTGGACAAGCAGGCTCCCGCCTGAGCGGGCGATACTGCCGCCGCCGACGTTAGCGTTGTTGCGGCGGATGGCCTCGGTGACCTCGTCGAAGGCCACGTCGTATTTGACCAGCCGGTCTGGGTCGATCCGGACCTGAAACTGCTTCTCGAAACCGCCCCAGCTGTTGACCTCCGCGACGCCGGGCACCGTCCGCAGCGCGGGCTTGACAGTCCAATCGTGGATGCTCCGCAGTTCGGTGAGGTCGATCGTTTCGCTCGACACGACGTAGTGGAACACTTCGCCCAGGCCGGTGGCGATGGGGCCCATTTGCGGCGGCGAGATGCCCTCGGGAATCTCCGCCGCGTTCAGTCGCTCGGCCACGAGTTGCCGCGCCAGGAAGATTGACATCCCGTCGTCGAAGGTGACGACGACTTGGGAGAAGCCGAACTTCGACACGCTCCGCACGTTCTGGAGGTGCGGAAGGCCGCCGAGCGCCTGCTCGACCGGGAATGAAATCTCGCGCTCGACCTCCTCGGGCCCAAGGGACGGGGCCACCGTGTTGATCTGCACCTGCACCGGCGTTGTGTCGGGGAAAGCGTCGATGTCGAGGTCCTTGAGCGCCATGACGCCCAGGCCCGCGAAGAGCAGCGAGGCGGCGATGACGATGAACCTGTTCCGAAGCGACCAGTCGATGATCCAGTTGAGCATGGCTTTCTCCAGGTTCAGTCGTCGGTGCAGCCGGCGCCGAGCTTGGCCCGGTTGAGTTGGGCCGCCAGCGCGTAGCTGCCCTTGATGGCGATAGGCTCACCTGCCTGCAGACCGGCCACGATCTCTACCCAACCACCGCCGTGACCGCCGACGCGGACCTCGCGGGTCTGGAAGACCTCATCGTTGAGCCTGACGAAGAGCAGGTGCGACTCGCCGTCCTTCTGAATGGCCGACTCGGGTACCACGACGGCCGACTGGGATGACCTCACGGTGATGCGGGCCCTGCCGAAGGAACGGGCAAAGAGATGGCCGGCGCTGTTGTCGACTTCGGCGCGGACCTGAATGGTCCTTGTCTTCTCGTTGACCTCCGGGCTGATCCAGATCACCTTCCCTACGACAGGAGTCGCTCCGGCGACGTCGGGCACAAACTCGAGTGACTGATCGACGCGGACCTTCGCCGCCTGCGTCGGTGTCAGCTGCGCGTGCACCCAAAGATGGGACGTGTCGGAGACGACCAGCAGGGGCTTGCCGGACTCGACGACCTCGCCGGCGACGACAGCGCGGGAGATCACCACCCCGTCGATTGGCGACAAGACCGGGAGGAGATTGCCCGACGTGCGGGATGGGTCGAGTTCCGCGAGGATCGGTTCGGACAGCCCCAGGTTCAGCACATCGCGCTCGCTGGGGACTTCCACCTCGCCGGATGTGGGGACGGGAAGCCCAAGATTAACCAGCGACTGCCGCGCGTTGAAGCGGCGGATGGAGGCCTCCTTGAGCTCAGCCTCGGCAGTCACCAGATCAATTTGGTTGCGGAATCCGGCCTCGGTCGAGTTGCGGATGCGGTCTAGCGCCCGCTGCCGGCTGACGACCTGCGCGGAGGCCAGCAGCAACTCTGCTTTGGCCCGCCCCACCTCGACGGCGTCCACGAGCGCGAGCACCTCGCCGCGCTTGACGCGCTGCCCCGGCTGAGCGCGCATGAGCGCGACAGTTCCAGGCACCCGCGAGGCGACCTGGGCGTACCTGGAGAGATCGAACGACACATCGGCGTTGGCTTCGACCGTCTCATCCATCGGCTTGACGGACGCGGGCTGCACCTCGATCCCGGCTCGCGCCGCGGTGTCGCCCGTGGTCAGCTGCACCGCGGGTCGCTTCTTGGTCCCGACCTGCTCAATGCCCTCCGGCTCGGCAGGAGCGCCGCTTGCCCGGTCCGTCTTGCCTTGCTGCGACGGCGGGACCGCGTTGGCCTTCAGACCGCGGCAAATGAGGCAGCTGGACTCGGGAACGCCGTGCTCGCCGCACCAGTCCTCGCGCGGCTCCTTGCCGCCGCCGAAGACCTCCGACGCCGGGGGAATCTTCCATCCCGTGCGGTGGCCGACGTAGCCGACGCCCGCGAGGACGGCGATGGTGAGGAGCGTCGGTAGGCCCCGAAGCAGCGCGCCCGGGACTCGCTTGATGATGATCATGGTGCATTCCTTGTCTGTGAGGAGACGGTCGAGGGCTCGGGTGCGGGCGCGAGCCGCCACACCGGGAAGCCGCTGAGCACCTCCAGATCCAGCAGGGCGCGGCGGTACGAGATCACGGTGTCGAGGTACGCCCGGCGGGTCCGCAGCGCCCGCTGCTGCGCGGTGACCCAGTCCAGCACGTTGAGTTCACGGGCTTCGAAGGCACCCCGCGAGAGCGTCCGGCTTCGTTCCAGCAGAGGCAGGACCTCGCGCTCCTGAGTGTCGATCTCCGCCCGGATAGCGCGAACACGGGCTAGCGCCGCCGCGGCGTCCGAACGGAGCCGGTGCAGCGCCGCGGTGTACTCGGCCCGGGCCCGGTCGCGGGCAGCGGTCTTCGCGGCGATCTCCCCCTGGTTGCGGTCAAAGATCGGGATCTCGACCGATGCGCTGACACCCGCGAAGTTCTCTGACTCACCGTCGTGCTCGTAGAGTGGTCCGGCCTTGAGCTTGAGGAATTGCCGGGCGGTCGCGAGCCGCAGCTCCTCTTCCGAGACCTGGTAGGCCGCCTCGCGCGCCTTGAGGTCCAGCCGGCTCGACAGGAGCCGCTCGTCAAGATCGCCGGCTTGGACCGCGTCAATGAGCGGGACATCGAGCGGTTTGCCGGATGATTCGAGCGGGATGACGGTGCTCGGCGGGAGGCCCAGCTCCCTGTTGAGCGCGAGCTTGGTCTGATCCAGTTCGATCTGCGCCAGGCGCCGGTCGCGCTGCACCTCAACAAGCTCAAGGTCTACCGCTGAGATATCTAAGTCGTTGGCCTCTCCCACGTCTCGCCGGCGACGGACTAGGCCGGTGGCCTGCTGGCGGAGGGCCAACTCGGCATCGAGGACCACAATGGCCTGTTCGGCCACCGCTACGTTGAACGCGAGCCGCCGGACCTCGGCGGCGATCTCGTACTCGCGGGCCAGAACCTCCGCCCGCGTGACCGCAATTCGGGCCGTGGCCACGGCCTGACGTGCTTCACGCTCACCGGGCTTGAGGACCTCAAACAGCAGGTCGGTGTCGAGCTTGAACCCCTCGGTCCCCAGCAGCCCCACGCCGAATCCGATGCCGACCTCGGGGTTGGGAAGCGTCTTGGCGGTGATCAGCAGTGCCTCGGTCTCGCCGATCGAAGCGCGGGCTGCCTGGAGATCGGGGTTGAGCATGACCGCGACGGCCATCAGCTCCGCCTCGCTCAGCCCATCGGACGCGTCGAACACGGGGGCGTCGGGCGACCCTGCAGCCGCTTGCCGGAGTTGGACCAGCGTCCCTGCGGGAAGTGTGCGGCCGTCCAGCGCCGCGAGCTCGGCTCGAGGGTCGAGGGGCTTCGGGTGGTAGCTGACACACCCGCCAAGCAGGAATAAGAGCGACCCGGTGGCCGCGATGACAGAGTTTCTCAATGGAGTTCTCGCTCAGGAGTGCTGGATCGCGCTCACGTCGTGGACGGAGCCGGTGCGTGGAGGTGTCGCCACACGGCCCGCATTGGCGGCCGGAGGCACAACGAACCGCACCGAAGCACTACAAGCGCAGAACAATTGTCGCCAGATGCGCGCGCGGAGGCGCCAAACACTCTGACAACGCTGCTCGATGGACGAAACCGCTCGGGTTCACCGGGCTGAGATCAATCACCAGCACCGCGACGAGCGCCACGAACGTGGCAACCAGGTTGTCCTGGGGCGTGGCCTGTGGGGCGGGCCGGACCATCGGCTCGCCGGCCATCGGCGAATCGACGCAGTCGCAATCGGGCTGGCTCAGGGCGAGCCGTCCGTCGTGCTCGCGGCATCCGTCCGCAAAACCGTCGCGATCATGCTCCAGCGACGCGGCGGTGGTGCAGCCACCTCCACAGCAGCTGGTGGCGGCCCACTCGATGTTCTGTCTTCCATCTCGGTGAGCGCAGAGCATCCGCGGCCCTAGCAGGCCTCCAGAGAGCAGCTGGGCCACTAAAACGATCACCACGATGTAGGGGCGGGCGTACCTCATCTGCGATAAGAGTCTAGCCAGGCCGAGTGGATAGGAATTTCGGCGGTGATGGGGGCTTGCGAACCAACTTCGACATCCGCTCCTATCGGCAACCAACCTGTAAACCCGCTCGACCCCACTCGACCGAGAGTCGAGAGTTTGGCGTGACAGGACGGGCCTGGAACCACGATCCGCGAGGCGGCCTTGGCGAACCTGACGAACCTGAGAGCGCAGCCCGGTCTGGCTGCCGTCCGCCAGGCTTCGCGGATTCCCGCGTGGAATTGGCACGGTGGGGAGCGGGCCGTCCCGATCCGAGCCGTAAACGAACAGGGCCGCGTCTTAACGACGCGGCCCTTGAAGCTCCGTATCCGCAACCCCGACGAACCGATTCTCTCGATCGATGAGGGCGCTTTGGGCCCATAATGCCGGTTGACGCGCGACGCGGCCGACATCCCGAACGAACCCAAACGGGACTGGAGGTGTATACTGAATCGGACCGATACCCCTTCCCAGATGCCTCCGGCGATCATCAAACTCGTTGCCATGCTCCTGCTCGTGGTGCAGGGATTGATCGCTTTGGCTCCTGGACGGGTGTTGTGCATCCCGGTTCGGGACTGCGGAACCCACCAATCGGAGGTTGGCGCGGCTTGTGACCACTGTGCGTCCCACACGCGGCTGGACGCCTCAAGCTGTTCTGACGATCCGGGCACAGATCATGGCTCGTTTCCTGCAGCATTCCACCCGGAAGATGAATGCGGCTGCCACTTGCATGTGCCGGTTCCGGGTAGTGAACAAGTTCCGAACAATGCAAAGAACGACGGGCCAGATCTACGGACGCTGATTGTCCCCCTCGTTGTTGCCATCATTTGGGTCCACGACGCGAACCCACCTCTCGCGGCCAGCCCGCACTTTCGGCCTCCGGATTTCAGCGTCTCTGATCAGGTGCTCTCGCTGAAGTCCACCCGCTTGCTCATCTAGCCCCAACGTTTCCGTCTGTCGGCCTCGGAGTCAGTTTTTCCGAGCGCTGAGGCGATGTCGTTTTTGACTGCTGCGAGCTCCAGAGGCTCCGACAGCAGTGCTTGGTGTCAATTCCATCCAAAGGCCAGTATCGAGTCGTGTGCCGCGTGATTCGCTCCGCCCCGGGGGGCTGCGAATCCACAGGCGCGACCGACGGCTCACTCGTTCGGAGCACCACATGCATACTTCGTTCAACAACACCGTCCACGGGCGGTCCCAACTGCGGCTCGCGACAATCACAGTCGCCGGCCTGATCGCCTTGGGGACTAGCGGCTGTCAGTCCTACGAGCGCCGGCCGCTGGACATGGCCGGCCACCACGGCGCGTTCCTCGCGCGCACACCTGAGAGTCCGGAAGTACAGGCCTTCGCCGAAGCCCTCGCGGCGCGGCCGCTGGAAATCACTGGCTTCAATCCCGCCGACGGCGTCAGTTGTGCCGAGGCGGAGCTCATCGCCCTCGTCTTCAACGCCGACCTGCGGCTGGCTCGACTGCGGGCGGGCGTCACGCGGGCGAGTGCGGAGAATGCCGGGCTGTGGGAGGACCCAACGATCGGCGTCGACCTGACGCGGATCATCGAGAGCACACCTGAGCCGTGGAAGGCATTTGCGAGCGTCGGAATCACTATCCCGATCTCGGGACGGCTCGAGATCGAGAAGCAGCGGGCCGGCGTCGAGCACGCGGCGGAGCTCGCTCGTGTCGCGCAGCGAGAATGGGCGGTGCGGATGTCTGTCCGCCGGGCGTGGAGCGAGTGGTCGGCGCTCGACGCACAACTGTCGGCGACGCGCGACTTTCTCGCTCGTGTGGATCAAGTCCTTTCGATCGTGGACAAGATGGAGCAAGCGGGCGAGATGGCTCGCACCGAGGCGCGGCTCTTCCGGATAGAGAAAGCCACGAAGGCTTCAGAACTTGCGGTGCTGGAGGTTCGAGCGCGTGAGGCCGATTTGGGCCTCCGGCAACTGATGGGAATATCCCCGGATGCACCTCTGCGCTTTCAGGCCGACGGCATCGGTCTGGCGCGGGCCGGTTCGCGCTTGGCTGTGGAACCTGCTGAACTCGAGAGCCGCAGTCCGGCGATGCTGGTCGCTGCAGCGGAGTACGAGATAGCGGAGAAGACCCTCGAACTCGAGGTTCGCAAGCAGTACCCGGACCTGCACATCGGTCCCGGATACGGAAACGAGGACGGCCAGAACCAGGTGCTCCTTGGACTGTCCGTGCCGATCCCGATCTTGAACGCCAACCGTCGCGGAATCGCCGAGGCCCGAGCCCAACGTGAACTGGCTCGGGCTGGTGCCGAGGCGACGCTGGAGCAGACCATCGGGAGTTTGAGGGCGGCTGAAGCAAGGCTTCGAGCAGCCACGCTTCGCCGGCAGACCCTCGAAACCGAGATCGTGCCGCTGGTCGATGCGCAGTACGCCGATGCCCGCGAAGTTGCACGGCTCGGCGAGGTCAACACGCTCGTGCTCCTGGAGAGTCTGACTCGCCAGCAGGAAGCCAAGATCGGACTCGTTGAGGCCGCTCGCGACGAGGCGATCGCGACCGTTGACCTTGAAGAAGTGATTGGCCCTCCGCCCGCCTCGCCGCCGCCGCTTACTCCTGCATCGATCCCAGCCGATTCGGGCTCGGTCGTTCCGGTTCAACGTTCTCCCATCACACCCACCACCAGCGGCACCAACCGCTGATCGACTCCACGAGCACACCATGCACACCACACGATCATCCACACGGCTGGCACTCACGCTTGGCTTGGCCCTTGCCTTGGCCGGTTGCGACCGAAAGGTCGAGAAGCACGCCGAAGGCGATGGCCACGACCACGGTTCCGAATCCGCCGGCTCCGGAGCAGGCGGGCAGGCCCCGACCAATCGCGTGGACATTCCCGCGTCGGTCCGCCAGAACCTCGGCATCACCTTCGCCAAAGTCGAGTCGCGTAACGTCGCCCAGACACTCCGCGTACCGGGCCGGTTCGAACTGCTCCCCACGGCCCGGCGTGAGTATCGCACACCCCTCGCTGGCCGCGTCGAACTGCTGGTGAGCCAGTACCAGAAAGTGGAACCGGGCACGCCGCTCTACCGCGTGGATGCCTCCGCCTGGCGCGAGCTGCACGAACAGATCGCCGCGATGCAAGCCCGCGTGGATTCGATGGGGCCGCTGCGCGATGCCCATCGCAGGCACGAGCAGAGCCTCGCCGACAAGGTGGCGCTCTGGCAAGAGCGGCTGAAGCAACTGGAAGAACTCAGGGCGGCCGGGGGCGGGAGCGCTGCACAGTTCACCGAGGCTCGCGCCACGCTGAACGCGACGCAAGCCGAACTCGCCGACGTGATGGAAAAGGACGCGGAGTTGCAAGCACAGCAGAAGCAGGCCGAGGCCGAACTGCGATCACTTGTTGCGCGGCGCGATTCACTCGCCCGCGCCGGGCGGTGTGGCGACGCGACACTACGAAGTGCGGACGCCGCAGGTGCGACGGGTCAGTACGACGGGTTCACGGTCTGCGCGGTCGCGGCCGGAATCGTCGAGGCCGTTGGCATCACCCCGGGCGGACTGGCGGAAGAGAGCGGGCTCATCGTGAGCATCGTGCAGCCCGACCAGATCAGGTTCCGGGCCCGCGGCTTGCAGTCGGACTTGGGCCGCCTGCGCGACGGACTACAAGTCAGGATCGCCCCGCCGCAGGGCGGCAGCATTCCTCTCGAAGATGCGATGGGCGGCGTGCTGAAGATCGGCTTGTCGGCTGATGCCGACGAACGCACCGTGGACCTTGTCGTCATCCCGGACACGCTTGCGGCGTGGGCTCGCAACAGCGTCTCGGCGCACCTGGAGGTCGTGCTCGCGGGCGGCACGGAAGAACTGGCCATCCCGCAGTCTGCCGTGGTGCGGGACGGAGCGCGAGCCATCATCTTCCGCCGCGATCCTGCCAACGCCGACAAGGTGATCCGCATGGAGGCGGACCTGGGGCTGTCCGACGGCCGCTGGGTTGTCATCGCCAGCGGCGTGAAGGAAGGCGACGAGATCGTCCTCGGCGGGAACTTCCAGTTGATGCTCGCGACCAGCGGCTCCTCCGAGAAGGCCGGGCACTTCCACTCCGACGGCACCTTCCACGAAGGGAGCCACTAACTCATGCTCGCCAAACTCATCGCGTTCTCGCTCAAGCAGTCGTCGCTCATCGTCGTCATGGCGGGGCTGGTGCTGGTCTTCGCCGGCATCAAGGTCAAGGACATGCCGGTGGATGTCTTTCCGGAGCTCAACGCGCCCACGGTGGTCGTGATGACCGAGGCGGGCGGGCTGGCGGCCGACGAGGTGGAACTGAACGTCACGTTCCCGATCGAGACGGCGGTCAACGGCCTGCCCGGCACCCGGCGGGTGCGATCGGCCTCGGCCACGAGTCTGTCCATCGTCTGGGTCGAGTTTGACTGGGGCACGGACATCTATCGCGCCCGGCAACTGGTCTCCGAGCGATTGGCGGCGGTTCGCGGGAGTCTCCCGCCCGGTGCGCACGCGGAGATCACGCCCGTGACCAGCATCACCGGCGAGATCATGTTGATGGCCTTGTCGAGCCCCGACGGCTCGGTCACGCCGCTGGAGATGCGTTCGTTCGCGGAGTTTGACCTGCGGAACAAGATTCTCGCGGTGCCGGGCGTGGCCCAGGTGGTCGCCATCGGCGGCGAGCTGCCGCAGTATCAGATCAACGTCAAGCAGGACCAACTCGCGTTGTACGGGCTCACGATCGGCGACGTGGTCGAGGCCGCGAAGGGCGCGCACTCGACGGCGAGCGCGGGCTATGTGCCCAACTGGGAGAATCAGGAACTGCCCATCCGCCAGACCGCCCGCGTGACGAGTGCGGAGGACATCAAGAACACGCTGGTCCGCTTTCACAACGGTGCGGCGGTGACGATCGGGCAAGTGGCCGATGTGCAACTCGGCCCCTCGCCCAAGCGCGGCACGGCCACCGACCGTGCCATGCCCGCGGTGGTCATCAGCGTCCAGAAGTCGCCCGGCACCAACACGCTCAACCTCACGACCCAGATCGACGGCGTGCTGGACCAGATGGAAAAGGCCATGCCCAAGGGGATGGTCCTGAACCGCGACCCCTTCCGGGCCTCGCGGTTCATCGAGCGGAGCATCCACAACGTCGTCAAGGTCTTGATCGAGGCGTCGGTCATTGTCGCGGTGATCCTGATCCTCTTCCTGCTCAACGTGCGGGCGACGATCGTGACGCTGACGGCCTTGCCGCTCTCGCTGGCGGTCGCGCTGCTCTTGCTGTGGGCCTGGGGGCTGTCGATCAACGTCATGACGCTGGGCGGCCTGGCGGTGGCGATCGGCGAACTGGTGGACGACGCCATCATCGACGTGGAGAACGTGCTGCGGCGGCTCAAGGAGAATGCGTCATTGCCCGAGGCGCAGCGCAAGTCGCTGGTGGAGGTCATTTACACCGCCAGCAACGAGATCCGCTCGTCGGTGGTCTTCGCCACCATCATCATCTGCATGGTCTTCGTGCCGCTGCTGTTCTTGCAAGGACTGGAAGGCCGGTTCTTCCAGCCGCTGGGCATCGCGTACATCATCTCCATCATGGCGTCGCTCATCGTGGCGCTCACCGTCACGCCCGCGCTGTGCAAGTGGCTCTTCTCCGGGTCGTTCGGCAAGAAGGCTCGTGGCGGCGGCGGCGGAGACGCGCACGCGGAGCACGACGGCTGGCTGGTTCGCAAGTTGAAGGGCATCTACGAACCCACGCTGCGGGCCAGCGTCCGCAACCGGGGCATCGTGCTGGGCGGCGCGGCGGTGCTCACGGTCCTCTCGCTGATCCTGATGTCCACCTTCGGCACATCGTTCCTGCCCGCGTTCAAGGAGGGCACGTTCACGGTCTTCCTGCTCGCGCCGCCGGGCACGTCGCTGGTCGAGAGCAATCGCCTGGCGACGGGCGTGGAGGCCCAGCTCGCTCAGATCGAGGGCGTGTCGAGCGTGACTCGCCGCACGGGCCGGGCCGAGCGCGATGAGCACGCCGAGCCGGTGAGCAGTTCGGAGGTCGAGGTCACGATGAAGCCGGGCGTGGATCAGGACAAGGTCCGCGCCGCCATCGACCGCATCATCGCCAACATCCCGGGCATCACCACGATGGTCGGCCAGCCCATTGAGCACCGCCTGAGCCACGTCCTTTCGGGCACGCCCGCCGCGATCGCGATCAACGTCTACGGCGAGGACCTCAACGTCCTGCGTTCGCTCGCCAAAGAGATCGAGGCCGCGATCAAGCCCATCCCCGGCACTCGCGATGTCGCGGCCAACCGCGAAATCATGATCACCTCGCTGCCCATCCGCTACCGCCCGCAGGACTTGACGGCCGCCGGGCTTTCACCCGGCGCGGCCGCCGAGCAGGTGCAGCAGGCGCTGTACGGCGAGACCGTGGCGGAGGTGAGCCAGGGCGTCCGCCGCTATGAGATGGTCGTGCGGCTCGCCGAGAGCGAGCGGGAGCGGATCGACCAGATCATGGACCTGCAGCTGCGCGGCGCGGCATCCGCGAGCGGTGAAGGGAAGGGTGCGATCGTGCGGCTGCGCGATGTTGCCGACATCGGCCCGGAGAAGACCAGCAACCTGATTGCCCGCGAGAACGCCCAGCGCAAGGCGGTGGTCTCCACCAACGTCGCTGATGGTTACAACCTCGGGCAGTTGGTGGCCCAGGTGCAGGCCAAGGTGGACCCGATCGTGCAGAAGGCCGGGTACACCGTTCATTACGGCGGGCAGTTCGAGGCCCAGCAGTCCGCGAGCAGAACCATCTACATCATGGGCGCGGGCGTGTCGGTCTTCATGTTCCTGCTGCTGAAACTCTCCACCGGCAAGGCCCGCGTCGCGCTGCTCGTCATGCTTAACCTGCCGCTCGCGCTCATCGGCGGCATCGCGGCGATCTATCTGACCGAGAGCCCTTCTCTTGTCGGCAACACGCTGGCGCTCTTCGGCCTGTCGTCGTCTCGCTACATCGCGCCCGTGATCTCCATCGCCAGCATGGTGGGGTTCGTGACCCTCTTCGGCATCGCCGTCCGCAACGGCATCCTGCTGGTGAACCACTACGACCACCTGCAACAGCACGAGGGCAAGAGCATCGCCGACTCGATCATCCAGGGATCGATGGAGCGCCTGGTGCCGATCCTGATGACGGCGCTCACGGCCTTGCTGGGACTCGTGCCGCTGGCGCTCGCCAAGGGCAAGCCCGGCAGCGAACTGCTCGCGCCGCTGGCGATCGTCGTCCTGGGCGGGCTGGTCTCGTCAACGTTCCTCAACCTCTTCGTCGTCCCCGCCGGCTACGCGCTGGCGTTCAAAGTGAAGCACCCCGCGACCGACCAGCCAGGCGTTCTGGCCCGGCTGCTGCGTCGCGCGTCCAAAAAGTCCCCGTCCACCAACTGATCGCAAGGAGTCTGAACCATGAGCATCACCCGCACATTGTCCCTCACGCTCGCCGTCCCCGCGCTCGCGCTTGCGTTGTCGATGAGCGCCTGCGAGAAGAAGGCCGAGGCACCCGCCAAGCCCGCCGCTGGTTCCGCTGGAGCCACCAAATCAGACGGGCACGACCACAAAGCCGGTGACGGCCACGATCACAAGTCGGGCGACGGGCACGATCACAAGGATGGTGACGACCACGACCACAAGCATGGCCACGGGCACGGCCCCAAGACCGAACTTGGCACGCAGTCGGCGGGCGGCATGACCATCGCCGCCGCGCGCGAGGGCGATGTCACGCCCGGCGGCGAGGCCACGTTCGACATCACGGTCTCCGGCGGCACGGGCAAGCCCGCGGCGGTGCGCGTGTGGGTGGGCTCTCAGGACGGCAAGGGCTCAATCAAGGGCAAGGCCGAGGCCGAGGGCGACGGCTGGCACGCCCACGCCGAAGTGCCCAAGCCCCTGCCCGCGGGGAGCAAACTGTGGGTGGAGGTCGAGACCGCCAAGGGCGAGAAGCACGTCGTCGGGTTCGAACTTAAGTCGTAAGCAGACTGGCCGCCGGAGCGATGCCCCGGCCATGCCGCGCTCGTTCACATCCACGTTCATTGTTTCGAGGATTCCACCATGAAGACCACCACCGCCTCCAAGCGTTCCATCTGGTCCCTCTCCCTGAGCGTCGCCGCGGCGCTCGCATCGGCGACGCCCGCGCTGGCCCAGCACGACCACGGCAAGGGTCAGCCGGCGGGCTCGCACGCACACGGCGATGCCGCCCACGCCACGTACTTCTGCCCCATGCACTGCGAGGGGACCAAGACCTACGACAAGCCCGGCAAGTGCCCAAAGTGCGGCATGAACCTCAAGAAGCAGACCACCGATGCATTCTCGGTTGACATCAACCCCGTGGGCGGGGCTATCACCGTGGGCAAGCCCGCCACGCTCGTCTTCACCATCAAGGACCCCACGGGCCTGCCCGTCACGAAGGTCGAGACGGTCCACGAGAAGCCGCTGCACTTGCTCATGGTCAGCAAGGACCTCTCGTGGTTCGCCCACGAGCACCCGACGCTCCAGCAGGACGGCACGTTCACCTTCACCTACACCTTCCCCCAGGCGGGCGAGTTCTTCTTCTTTAGCGACTTCACGCCGCCCAAGGTCGGCCAGCAGGTGGTGACCGTGCCGGTGACGATCCCCGGCGCGGCCCCCGCCTCCAAGCCGCTCACCATCGACTCGGACAAGCCCAAGACCATCGACGGCTACACGGTGACGCTGGAGACCGGCGGCCCCGTGAAGACCGGCGGCGCGACGCACCTGGCATACACCGTGAGCAAGGACGGCAAGCCGGTGACGACGCTGGCCCCGTACCTGGGCGCGATGGGGCATCTGGTCATCATCAGCGAGGACCGCGCGCAGTTCGTGCACAGCCACCCGCACGAGGGCGAGGGCCACAGCGCGGGCGGCCCGAAGGTGGACTTCGAGGCCCACTTCACCGTCCCCGGCACGTACAAGGGCTGGGCCCAGTTCAACGTCGGCACGAAGGAGAAGGAGCGGGTCATCACCGTGCCCTTCACCTTTGCCGTCGCCAAGGGCGAGGGAAAGAACGCCGGCGGGAAGGACGCCCATGACCACGGCGATCACGACCACGGCGCGGGGAGCGCGATCGGCACGGCCACCATCGGCGCGTGGACCGTCAAGGTCTCCGGCGAGATCGAGGCGGGCAAGGAAGCCCACCTGGACATCGAACTCTCCGGGAGCACGGAGAAGCCCGCCGCCGTCCGCGTGTGGATCGGCGCGCAGGACGGCAAGGGCGCGATGAAGCAGAAGGCCGACGGCGACGGCAAGGAGTACCACGCCCACGCCGACGTGCCCAGCCCCATCCCGGCGGACGCGAAACTCTGGATCGAAATCCAGAACGCCAGGGGCGTGAAGTCGGTCGGCGGGTTCGCGCTCAAGAAGTGACCGCGATCAGTGAGGGTCCGTGCTGGCGCAACCGCGCGGTCAAGCACGGCCTCAACATCCACCAGTAGCGCGGCGTCGTTGTCCGGGGGATTACGAACTGAGCTCACGTCCAACAAGTAGACACTGCGCTCTGTTCATTCTTCCGGGCTACCAGCTTTCATCCCTTCCGGAGACCAATATGCATCGATTCCTTTTCATCCTGACGAGCCTCGCGTGCCTTGGCGGATGCGCATCCAACCGTACTGACCTGGTCAAGTCTGGCTATCTCTCACTTCAGCCGACGCTCACTGCGTCGTTGGCCCACGCGCCAGAGGTATTCGAACGCGACGGAGCGTTAGTCGTCGAAGGACTGCTCGACTCGTCAGAGACCACCAAAGGCGGCCATGTCGATGTGCGGGTCGTCGCTCCAGACGGCACGGTCGCATACAACGCGTCAGTGACATTCCGTCGACCGGCGGCGATGACGCGAACCGGTCCGAGGGGCTCGTATTCAGGTCCTCGGTCTCGCGCAGACAGCCACGCCACATACTCGGTGCGGTTCCCCGGACTTCCTCCCGCTGGATCTGCCGTGCTGGTCAGGTTCGATGCACAGCCTCACCAACCGGAAGGATCGAAGTAAGCGGTGCGAACAAGCGTGTTCACCATCCCGGCGATGGATTGTCCCGCCGAAGAGGCGTTGATCCGCCGCCGGCTTGGCAAGCTCGCGGGCGTCTCGGACCTGCAGTTCGACCTGATAGGACGACGGTTGAAGGTGGTTCACGATGGCACGGTTGAAGCCGCAATCGTCGCCGCACTGGACGATATCGGCATGACATCCGCTCCCGACTCGATTTCGGTCCCAGAATCCGCTCGTGGTGCATGCCATTCCGATGAAACGTGCGACGCGTGTTCGACCGCGGTTGCGAGTTCTGCAAGTCCGTGGTGGCGGAGGTATGGGCTCTTCGCACTGTCGGGTGTGCTCGCGACGGGCGCGGAGGCGATGTACTTCGCGGGCGTGAAGGAAACCTCGTGGCCGGTGATTGTGGCGTCGGTCCTGTCGATCCTGCTCGGCGGCCTGCCCACGCTCAGGAAGGGCTGGATCGCGCTTCGGACCTTCACGCTCAACATCAACTTCCTCATGACGGTGGCGATCGTGGGCGGGGCCGTGATCGGCGCGTGGCCGGAGATCGCGCTGGTCACGTTCCTCTTCGCGCTCGCCGAGTTGATCGAGGCCAAGGCCCTCGACCGCGCCCGCGACGCCGTGAAGGGCCTCATGGCGATGGCCCCCGACGAGGCGAGCGTCAAGCAGCCCGACGGATCGTGGAAGATGACGAGCGCGGCGGAAGTCGCCGTCGGCGCGGTCGTGCAGGTGAGGCCCGGCGAGCGGCTCGCCCTTGACGGCATCGTGGTCGCGGGCGAATCGAGCGTCAACCAGGCTCCGGTGACGGGCGAGAGCGTGCCGGTGGACAAGAAGATCGGCGACAAGGTCTTCGCGGGGACGATCAACGAGTCGGGCGTGCTGGAGTTCACGACCACCGGCGGGAAGGACCAGACCACGCTCGCCAAGATCATCAGGACGGTGCAGGAGGCGCAGGGGAGCCGTGCGCCCACGCAGCGGTTCGTGGACAACTTCGCCAAGGTCTACACGCCGATCGTGTGCGTCGTGGCCGTGCTCATCGCGGTGGTGCCGTGGATGATGTTCAACCAGCCGTTCTATCCCTGGCTCTACAAGGCGCTGGTGCTGCTGGTGATCGCGTGCCCGTGCGCCCTGGTGATCTCGACACCCGTGACGGTCGTGAGCGGCCTGACGGCGGCGGCGAGGCGCGGCATCCTCATCAAGGGCGGCGTTCACCTGGAGAACGGGCGCAAGTTGAAAGTCATCGCGCTCGACAAGACTGGAACGATCACCGAGGGCAAGCCCCGCGTGACGGACGTGCAGCCCGTCGGGGCAACGAGCAAGGACGAAGTGCTGCGCATCGCGGCGAGCCTGGATGCACTCTCGCAGCACCCAGTGGCGCAGGCCGTGATCGCCGCGTGGGAGGGGCCGCGCGCGAACGTCGAGGCGTTCAAGTCGTTGACGGGCCGGGGCGTCGAGGGCCGCATCGACGGCGCGGCGTACTTCGTCGGCAACCACCGCCTCGCGGAGGAACGCACGGTCTGCTCGCTGGAGGTCGAGGCCGTCCTGAGCCACTTCGAGGTGCAGGGCAAGACGGCGGTCGTCGTCGCGTCGGAGCGCAAGGTCCTGGGCGTCATCGCCGTCGCCGACACGCCCCGCGAGAGCAGCGTCGAAGCGATCAAGTCGCTGCACGTCATGGGCGTCAAGACGCTCATGCTCTCGGGGGACAACCAGACCACGGCGTCGGCCATCGCCAAAGTCGTCGGCATCGATGAGGCCAAGGGAGGGATGCTCCCCGAGGACAAACTGACCGAGATCGAGCGATTGGCGAAAGAACACGGGGACGCCATCGGCATGGTCGGCGACGGTGTCAACGACGCCCCGGCCCTCGCCAAGAGCACCATCGGTTTCGCGATGGGCGCGGCGGGGACGGACACCGCGCTCGAAACCGCCGACGTGGCCCTCATGCAGGACGACCTGCGGGGCGTGCCGGAGTTCATCCTGCTCTCCCGCCGCACCGGTGCGATCCTGACCCAGAACATCACGCTGGCCATCGGCATCAAGGTGGTCTTCTTCGCGCTCACGATCGCGGGGCTGGGGACGATGTGGATGGCGGTCATCGCCGATGTGGGGGCGAGCCTCCTGGTCGTCGGGAACGGCCTCCGGTTATTGGGGCGGAGAGCGGGGCCGCCATCCACGCGGGCGGCGAACACACCCTGAACACCGGCGGTTCTTGAACCCGAGGCGACTTTGGCCGATACAATAGAACCTCTCATGCGTCACCCTCTGCTCCGCATCTTGGTCGCCTTGCTCATCGGCGTCATCACGCCGCTGTGCTGCTGCCAGGCGATGGCGATGGCGGGGAGCGTCTGCGGCGGGCGGCACGAGGCCATTGCCGCGCCGGACTCGTGCTGCCACGGGTGCTCAGAAGACTCCGCGCCGGACCACGAGCAGAGCGAGCCGACGGACGACGATTCCCCCGCACCCGGCAACTGTCCGTCGTGCCCGTCGTGTCAGGGCACATCGGCGGGCACGGGCGCGAAGGTTGAGGCCCGGCTGCCCGCGTTTGAGCAACAGTGGGATGCGCTCTCGACGCTAGCTCTCGCGGCGCTCTGGGAGTTGCCGCCGACGGTGCTGCGCATCAGGCCCGGCTTGCCCGGCTGGACGCACTCCCCGCCGTACCTGAAAGCCAACCGCGATGCGCTGCGGTGGCACTGCGCGCTCCTGGTGTAGTTCATTCCTGCCACGGACGCACGCCGTCCGAGCCGTCCCCGCGCCAGCGACACATGTTCGCCCGCGCGGGTGCTCCGCCATTGGCACGCGCCCCTTCCGGACGCTTTGCAGGAATGAACCATGACCCCGACGCAGACCGATCTGCGGGCGCTCAAACGCGGCCCGCGACCCGTGGACCATCCAGCCGCTCCATCGCACGCGGCCTCGGGAGGCACCGTCGTCATCGCGCGCCCCAAGGCGCGGTGGGCGACGCGGCTGCTGGTTCCCGCCGCCGTGCTGCTCGCGACCGGCGGACTGCTCGCATACGCCGCGCGGGATGCCCTCCGGCCCCGGCTTGCGGTGTATGTCGCCGCGGCGATTCCGAAGGAGAGCGTCGGCGGCGTGACTGCTGCGAAGAGCGCCGAAGCCTCGCCACAGCCGCCCGCCGATGCGCCCCTCGGGCCGGTCGCCGTGCAAGCGCCGGGGTGGATCGAGCCCGCGCCCTACGCGGTCAGCGTCCCCGCGCTGGCGGAGGGCGATGCGGTTGCAGGGAAGACGGTTTTCAAGAAATGTGCACCCTGCCATTCGACCGAGCCGGTCAACCGTGTCGGGCCGACGCTTGCCGGCATTGTCGGCCGGCCGGTCGCTTCCGTTGCAGACTATAAATATTCCGCAAGGATGCAGGCCTTTGCCGAGGGATTTGCGCTGATGAAAGACAAATCCGGGTTCAATCTCGATCTTGCCGAGATTACCGAGTTATGGCGGCATGGTAGTGTGGTGCGCTCGTGGTTACTCGATTTGTCTGCCGATTTTCTGGCTGAAGATCAGATGTTTGATGATATTGCTCCTTTTGTGGCGGATTCGGGTGAAGGTCGCTGGACGGCACTTGCTTCTATTGAGCAGGGTATTCCTGCCCCGGTAATCATGCTTTCACTGATGATGCGTTTTACCACACAGGGCAGAAATGATTATGCGGCTAAAATGCTTGCCAAGATGCGCCACGGTTTTGGCGGCCATGCCATCAAAAAGGGTGAGCAATGAATGATGCAAAAATGAGCCAGACTGAAAAGCTGCCCTGCCTGTTTGTCATTTTTGGTGCAACTGGAGATCTCGCCTCAAACAAGTTGCTGCCCGCGTTATTTGAGTTGGAAAATGCTGGCCGCCTGGCAGATAATTTTTCCATCGTTGCTTTCTCGCGCCGCGAGTGGACAACTGACGATTGGCTCGAACATCTGCGCGAAATACTGAAGAATAGGATTGATCAATCTTTTCCGGAAGGAGTGCTGGAGCGTTTTTTTGCGCGTTTCCGCTATCAGCAGGGAGATCTTAACGATATCGAATCCTATCGTGTGTTAGCTGCCGGTCTGGCGCCCGGATCGGCTTGTTCTCGTACGGTATTTTATCTTGCGATCAGGCCTGCTGATTTCGTTGCGGTGATCAGGAATCTCAAAGCTGCAGGACTTAATGAGCCGCGAGGAATGAATCGTGTGGTGATTGAAAAACCGTTTGGAGAGGATCTTGAATCGGCACAGGTACTGAATCGCTTATTGCATCAGCATTTTGATGAAGAGCAGATTTATCGTATCGATCATTTCCTTGGTAAGGAAACCGTACAGAATCTGCTTGTTTTCCGGTTTGCCAATACGTTGATTGAACCACTGTGGAATCGTAATTTTATTGATCATGTACAAATTACGGTGGCGGAATCGGGTGGTATTGAAAAACGTGCAGGGTATTATGATCGTGCTGGTGCGTTGCGTGATATGTTGCAGAATCATTTGATGCAATTATTGACCGTAGTTGCCATGGAACCGCCACCTGCTCTTGAGGCAGATGCTTTACGTGACGAAAAGGTCAAAGTACTACGTTCGATTCGTCCCATTGCCAAGCGCGCGATACATGCCCATGCTGTGCGCGCTCAATATACTCACGGTAATATCGATGGGCAGGTGGTGGCAGGTTATCAGCAGGAAGATAATGTTGAACGGGATTCGATTACCGAAACTTTTGTGGCAGCCAAGTTCTACATTGATAATTGGCGCTGGCGGGGAGTGCCGTTTTATCTGCGTACAGGTAAGCGTATGCCGAAACAGAATTCGATGATCGCAATTCGTTTCAAGCATCCTCCCCAGCAACTTTTCCGTGAAACACCATTGGAATGGATTGCGCCAAACTGGGTGTTGCTTTCGATTCAGCCTGAAGAATCGATGCACATGGAAATTCATGTTAAACAACCCGGTCTCGATATGAATACCCGGGTGATGCAGATGAACGCAAGTTTTCTCAAAACCGATGAACAGGCGCTGGATGCTTATGAAGCGCTACTGCTCGACGTCATTGAAGGCGATCGCTCACTTTTCATTCGTTTTGATGAAGTTGAATGGGCGTGGCAAGTGATTGATCCTATTTTGAAACATTGGGTGGTAGAGCGCGAATATATCCCGACTTACCCTGCTGGCAGTTGGGGGCCGGCAGAGGCTAATCGCTTGTTTGACAACGATGATCAGACCTGGCGCAACGAGCTTTAGCGGTTTTCGCGATGGTAGTGAAAGCAGCAATTATGTACCGAGTTAAAGGGCAGGATTTATTGGCATTGACTTGGTCTGGCTAAACGTTCATAATGCCCTGCTATTTTGGAGGGGTTCCCGAGCGGTCAAAGGGATCAGACTGTAAATCTGACGGCTCTGCCTTCGAAGGTTCGAATCCTTCCCCCTCCACCAGCTGCGATAATAAAAATCAGAGAGGCGCGTGGTGTCGGCGTGAACTGGTTACATCGATTATCACGGATGGTGTGGCTGTTTATCTTGGGCATAAGGTAGTAGGTGGCCGGGCAATAAGCGGGTGTAGCTCAATGGTAGAGCAGAAGCCTTCCAAGCTTACGACGAGGGTTCGATTCCCTTCACCCGCTCCACATCGCGGTGAAAGTGATGTTCGATTTGCCCATGTAGCTCAGTGGTAGAGCACTCCCTTGGTAAGGGAGAGGTCGCCAGTTCAATCCTGGC
>JAANMX010001592.1_pt1 | contig 25225 bp, 7 predicted proteins | sample 7279681 | NCBI WGS metagenome assembly JAANMX01 (sample SAMN14094542, study PRJNA606508) | bioreactor metagenome | isolation source: A lab-scale SPAN reactor treating ammonium-rich wastewater day 351 | place: Ireland: Galway | collected 2018-01-01
TTGCGCATCACGCCCGCGGCGTAGAAGCCGTCGGCCGGGTTGCCGATCGCCAGCGACTTGCAGATCGTGTCGGGCCGCACCGGCTTGAAGAGGTCCCACTCGTTTTTCACGGCCGTGGTGATGGGGCTGCAGCCGGTCGCCTGGGCGCCGTAGACCTTGGCCGGGTTCTTGTCGACCAGGCCGATCTTGACCAGCTCCTCGAAGGACTTCCAGATCTTGGTGATCAGCGAACCGCCGGCCATCGGGACGACGATGTGCTGGGGGACCTTCCAGCCCAGCTGCTCGGCGATCTCGTAGCCCATCGCCTTCGAGCCCTCGGCGTAATAGGGCCGGATGTTGATGTTGACGAAGGCCCACTTGTACTTGGCCGCGACCTCGCTGCACAGGCGGTTGACCTCGTCGTAGGTCCCCTTGATGCCGACCAGGTTGGTGCCGAAGACCAGGGTGCCCAGCACCTTGCCCTGCTCGAGGTCGTGGGGGATGAAGATGTAGCTTTCGTAGCCGCTGGCCGCGGCGTTGGCCGCCACCGAGTTGGCCAGGTTGCCGGTCGAGGCGCAGGCCACGGTCTTGAAGCCGAACTCCTTCGCCTTGGACATGGCGACCGAGACGACCCGGTCCTTGAAGGAGAGCGTCGGGTAGTTGACCGCGTCGTTCTTGATGTAGAGCTCCTTCACGCCCAGGGCCTTGGCCAGGCGGTCGGCCCGAACCAGGGGCGTCCAGCCGACCTGGGCGCCGACCGTGGGCTCGCCGTCGATGGGCAGCAGCTCTTTGTAGCGCCACATGTTGGTGGGGCGGCTCCGGATCGCCTCGCGGGTCAGGGAGCGCTGGATCTCGTCGTAGTTGTAGACGACCTCCAGGGGACCGAAGCAGAACTCGCAGACGTGCAGCGCCTCCTTCGGAAATTGATGATGGCATTCTCGGCATTGCAGCCCTTTGACGAAGCTCACGACAACTCCTTTGTTTCGTTTTTAAAGTACTTCTCGATGCTGAAATACCGCTCCCCCTTGTCCGGGAAGACGGTGACGACTTTTTTTCCGGTCCCCAGCTCTTTGGCCAGGCGCAGGGCGGCCACGTAGGCGGCCCCCGAGGAGATCCCCATCAAGAGGCCCTCGCGGCGGGCCAGGTATTTGCTGGCCTCGTAGGCCTCCGCGTCGCGGACGGTCTCGACGCGGTCGATGAGCGGGCGGTCGAGGATGTCCGGGACGAAGCCCGGCCCGATGCCCTGGATCTGGTGTACCCGGGGCTTTTTTCCGGAAAGCACCGCCGCCTGTTCGGGCTCGACGGCGACGACGAGGCAGCTCGGATTCTTGGCCTTCAGCACCGACCCGACGCCGGTCAGGGTGCCGCCGGTGCCGACGCCGACGACGAAGGCGTCGATGCGCTCGGCGGGGATATCGCGCAGGATCTCCGGGGCCGTGGTCTTGCGGTGGGCCTCGGGGTTGTCCGGGTTGCTGAACTGCCGCGGCAGGAAGCAGCCGGGGTTGGCGCGCGAGAGCTCTTCGACCTTGGCGATGGCGCCGGGCATCTCGTCCTCGGCCTTGGTCAGGACGATCTCGGCCCCCATCTCGCGCATCAGGTAGCGGCGCTCGACGCTGTAGTTTTCGGGCATCACCAAGATCAGGCGGTATTTTTTGACGCTGCAGACCAGGGCGAGTCCGATGCCGGTGTTGCCGCTGGTGGGCTCGATCACCACCGCGCCGGGCTTAAGGCGGCCGCTGCGCTCGGCGGATTCGATCATGTTGAGGCAGATCCGGTCCTTGATCGAGCCGCCGGGGTTGAAACCCTCGAGCTTGGCGTAGAGTTCGGCATGGCCCGCGGGCACGGAGGCGCCCAGCTGGATCAGGGGGGTGTTGCCGATTGTCTCCAGGATGGTTTGCATAAAAAAAAACCTCTTCCGGTATCCGAAGAGGTTCTAAAACGCTCTTATCTCTTCCCTTGATCCTACCTCAAGGGACGGAAGAAGCACCCGCCTTAACGGGTTGCTGTGGGATCGTAGGGCCGGGTCCCTCCCCCACTCTGGATAAGCGCCCCGCGTCGCCGCGGGGCAAGGATTCGATTGTCAGGCTCTGGGAATTATCTTGGCGCCCCGGGGCTGTCAATACAAAATCCTTGCGAAAGGCCGTAAAATCCGTATCTTAGATACCTCGAGCCTCATCTAAAAAACCTCAAAAACGGGTAAATTCGTGCGAAAATCAAGCTCCTTCCGCCTGGTCCTAGCCCTTTTCTCCTTCATTATATGGTTGGCGCCCCTCGCCGGGGCCCACGCGGGTTACTTCGACCCCAAGCTGAAGTGGTACACGCTCAGCACCCCCCACTTCAATATCCACTACCATGAAGGGGAGGAAGAAGTGGCCCGGCGCATGACCGTCATCGCCGAAAAGGTCTACGCCGAGCAGTCCCCCAAATTTAAGTGGAAGCCCTGGGGCCGGACCGAGGTCGTCCTCACCGACACCACCGACATCAGCAACGCCTTCACGAGCACCCTGCCCTACAATTACATCCTGCTCTTCGTCCCGGCCCCGCAGGGCGACTCCACCCTCAATTACTACGAGGATTGGCTCTACGACCTCTTCCTCCACGAGTTTACCCACACCCTGCACCTCGACATGTACGGCGGCCTGGTCAAGCCCTTCCGCTGGATCCTGGGCCGCATCGTGACGCCCAACGGGCTCACCCCGGGCTGGGTGCGGGAAGGCATCGCGACCCAGCAGGAGTCCCTGACCGGCAAGGGCCGCGTCCACAACAGCTTCTCCGACATGATGCTGCGCACCGACCTGATGAACGACCAGTTCCTCGCCCTCGACCAGATGGCGGGCCTGCAGTTCGATTGGCCCTCTTCCAACGCCGCTTACATCTACGGCGGCAAGTTCTGGGCCTACCTGGCCGACACCTACGGCCAGGACACCGTGGTCGAGTTCTCCAAGCGCTACAGCAACTCGATGTGGCTCTTTTCGCTGAACAACAAGGCGCGCAAGACCTTCGGCGGCAAGAACTTCTTCAAGCTGCACGACGAGTGGAAGGCGAGCCTCAAGGAAAAATACGACAAGCAGCGCCAGGGGGTCGAGGCCAAGGGAGTCACCTCGCTGAGCGAGGTCCGGCATTACAAGGGCAGCCTGAGCAACCCCACGCTGAGCCCGGACGGACAAACGATCATTTATAGCCAGACCGACGTCCACAACAAGCCCGAGATCCGGCGCATCCGCGTCGACGGCAGCGGCGACGAGCTGATCTCCAAGGGCCGCATCGGGGCCCAGTACAGCTTCTCGCCGGACGGGAAGAAGGTCGTCTACAGCTCGATGGGCACCTACAAGCACTACTACAAGTACTACGAGCTCTTCGAGCTGGACCTCCAGACCAAGAAGAGCCGCCAGCTCACCACCGGCCAGCGCGCCTTTCACCCCGACTATTCGCCGGACGGCAAGAGCCTGGTCTTCGTCCAAAACAAGGTCGACACCACCCGCCTCGCCCTCTACGACTTCGAGACGAAAAAAATTAAGCTCTTGGGCGCCTCCCAGCCCTGGGTGCAGTACAGCAACCCGCGTTTCTCGCCCGACGGGAAGACCATCGCGGTCAGCGCCTGGATAAACGGTAACCGCGACATCTATCTTTACGACCTCGACGGCAAGGTCGTAAAGCAGGCGACCCAAGACACGGCGATCGACCTGAACCCGATCTTCGCCAAGGACGGCGCCGACATCTTCTTCACCAGCGACCGCACCGGCATCACCAACGTCTGGCGCTACAACCTCGCCTCCGGACAGAGCGAGCAGGTGACGAACGTCCTGACCGGCGTCTTCCAGCCGCAATTCGCCGGCGGCAAGCTCGTCGTGCAAAATTACTACGGCCGCGGCTACGACCTGAAGGCCATGAATTACCAGCCGCAGCCCATCGCGGTGGCCAAGGCCCCGGCCAAGAAGGGAAAGAAGGGCCGCCGCGCCCGCGCGCCCAAGGCCGCCGCCGTCGAGACCGCCGCGATTGCCGCGCCCGCGCAGGGCGACCTCGCGATCGGCGATCCCCTCGCCCGGCGCGAGCGGGCGGCAAAACCGGCCGCCCCCGAGGCCTCCTCGACGGCCGTAACCGCGCCCGACGCGACCGCAGCGGCGCCGGCGGCGACGCCAGGACCGGAGCTGCCCGAATCGGTCTCCGCCGAGCTGGAGAACCTCCAGCCCAAGAAATACAACCCCTTCAAGAAGCTGTTCGTGCCGCGTTTCATCCAGCCCAACATCCTGTTCGGCGACAGCGTGACCATCACCGCGGACATCGGCAGCTCGGACCCGCTGGGCTGGCACCGTTGGACGGGCGGCATCAACTACCGCACCGACGCCAACTTTTTGGGCGGCCAATTCAACTATTCCTACAACCGCCTCAAGCCGACTATCTTCGCGGGCTTCTACGACTTCGTCGTCGACTACGGCGACGTCTTCGGTATCAACCAAAGCTTTTTCGAAGAGCGGAGGCGCGCCTTCGTGGGCACCAGCATCGGCACCGGGGAACACCTGCTCGCCGGCTATTATTTCTTCGAGAACCGCTCCGCCGAATCCGCGATCCCGCCGGGGGCCATCCTGCCGCCGACCTTGGGGAATTTCTCCGGCTTCGGGATGCGCTACACCTGGAACCGCGCCGCCTACTACCCGGCCAGCATCAGCCTGGAGGGAGGTCCGCGCCTGCAGATCAACGTCGAAGGCACCGATCAGGCCCTGGGCTCCTCGCCCAACAACGAGCAGCTGATCATCCAAGGCGACCTGCGCGAGTACGTCCCCCTGCCGCTGGACGGCCACGTCCTGGCCTTCCGCCTCGCGGGCGGCATCGCCTTCGGCGACCGGCTCCTGCAGGGCACCTTCCGTCTCGGCAGCGCCTTGGGCGAAGGCACCCTGGCGGCGGTCACGCCCCGCCTCTTCACCCTGCGCGGCCTGCCCCAGATCACCTTCGCCGGCGAACGCGCGCTGCTGATGAGCGGCGAATACCGCCTGCCGCTCATCTACCCGCAGCGCGGCCTGGGCACGACGCCGATCCACTTGAACAAGCTGTACATGGTGTTCTTCGCCGACTACGGCTCGGTCTTCAACGGGGACATCGACTTCGACAACTTCCTGCTCGGCGTGGGCGCCGAGGTGCGCGGGGACTTCGTCATCGGCTACGGCCTCCCGATCACCGCGCGGCTCGGCTACGGCATCATCGTGTCGGGGCGCCAGTTCATCCAGGGCCTGAAAGACCCTATCACCAACGCCTCGATCACCAACGGGACCTTGATCTTGTCGCTGGGTACGTCTTTCTAGCGGGTTCAGGACTTCTCGCCGTATCCGTAGGGGCCGTTCGCGAACGGCCCCTACAGCTGCGGAAAAACCCTCAAGATCCGATCAAACTTCAAAACATTTAGTTTTGTTTCCCGAGAAAATTTAGGTATTCGTTAAGCGGTGAAGTTCCCTTTTTCTCAACGCTTTTTTCATCTCGGTCTTTCCGCCGCCTTGATGATCGCCGTCGTCCTGCCCGCCGGCCGGTCCCTCTCCGCCAAGCCCAAAGAAAAAAAACACGTCGAAACCTCCACCCGCACCCTCTCGCAGCTCGTCCTGGGCGGGCAATTCTCGCAGGCCTTGCAATTCCTCGAGGGCTTCTCCGACAAGAAGGCCAAGGGTCCCTGGCAGCTGCGGCTGAAGTTCATGGCGGCCTATCTCAACCTCAAGGCGAAAAACTACGCCAAGGCGATCGAGCTCTTCGAGGAAGTCCGCAAGGATTACGCCCTACTCCGCGACTACGTCGACTACTACCTCGCCGTCGCCCTGCGCGAGTCCGGCAAGACGCAAGAATCGATCCGCCTCTTCTCCGAGCTCTCGGCCCGCGTCCTGCCGCCGCGCCTCTCCCAGGGCGTCGCCCGCGAGCTCAGCCTGGCCTACTGCAAGGCGGGCGACCGCGGGACCGCGATCGACCGGCTCAACGCCCTCATCCAGCACGAGACCTCCGCCGCCCGGACTTACCGGCTGCGCTTCGACCGCGCCCAATGCCTCCTCGACTTGGGCGACAAGGCCGAGGCCTTCGCCTTGCTGAAGAGCCTCTACCTGAATTTTCCGGAAGGCGACTTGAACGACGAGATCCTCGCGGCTTTGCGGAAGGCCGAACCCGCCTACCGCATCGGCGCAGCCCAGCATCTCGAGCGCGCCGAGGCCCTGATGCGAAAGGACCGCCCCGAGCTCGCCGCCCTCGACTTCGAGGCGGCGGCCCAAGATTCGCCCTCGCTTCCGGTGAAGCTCCGCCTCGCCGAGGCCTATTTCAAGGCCCGCCGCTACCCGGAGGCCGCGCGCCTGCTGGCCGAGCTGGGCGACCCCAAAGACCGCGGCGACCTGGCCAAGGCCTACGCGCGCAGCGACCAATTCGACGCTGCCATCGCGGTCTACCGCGAGCTTCAGGCCGGGCCCGGCGCCAACCTCGCGGATATCGGCTACAGGATCGCCTTTTTGAAGATGGACCAGGGCAAACTCGAAGAGGCCAACTCGGCCTTCGGCGAGCTGCTGGAGCGCTACCCCAATCACCCGAAACGGGACGCGATCGAGTGGTTCCTCGCCTGGAATCACTACCGCTTGGGAAAATACGACGTCGCCTACGAGCTCTTCGGCGGCCTGCGGGAAAACTCCGGCAAGGCCAAGACCGCCAAGCGCGCGGCCTACTGGCGGGCCCGGGCCCTCGAAAAACAGGGGCGCCAGGCCGAGGCCAAGGCCGCCTTCGAGGCGATCGCGCGGGAGGACGGCCTCTCCTACTACGGTTTCCTAAGCCAAAAGCGCCTCGAGAAGGCCTGGGCCCCCGAGCAGCCGCCGCGCCATGGCGCGGTCTCCGATCTCCCCCGATTGAAGATCCCCGCCCCCTTCTCGCTGGCCGGAATCGAAAACCAAGAGGGCCGCGGCGCCGTGCAGCGCCTGCGCGAGCTGCTCTTGGTCGGACTCTGGGAGGATTTTCTGGCCGAGCTGGACTTCGTCGGCAACCGCGAGGGCGTCGGGGAAGAATTCGCCCGGATCCGCTTCGCCGCGGACAACGGCGGCGCCGGCCTCGAGGCCAGCGACGAGGGCGACGCCCGTTGGAACGCGAAGTACCCGCCGGCCTATGCGACGCTCGTCTCCCTATTCAGCCAGACCCGGGACCTGCCCATGCAGCTCGCCTGGGCCATCATGCGCGAGGAGAGCCACTTCCGTCCCTCCGTGGTCAGCTCGGCCCAGGCCATCGGCCTCATGCAGATCATCCCTCCCACCGGCTACGAGATCGCCCGGGCCCTGGGCCGCAACGGCTTCACGCCGGAAGACCTCTACCGCCCCGTCGTCAACATCGAGTACGGGGTCCAATACCTGACGATGAACCTCAAGCGCTTCGGCGGCAACCTGATCCACACCATCGCCAGCTACAACGCCGGTCCCCACGCGGTCGAGCGCTGGGCCAAGTCGCGCGCCGGTCTCGAGTGGGACGAATTCGTCGAGGAGATCCCCTACGGCGAGACGCAGGATTACGTCCGCAAGGTGCTGCGCTCGCATTATCTCTACGGCCTGCTCTACGGCCTCGCCGAGCGTTAACCCCCATTAACTTCGAGCGCCCGGCCCCGTCTTGAACTAAGAAGGCGATCTCTTTAATATAAAGGCGGTACTCCTGATCGCGGTCCCAAGGGGAATACCCATGAAAAAGTCCATATTCATCCTGCTGACGACCTTGTTTTGCCTGGGATGGGGGGCTTGGTCCGAGGCCCGTACCTATGTCGTGCGGCCCGGCGGCGGAAATTATTATCGAGGCTATTATCCCCGGGCCTACTATCCGCGCCCCTACTATCGACCCTATTATTATCCTTATTCCTATTACCCCAGGCCCTATTTTTACGCGGCCCCCTTCTTTGGACCCTTCGGCTACTACGGGGCTCCGTATTATTACCCGGGCTATTACGGCAGCGGCGTCAACGTGTACTACAACACGCCGGGCTTCAGCATCTCGGTGGGTTCGGGGTATTAGGCCCTTAAGGACTAGGGCCGAAAGAAGATATTGCTGACGGAGCGGCGGGCGGCCTCGAAGTGCGTCGTCTCCACGCTTCCCCTGCGGAAGCCGGGCTGGTTGAGGTCGAAGCCCAAACTTTCGAAGGACGCGAGGGCCTGTTTCAAGTAATATTGGGGATCCGGGACGTATTCTCCGCTCAAACTCTTCGTGTATTTATTGAGGCTGCTGTAGGCGCGGGCGATGGCAAAGACCCGGACCTCCTGGAGATTCCGCCGACCGCTGTCGGCGGCATGTTCCATGACGCCCATGCCTTGAAGTTTCTGCCCGCGGGAATTGAGCGCCTGATGCGAGAACTGCATCAGATGAAAGTCCAAGATCTCCGGACGGCTCTCGCTCAAGGCCTCGGCGGCCTGGAACACCTTTGCCGTCTGGTCGGCGCGGAAAAACACGCCGACATAGGGGGTTTTCATTCCGGCGGTGTTCAAGGGCGTCACCACTTCGATAGGGATATCCAGGGTCAAGAAGTGCCGCATCACCGCCTCGAGGGTCTGGGACTCGGTGCCGGGTTTCACCGCGATCGTCAGGACGGTGTCGGGAACCTCGCCCTTGCCGGAGTCGAAGGACGAGAATCCCAGGTTCGCACCGTCGCTCTCCAGGCGATATACTTGCTTCATCTGCGGGCGGTATTCTTCCAGCAGCTCGAAGGCCCGGTCCACGACGTCCTTGGAGAGACCCGTCTCGGAGGTCCTCTCGACCAAGCCTTGGAAGAAATCGAAGAGCTCGGTGGCGACCCGCGTGCTGCCGGTCAGGCGCCGCTCGGGGGAGGAAGAAATTTGCGGAAAGTCCTTGAGCGGCGCCAGGACGGCCTTCAATGCGTTGCGCTCGCTCTTCAACAAGGGCCCCACCCAATGAAGGATCGAGGAGGAACGCAGCGCGGGATGCAGCGATTGCAAAAATTCCGGCGAGGCGGTCTCGGTGAAATTGGCTCCCGGATAGGCGCCGGCGGCCTGCGGCGCCGCGGGCACGACGCGCGGCGGATTCTCCCAGGCGTTGATCGTTTGGATGCCGTCTCCCTCGGCGCCTCCGGCGGGGCTCGCCTTGGGCGAGGCCGGCGGGGCCTCGTGGCCGCTGGGGGCGTCGACGATCCCCTCGGCGATGAACTCCGCTCCCCATCCGGCCATGGGATTGTCGTCCGCGGCGGGCGGCTCGGCGGGCGGCTTGGACTCCGGCTTGGGCTCGGCGGGCGGGGCCGGCGGGACGCTGGGCGGACGCGGGGCTTCGGGGCGTTGCGCGGTCGGCGGCGGGTCTTCGGCGTCGCCCATGGCGCTGCGTGCGAGCAGGAGCGGATTCACCGAGAAAACCCCCGTCGTCAATTCCGTTTCACCCTTGCCTTCCGCGGGAGCCGTCGGGGGCAGGGGCGGCGGCGTCCTCCGCGGCGCCTCGGAGACGGGCGCGTCCGGGAGCGGCGGAGGCATGGCGGGGCCGACACGTTGCGGCGGCCTCGGAGGCGGCGGCCGCTTCATCGGCGGCACCACCGTCTTGATGGCGTCCTGAGCCAATTCATGGACCGGCTCTTCCGGCAGCCCTGCCGGACTCATCAAATCGCTCGCGCTGACCGGCTCGTAGTCCGGATCGGCGGCCTCGGGGATGCCCGGCTTGGAGGCATCCCGCTCGGGTTTCACGTAATCCGGCTTGTAGAAGAGCACCGCCAGGCCCACCCCGTTCTTGGAGTCGCCGCCCAGCTCGATGGGGTCTCCGCTTCGCAGCAGATACGGCGTGCCCGGCTCGATCCGCTTGTCCTTGAAATAAGTGGGATGCGTCTCGCTGAGCGCCCTCAAGTACCATTGCCCATCGGCGTCGATGAAGATCTCCGCGTGCTCGGCGTCGATCTTTTCTCCGGAAACCTGATGGAAGGCGGTAGTCGCGTTGGCGGGTTTCGAAGATCCGCTCCCCAGGATGTAGCGGGTGGTCTCGCGGTTGCCGCGCAGGACGTAGCTGCCGAAATTGCTGCGCAGCCCCATCGGCGGCATGTCCGCTTCCAAGTGGGAGAGCAGCTCTTTAGGAAAGACCGAGGCCGGCTTGACGCTCTCGGAGACGGGCGCGGGACGCTTCAGCCAGGGGATGTCGAAGGTGAATTGGATCCCGCCGCTTTCCCCCGTCATGTGGCCCAGCGAAAAGACCCGTCCCGGCGTCAAGGGCACGCGCTCGTCGGGCCTGAGCTGGCGGTAGCCGTCGATGAAGACGCCCGACTCGCTGTCGGGATGCGGCGAGAGGAACCATTGATAGTCCTCCTCGCCGCTTTTCCTGCCCAGGTAGATTTCCGCGTGATTGGCATCGATGCGGTGTCCGTCCAATTGCAAGCCGACCTGGTTTCTCTCCCCGCCCTTGGGATCGCTGCCCAGCACGTAGCGGGTGTGCTTCAAGTCCGCGTTGAAACCGCGCACACCGGCGATGAGCATAAAAGGCGGCTCGTTGGCGGGAATCTTGGCCAAGAGCATTCCGGGAAATTGGTCGGGTAGGTCGATCGGCATGGGGATGCCCGGCCGCGTCACCTCCGGATCAAAACCGGACTCGCCCACGCGGTGGACCCGCGCCTGGGCCACCTCGACGGTGGGGCGATCGCCCTCCGGGTCGTATCCCGCCTCGGTGGCGTCGGGGGCGGCCTTCGGGTCCCGGGCCGGCGGTGCCTCCGGGACTCCCTGCTGCGGAAAGGGCGGCAGGACTTCCCTGCGCCGCATGATGCCGGTCGGCAACTCGTCGGCCGGCGTGTCCGGGTTCAGCGCCTGTCCCGCCTTGTGGATCGGCACCTCCAGGCCCTCGGGCCGCGCCGTCGGCAACTTGCGCGGACTGGGAGGCTGTGCCGACTCCGCCTTCGGCTTCGGGTGCAGGAAAAACTCGAAGATTTGATCGCGCAGGAAAAGCCGGTCGCCGTTGCGAAGGAAGACCCAATCCTGCCGGCTTCGGCCGGCCTGGGAGCCCTCGGAGTCCTTGGTCAGCCGCTCGAGGACCCAGCGTTTCTCGCCCCCCGTCCCCGGCCGGGCCATCTCGACGCGCGCGGCGGGGTCCAATTTTTGCAGGACCCAGCGTCCCTTGGCGTCGACGTAGAGACGCACGAGGGGTTCTTCCTTCGCTTTGAAGTTGTAGATGGACTTTCCGCTGCGCAGCAATAGGTTCTGTCCGCGGGACGATTTCAGAATGCCGATCTCGGCGTTGCTCTCCGCCTTCACGCCCGAATCGGGGAAGAGGATATCCATCGGAAAGACGTCGGCCGGTTTGGGCGCCTCGACGGGCCGCTGGGAAGTCGGAACGGGGGGGCGGACGATCGTCGTGACGCCGGGGGCCGGCTCCAAGAGATTGCCGTCGGCCTCCAGGCGGAACTTGAAATGATCCCCCAATTCGATCAGGGCGTTCGGCTTGGCCAGGACGTATTCTCCGGCCTCCAGCCTCTTGCCGTTGACGTAGGTACCGTAAACGCTGCCCGTGTCGGCGACGAACCAGAAGATGCCGGACTCGTCCCTCAGCAGCATGGTGTGGTACTGGTTGATGTCCGAATACTTGTTGCCGACATTGATCATGGCCAGGCCGGCGTCGGGATAGGAAACGCCCTCGGGCGCCGACGGCGTGCGGCCGACCCAGACGCGGGACAGGTTCTTGACGTCGACGGTCCAGCTGCCGCCCGGGAACTTCAGCTCGAAGCCCTGCACGCCGCTGCCCTTGGGCTTCAGCGTGATCGGCTTGTCGCGCTTGGGTTTTTCCGCGGCCGGGGCCTCGGCGCCGCCTTGCGCCAGGTTGGCGGTGCGCACCTTCAGCTCGGCCAGGGTGGCCTGCAAGCGGCCGCCGCTCAGCTTGTTGGCCAGGCTGAATCCGGCCACGGCCTGCGTGTACATCAGAGCCGCCTCGAACCAATGCTCGCCCAGGTTGCGCTTGTCGTCGGGGTGGATGCCGAGCTTGCGCCCCAACGCGCCCGCCGCGTACATGGCGGTGACGCCGCTGCCGTGATTGGCGAGGCTCGAGAGCCGGGTCCCCCACTGGGTAAGAGATCCCGTCATCAGCTGGTCTTCCAAGATGCGGCCCGTCGGGCTGGTGACGAAGCCCATCCCCTCTCCCGCGGTCTTGCCGCCGAACAGCGTGCCCCACTTGCCTTCCGCCATCTGGCGCGTGATGCGCCCGCTGACGCCGTGACCGAAGCGCATGGCCCCGAAGAGCAGCGCGGCGCCGAGTATTTCTTGGGGCGCGTGGGCCCAGGCCTTGGCGGGATCGTGCACCGCCGACTCGAGGCCGCGGTGGACGGCCGTGAAGGCGCCGGCCTCGAAGCCCAGGCCGCCGACGCTCGCCAGGAAACGCCCGGTCTTGCCGACCGAGCGCAGCTTTCCCGCCGTGGCCATCAAGCGGAGGCTGCCCGCCTCGAAGAGCGTCCCCGCGATCGGGGCCGCGCCCATCGCGACCAGCATCTTCCAGTCGGCGACCTGCTTGACGAAACGGGGCGTCAAAATTTCCATCTTGGCGCCGAAGGACCCCTTGCCCTCGGCGACGGCCAAGACCTGCTCGGCGCCCGCCTTGACGCCCTCGATGCCGCGCAGGCGTTGGGCGATCGCCACCGCGGCGCCGGCGTATTCGAATTGACCGGAGAGGTCCTCGCGGGCGAAGGCCAAAAACTCTCGGGCGCGCAGGGCCTCGTCGCCTTCCCTGCCGATCGCGTCCAGCTTGGCGATGCGCGGGTCCGACACGAGGCGGTCGCGCAGGGCGGCCTCGGTTCCCTCCAGCTTCAGGGTCTGCAAGACCTCCAGGGCCGAGCGGCTCGGCATCGCTTTGAGGTGCTCGGCCGCCTTTTGGAACAAACCCTGAATCGCGCCCTCTTCCCGTGCCGCGTCGACGGGGGCCTTGCCCCGAACCCTGCGGTCCCACCAACCCAGGCTCGCGTCGTGGCGCCGGATTAGGGACGAATGCGAAACGGCCGCCATCGCCTCGAGGGCCTCCACGACGCCGGCCGGCGTCGCGGACAGGCCTTGCGTTTCGTCCGCCAGGCGCTTGGCGAGCGGCGAGCGGTAATCTTTCGGTAGGCTCATCGGCGCGACCAGCTTGGGCAGGCCGTTGGCGGCGTCGCGGTCGGCGCCGCTGAGCAGCACCGGCAACATGCCCTGGATGAACTTTCCGGCCTCTTCCGGGGTCGGCGGCGCCGCCTGCTTGAGGGACTCGACCGCGGCGGCGAGCTCGGCGTTGTCTCCCGCCTCGGGGGCGAGCTCCCAGCTGCGCTTCACTTCCTTGAAGGCCAGGGTCTTGGGATCGAGGACAAAGCGGTCCTTGAACAGGATGCGGCCGTTCGCCGGGTCGGCGTCGGAGTCGAAGGCGAAGTTGAAGACGACCTCGAAGCCTTCCTCGCCCGGAAGGATCGTGATGAAGTTCCGCTTGTCCTTGACCTTGAGGACGAACTCGGGAAGCTGGGGATTTTGCTCGCGCAGGTTTTGATAAAGGGCGTTGGCGGCCTTGATGTAGCTGGGGTCCTTCGCGAGGACCTCGCGGATCTCGGGGAGGGTCGCGCCGTCCTCGTCGGTGACCGGGCGGCCGAAGCTGCGCCCCACCGCTTGGGCGAATTTTTGGACCTTCTCGTCCTCGGCCTTGAGGGGGGCGGCGGTGAGGGCGGCCTTGTATTTTTCGAGCCAGGCCTGCCAGTTGCCTTGGCCCTTGCCGTTATATTCGGCGCTGCGATGGAAGGACTTCAGCCGCTGCTCGGCAGAATCGAAGAGAAAGGTGTCGCGGAGATAAATGCGGCCGTCTTCGGCCTGGGGGTTGTCGTCCAGGGGATAGACGAAGGTGACCTCGACGTCGCCGTTGGCCTGGATCTTGGCCTCGGTGCGAGCCTCGGGGTCTTTACCCTGGATGTTGAGGGGGATCTGCTCGGGACCCTCCGCGTGCAAGGCGGAGATCTGCTCGAAGAAATCCTTGTTTTTCCTCAACAAATCACGGGTTTCCCCGGATAATTTGAACGTGCCCCCGTGTTTGGTCATGCCTTAAACCCCGCCCCCCGGCGAAGTTCTTGAGAGATACCGGAACCTTACGAAAGCCGACCACCCGGTACCTGTGCGAAGCGCCCCCCGCATGCGGTGGAGTGCCTCATTATCGCGAAAAATCGGGAACCGACCGGCAAGGCCGCGGATATATTCGCTAATTTCGATGCCGGTCGTTTAGGTGCTTATCGCGATTCCCCGCTAAAAGTTGTCTTTTGGTACAAGATCAAGGCATTTTTTTTATTGGCCGAACGATTTTTTCAAAAATTCCATTAGCGCGGCGATCTCTTGGGCCTGCTCGGTCCCCGCCTCGACGCGGTATTCGAAGCGCTTTAGGGCAAGAAAGGCGAAGCCGCCTCGCGACAGGGTGGCGTCTCGGTCGTATTCGAAGGCCAATTCGATCTTGCCGACCGGCGCCTCGACGGCGTCCGGACGGGCGTGGGCCCAGGGGCGCTGGGGAGCCGCGCCTCCCTCGCCTGCGACCGCCACCCGCAGCAGGCCCTCGCCGTCGCGCAGGACCTGGAGCGTCACCCGGTTGGCTCCCTGATCTCCCCGCCTGCGAAAGGCCTTGCCGTCGTAGACGATCCCGCCCAAATCCAGCGCCATCTTGCCGAGGCCCTGACCCAAGATCGCGTCGACCGCGTAGGCGTCTTCGGCCTGCAATTCGGCGCGGCGCTTCGCGCTCGCGTCGAAGAGGGCCAGCATGGCCGACTGTTGCTTGGGATTGAGCCCGCTCAGCGATCCCTGCCACATCACCGTGTCGCCATAAAGGATCACCGGGATCTCGTCGCCGCCGACGTTCATCCCCTTGCGGTACTGCGTCCCGCGCGGGGACTGGAAATCCGGGCGGCCCATCGCCGAGCCGACGATGCGACCCTCGGCGTCGAGGCTCAAGGTGCCGACCTGGTACCAATGCCTCACGGCCGCGGATTCTCCGCCCATCATGACGGTCATTGCGACGTTGCTGGTATCGCTCGTATGCAGGGCTCCCCGGTTGAATTGCAGGACCGCGGGATCGGCAGGCGGCAACACCAGGGAACCATCCGCCTGAGCCCCGCCCTCCAGTGCCGGCCGCGCGCCGCGCGGCAGGACGATCGGGTATTGCGGCAGGTCCAGCAGGGCCTCGACCACGGTCTTCACCACCTCGGCCCCTTCCGGCAGGTCTCTCAAGGTCGCCTCCAGGCCGCGGACGGTCTCGGGATCGAGGACGAGGCGGTTTTCGTCGGGGCGCAATTGGTAGCGGATCTCGATCACGACACTCGACGATTTTCCCTCCGGCAGGACCTGCCCCGACTCGCCGTCCAAGCGAAGCACGAAGGGATGGGCGTTGTCGGCGGCGACGTACGGCGAATCGCGATGGGTATGATTGTAGGCCTCGGCCTGCGCCGCGACGCGGGCGTTCTTCAAGACCTGCTCGTAGAGGCCTTGCTCGAAGACGCCTCGAGACTTTTGCGGATGGGCCTGATGCGCGGGGACCACGGCCGTACCCGGGGCCGGATCCCCCGCTAAGGGTTTGGATCGGATTTGGGCGGCTGCGGCATGGGCCGGACGACGGTCACCTCGTTTTCGGGGTCCGGCGCGGGAGGATCCGAGGGCTTGTCTTTCGGCGCATCCTTCAAGCCCTCCGGTCGCTTCCAAACGCCGGTCTGGTCGGGGTCGGAAAGCTCCGTGGCGGAAGGTTCCCGCATCCCGCCCGTCTCGCCGTCCGGCTTAGGTCCCGAAGGCGGCGGGGAGTCGACGCGCGCGGCGTCCGGCGCGCCCTTGGCGCCGTGGATGTAGACGAAGACGCTGAAGTTGTCGGCCTCGAAGTGGTCGACCAGCTTGCCGTCCTTGGCCTGGTCGTAGACGTTGCCTCGGTAATCGATGAAGAGCTCCTTGCCCTCGGACTGGAAGGCCATCCGCCCGTCGTCTTTGGACAACTCGCCGCTCTCGAACTTGGCGTCCGCCTCTTCCGCGATCTTCATGCGCTCGCGGACCTTGGCGTCGAGGATCTGGGCCTTCTCCTTCGCGGTCTTCGCGTCCTTGGTCCATTCGTAGGCCAGGTTGCGGTCGGGGATGTTCTTCCAGAGGCCGTCGGAGCCGGCGATGGCGACGTCGCCGTCCTTGAGGGCGATTTTATTCAGGCCCTCGGCGGGGCGGAAGCCGGTCTGCGGGTCGAAGACCTCGCCCGCGGCGGTCTCGAGCAGGCGGAACTTCGGCGTGCCGGCGGGGTTTTCCACGTTGGCGCCAAGGCGGTGGGCGTTGCCGTTCAGGTCGCGCCCCGCGCCCATCGGACCGTAGTTCTTGGCCCTGTCGACGGACATGCGCCCCCAATTTTGCGGAAGGGTGGAATAGATCCAGGAGCCGCGACCGTCCGGGGCCGCCCGGTAGAGGGTCAACTGCAAATCGCTGCCCCAGAAGGCCTCCATCGTGTGCGGGGCGCCGTGGGCCTCGGGCCGATTGACCTTGAGGACGACGATGCCCGCGCCGGGGTGGCTCTTTTTGCCGGCCTCGGGCTTGTAGTACTCGGCCATGATTTGTTTATTCGCCAGCTGCGAGGCCTCGTGGATCTCCTGTCCCTGGGAGACCTGCCGGATGAAATTGTCGAGGAGGATGCGCGCGGCCTCTTTTCCGCCCACATGTCCGCCCATCCCGTCGGCGGCCGCGATCACCAGGTCGCGCGCCGGGGTGTAGGTGGCGGCGACGCCGTCCTGATTTTCCGCGCGGCCCGCGCCCTCGTGGGTCTTGGCGTAGGCCTCGCCCATCACGGCGTTGGCGGGATAATGGATCTCAAGCGACTCCGGTTTCTCGAAGCCGCCCAGCTCGCCCATCGCGACCTTCGCGTCGGGGACCTTGAGCCCTTCCGGCAAGGTCGGGCGATTGCCGCCCTCGACCTTGGGGGGCGGAGCGGCCGGAGGAATGACCGAGGCGTCTTCCACCTTGGTCTCCGACTTGGCGGTCTCGGGTTTGCGGGAGAAGAAGTCCACGGCGCCCCAGAACAAAGAGACCAGGGGATTGCTGCTGTCCCGGCCGAGCGAGCGAAGCCCGCCGGCCAGCGGGGCGTCGGCCTTGGAATCCTTGGCCGAATCCTTCTTGTCGGACTTTTTGCGCGCCTTGCCCGCGGGCTGGGCGGCCTGATCGGCCGGAGCGGCGCCGTCGGCGGGCGGGTCCTTCGGGTCTTTGCCCTCGGTCTTGGCGTCGGCCTTCGCGTCCTTGCCGAACTTCGGCAGCTTGGGCAGGCTGGGGATCTTGTCGGTAACCTTGGCGATGGCGTCGAAGGCCCGCTCGGCGCGGGTCACGCCCGGCACGTCGAAGGGAAATTCCTTCAGCAGGGCGTCGTACTCGACGCGCACGCCCTCGACGGAGATTACCTTGTCGCCCTCGCCCTTCAGCTCCTCGAGCTTCGGCGGCGTAAGCAGGCTGGTCTGCCCCTTGCCGGAGGCCTCGGGCTTCGCGGCGTACTTGATCTCGAATTTCTCCACCTCGCCCTTGGCGTCGAGCGTCACCTTCACGCGCGAGAGTCCCTTGGGATGGACGACCCAGGTCTGGAAGCTCCGCGTCGCGGGATCGAAGAAGGCCTGCGTGTCGGAATGTTGGCCTTGGTAAGTGTTGTCCGGCGAACCGCGGTAGGGATGACCGCCGCCCTGTGCCTCGCGGCCTGCGAAGACCTGCTTCGCCTGCTCCGCCAGACCCAGGATCTCGCCCTTGGTGAAGACGAGCTGCTGGCCGTCCTTGTTGGCGGGGTGGCTGCGGAAGACGAGGGCCTTGCCGTCCACTTTCTTGGACAGCGCATCGAGATCGCCGCGGACCAGCTCGACGTTCTCGCCCGGGTTGTTGAGGTCTTGCAGGATGCCCAGCTCCTGCTTGGCGCGGGAGTGGCCGAGCAGCGTCGCCGTCTGATAGGCCTGGGCGGCCGGCAGCTCGCGGGCGTTGGCCTCGCCGAAGTAGACCTTGAGCAGGACTTCCATCTCGGCCTCGCTGGCCCGGCGCAACAGGACGCGGGCCTGCGGGGTGGCGTTGTCGAAGGCGTGGCGCAGGGTGTTCTGCGCCGCCTGGAAATCCTCCTTGGCCTGGACGTCGAGGTATTTCTTGACCAGCGAGATCGCGGTCTTGACTTCCTTATCGCTGAGGCTCTTCTCGAATTTGCCGTTGGCCTGCTCGACGGCGTCGCGACCCTTTTGGCGGATGCCGAAATCGGCCGGCAGCCTCTCGACCAGCTTGGCGGGATCCGTCTCGACGTTGGCCTGCTGCTGATCCTTGAGGTGCTCCTCGAGGGCCTTCTCGAGGGCGCTCGAGAGCTCCTTCGATTTTTCGGCGCCGGCCTTCCATTCGTCGATCTTCTCTTTAAGCTCGGAAATGATGGCCTTGTCCGGGCGCTTCTTGCCTTCTTCCAGCTTCAGCCGCTTCTCCGCGATGCCGACCTTCTCGAGGAGGGCGCTCTCGCTCTTCTTCGCCTGTTCGACGACGGCCTTGAGCTGCTCGTGGCCCAACATGTCGAAGATCTCTTTGGTGGTCACGCCGCCGATCTTCTGGAAGGGCGACTCGCCGAGGGTCTCGAGGGCCTCGGCCAGGGTGCGGGCGCGGCCGACGCGCAGCTTGAGCGCTTCCATCGCCTTGAGGGTCTGGAATTCGATCTCCAGCGGCGAGAGGCGCGGGTCGATCACCCCGCCCTTGAGCTCGGTGGCGGGATCGAGGCCGAGGCCGGCCTTCTTCAGCTCGGCGACCTGGGTCTCGAGCAGCGACTTCACCTTGCCCTGGATGCCCATCTCGACGGGGAGGCTCTCCAGCGGCCGGCGTCCCGAGAAAACCTCGGCGACGGCGACGAAGACCTCCGCGCCGCCCTGGTAGGGGCTTTCGCGCAGCATCTTGAAGAGCGCGGCCGGGTCCTTCGCCTTCGCGATGGCGCGGGCGAGGCTCATCTGGTGCTCGCGCGGGGTCGAGGCCAATTCCTTCAGGAGGGGCTCGGGGATCTCGATGCGGATCTCCTTGCCGGCGACGTTCAGCACGTCGCCGTGGACCAGCCTCGCGGAATTTCCGGGGGCGAAGGTCTTGCCGTTGAGCAACACGGTTTCCAGCGGCGCGGGGGGCACCGAGGGGGCGGCCTCTTCCTTGGCCTCGGCTTTGGGCTCGGCCGGAGCCGTCCCCGCGGTATCCGCGGGCGCCTCGGCTTTGGACTCTCCGCCCTTCTGTTCCGCCGGCTCGGCCTTGGCCTCCGGCTTTAATTCGGTCTTGCCTTCGTGGTGCAGGACAAGGCTGCCGTCCTTCTCGCGCGAGACGCGCAGGCCTTGGCCTTCGCCCAGGGGAAGGAAGGCGTCGAGGGAGGTCTGCTCGCCTTCCTTGGGCAGCGTCACCTCGAGCTTCTGGCCGCCTTCCGACTTGGTGAGGGTGAGGTCCTTGGGCACGGCGTCGAAGAGCTTGAGCATGCCTTCCGGAGCCGGCGTGGCGGCGGGGGCCTTGTCGGCGGCCTGTTGCTCGGCGTCTTGGAGCCTTTGCAGCTCCTTCTCGAGGGCTTCGATCAGGTCCTTGGAGGTCTTGCCGTCCTTCTTCGCGGCGTCGATCTTGCCCTGCAGCTCGACGATCTCGCTGCGACCCTTGATGTTCTCGATGCGCATCCGCGATTCCATCATGCCGAGCTGAAGCTTGCCGCCGGTCAGGCCGTTGGCGAGGCGGAAGCCGGCCATGGCCTGGACGTACATGAGCAGGGTATCCGAGAAGGTGCCGTCGTGCTTCGACCAACCCAATTTATAGTTGGCCTTGCCGGCGGCGTACATGGAACCGATCGCGAAGCCGTGGTCCAGCACCGTCGCCAGGCGCCGTCCGTTGACGGTCAACTGGGGCACGCCGGGGCCCGCGGCCTTGCCGACGTTCAGCAGGCGTCCGGTCGGGCTCTTCGCCAGGCCGGCGGCGCTCGACTCGCCCGCAACGTAGCCGCCCGCCCACTTGAAGCCGCGCGGACCGGTGGCGAGGAAGCGCTCGCTCAAGGCGGCGCTGGTCGTGTGCGCGCCGCGCATCGCGCCGAACAGGAGGATGTTCGACTTGAGATCGCCCTTGTGGTTCTCCCACACGCCTTCCGAAGTATAGAAATACGAATCCAAGGCCTTGCTGGAATAGGTGAAGGCGGCCGCCTCGCCGGCGACGCCGGCCGACCAGCCGATGCCGCGGCCGATCATGCCCCAATTGCGGAACTTCCAGAGGCCGAGCATCTCGCAGCCCGCGCCCGCGAAGGGCGCGAGGGTCATCGCGGCCAGCGTGGTGGGCTTGCTGACTTCCTTGGAGAAGTGCTTGAGGCCGACCTCGAACTTGCTGCCGAAGTCGCCCTTGCCCTCGGTGAGGGCGAGGAATTTTTGCACATCGCGTTCGAGACGCTCGGCGTTCTCCTGCGAGGCGGGCTTGGGCTGCCCCTCCTGCAGCGGCGGGTGGTAGCCGGTCAGGTCGGGTATCTTCCCGGATTGGAGCATCTGCGCCAGCCAGACCGAGCTGTTCTTGAAGCCGGTCTTGGCGAATTCCGGGTCCTGGAGCAGCTTGGTGTAGGTCTCGACGCGTTTTTCCATCGAGGCCTCGGCGGCGACGCCGGTGAACTTCTCCAGGGTCTTGTCCTCGAGGAGCTGGGCGCGGATCCGCTTCTCGTCCTCGTTCAAGTCGGCGTCGGGCAGGGCGCGGAGGATCGCGAAGGCGCTCTCGTTGGGCTTTTGAACCGCGGCTAGCGCGGCCTTGTCGAGCAGGCTCTGCGCGGCCTTGATGTCCTTGTCGTGGGCCTCGGCGGCCTTGGCGACGTCCTGCGTCTTTGCGTCGTGCGCGGTGGCCAGGTCCAGCTGGGCCATGATGGGCGCCAGCAGCACGCCCTCGGGGCCGGGGGCGCCGTCCTCGCTGGCCTTCTCGATCATGCTCATCTGCTCGTCGACCATGGCCTTGACTTGGGCGAACTTCGGGTCCTTCGGGTCGCCCTTCAGGACGCCGTCGAAAATGGAGCGGTAGACCTTGACCCGCTCGGCCACGGTGGGAAGCTTGGCGGCCTCGTCGACCTTCTTCAGGCTAGGTGATTTGAGCAGCGCGTCGCGCAGCTTGAGCTCGTCGCCCTGCAGCTCGTTCATCTCCTGCAGCAAGGTGAAAATGGACTTCTTGGTGTCCGCGACGCTCTTCTCGGCGGCCTTGGTGAGCAAGGGCTCGAGGGCCTGGTATTCCTGCGGGACATGGACTTGGTCCGGGGCCTGCTTGAGGGCGGGGTACGCCAGCTCGATCTTCTCGGAGGCCATCGTCTTGAGGATGTCGAGGCTCTCGGCGGCGCGGCTCTTGGGGAGCTTGTCGGTCGCCACCATCTGGGTCAACCAGCGGGCGGAGCCTACCATGCCCTTGTCGAAGAGCCTGTCCCGGGCGATGCCCATGTAGCGCTGGGCCTGGATGTCCTTCATGTCGTCCTGGGCGATGGCGGCCAATTCGACCATCAGGGTGTCTTGGATCACCCGCTCGGCCAGGGCGCGCTCTTCGGGCGTCAGCGCGAGGTGCTTCTCGACCTCGTTATAGTCCTTGGGTTCTTTGCCCTTGCCGATCTCGCTCAGCTCGCGCAGCACCGCGATCGCGTCGGACTTCTTGCTCTGCGTCGTCTGGAGGAAGGCCTTTTGGAAAAGGCCGTCGACGACCTTCTTCTCGGCCTCAGGGTCGACCTTGGGTCCCTTGTAGCTCCAGGCCTTGCTGTCGCGGACGCGCAGCGAGATCTGGTCCTCGGCGACCTTCGCCATGACGGCCAGGCCTTCCATGGCGCGGCGGCGCGCGAAAAAGGGCGCGAGCGGCTTCTCGAAGGCGCGCTTGAAGGCCGGTGAGTGGAAACCCTTCACCAGCTCCTGGGCCTTGTCCAGGTCGCCGGAGCTGAGCGCGAAAACCGTGCGGGTCAGGCGCAGGTTGTCCTCGTGGCGATGTTTCTCCTCGGGCGTGGTCGCGGCCTTGAGGGCGGCGTCCTCGGTCTGCTCCAGCTCCTGCATGGCGGCGCCGGCGGTCTCGAGGTCGCCGTGGCCCATGCCGGCCAGCATGCGCAGGACGCGGGTGCGGTAGGCGGGATCGATGCCTTGGAGGTGCAGCAGCGGCTCGAGCGAGGTCTTGGCCGCGTCGAGGACCTCGAAGACCATCCGCTGCTCGTAGCCGAGCTGGGGATTGTCGAGGATCTTCGGCATCCCGAAGTAGGCGACGTGCGGGGCGACGAAGGGAACGGTGCCGCTGAGGAATTGGAGGGTGCGCTCATCGAATTGGCTGGTGGCCTTGTCCGCGATCGGCGGATACTTCTCGGCCGCGATGTCGTCGTTGATCCGCTGGGCCGCCTGAGCCACGCTGCCGCCCTCCGGGGCGCCGAAGGCCTGGGCGCGCCGGTCAACCTTGGCCGGCTGGCCGTTCTCGAAGGTCCAACGCTCGGTGTAGTCGAGATAGCCCTGCCCCTCCCCGCCCTGCGGGCGGAGGGAGAATTTCAAAAAGACGTAGGTCTTGCCGCCTTCGACGTTGGTGGTGACCTCGACGGGCGGGTCCTTGAGGTTGAGCGGGAAGTCCGCCCCCAGCGAGGCCTTGAGCGGCTCGAAATACTTTTCGGCGGCGGCAAGCCCCTTGAAGAACTGCGGCTCCATCTGGGCCAGCGGGACGGCCTTGCCGCTGCGCACGACCGAGTTCATCGTTTTGCGGAACAGCGCATCGCTGTACTCGGCGTAGCCGCCTGGGGGCGGCGCCAACTCGGCCGGAGTGTTCGCGGACTGCGGGATCTTGGTGAGGAGATCCGGCATGAAATTCAGGATGAAAGACTTGGCGACGGCAGCGTCGGGTTTCGCGGCGGCGGCGACCTTCTTCGCCTTCTCCTCCCAATACTCGTTATCGGAACTACCCGCGCCGACCTTGGCCGTGCGCTCGTAGCCGACCCACTCGCCGGTGTTCCCGTTGAAGGAAAACTTGTCCTGGATCAGCAGGTGGCCCGACTTCTTGCCCTCGGGGTCCTCCGCGACGTAGGAGAAGACCACCTCGGTCGTGAGGCCGCGGTGGAAGACCGCGTAGTGGCTGCGCGGATCCTTGACGCGCAAGGCGAGGCCCTCCGACTGTGTGGCCGCGATCAGGGTGCCGAATTGCTGCGACTCGCCCTTGTTTTTGCCGAAGATGGCGATGTGCTCCGCCGAGAAGGGGCGCGAAAAAGTACGCGCCACCAGCATGGCGAAGGCCTGCAACTTTTGGTCGTCGGGCAGCGCGGCCATCTTGTAGGCGGCGAGGCGTTTCTGCCAGCCTTCCTTGTCTTCGCCGCGGCCGTTGTATTGAAAATCGCGCTTGTAGCCGTTGAGCTTTTTCTGGCTAGGGTCGTAGGTGAAGGTGTCGCGCAGGTAGATGCGGCCGTCGTCGGTCTGGCCGTTGTCGTCGACCGGGTAGACGAAGCTGACGGCGACGTTGCCGTCGGCGAGCACCTCGACCTCGGTGCGGGCCTCGGCGTCCTTGCCTTGGATCTTGATGCCGGTCTTGTCCCCGAGGTTCGAGACGGCCTCGAAGAAGCTTTTGTTGTCCCGGAGCAGATCCCGGGTTTCCTGCGAAAGCGCGGAGGTGAGCTTGCCACCCATCTGTGCCCCCAAATATCTGATCCTATTGGCCTTTTTTCCCTATATCTAAGGCCGATAGGACCCTGTGCCTGTAGTCCTAAACGTTCCCCAACGTTAGGGTTTATCGTCTTGGGCGGTGAAAAGTTGCCGAGAGGCGTACAACAAAACGCCGCCCCGCGCGGCCGCGCGGGGGTCCGGGTGGCAAGTGTCTGAAAGCATTGGACTTAGGGCTTCAGGGTGACCTGATGTCCTTCGAAGACCAGGGTATCTCCAGCTTGGGCCTGATCGGTGCGCCCAAGGCCGATGGTGATATTTTTGCCCCTCGCGGGGTTGGTGATGCTCATCCCCTGTTTGAAGCCGACGTTCTCGATGCGGTAACGGCCCTCGCCCAGGTCCTCGATACGCGCCAAGTCCTTTTCGAAGAGTCCCCGAAATAGACCGCCCTTATTGATATTCAGCTTGTACTCGCTGGGCGGGGCGCCTTCGCCTTCGGCGACGGGCTGCAAGCCGATATCCCCCTTGTTTTCGACGATGCGTATGATGCGTGCCCAGCCCACGTTCATCACATTGCCGTTGAGCATTGGGGGGCCGTAGGCCTGTGGCCCCCGTGAGGGCACGTAGGAAGGCGGCATCGAGACGGGAATGGGGTCCATCGGCGCGGGCGCCGCCGGGATCTGCTCCAGGCGCATCCCACCGTCGGGACGCAGCTTGAAAACGAAGTGGACGCCGCCGAGGTTGAGGATATCGTTGAGCGAGACCCGTTTCCACTCACCCTCCTGGCCCTTGCCCTTCGAAATGAGTTGGTTATTCTGATAAGTGCCGTTGCTGCTGCCCAGATCTTTCACCCACCAGGCCTTATCGTGGAAAGTGAAGGACAAATGCTGGTTGGAGATGTTGGCGCTTCCGCCGAGCTCTTTGCGCCCCAGCTTGACCGGCTGGCCACCGCTCGGGAACTCGACCGCCACTCCCTCCTCGGGCGAAGCCATGGGCTCGGTCGAGGCCCGGGGGCGCCGGCCGTTCTGAATGGCGGTCACGGTGCCGTCCTTGAAGACGTACCACTGCGCCTGCTCCGGCCGGGGACCGAAGGCGAAGGTCAACCCGTCGCCCATGGCGTAGGTGTTGCCGGAGAGCAGCTCGTAACTGTTGCCGTTCAAGACCCAGACCTGGCCGTGATTCGTGATCTCGCGGAGGATGAACTCGCCGCCGCCGTGTTCGAAAGCGTCCCAGAATATCTCCGCGACCTCCCGGCCGTCTGGGCTGTTGAACTTGTAGCTTCCCCCTTCTTGCAACTGGAGGCGCGCCACCTGCGGCGCCGGCGTCCTAAAAGCGTGGGAACTGGGAGGCGAGACCTGTCCGGCGACCTGAATCAAGCTAGCGTGGTCGGTGCTCTCGTGGAAGCGGAAGGTCAGTCCGCCAACGGTGACCAGCGCCCCGTCCTGGATCGTATGAAAGTTGCCCAGTGTCCGGCGCTGCGTGGCGGGATCCACGCCGCCTTGGATGTCGACGCCGTTCAGCTGGGTCCCAGTGTCGGAACCCATGTCGCGGATCAACCAGCCGTTGCCCTTGAAGATCAATTCGAAGTGATCCGGCGAGAGCGCCCCGTCGGGAATCTGCTTGCGGCCGATGTAGACGGGACGGCCGCGCGGAATCTTGAAGGCGAAGGCGCCGTCGCCCGTGGGGATGGGCTCCGGCTGGCCCGGCAGGCCGGCGCCGGGCTTCTTCGGCAGCTCG
>JAANMX010001595.1_pt1 | contig 25187 bp, 34 predicted proteins | sample 7279681 | NCBI WGS metagenome assembly JAANMX01 (sample SAMN14094542, study PRJNA606508) | bioreactor metagenome | isolation source: A lab-scale SPAN reactor treating ammonium-rich wastewater day 351 | place: Ireland: Galway | collected 2018-01-01
CAATTCAGCGCGAAGCGGGCCGAGCCGTCTTTTCGGGAAACTTCACCGACGGCCGCGGTTCCGGAACCTTTACATTCACGCCTGATCGTGCGTTCTTTGACAGAATGCAGCAGCTCGGATTTGATTTTTACAAGGAAGAGACGTCCGAAAAGTATGTTCGACAATCGACCTTCGAGGATCGCGCGTTGACGGCATTCTTTGTGAATGTTACTTCCGAAAGGGCAAACGACCTTCTTTCGGCCAACTTCGGCAAGCTCGACCGCGATGACCTCCTGAAGGCAACGATCTTCAAGATCGACGGCAAATTTATGTCCGAGATGAAGGCGACCGGCTACCCCGACCTCTCGATGGAAGACCTCGTAAAGGCCCGTATCTTCAGGATCGACGCGAACTACGTAAGCCAGATCCGCTCGATGGGCTATGACAAAGGTGATTTTCAGGCGCTGGTCAAATTCCGGATCTTCAAGGTAACGCCGGAGTTCCTGAATGAACTTCGAGCTGCAGGGCTTGCGAACATTTCGGCTGAAGACATCGTCAAATGCCGTATCTTCAATATCGACGCTGAATACGTCCGCAACGCTCGTGCAAAAGACCCGAACGCATCGATCGAGGACATCGTCAAAATAAAGCTCGGCCTCGGCAGAATGTTCAAGCAGGACGAGTTCTAAGCTCGAATAATACTTCTTTCAGCAAGATAGCTGATGGCCAAACCGGCCGTCAGCTATTTTCATTTTCCGCACGGGAACCAACTATCGTGAGTGCTACGTACGGGACCAGGTTCAGCACCAGGACGAGGATCTTGTACACCGCCATCGCGAGGAAGTTTATGACGTTGTAGTTCTCTTTTGACATCAGGAACCACGATGTGTGGACTCGATAGAGCCAGTCGTAGCTCAAAGAGAAGACCGCGAACCAAAAGATGAGGATCGCATAGTTGAGGAGGGTGCAAATACCTAAGAAACGGCGTATCTTTCGAATGTTCATAAGGCTCTCCTGCTGCTCTTCTTTCACTCGAACTGCTTTCGAAACTCAGCGAATTCGGCCTTGATCGCCTCGATCTCGGCTCGCAGCCCCGCAACCTCGGCGCGTACCTCGGCAAGCCCATTCGCGGAATGCCTTGAGGCAGAAGCAGAACCGATCTCGGCAACTTCCGCTTGCGTTACTTCGCCCGACAAAAGGTGTGCAAACCGAGCTTCCTTTCGCCCCGGCTGACGGTCAAGCTTTACAACAAGCGGCTCATCACGGCGGGCCAGGCGGTCGAGCGCTTCCTGCACCTCGCCAAGGTCGCTGAATGTGTGCATTCGCCCGGTGCGTTCGCGAAGCTCTCCAAGCGTCTGCGGCCCACGAAGCATCAGGACGGCCAGCAAGGCCGTCTCATCCGGCTCGAGCGTGTAATAGCTCGGCAGCATATGTTTGTATTTCGGAACGCGGCTCGTGCTGCCGTAAAAGACATAAACGAGGTTCCGGTCGCGTAGATTCTCGATCGCCGCCGAGACCGTGTCCGCATCGAGCGTCATCACGGGTTCGCGATTATTCTTTTGATTGCAGGCACTGACCAGGGCGTTAAGCGTAAGCGGATAGTATTCGGGAGTGGTCAGCTGTTTTTCGACAAGGGCTCCGACGACCCTCGCTTCGATTTCATTGAGTGTTTCGAGCATGTAACTTTAGCAGTTCCTAATTTACAATCTATGCGGATGGAAATACTAATCCCGCGAACGCACTCCGAGATCGAAGCCGCGGCCGCGCGCCTCTCCGCAGCCGGATCTCTCGGCTGCGATACGGAGACGTCCGGCCTAAGTTCGCGTACCGGAAAGCTTTTTTCCATCCAGTTCTCTGACGGCGAGATTTCGGTGCTCGTGCCGCTCAGCGAAGGCGTCGAGCTCGGCCCGTTTGCCACGCTCCTTGCCGATCCTCAGATAACGAAGATCTTCCACAATGCGAAATTCGACCTCGATTTTTTGAATGCTGTGGGCGTAGCGACCGCAAATATCTTCGACACGATGATCGCCGAGAAGGTCTTGACGCGCGGCGCACACCAATCAGCATCGCTCGCCGACACGCTCTACCGGTATTTTGCCGTCGATTTGGACAAGTCTCAGCGGAAAAAGTTCAATTCGCGTTGGGACGGCGTCTGGACCCGCGAACTCGTCGATTACGCTCTCTCGGACGTGCTGCACCTCCCGCGGCTGATGCAGGAGCAGACGGCATGGCTGGAAAGGCTTGGGCTACGGTCAGAATATGACGCAGCGATCGAAAAACTACACGCGTCCTAACGTATCTTGTCTTTCTCGATCGCTTTGGGAACTACCAACGGTGATATGCGGGATGGCCTTCTTTGACGGCTACAAATGTCCCGCGGCAGGTCGCGCAAACCTTACCGTTCGCGGTCAATTCAGCTTCGACGGTCGCTCGATCTTCTTTTGATTCAACAATTCGCGCGCGCAAATATATCGTCGCATCAAATGGCGTGGGTCTGAGCAGCTTTACGTGAAAATCAGCCGTAACGGTGCAATCCGGCTGGCTCTTCCCGTCGCGCTTCATCATAAAATACGCCGCGGTCCAATTCGAGTGGCAATCGAGCAAAGTACCGATGATGCCGCCGTTCAGCATTCCGGGAAAGGCCTGATGTTCGGGCTTGGCGTGAAACTCCATCACGAGTTCGTCGCCGTCTGGAAAGCTGTTGATCCGCAAGCCTTTTTCATTCGCGGGGCCGCAGCCGAAACAGATGCTTTTCGGTGAGTATTTCTGCTGTACTGAGAGATCGGACATTATTTTTTGTTGAAGAGATCCGGTGTAACTTTTTCCTCGAACCAGTCGGTCAAACCTTCTATAAATTCGATAAGTATCGGGCGTCCACGCCATGCTTTGAACACGAAAACAAGCAGCATTATCGTCGTAACGAGCATAAAGATGCCGTTCGCCGGGCGGGCCATACTCGCGACCGAACCGACAATGCCGAGAAGGAATGATACAAAGAGGATGCCGAGGTGCGCCGCCACGCCCTGAGCCGCGTGAAATCGGGACTTCGCCTCGCTCTTCGGCAGCAAGATCAGCAAAATGATCCCGGCCACAAGGCCAAAATACCACGGGATATACGGCACCGCCGTAACGATATTCTCCGGCAGCCCGACCTTGTCCACGCGTCGCTTTCGCGTGTCCTCGACGACAGCCGGCGGTACAGTCGATGCGTAATACGCAGGTGCGTAGGCTCCCTGCGGTGATTGATACGCACCAAAGTCCCGCGCACTGAATTCACGCGTCTCCTGCTCGTAATTTTCCCCTCCGGCGAACGGCCTCGTCTCGCCATCCGGCGCTTGCGCTTCTTGTGCGGCCGCTGCAGCCTTCGCCTTTTCGGGAAAGTCCGGATCAAGTGGGTTTGTGTCGTATTTTGACGGCATTACACAACTCTAAACGAAATTTTGGCCGAAATGGTTCGAAAATTCCAATAGCCGCAAATGCGCGAGCTTCATTCCACGCTAATGCCGAGCTCATCCAACTGCGACTCGTCCACCTCGCCTGGTGAATCCATCATCAGATCCTGTGCCGACGCGGTTTTTGGGAACGCCATAACATCGCGTATGTTCTCGGTGCCGCAAAGGATCATACAAGTTCGTTCGATGCCGGCGGCAAAGCCTCCGTGCGGCGGCGTGCCGAATTCGAGCGCGTCAAGGAAGAACCCGAACCGCTCGCGAGCCTTCTCCACGGTCATCCCAAGAGCCTTGAAGTTCAGATCTTGAATTTCCTTCTGATGGATACGGATCGAGCCGCCCGCACACTCGTAGCCGTTGATGACCGCATCATACGCCTTCGCACGCACTTGCCCGAGCAGATGATGCTGCGACGGGTCATTCACCGCCGTTTTGAACAACTCTATATCCTCGTCCATCGGCGATGTGAATGGATGGTGGGCCGCAACGTATGTGTCGCTCTCCTCATCGTGCTCAAACATCGGGAACTCGGTCACGATCAGCGGCTTGTAGGCCGCTCGGTCGATCAGATCCTCGCGCCTTGCAACTTCCAGCCGTAGAGCTCCGAGCGATGCCGCGACGACCGACTTTCGACCCGCCACGATGAGAACCGCATCGCCTTTTTCCGCACCTGCGGCCGAAACGAGCTCGTCGATCTTCGCCTGGCCGAGCACTTTTAGGAGTGACGATGTCGTCTCATCTCCGACCTTTATCCAGGCAAGCGCTCCCGCACCGTAGCGTTTTACGTATTCCTGAAGCTCATCTGTCTGCTTTCGTGAATAGTCCGCACGGCCCTTCACAACGATGCATTTCACCTCGCCACCTTTATCGAGCGTTTCCCGGAACGGAGCAAAATCCGTGTCGTTCAGAGCCGCAGAAAGATCTTTGAGCTCCATTTCGAAACGCAGATCGGGTTTGTCCGATCCGTACCGACGCATCGCCTCAGCGTGCGTCATCCTCGGCCATTCGGCGGGAAATTCGACACCGATGAGCCGCATCACGTGATTGAACATACCTTCCATCTCGCGATAGACCTGTTCGCGGTTCACGAAAGACATTTCCATGTCGAGCTGGGTGAACTCCGGCTGTCTGTCGGCACGCAGATCCTCATCACGGAAGCATCTCGCGATCTGAAAATATTTATCGAAGCCCGCGATCATCGTTATCTGTTTCAAGATCTGCGGTGATTGCGGCAATGCGAAAAACTTCCCTGTGTGGATCCGCGAAGGGACGATAAAATCTCGCGCGCCTTCCGGCGTCGATTTGAGCAGGATCGGCGTCTCGATCTCGATGAAACCGCGGCCGTCGAAATATTGCCGGATCGCCGCAACGGCCTTCGCACGCATACGGATATTGTTCTGAAGCTGCGGCCGCCGGAGGTCGAGGTAACGATACTTTAGACGCAGATCTTCGGACGCGAGATTCTGCGAACCGGCCTTTTCAAGTTCGAACGGTGGAACCTTTGAATCGTTGAAGATGAGTAATTCGCTCGCGTGGACCTCGATATCGCCCGTCGCAAGCTTTGCGTTGTGTGTGCCTTCGCGCTCGACGACCTTCCCCTTTATCCCGAGTACGAATTCCGCGCGAATGTCTTTCGCCTTTGCGTGAGCCTCAGCAGAGGTCTCCTCGTTAAGGACAACCTGCGTAACGCCTTCGCGGTCGCGAAGGTCGATGAACGTCAGCGGCCCGAAATCACGCTTCTTCGCGACCCAACCCATCAAGACAACATCGCTTCCGACGTGTTCCTTTCGCAATTCCCCGCACGTATGCGTCCGCTCCAAACTTCCAAGATTATCCAACATACAAATATCTCTACTCGCCCCGCCAAAAAAGCACTCGCCCGCGAATTACGCGAATATTGCGAATTTCGAATACTTACTCTCCCACCAATTGCTCTTATCCCGCCATCTAAAAAGAATATCTGGCCCCCACCGATCGCTCTCATCAATCCATCAGACATGCAATTCGTGGACATTCGCACTATTCGCGGGCAATCTCTTTCTCCCCGCGAATTTGAATTTTCACTCTCGCATCGATCGATCAAATCCACCCAACTAAAAACCATTCGTGAACATTCGTGCTATTCGCGGGCAATCTCTTTCTCCCCGCGAATTACTTTGAATTGAGGCGATCAATTCATCCTCCACCCACCAGATCGGTGATCTCATCCAAGAGCGAACCACCTTCCGATGACGGTTTCGACTTCACGATCCGCTCGTATTCGAGTCGCGGATGCTGCCCAAAATTAACCAAAAGAGCCAGTTCAAAATTGGTAGCATTTAGGTAGTTCAGTGCCTGCGCACGATGCGAATTTACGATACGCTCAACTGCTTTGATCTCAACTATGATCTTGTCAAAGACCACGAAGTCGGGCCGAAAGTACTGCCCGAGGGTGTGCCCTTTATACCCCAATCGTATCTCGGGCTGCGCCCTAAATGGGACATTCTGAAGATCGAATTCGATCTCAAGACACTCTTGATACACGGGTTCGGTGAAGCCAAAACCCTTCTGGTTGTACACTTCAAAACAGGCACCAACTATGCGGTAGCTTTCGTCTTTATAAAGAATCTCAACCATCAAAAATATTCGCGAAGATTAGCTCCATCGGCAGGCACAATCTCTTTTTGCAACAAAACATTAGCCCGCGAATCACACGAATACCACTAATGAGAATATTTGCTCTCCCATTGATCGATCTCATCCAGCCATCCAAAAACTATTCGCGGACATTCGCGCTATTCGCGGGCAAAACCTCCGTCGCGAATCACACGAACACCACTAATGAGAATATTTGCTCTCCCACTGATCGATCTCATCCAGCCATCCAAAAACTATTCGCAGACATTCGCTCTATTCGCGGGCAACTCTCCCTTCCCCAAAAATCTTACCCGCGAATCACACGAATACCGCTAATAGGAATATTTGCTCTACCACTGATCGATCAAATCCAGCCACCCAAATATTCGTGAAAATTCGCGCTATTCGCGGGCAAAACCTCTTTAGCCATTCATCCAATAAAAAAGCCCTTCGAGTTTATGACAACGAAGGGCCGCGACGCGATTGTAAGTTCAGCGCATCGGGCCTTACGTATTATTGTCATTGAACCGAACGGCCATCATCCGAAATAATACCTAGCAAAATAATACAGCACGGGCGCACCGAAGAGCAAACTATCCAAACGGTCGAGAAAACCGCCGTGGCCCGGCAGGATCGAGGCAGCGTCCTTCGCCCCGGAGCCTCGTTTTATCGCACTTTCGGCGAGGTCGCCGAGCACACCGAGGACGGCTATTACGACCGCGACGGCGATCCCGGGCAGGAAGGCGAGTTCGTGAAACCAAAGCCAGATCGTGAGTGCAGCAAAGCCAGCCGCGGCAAGTATCCCGCCGATCAGGCCTTCGACGGTCTTGCCGGGCGATATCGCGGGAGCCAGCTTGTGCTTGCCGAGCGCTCGACCGGCAAAATACGCTCCGGCATCCGAACCAAAAACCACGGCAAAGAAGAATATAAGCAGCTTCGAAGAAAGGACGCCGTCAAATCCCATCCGGACAGCGATCAAAAAACCGCCTATCAACGCAAGATAAACAACGCCCGCGATCGTCACACCTAGCCCCGCAAGGAGCTTCGTAAAATCCTTTTGAAATCGGAACGCCTGCGAGATGAAAACAGCCATGACGAACGCCACGGTCACGCAGATGAGCAGGTCCGGAGCTTTCGACGGCGCATCAAAAATGAACGAGACCGTGAGGGCCGCTGCTCCGAGATACGCGATGCCGGCGTCGGCCTTTAGTTCAAGCTTTTTCGTCAACAAAAAGAATTCGAACAATCCCGCTCCGAGCCCGAAAACCGCGATGGCAACGAACAGCCAAACTGCCCACGGAAACCAGATCGGCAGGATAATGGCCGCAATGAGGATCGGGATCGCGATCGCCGCTGTCAAAAGGCGCGTCTTCATATTCTTTACTTCGACGATGCGCTCACACCGCCATATCGCCTGTCGCGTTTCTGAAAATCAATGATCGCCTCGAAAAGCTCTCGCCGCCGAAAATCCGGGAACAACGTCGGCGTTACATAGATCTCGCTATAGGCGATCTGCCACAAAAGAAAATTCGAGATGCGAAATTCTCCGCTCGTCCGGATCAAAAGGTCCACCTCCGGCATTCCGCTCGTGTAAAGATTCGCCTCAATGCTCTCTTCCGTTATCTCGCCGCTCTTTGCTGCGAGCCTCGCCGCACGCACAATCTCTGCCCTTGAGCCGTAGTTCAACGCGACATTCATTACGGTGCCGGTATTATTGGCAGTAAGCTTTTCCGCAGCGGCAAGCTGCTCTCGAACATCGTCGCTCAACGCCGTAACGTCACCGATCGTGCGAAAGCGAATATTGTTACCGTGCACCTCGCGGAGCTCACGCTTGAGCACGCGCTTTAACATCGACATCAGCGCCGAAACCTCTGCCTTCGGCCGTTTCCAATTCTCGGTCGAAAAGGCATAAAGCGTCAGGGCCTCGATGCCGAGACGCGCTGAAGTGTCGAGGATCGCACGCACGGATTCTGCACCTTCGCGATGGCCAAAGATCCTCGGTTTACCTCGCAGCCTTGCCCAGCGGCCATTGCCGTCCATTATCACCGCGATGTGCCGCGGCATGCGCTCGATATCGATCTCAGCGAGCAGTTTCGCCTCAGTGGAATTTCGTTTGACGATGCCGTCAAAAGCTTCGATCATGCTTTGCGATATTCGACGGCAACTACCGCCGCAAGGTTTATTTGACCGTAGATATGCGGATAGATCTCTTCGTTCGTCGATGGTTCATTTACGACGCGTGACATCAGGAACTGCGGATCTATTTCCAGCACGACAAGTTCGGCGCCTTTCGCATAATATCGCCCGATCACGCCCGTGAGCTGTTCCGCAAAACTGCAATGAATAAAACCTTCACGCTCGAGGCCCGGCGGGCTGTAAAGCTCACTCTCAAGGTTCTCCCAAACCTCTCTTTCAACGATGTGATAGATATGCATCGAGAGGATCAGTCGTATTCGACGCTTTCGAGCGTTAGCCCTTGCGCGGGTGCCGTGCGCCCGCACAATGTCCGATTTCCCGTTACGATCGCCGTCTGAATTGTATCACCGTTCTTTGTGCCGTGTCCGACATCAAGCAGCGTACCGACTATGGACCGCACCATATACCGCAGGAAGCCTGTCGCGGTGATGCGAAATTCGATGAGCGAGGCTCGTGCCCGAGCGTCCCAAACAGAGCGAAGGCTTACGTCCGTAACCCTCCGCACTTTGTTTTCGGATTCCGTGTTCGCCGAAGCGAACGCCGACCAGTCGTGCTCGCCAAGGAACAATCTTCCAGCCGCGACCATCTGTTCGAGCGCGAGCGGCTTTGCCTCGTGGTGAGCAAAACGCCGCCAAACCGGCGACATCACAGGTGCGTTCACGATGCGGTACACGTAGGTCTTTTGCTTCGCCGAAAAACGCGCATGAAAGTCGTCCGCAGCCTTTTCAACCGACATCACGCGGATGTCACGCCAGAGGTTGCCGTTGATCGCCGCACGCAAACTATCGGGCGTGAATGGTTTGTTCATCACGACGTTCGCGACCTGGCCCTCGGCGTGAACTCCCGCATCTGTCCGGCCCGAACCAATAACCTTTACATCGGCGTCCTCGATCATTCGGCAAACGCGCTCAAGCTCGCCCTGGATCGTGCGGGCGTTCTCCTGCACCTGCCAACCGTGGAAATCCGTGCCGTCGTATTGGATCAGAAGCTTATAATTCATCGACAACAAACACCTTAACGCACAAGAATCGCCATTCTTATGAACACCTCATTCGAAGATCGAGCTTTTCCGCAAAGAACATCGGCGAACGGTCGCACATCCTGAAATATAGCGCAGGCTCGATCAGCTCAAGTTCCATCAGCTGAAAGCCGCCTCGGTCATCTCGCACAAGATCGACGCGGGCATAGAGCAGCGGTTCGATAACGGCCGCAAGGGCCTGCGACGCCGCATCCTTCATCGCATCCGTCGCCTCGACAGGCGTCGGGATCCCGCCGTGTTCTTCCTGCACGCGAAAATCGTGCTGCTTCGGCTCTTTCAAGATAGCGTGGCTATATTCGCCATCGAAATAGAAGAGCGAATATTCGCCCTCATTGACGATCGTATCCAAAAACGGCTGGACAAGGAACGGCCGATGCTCAAAGCTCTCGGAAACTGCGGGGTCAAATTCGCAAAGCCTGAATGTGTGCTCCGCCGTCGCACTCACACGCGGTTTTATTATCAATTCCTGCGAGCTCAGCGTCTCTTGCCAGGCCGCAAAATTCTCCGCAGAATACTGTGCCTCAAAAAGCGTTGGAACTACTCTGACGGCATTTTCCGCAAGCTCGCGCAAGTAGATCTTATCGAAATTCCATTGCACGACGCTTAGCGGATTATAAAGCCGCGTCGCCGCCTCGATCTTCGCAAGCACGTTTAAGAATTCTTCGGCAAAACGCTGATAATCCCACGTCGTGCGGATGACGACCGCATCGAACTCGCTCCATTCGCGTGCCGTCTGCCGCCACGAAAGAGTTTCGACCGCGATGCCAAGCTTTGCGAGAGGCTCGATCGCAAGCTCGTCATCAAAGACGTAGCCCGTGAGATCATCCATCGAAAGGAAGCAAACCTTTCTCACGCAGTCGTCGTTCGGCTCCCGGGTTTTATTGTAGGAATTCCTTCGGCGCACATCGGGCATTCTTCCGCCGAGAAACTTTCGACGTCCATTTCGACGAGCGCCTTTCTTCGAACGCCGACGTCTGCCTTTCCGTTCGAGCGGTCAATGATCGAGGCTGCGGCAACGACCTGCCCGCCGTTCCGCTCCAGCTCCTCGATACACTCACGCGTTGAACCGCCCGTCGTGATCACGTCCTCCACAACGAGAATGCGTTCCCTCGACTTTAGCTCGAATCCGCGTCGAAGCGTCATTTCGCCGTTCTGCCTTTCGGTCCATAGGAACCGAACGTTCATCGCGGACGCGACCGCATAACCGATCACAAGGCCGCCGATCGCGGGCGATGCGACCGTCTCGATATCCTGATCGACGAAAAGCTGCGCGATCTCGCGTCCAAGAGCATTCGCATCCGCGGGAAATTCAAGCGCCTTTGCACACTGCAGATATTCGCGGCTGTGGCGGCCGCTCGAAAGCACAAAATGCCCTTCGAGCAGAGCACCTCGTTCGCGAAACATATCGAGAATTCGTTTTTCGGCGTCCATATGCTCTCGGTAATTAAACTGCTGCCAAAAGTTTGCTAAACTCAGGGAGAAAGTGAAACGGTATCCTAACCTAATTTCCAACTCTTTGCTAATAAACGAGACGATCTCGCTCCTGCGCTCCTTTAATGGCCGGGCATCGGCTGTCAGCGTCGTCGATTTCGTAATGAAGATCCGCCGGCCGGACCCTTTGATGGCAAAACTGCTCGTCGGCGACCTCATCGAACGCGACCCGCGCCTAGAACTTCGCGAAGACACCGTCTTCCTCATCGCGGACGATCATCTCGACGGCGAGATCGCCGAGACCGAGTTCGTCGTTTTCGACCTTGAAACTACGGGAGCAAAAGAGCCGCATCGAATTACCGAGATCGGTGCGTTTCGCGTAAAAGGCTTTGAGGTAAAGGACACGTTTCAGACGCTCGTAAACCCGGAGACGAGTATCCCGCCCTTCATCACGGCACTTACGGGCATCAACGATGAGATGGTGGCAGACGCACCGCGTTTTGCCGACATCGTGAATGATTTTCTCGAATTCATCGGCGATGCCGTACTCGTTGCGCACAATTCGGCGTTCGATATGCGCTTTATCAATCACGAGATCGGCCTCGTCTTCCCCGAATACAGGCTTGCGAATCAATGCCTGTGCACGGTGGCTCTTTCGCGGCGTCTGCTCCCGGACATCGAGAATCACAAGCTCAAGACCGTCGCCGAACACTACTCGATCGACCTCTCGAACCATCACCGGGCCGGCGCCGATGCGTATGCAACGGCCCACGTGTTTGTAAACCTATTGGATCAGTTGCGAAGCAACGGCGTAACGGACCTTGCGACCGTTCGCAACCTCGCTTCAAGACGCAGGAAATATGCTAGACGAAAGGCAGCCTGAGGGCAGCAATACACAAGGCCTCGATATTCGGCCGACACCGCGTGAGGAAATGAACCTTACGCCGCTCGATTCTTTCCCGTACGAATTCCCGGGCAAAGAGATTTGGGTCGAGTTCGAGATTCCGGAATTCACCGCGATCTGTCCATTCTCGGACTTCCCGGATTTTGCGACGATACGGCTTCGCTACATCCCGAACAAACTCTGCGTCGAGCTAAAAAGCTTGAAGCTCTACATCAATTCTTTCCGCCATGTGAAGATATTCCACGAGCATGTGATAAACGTAATTCGCGATGATTTTGTCGAGGCTTGTGACCCGCTCGCGCTCGAGATCGAAGGCGATTTCAACGTCCGCGGGAATATAAAGACCGTAGTAAGAACAAGTTACAAGAAAGGCGGGGCCTGATCGTCGTTTCGATCCCGGCGTCGCGCTCAAGAACCGGCGACCGCAGCACGCGGACGCGCCGCAGAGTGTTTGGCGCACGCTCTTTCGACACGAGCGATCACCTGCACCTCGGTCTCTGCCGGATCCTGCTCGGATGAGCTGGTTATCTCCGAAACGATGAGGAACTTTGCCTTCTCAAGCAGTGTTTGTTCGCGGAAAGACAGGCGTTTTTCGTGGCTTAGGTAGGTGAGTTTCTTAAGCACGTCCGCCGTCGCAAAGATATCGCCCGATTGCAGCTTTTGCATAAATTCACGCGATCTCGATTTCCAATCTGACGAGGCGGATTCAAAATCCTCTGCAAGACGCGTGATCAGCCGTTTGCATTGCGAGCCCGTGATAACGGGCCGGAGTCCGACCGAATCGACATTTGTTTCAGGAACGAAGATCGAGGAGTTATCGCTGACGACACGCAGGTAAAATCCTTTGATCTTGCTGTCGCCGATATTTCGTTCAGTTCGAGATTCGACAGAGCATACACCCTGTCCGGGATAGCAAACTTTTTTTCCGATCTCGAGCTTCATTGCCGCTTTTTTCCGCATTCCTCAAACTGAGCGATGCGTGTGACAAATGCTGTCAAACCTTGTATTTACAAGCTTCGGCGGGCAAACGATAATTTAGAAAGTATTGTAAGGATACCACAACGCAGGGGAATTTGCGAGTGTCATTTTGCCGGGGCAGGAAGCTCGATCCGAAACGTCGAACCTTTCCCAAGCTCTGATTCGACGGACACATCGCCATTGTGAAGCCGTGCGAGATGCTTGACGATCGCAAGCCCTAGGCCCGTGCCGCCCATCTCACGCGAACGGGCACGGTCGATCCGATAAAATCGCTCGAAGATGCGTGCCAGATGTTCGGGCAATATTCCTTCACCGGTGTCCGATACGTTTATCACATCGATATCGCCCTGCCTTTCGTGAGAAACGGTGACCTCACCGCCCGTTCGGTTGAACTTTATCGCGTTGTCGATCAGGTTCACGAGCATCTGTTCGAGCCGCCGTGCGTCAGCAAAAACACGCACGCCCTCGCCGACCGCTGAATGGAGCGTGACGTCGCGCGAATCCGCTTTTGAGCCGAGTGCCGTAAAGATCTCGTTCACCAGCGAGCCAAGGTCGACCATCTTTGGTTCGACGGCAACTCGTCCCGCCTCTATCTGCGAAAGCTCGAGGATGTCCGCGATGAGGCTATTCATCCGCTCGGCATTCCGCCGGATCACGCCGAGAAATCGCCGGCTATTGCCCTCATCGTCGATGCCGCCGTCCTCGAGCGTTTCTACGAACGCAAGGATCGACGTCAATGGGGTGCGCAATTCATGCGAGATATTCGAGAGGAATTCTTGCCGGACGACCTCAAGCCGGTCGAGCCGCGTTGTTTCGTAAAAGAATGCGATGGCCTCGCGTTCGCCGCCAAGATCGAGCGGCGATACGTGAACATCAAACTTGCGGTCTCCGCCGTTCGTCTCAAGCCGAATTTCCGACTCGACGCCGTCCTCGAGTGCCCGGCGGAATGCTTCGTGAAGATCCAGGTCACGCAAGACCTCGCTGATCCTGCGGCCTTCGGGCGAAAGATTCGGCGAGAACGCGAGCCGCGCGGCCTCGTTCCAGCCTGAGATCCGCGAATCCGCTCCGGCGACGATCACGCACTCGCGCGTGGTGTCGAGTATCGCAGCGAGGATCTCGCGGTGTCCGTTCTCTTTCATTGCCGATCTACTTGCAGCCCACGAACTTATAACCCGTACCGATGACAGTCTCGACCGCCGAACCGCAATCCCCAAGCTTTTGCCTGAGTCGTCGAATGTGTACATCGAGCGTCCGCGAATCGCCCATATAGGTGTATCCCCAAATGCTGTCGATCAGCTGCTGACGTGTCGCTACACGGCCGATGTTGTTGATCAGATGTTCGAGCAGGGAAAATTCTTTTCGCGTGAGTTTCACCGGCGTGCCGCCGCATTCGACACGGAAGGCATCGAGATCGACGGCGAGCTTCTTGTCGCAATAGACGCGCGAGGTGTCCTTTTCGCTCCGGCGGAGAACGGCGTTCACGCGTGCGATCAGCTCTTTTACCGAAAATGGCTTGACGATATAATCGTCGGCCCCGATATTTAGGCCCGCGATCCGATCCGCTTCGGCGGACTTGGCCGTGAGCATGATTATCGGCGTCTCCGCTGCAGTCGGCTCGCGGCGGATCCTGCGGCAGAGTTCCATCCCGCTCATACCCGGTAGCATAAGGTCGAGAATGATCAGCTTTGGACGGTTCCGTTTATCAAGCGCTAGATGCAGGCCTTTTTCGCCGGATTCTGCAACGACGGGCAAAAAGCCCGCACGCTGAAGGTTATATTCGAGGCTCTCTGCAATGTCCGCGTCGTCTTCAACGACGAGAATTCTCTGATGCATAACGTCGGTCGGCATCTGAATGCCTATTCTGAATCTATCTGCCTCGTGTTAACTCTATGTTTCAAAACGTGTAAAATTTCATCTTATCTGCTCGTCAATTTCAGGGCAAAGCCGCGGCTTGCAACCTTATTCGTGCAGAATGCGTATCAATACGCGGACGATAAGATCTCAAAATGCGGTTCAACGAAAAGAATATTAAGCGGATGCGGCTCCTTGCGGGGTTCTTTCTCTTTATTCTGCTTGCTGAATTCGCTTCGCACGGAGCTATCTGTGCGGTCGTCTATCGCCATTCGGAAGCGGAAATGACCGCCTCCGGCCATGACAGCGAAGACCCTTGCCAAACCTTGGTTCTCTGCTCGAATACCCGAGAAAAGGATCGTCAAGCTGCGTCGTTCGCCCATGACAAGGTACAGCACAACGGACTCATCGGCGGTTTTTTGTTGCCAGCGGGCGACGCCTTACAGACCGACGCATCTCCGCTCTTTTTCCCGGAGACACGGCCACGATTTCGTCCGCCTGACCTTCTCTTCCGCCCACCGGAACTAGCCTGATCTCGATCAAATAGAAACATTGACCGGCTGAACGGCGCTCGTTTTTATGCGCGTAGTGTATCGACCCGCCTTGTGCACGTCGAATACGCGCGGTCGAGCCCGTCAGCCCTCGCAAAGGATGCGTTTCGTGCCAGAGTACGATGCACGGAGCCTTCCGTTCTCAATCGAAGATCAGAAAGGTTCAAAAAATGAAAAGGTTTATTCTTCTCATCGCCGCAGCACTGCTATTTTGCAGCTCGGCATTCGCTCAACAATCAACAGGAACGATCTCCGGCACCGTTACATACGGGCCCGACAAGGCGGTCGTTCATAACGTCTCTATACGCATAAAGGAACTCGAACGCGTAGCCGCGACCGATGACCTCGGGACATATCGCTTCACCGGCCTCGCCGCCGGCACATATCACCTGACAACCCATATCGAAGGTTTCAAGGATGTTACAAGCGTCGCCATCGTCCGTAGCGGCGAAACAACGACGGTCGATTTCGACATCAAGCTTGCGGGTGTCGCTGCGGATGTGACCGTCTCCGGCGAAGATGCGACTCCGCAGGTAGCATTTTCGAATGTAAACACGCTCGATTCCGTCCAGATCACCGCACGTCCGACGACGGGCCTTGGCGACGTTCTCGAAGGCGAGGCGGGCGTTGCGAAACGCTCTGCCGGTCCCGGTGCGTCGCGGCCCGTGATACGCGGCTTCGACGGTGACCGCGTAAAGGTGACCGCAGACGGCGTTGGCGTCGGTTCGCTTGGAGCTCAGTCCGGCGACCACGCCGAACCTGTCGATACGCTCTCGGTCGAACGGATCGAGGTCATCAAAGGACCTGAAACTCTCCTCTATTCGAGCGGTGCGATCGGCGGCGTGGTCAACGCTGTATCGGGCCGTGAGGAGGAATGGCATCCCGGCCTTCGCGGCTATTTTTCAACCTCTGGTGGTGTACCTGGAGCATCTGCGTCGGCCGCAGGCGGCATCCAATACGGCTATAAGAAGTGGCTCGTCTGGGCGAACGCAAATGGACAACGTTCCAGCGCATATTCGGCGGGCGGCAACTGGGGCAAGGTTCTGAACACCTTCACACGCTCGGCAGGAGGCACGATCGGTGTTGGCTATTACGGCGAAAAGGCGTTCATCAACGGCTCATTCTCATACGTGCAGAATCGCTACGGCATTCCGCTCGACATCCGCGAAGCTTCGCCCGAATTGCGTTCGCTTCGTATGCACCGGAACGACACGCGATTCAGTTTCGGCTACAACGACGGCGAACTTCCCTTTTCGAAGATACGCTTTACGGTCGATATTTCGCGATATCGGCACCAGGAGATCGCTGATTCCGAGGTCGGAACCACATTCCGCAACGATACGAATTCGGTACGCGGTATCTTCGAACAAAAACCGTATCGAAATCTGAACGGCAAGTTCGGATTTGAATTTTCCGGCCGCGATTTTTCGACCGTCGGTGACGAGATGCTGATCGATGGCCCGGTAAAGGAAGGCTCGTATGCAGGATTCGTGTTCGAAGAACTTAAGTTCGGACGACTTGGGCTCGAGTTCGCAGGCCGCATCGAACATCGACGCTACGACCCGCGAAATCCGCTCCTTCCGGATAGAAAATTCTCGGGACTCTCCGGCGCTGCAAGCGCGAAATACGACGCCTGGGAAGGCGGCCGATTCGTTGCAAGCTACAAGCATTCGTACCGCCCGCCGGCGCTCGATGAGCTCTACAATCACGGCCCGCACGACGGGACGCTTGCCTACGAGATCGGGAACAACGCCCTCCGGCCTGAGATCGGCGACGGCATCGACCTTTCGTTCTCACAGACCGTGAGCCGTTTTCAGGGCCAAGCCGCCTTTTACTATTACCGTCTGCAGGATTATATCTTCCTCGCACCGACCGGCGACATCGACGCTGACAGCGGATTTCCGATCGCAAGGTACTTGCAAGGGACGAGTCGATTCTGGGGACTCGAGCTTCACGGTCAGGTAAAGCTGTCGAAATTTGCGGCCCTCCTCGCGGGAGCCGATTATGTACAGGCGGAACTTTCCGATGGTCGCGCTCTTCCGAGGATCCCGCCGCTTCGCGGACGCATCGGCCTCGATCTTCATTACAATTCGTTCAGCGTCAAACCGGAATTCGTTGCGGTCGCCAAACAAACGCGCACCTTTACGGACGAAACGCCGACCGCCGGCTATGGCGTTGTGAATCTCACGGCCAGCTACGTCTTCGTGCAAAAGCACCTGGCTCATCTATTCAGCCTAAGTGCCTTTAACCTTAACAATAAGCTATATTTCAACCACGTCTCTTTCATCAAGGATATTTCGCCCGAGATGGGACGCGGCGTAAAGCTTACTTATACGGTCAGGTATTTTTGATGAAAAGGCCTATGAGAGACTCGGATCGCGTCTCGGCGTCGCCTTGACGCGCATCCGGGAGGACACCGCGAAAACTCAACCGATGCAGACGGCATGGCCCGTGCTCCCTCAGGGCGGCAAAATGCGAGGCACAACCGTAACCTTTGTGGCCGTCAAATCCGTATTGCGGGAACTCGTTGTGATAGTCGCACATCAGTGCGTCGCGATACGTCTTTGCGATAATCGAAGCGGCCGCGATCGAAACAGAGATCGAGTCGCCCTTTATGATCGCCTTTTGCGGCAACCTAGTACCTTTTAACTGTAACGCGTCGATGAGGAGATAATCTGCCGCGGGCGAAAGGGCTTCGATGGCGGCGAGCATCGCTTTTTTTGTAGCTTCCAGGATGTTGATGCGGTCTATCTCTTCCGCCTCGACCTGCCCGGTCGAATATGCGATGGCCGTTGCCTTTAACTCTTCGGCGATCGCCGCACGCTTCCCGGCCGTGATCTTCTTCGAGTCGTCGAGCCCGTCCGGCAACGGCTTCGAAAGATCGAGAATGCAGGCAGCCGCAACGACCGGCCCGGCAAGGCATCCCCGCCCGACCTCATCGACGCCAGCAACAAAAAGAAACCCTTCCTCGCGGGCAACGTGTTCGAAGTCGAGACCGATCGTGAAAGTTTCCTTAGTTGCGGACAGCTGAAATGCATTCACGACAATGAATTATACGCGGTATCCACAAAACGGCGAAGGGCGCGTTCAGCTACTCGTTTTCAAGCCGTGGCCGCCGACCGGCTCCGTTGTGTGATAGTCGCCAAAACTCGCGATCAAAGGTTTCCCTTTTGCGATCGCCTCCTTAACTGCAGGCAGTTGCAGCGACGCTGCGTGGCTTTCCTTGCTGTCCCAAACCTCGGTGATCCAGATCGCATTCTTATCCGTTGGGTCCTTTGCCACGACATAGCTTAGACATCCAGGCATGTCGGAGACACCGTCCAGAAGGATCTTGATGAGTTCATCACGTTTGCCTTCGACCGCGATCATCTTTCCGATCAGTCCGTGCATCTTTGTTTCTCCGCTTGCAATGTACGATGGCAAAAGGGCGTACGCGATCGCCGAGCCCGATGCTACGACGAATTCGCGACGCCCCAATCTCATCTACCGTTTCTGTACTACTACCGTTGGCCCGATCAGCGTTCACTGCGACATCGGAACCACCCAGATCGGCCTAGTGCGTAGACGCTGTCAGACGGTAAGCTGTCAACAACCTACTTGCCGCCCTGAGCCTTGCTACGCGTATCTCTCTCTTTGATACGGGCCGCTTTGCCGCGGAGGTTGCGGAGATAATAAAGCTTGGCACGGCGAACCTTACCGCGGCGGACAACGTCGATATGATCGACGACCGTCGCGTGTAGCGGGAAGATACGCTCGACACCGACGCCGAAACTCACCTTTCGCACGGTTACGGTCTCGCGGACGCCGCCATGTTTGCGGGCAATGCAAACGCCCTCGAACGCCTGCAGGCGTTCCTTTGTGCCTTCTTTGATCCGGACGTGAACGCGAAGCGTATCGCCGGGCTGAAATGCAGGAATGTTCTCTTTAAGTTGAGTCTTTTCGACTATATCCAGTCTATTCATTTTGTTGTGCGGCCAGAGGTCAATCGATAGTCTCCAAATTTGTTCCAACTATCTATTCACTTTCACCATTCTCTCCCATAATAAGGTCCTCGCGGACCCTTTGTGTTTTTTCGAGCGCCATTTTTCGGCGCCATTTTTCTATCTCGGCATGGTGGCCGTTCAGAAGAACCTCGGGGACCTTCATCCCGCGAAATTCCGCAGGTCTTGTGTAATGCGGGCAATCAAGCAGCCCGTCTGAGAACGAATCGTTCTCGGCAGATGTCTCGCTCCCCAAAGCACCAGGAAGCAGTCTTACGATCGCATCCACGACGACCGATGCCGCGGGTTCGCCGCCCGAAAGCACATAATCCCCGATCGAGATCTCTTCGCTAACGAGCCGCTCGTTGACCCTTTCGTCAACGCCTTCGTATCGCCCGCAAATGAGTACGAGATGCTCGACCTCGCCCGCAAGCTCCGCTGCAACACGCTGCTTGAACGGCCGTCCTTGCGGCGTCAGGAGAACGACACGCGTTCCCGGAGCGTAGTCTTCGCGGCTGGAAGATCCCGTCAAATGCTCGATCGCCGCAAAAAGCGGTTCGGGCTTTAGGACCATTCCGTCGCCGCCGCCGAACGGCCGATCATCGACCATCCTGTGCTTATCGACAGCGAATTCGCGAATATCGTGGACATTTATCTCCACGATCTCTGCCAATTTTGCTCGGCGTATGATGCCGAATTCAAAGATCGAATCGAAGTATTCAGGGAAAATTGTCAAAACATCGATCTTCACCTAAAACTCCAGTAACCCCTCCGGCGGATCGACCCGAATATATCGGTTCTGCGGCAGCACCTCGACACATATCGAAGAAGCGAACGGGATCAAATAATCCTTCCCCTCACCGGCAACAACGAGAATGTCCGTGCCGCCTGTCCGCATCACTTCGCGAACCTCGCCGAGAAACTCTCCGTGGATCGTCTCGACCTTACAGCCCTCAAGCTGCCAGTCGTAGAAATCTTCCGCATCGAGATCGACCGCCTCGGATTCAGCAACGCAGACCTCAGCATTTCTGATGCTCTCGGCCATCTCTACCGAATCGATCCCGCCGAATTTCAGAACGACGCGGTCATTCTGCGGCCAATGCATTTCAAGCCTTGCTGCCTGCCGCTCACCGCTTTCGAGCACGAGGGTTACGTCCTCGAGCCCCTCAAAGCGTTCGGGGAAATCCGTCAGCAGATCGCAGATGACCTCGCCTTTCAAGCCACGCGGACGCGCAACACGCGCGATCGCGACAAGTTCGACTTCCTCGGCCACGCTAATCCTCGATCAGGTCGAGATGAAAGCGTTTATTATGCTTTTGGCCGGCAGCAAAAAGGATGTTGCGGATCGCCTTCACAGTACGGCCTTCGCGGCCGATGATCCGTCCCATATCGTGCGGAGCAACGCGAACCTCGAGGCGGACGTTCTTGCCGTCCTCGATCTCGGTTATCTCCACAACATCGGGTTCACCGACGAGAGCCGTGATTATCCTTTCAACTGCCTCTTTCATCTGTTTTCCTAACCCTTTGAGCGGCCTAATAGAAAGCTCTGGCCTATTCAGCAGCGGCTTCCTCAGCGGCAGGTGCAGCTTCGGCTTCAGGTGCAGCCTCAGCCTCAGGAGCAGCTTCAGCCGGAGCCTCAGCCGCGGCGGCCGCTTCAGCGGCAGCAGCTTCTGCAGCAGCCTTCTCAGCCTCGGCCTTTTCGGCAGCGATCCGGTCAGCCTCTGCACGAGCGTCAGCCTTTGCCTTTTCGGCTGCAGCGCGTTTCGCAACGCGGGCGGCGTCAGCAGCAGCACGCTCTTCTTCCGTCATAACGGGATTGTGCTTGATCAGGCTCTTGACCGTATCGGTCGGCTGTGCGCCGACGCCGATCCAATACTGTATGCGCTCGTGATTGAGCTTCACCTCAGCCGGATCCTGCATCGGATCGTACGTTCCGAGATTCTCAAGATATTTGCCGTCGCGCTTTGAACGCTTTTCCTTAACCACGACGCGATAAAACGGATGCTTTTTCGCGCCAATTCTCATTAAGCTTATTGCCAACATAATTTATAAGTCGAGAGGTTGATCTCTCTTGTCTTTGAAAGCCTCAACGTCGCTTTTTGTGTCGTTTCTTCTTCCTGATACTCCTTGACGGTGCGTCAACCGCATCGTCATCCGAATGATCGATCGCCGAACCGCTGCCCAGCATACCGCCGAGGCCGCCGCCAAGCATATTTCCAAGCCCGCCGGCGAGTCCGCCGGCCATCTTCCTGGCCATTCCGCCAAAAAGGCCGCCGCGATTCATTTGAGCCATCATCTTCCGCATTTGCTCGTACTGACGCAAAAGCTGGTTGACCTCGGCAATAGACGAACCCGAACCACCCGCGATACGCGTCTTTCGGCTCGCATCGATGATGCGGTGGTCGTTCTTTTCCGCACGCGTCATCGAACCGATGATCGCCTCCGTGCGTTTCATTTGATGATCGACCATCGCGGATTGCTCGTCGCTCATCTCGAGGCCGCCGGTCATCTGATCCGGCAGCATCTTCATCAATTTCGACATCGAACCGAGCTTCTTGAACTGGCTAAGCTGTTTCTGAAAATCCTCCAGCGTGAACTGGTTCTTTGTCATTTTCAGAAGCTGCGCCTGAGCTTCCTGCTCGTCGATCTTGCCCTGTACTTCCTCGATCAGCGACAGAACGTCGCCCATGCCGAGGATCCGCTGAGCTATGCGATCGGGATAGAACGGCTCGATCGCGTCGTACTTTTCGCCGACGCCGACGAATTTCACCGGCTGGCCGATCACCTGTCGGATCGAGAGTGCCGCACCGCCGCGTGCATCGCCGTCCATCTTCGTCAGGACGACGCCCGTGATGCCGACGCGTTCGTGGAACACTTCGGCGGAACGCACAGCGTCCTGGCCGGTCATCGCATCCGCAACAAAAAGGACTTCGATCGGCTTTGTCTCGGCCTTGATCGCTTCGAGCTCGGTCATCAGCTCGTCGTCTATGTGCAGACGGCCGGCTGTGTCGATCAGCAGCGTGTCGAATCCGAGTTCGTTCGCGTGTTTTACGGCACCGCGAACAAGCTCCATCGGGTCGCTCGTCTCGGCAGCCTCATAGACAGGAATGCCGACGGCATCGCCTACGACCTTCAACTGAGCACGTGCCGCGGGACGATAAACGTCCACCGAGACGAGCAGCGGCTTTCGCTCCTGGTTATCGCGTAGCCAACGCGAGATCTTGCCCGTCGAGGTCGTCTTACCGGAACCTTGCAGGCCGACGATCATCACGACGTTCGGTATCTGCTTAGTAAAGACGAGCCGTGACGACGTGCCGCCCATCAGGGCCGAAAGTTCGTCATAGACGATCTTTACGACCTGTTCGTGCGGCTTTAGGCCATTCCAGACCTCTTCGCCCTCGGCCTTTACGCGTACGGACTCGACAAAATCCTTCGCGACCTTGTAATTCACGTCCGCTTCGAGCAGCGCCATGCGGATCTCGCGAAGAGCGGCGTCCACGTGTTCGGGCGTCAATTTGCCCGCTCCACGCAGATTTCGCAGCGTATTCTTCAGCTTATCCGACAGCGATTCGAACATACAGACACACTTCGGCTACAAGAGTCGAAACTATAAATACTAATTATTTAAAGGAAAAGTGTCAAATTTCCGGCCTCGCCGCACCGCGGCTCCGCGGAAACTGAGTACGCAGAAAAATATCCAAAAACAACCCCGCACGCGGATAGTTTACAATAGACGGCAGAGAGAATATGCCGAAGCTAGGACCGATAACCCGAAGGCAGTTGGTTAAATATTTCCGTCAGCTGGGTTTTGACGGCCCGTTTGCGGGCGGCAATCACTCGTTTATGAAGCGCGGCTCGCTGAAGGTTCGAATTCCAAGCACAGATATTGATAAGGGACTACTTAGCCGGATACTGCGTCAGGCCGATATTTCCGTGGATGAATGGGAGCGGCTAGGCTAGCGCGGGTTGGCGGGACGCCTTTTTAAACTTAAGGTCGATGCCGTTAACTTTCGGAAGCGGCGTATTGTCTGCCAAGTGCAGCAAGACCCATTCTTCCAAGACCTCCGACAGCTCATCCCTGCAATCCTCAAGGCTTTTTGCATTGGCCCAAACTCCCTGAAAACCAGGGATCTCGCCGTAGAACTCCCCACTCTCAAGGATCTCGTACTTGGCGTTCCTAAGGGCCGCTTGAAGGTATTTCGTCAACATCAACCTTAGGATAAGCCATTTCCAACCCATTTTCCACCTTTTTTGATCAAACTCGGGCTTTTAAGCCGCCACCGGCAGCATTCATCAACGCCAACCGAGGCACGTCACCCGCCGCTCGCCGCCGTCGATACGCATTGTATGTTGATCCCTGCATACAATGCGTATAGTTTTGATCCCAATGGCTAATAAAGCCCTTCTCACGGCCTTCGGCGACCGCATCCGACAACTACGGCACCGCAAGAACCTCTCACAAGAACAGCTAGCCGAACTCACTGGCTTCCACCGCACCTACATCGGTATGGTCGAACGCGGCGAACGCAACCTATCGCTGTCGAATATCGCTGTCTTCGCCGCGGCATTCGAGATAAGCATCTCGGAACTATTCGATTTCGAGTCGGAGCGAGGTGACCGCTGATGCCCGACCAGTCGTTCACGATCACCCGCAAGAATAATGCGACCGAAAAGGAAGGGATCCAGTTTATGGAATCCCTAAACGAAGGATTCTTTTTCGTTGATAAGGAGGAGCGAAAACGAATTCTCGAACTTCTTGACCAGCCGAAGAATTTTTCGAGGTCGTTCGATATGATTCAGATTCCGCGCTTGGCGGGTGCAAAACTTTCGATCGAGGCGATCGAAACCCACATCGACGAGATTACGCTCATCGAACTAAAATGCACGCGGGCGCTTCTTCCGCAAAATCCGAAGGGCTTTTTCTTCGGCGCAACCCAAAACGAATTTGACTTCGGAGAACGCCTCGGCGACAAATATCGCTTCTGCTTCGTTTCCCTAAACCCGAAATCGCTCTCGCACGCTCTCTTGTCAGTCCCCGAACTAGAACGCATTATCCGGACAAAACGGATTCAATATCAAATCAATCTTTAAGTAAAGAGCCGTACTCAACACGATACATTCCGCCCGATACGTTTCGCCGTGATACCCTCAGCCTGGTACCTTCTAAATCGCGTAGCGATACCTGATTGTAGCCGTGGGTTTCAACCCACGGAAAACGTGAATAGAACAACCCGCCGTCGCGTCAGCGACGGTTGAGAATCAATGGCAAACACATATTCGCAAATATATTTCCACCTCGTCTTTAGCACGAAAGATCGTACCGCTTGGATCAAACCGGGAATTGAAACTCGTGTCTGGGCATACATCGGCGGAATCGCACGAAAACACAAAATCACTCCAATTCAAATCGGCGGAACTGACGACCATATTCATGGACTGGTTGGGTCACCGGCGACCTATTCGCCAAGCCAGATCGCGAAGTATCTAAAAGGCGATTCGTCAAAATGGATCCACACAGAATTTCCGGAATTGCAGAGTTTCGCCTGGCAAGACGGCTACGGCGTTTTTTCCGTTTCGAAGTCGGAAATCGATCGGGTCAGGAAGTATATTCAGAATCAAAGGAAACACCACGCAAAGCAGACTTTTGAGGACGAGTACGTAACGCTTCTACGGCTGCACGGAATCGAGTATGACGAACGATTCTTGTTCGGCTAAATCAATCGTCGCTGACGCGACGGGATGCTTTCTATTTGACTAGCCGTGGGTTGAAACCCACGGCTACCGGCATATTGCCGCTATGCGGCATGAGCAGATTCAGGCCATAGTTCCAGCGGCTCCCATCTAGTCCAGACGAACGCTGCGTCGTCGCCTTCGACTGTGGGGAAGATGTCCGAGTGAGTCAGGCCGTGCCAGCATTCGTCATCGGCGTAGCCTTGCGAGCGGATGTCTAAAAGGCCGGGGCCATCGCCGGCATAGCCATCGATAAAGAGCATTGCGACCTCGCCGCGGGTTAACGGGATGCCGCCGCCGATCCCTGTCGGCGGTCGACAGAGAATTGTCCGCACCACATCAGGATACCGTTCGTCCCCAACACTCACCTCTTGCTCCATACGAACCTCCCTTAATCTTGCTGAAGACAAAAGTAGCGAAGTCGCAAACATAGTCCAAAATCGACTATGCGGTTGGGTTTAGAAACGTGAAGCGTCGGCCTAT
>JAANMX010001596.1_pt1 | contig 25187 bp, 28 predicted proteins | sample 7279681 | NCBI WGS metagenome assembly JAANMX01 (sample SAMN14094542, study PRJNA606508) | bioreactor metagenome | isolation source: A lab-scale SPAN reactor treating ammonium-rich wastewater day 351 | place: Ireland: Galway | collected 2018-01-01
GCGGCTGGCGCGAGATCCTCAACAGCGACTCGAGCTACTACGGCGGCGGCGATCTCGGCAACGGCGGCGTGGTCGACCACCGCCGGCTTGGTTTATATGTACGTCTGGCCGCAGTTTAACAATGTCCAGGAGCTTTGGGCGGACGGCAGAAATTATGATGATGTATTAGCCAAGTCTGCTGAATTGAGGCAGGTTAGAGAAGGATTAAGGGAAGTTTTGAGAGACTTACCGACACCTGAGCTGGAAAAACTTTCCAAAATGATTCCAAGTGGCAGTGATAATGTCCAATTGATTTTGGATATTGATAATCTTGCCAGACGCCGTGGGATCTTGATGGAGGACATAAAGACCTCGTTCTCCGAAGACGAGACCGGAAACGCTCGTAGTGGAAACGCCACGCAGTCTTCTGGTGTTTACAATACAATGATTGTGAACTTCCAATTCAGCGCTTCGTATGAGAACTTGATTCTTTTTCTTAGAGATATAGAAGACAGTTTGCGAATAATGGATGTCTTGTCAATAAAGATCAAGGGTGACGAAGATCGACCGACAATTCAAAACTACGAGCTATCAATAAGAACTTATTGGTTGAAATAAAATAAAATGGATTTAGCAAAAAAATTAAGAGAAAATAAAAATACGATTATTCTGGTGGTTATTATCGGCGGGATTTTTTTGGGGTTTTGGTCTCTGAATAGGGGTAAAGAACCGTTATTGTCGGTTACAGTCCGAACCCCAAATCAAGAAATCATCGGCCGAGAACTTGTAGTTGAGCTTGAAAGGTTGAGAACCCTAAGTCGGATAAACACTTCGCTTTTCAATGACCCAGTTTTTGGAAGGTTGCAAGACACCGAAGTACGTCCAGCGGTTCAGTCAATAGGCAGGAGAAATCCTTTTGTGCCGCAAGCTTTAGAATAATTGCCGACGTGTGAATTTTAAAATATCTGTCTATTCCAGAATTTTCTTGTCGGCAATTATTCTATGGCAAACGGTTTCAATATTCAAAAGATAAAAATTGGCAACCAAAAAATTCCGAGCGAAATTCTAAGCATTGTTCCGGAAGAATCAGCCAAGCACTATAAATTTGCCCCACTTGGTATAAGGGACAGTGTTTTGGAATTAGGCATAGTTGATCCAGATAATATTGAGGCAAGAGATGCTCTAAATTTCATTTCGGCCAAGACCAGGTTGCCTTACAAACTTTTTTTGATTTCGGAAGAAGATTTTGAAAAGGTTTTGTCTATGTATCGCGGATTGTCAGAAGAGGTGACAAAGGCCCTTTCACAACTTGAGGGTAACTCTGAAGCCGTCACCGGCGTGTCTTTCAGTCAGGAAGAAGAAGATTCAATAAAAGAAAAAAAACTCAAAGACACAAGTGAGAAGCAAGAGACAAAAATAGTTGAAACGGCTCCAATCACAAAAATCGTTGCCACAATTTTGCGTTATGCCGCTGAAGGTAATGCTTCTGATGTCCACATTGAAAAAATGACGGAGAATATAAGGGTTCGTTTTCGGGTGGACGGTGTTTTAAATACAAGTCTAGTTTTACCTGCCAAGGTTCATTCTGCGATTGTCGCAAGAATAAAACTTTTATCAAACATGAAGTTGGATGAAAAGCGTAAGCCACAAGACGGAAGGTTTAGCGCTAAAATCGATGGTCGGAAGATTGATTTTCGTGTTTCAACCTTTCCAACTTATCATGGCGAGAAGGTGGTGATGAGAATTTTGGATTCCGGAAAAGGCATGAAGAAGCTCGAAGAGCTTGGATTTTCGGAAGACAGCTTGGTGATGGTTAGAAAAGCCATAAAAAAACCTTTCGGCTTGATTTTGATTTCTGGTCCGACCGGTAGCGGAAAGACAACTACTCTATATTCAATTCTCAATGAATTTGATAGGGAAAAAAACAACGTGCTTTCTTTGGAGGATCCGATTGAATACAACATTGAGGGCGTTAACCAGTCGCAAGTTCGCTCAGATATTGGCTATACTTTCGCTAACGGTTTGAGAACTACTTTGCGCCAAGATCCAGACATTATAATGGTCGGTGAAATCAGAGATGCGGAAACTGCCGGTCTTGCGATTCAGGCCGCTTTGACTGGACATTTAGTTCTGGCAACAATCCACACCAATAATGCTGCGGGTGTCATTCCGCGTCTTATAGATATGAAGGTTGACCCGTATCTTATTGCTCCGACCTTGATTTTGGCAATGGCACAAAGACTTGTCAGCTTGCTGTGTCCGGGGGCTGGCACGCCGACTCCGATTGAAGGTTCAATCAAAATGATGATAGACAAGCAGTTTAGTGATCTACCCGAAGAATTTCGCAAGAAACTGCCGATTGGGAATGAGGTTTACCGCTTGTCGCCCGGGCCCGAATGCCCGTCTGGTACTAGGGGCAGGATAGTCGTTTCCGAAATGTTTGAGATGGATAAAGATGTTGAGAGCGCGATTCTGAAGGGCTCGTCTGAACTTGAAATAGACAAAATCTTGAGAAATAAAGGCATGCTTAAAATGAAAGAAGATGCGATTTTGAAGTCATTTAAACGACTCATACCTTTTGAAGAGATATCGGGTTTGTAGTCTAAAAGCTGTAGATTTGAAATTTATATTCTGAAACTGTATATTACTACTATGCCTGATAAAAAAAATTATAAAATTTTATTGTTAGACGATGACCGACTACTTCTGAATATGTACGAGAAGAAGTTTAGCGCTTATGGTCATGAAGTTCTAGCAACACTAAGTAGCTCTGAAGCTCTTTCAAAACTTCGCGAAGGATATAACCCCGACATTTTAATACTTGATGTTGTTATGCCTCATCCGGACGGAGTCGAAGTCTTAAAGATTATTAGGGAAGAAAAACTTGCTGACTCTGCCACCGTGGTAATGCTTACCAATCAAGGTGCATCTCAAGACATCGAAAAGGCAAAGCAGTATGGTATAGATGGCTACATTATCAAAGCCGCTCTTATCCCCTCCGAAGTTGCCATTGAAGTTTTAAAAATCGCCGAAAGCAAGAAAAGATAATTTTTTTCTATTTCTTCATTTCCCCAGTCTTTATCTGGCGTATATTTAAATCACGGGTTAAAATAGATTTAGGAAACTAGACAAAATTATTTTTAAATTTTGTCCGGATTCAAATTTCCTAGATAAAATGAATTATAAACAAGAATTGGACGAACTCGTAAAAATTGTTTTGGCCGAAGGCGGGTCCGATTTGCATTTGGGCGAGGGTAGGAAGCCGACAATTAGAGTCAACGGCTCGCTTATCCCAATTTCTAACAAAGAATCCATCAATCGTGAGTATATATACGGCATGATTGACGAGCTTTTGACCACTGAAAACAAAAAAAGGTTTTTGGCTTTGAAAAATGTTGATTTCGCTTATAGTCATGTCAACAAAGAGAGATTTAGAGGTAACTCATATTTTCAACAAGGTCTTATAGCCATTTCTCTAAGATATATTCCGGAAAAAATCAGAACTTTTGAGGAGCTAAATTTGCCTCCGATTTTGGAGAATTTTACTGAAAAGAAGCAAGGTTTTTTCTTGGTTGTCGGACCGGTTGGTCAAGGTAAGAGCACGACATTGGCGGCCATGATTGAATTGATAAACCAAAGGCGTGCCGAGCACATAATCACTATTGAAGACCCGATTGAGTATGTTTTCAAGGAAAACAAATCAATAATTGACCAGCGGGAAATCAGGACTGATAGTCCAGATTTTTACAGTGCTTTGAAAAATGTTTTCAGGCAGGATGTTAATGTGGTGATGGTCGGCGAAATGCGCGAGACCGAGACGATTGCAACGGCCGTTACCGCCGCCGAAACTGGACATTACATTCTTTCAACTCTACACACAAACGACGCGGCGCAAACTGTTGAGAGAGTAATTGATGCTTTTCCGGCTGCCCAACAAAACCAAATTCGTCTTCAGCTCGCTGGCAGTTTAACCGGAATATTTTCACAAAGATTGGTGCCGACAATTGCCGGTGGTTTGGTGCCAGCTTATGAGCTTTTGATAAATAATACCGCCGTCTCAAACGTCATCAGAGAAAACAGAGTTTATGAAATTTCGACCATTATTGAAACCGGCTTAGGCGAAGGTATGATAAGTCTAAACCGCTCGCTTGTTGAATTGGTCCGGTCTGGACAGATTACCGCTGAAAATGCTTTTAGGTATTCAAACGACGTGAAGAGTCTGGAAAAACTTCTATAATAGTTTTGTAGTTTTGTAGTTGTTAGTTTATAGTTTGATATTAATAGACAGATGGGCAGAGGATATAAAGATTTAATTGTTTGGCAGAAGGCAAAAAATTTTTGTGTAAAAATATACAGAGTGACTGAGGAGTTTCCTAAATCAGAAACTTTTGGATTAGTAAGTCAATTAAGAAGGTCGTGTGTATCTATCCCGTCAAATATAGCAGAGGGCTCCAAAAGAAACAGTAAAAAAGACCAAAATCAATTTTACTCTATTGCCTACGGTTCGGGAGCCGAGGTTGAAACCCAGTTGGATATTTCAAAAGAATTATTTCCAACATTAAAAGATAAAATTACCGCTATTGAAAATGAGCTGACTGAGATTATGAAGATGTTAAATAAGTTAAGAAGTTATAAACTATAGTCTATCAACCATAAACTAAAAACTATAAACTGATATGTTATTCAAATACCACGCCATAGATAATAGTGGAGCTGAAAAAGAGGGAATAATTGATGCTTTGAACAAAGATGTGGCTATCAGCTCTTTGCAAAACAGAGGCCTTGTAGTTTCGTCTGTTGAGCTTCTTGAGAAACCATCAATCTTAAGAAAAATTCCGTTTCTAAATAGGGTTGCTTCAAAAGATATTGTGATCGTGACCCGTCAGATGGCGACCTTGTTTGAGGCGCAAGTTTCAGCTTTAAGAGTTTTTCGTCTGCTGTCTTCGGAAACTGATCACCCGGTCTTGAAGAGGTCTTTGGGTCAAGTCGCTGATGATTTGCAGGAAGGAAGTTCAATTTCCGCCGCTTTGGAAAAGCATCCACATATTTTTTCAGACTTCTATGTCAGCATGGTCAAAGTCGGTGAAGAGTCCGGAAGGTTGAGTCAGGTTTTTGTTTACCTCGCTGATTATTTGGACCGGACTTATGCCGTAACAACCAAAGCTAAGCACGCCCTAATTTATCCGACTTTTGTTATTATCGCTTTTATAGGCGTGATGGTTCTTTTGTTTACTGTGGTTATTCCGAGAATTACCCCGATTTTGCTTGAGACAGGAGTTGATTTGCCGGTTTACACTAAAGCTGTTTTGTGGATGAGCTCTTTTCTTTTGAACTACGGAATTTATCTTTTGGTGGCACTTATTATCATGACTTTTGTCTTTTTTAAATATTTCCGGACACAAAGCGGGCGTTTGACCTTGGATAATTTAAAACTTAGCGTGCCCTATGTCAGCAATTTGTACCAGAAACTTTATTTGACCAGAATTGCCGACAATATGAATACTATGACTTCAAGCGGTGTTTCGATGATTCAAGCCATTGAATCAACTGCCGAAGTTGTTGACAATGAGATTTTCAAAGAGATTCTGCAGGACGCCGCTCTGAAAGTGAAGGCCGGCAAGTCGCTTTCTTCGGCTTTGGCCGAATATCGTGAAGTGCCGAGCATTATGACCCAGATGATAAAAGTTGGCGAAGAGACCGGCGAGCTTGCGCATATTTTGGATACTTTGGCGAAATTTTACCAACGTGAAGTTATCACCGCGGTTGACACCTTGACCGATATGATCCAGCCGGCAATCATTGTCGTCTTGGGCCTTGGTGTCGGTTTTCTTCTCGCCGCTGTGCTTATGCCAATCTACAACATCGCTGGTGCATTTTAAGTAGGGTATAGGGTCTAGGGTATAGCCAATAGGGAAATGCAATCTTATAAAGACCTCATTGTTTGGCAGAAAAGTTTCGAACTTGTTAAGTCTGTCTATAACCTGACCAAACAATTTCCAAGAGAGGAATTATACGGACTGGTTTCACAGATGCGCCGGTCGGCAGTTTCCATTCCGTCTAACCTTGCAGAAGGTTATAGTAGGAAATCAAGACAAGAATATATTCAATTCGTAAGAGTTGCTTTTGGTTCTGGGGCGGAATTAGAAACTCAACTTTTATTAGTTATAGACCTGAAACTAGCGAATAAAATGAAGCTGAAAAAGTATATAATCAATTAGTGGAGGTAATGAAAATGTTAAATAAATTAATCTCTAGTTTAAATTAACTTCCTAAGGCCTAGCGCCTAGTGGTTAGTCGCTATACCCCAGTCTCTAAACCCTATCTCACTTATCCACACCCTCTTTGTAGTACCTTACCTCTTTGTTATAATTAAATCCGTCGTAAAGACAAATATTATTGGGATTTTGGTCGAATCAAGCCCAATTTTAAAAAAATTATTAGTAGAGTTAAAAGTTAAGAATTGTTCGCGCGAGCAATTTTAAAGTCTTAACAAGACTTAATAAAAATAAATTATGAACATTTTCAGAAAAAGTCAAAAAGGTTTTACCTTAATTGAACTTTTGGTTGTTATCGCTATTATCGGTATCTTGTCTTCAGTTGTATTGGCTTCGCTTAATACTGCTAGAACAAAAGCAAGAGTCGCAGCATTTAAAGCAGAAGTTGGAGGTGTGGCACCAGCACTTATAATTGCTTGTGATGAAGGTGCTGCTGATATCACCGCAGGTATCACTGAGCCCCCATCATTTAGTTTTCAAGCTACTCCAACTGATGCTGATTGTTCAGCAGACTCTGAATTTCAAGTGGAAGTTGTTGCAACAGATTCAAACGTATTAGCTGATTGTCCTGCTGCTACTACATTCATTACAGAGACAGGAGCCACATTTCCAACAGGTTGTTAAATGTGTCTGGTTAGAATTCTTAGGCCTACGGCAAGGTTAAACCTTCCAGAGAAAATACCGCTTAACAAAGCGGTATTTTTCTTACACATAACTGGCAAGGTTTAACCTTGACAGTAAAAAGCCGGCATTTCCGGAATACTTTCAAACTTTCACTGAATTTAATTCAATGATTGATGAATGGATAAATTTTGAAAGAATGTAATTTTCGCTTTTTTTGGTTTATAATTATTCTCATAATGCATAGAAAAAATAAAGGCTTCACCTTGATAGAGCTCTTGGTGGTAATTTCTATTATTGGTGTTTTGGCTTCTATCGTTCTGGTCTCTCTTCAAAGCGCCAGGGAAAGAGCTCGACTAGCTGATGTTCAGAGCTCATTAAGGTCGCTGGTGCCAGTTGCGGTGCTTTGTTTGGATTTTGGGGAGCAATTACGTTGCGAAGAAGGGGGAGCGCCTTTTTGCAACGAAGAAAGCCCAGTGCCGGGTGTGTCCCTATGTTTGTCAGTAGATACAGTTTGGCCGGAGCTGCCCGGTAATTGGGTCTATGGAAATGCTGAGAGTGATCTTTCCGATCTAACTTTCAACTTTTCCGCAACTGGTGATGGAAATACCGTAACCTGCACCGAAACCGGCTGTCAGACAAATTAAAAATAACCTAACTGGCAAGGTTCTCTAACTGGCAAGGTTTAACCTTGACAGTGGAAGCCCTGACAATTAGCGAGAATGGTTAAAACGGGGATAGAATTCTAAAGATAAAGATATTTGATATAATAAGAAAAATGGATTTTGTCTTTTATGTTTCTTTTTTTATTCTAGGGACTCTTATTGGAAGTTTTTTGAATGTGGTGACTCTGCGCTATGGCACGGATAGAGGTGTTGTTCGCAAGCGTTCTTCTTGCCCGTCGTGTAAAAAGGTCTTAGGTCCTGCCGAGCTCGTTCCAATCCTAAGTTTTGTTTTTCAGAAAGGTAAGTGCCGAAAGTGTAAGGCCAAAATTTCTTGGCAGTATCCGCTGGTGGAATTTTTGACCGGCCTTGTTTTTCTCCTAGTTTTTTTAAAAGTTATCCCATATCAAGGAAATTCCTTGATATCAAGGAATTTTCTTGATATGGGGACTATTGGAGAATTGTTTTTCTACTGGACAATCTTTTCTGTTCTAATTGCCATTTCAGTTTACGATTTTCATCATAAAATTATTCCGGACGAATTTGTTTTCACCTTTATCGCGCTTTCTTTTCTTGTCGGTTTTCTGGAATTTTTGAATTCCGGATTTTTAGCTTGGCTTTTGGCCGGACCCTTGATTGCCGCACCATTTTTTCTAATTTGGCTTTTTTCCGGTGGGCGTTGGATGGGCTTTGGCGATGTTAAGCTCGCGCTTGGTATCGGCTGGTTTCTCGGAATTGTCGGGGGAATTTACGCGATCCTTTGGTCTTTTTGGATTGGAGGAGCAGTGGCGATTGTTCTTTTACTTTCAAAAAATTTTCTATCAACATTACCGTTCAAAGGCGCGTTGTTTTCAGAGCTTAAAGGGCTTACAATTAAGAGTGAAATCCCATTCGGTCCGTTTCTGGTCTTGGGCACGATGATTTATTTTTTTGCGGAACCTGACTTTTTGGGGCTCGACATGTTTTTCAGACTAATTTTCTAGCCCCAACCTTTGTCTTATGAAGAAAAATCAGAATCTTGAATCCGGCATCACACTGATTGAACTATTAGTCTCGATTTTTATTATTATCCTTATAACCTCTGTTGTTGTCTTTAACCATCGCGCCTTTACCGACAAACTGGAAATTACCAATCTGGCTTTTGATATCGCTCTCACTATCAGGGAAGCGCAGGTTTCGGGCATTGCCGTAGAGCAGGCGCCTGATGTCGGGGGATTTGAAAACGCTTTCGGGGTCTCTTTTTTCATAAGGACACAGTCGGGAGGGGGCGGGGATGTTAATAATGATAAAATTTTTATAAGATTCATAGATTTTGATTCGGAAGATGATGGTGCTGATTTTTTAATGTATAACGGCACTTACGATTGCACGGATTCAGAATGTTTGGAAAAAGTTGAAATAGGTCGTGGAAATAAAATAAGCAATATTTGCTACAGGAACGGAGGGGCTTTGAAGTGCGGTAGTCCGATAAGAAGTGAGCCGAGAGGGGTTGATATCGCCTTTTTAAGACCTAAGCCGGACGCTTCCATAAAATTCAGAGATGCGGGAGGGAATTATCTTCCAAGCAATGATGGGGTATCTCTTGATAATTTGGAAGCGGTAATTTGTCTTGAGTCGCCCTTGGGTAGAAAAAAGAGCGTTCATGTTTTGCCGACTGGTCAGATTTCGGTTCGAGACGGTGAAGGATGTCTTACACCCGGTGGCGGGCCGGGCGGAGGTGCTCCAATCCGCTAATAGCTCGATATTAAAATTTTCTTAAATTTATAGCAAATTATGTTAGTTAAAAAACACAAGAACAAAAAAGATAGAGGTCTAATTCTCTTGGAGTTGGTTGTGGCTTTGGGTATTTTCTTGGCAGTTATGACGATTGGTATGGGAGCGGTATTGGCGATGTATGGGCTAAATAAAAAAAGTCAGTCGTTGAAGCTCGTTATGACCAATTTAAATTTTGCAGTTGAAAGTATGGCGCGGGAAATTGTGGTGGGAACGGATTATAGATGTGACGACTCTGGCACAGACCCCCTCGATTGTCTGACGGGCGGAGGAGCGATCACTTTTTGTTCAAGTGAAAATGAACGAATTGTTTATAAATTTGATTCCAACGCAATAAAAAGAAGTATTCAGCCGATGACAGCAGATGGGCAATGTTCCTCTCAACCCTCAAGCAGTTTTCTAAGTATTACCGCGCCGGAAGTTGCGATAGATACATTAAGTTTTTTTGTTGAGGGGACCGGAACTGGAGATTGCGAAAAGCAACCAAGGGTTGTGATTTTGATAGAGGGAGTTGCTGGGGTTCGTGAAGAAGAAAAGTCGGAATTTTCAATACAGACCACGGTGTCCCAAAGAGTGCCTAAAATAAACGCATCATGTACTTATTAAATAAAAAAATCAAAAAATCTAAGAGCGGGTTTTCTCTGGTGGAGACATTAGTTGCGATTTTTATTTTGGCGATGGCGATTGCGGCGGCGATGACTGTTGCCAATAGCAGTTTGCAGGCCAGCTTTTACGCACGAGACAGAATCGCCGCTTTCTTTTTGGCACAAGAAGCTATAGAACTTATAAAAAATAAAAGGGATGTGAATGGATTGTCTGGTAACCGATGGCTTGGCGGTATTGCCAATTGGGATTCATATGGCGGTTGGTGTGGAGAGAATAGTGATTGCGGGATTGATATCGATGGAAATAATTTAGAACAATGCTATCTAATTCAAGGATGTGAGTTGTGTAAAGCTGACAGTGGTTTATTGTTACATCAGGGAAACAGTGCTTCCACCCCTTGCGATGGATTAGAACGCACCGGGATTTTTAGGGTTATAAACATGGAAGAGATAAACGCAAACGAGGCAAAAATAACTGTAAAAGTGTCTTGGACACGGGGGCTTGGCACAAAAGAGCTTGTAGTCTCGGAGCACATTCTTAACTGGCATCCGTTTAGCGATATTGAAGAATAAATATGAAATCTGACAAAAAACAAAAAGGAATTTCTCTTTTCATTGCGGTTCTGGTGGCTTCTGTAGCAGCGCTTTTTAGTTTTGCGATTTCAAATATTGCTTTGCGGGAAGTTATTTTGGCGCAGACTGGCAGGGACTCGCAGTTGTCTTTTTATGCCGCAAATTCCGGCATTGAATGTGCCCTTTTTTGGGATTTGAAAAAAGGTTCATTTGAACCTGGGAAAATCAGCCAGATAAATTGCAATAATCAGACCAAGACTGTAGATATGAGACTAAGTACGGATGATGGAACTATTTATGTCTTTAACTTACCTATAAACAATGCGATTTCTTTGGGAGATTCCTCAAACGACTCTTGTTTTGTTTTTACTATGACGAAAAAAATAAATTTTGACGATGACAATGAAGGTGAAATTGAAAGTATCGATACCACCCTTGTTTCCCGTGGTTATAATACTTGCGATTTTAACAGCGCGCGGGTTTTGGAAAGAGCGATACGGGTAACGTATTAGTGAGTAGAGAGGAGGTAAGCGGTAGTGTAAAATAGCTCTATGCCCAAAGCCCCAAAAGAAGTCATAGAGCGTCTAGAGAAACTTAAAAAAACGATAGAGCGCCATCGTTATCTTTATCACGTTTTAGATAAGGAAGAGATTTCACCATCGGCGCTGGATTCTTTGAAACATGAGCTTTCCGAAATTGAAAGCCAATATCCGGAACTTATTACTCCAGACTCGCCGTCACAAAGGGTAGCTGGAGCGCCCCTAAAAGGTTTCAAAAAAGTTGTTCACAAAGTCCCACAATGGTCTTTCAATGATGCTTTTTCAGAAGAGGAAATTTACGAATTTGATAAAAGAGTTAAAAGATTTTTAAAGGATTCACTCGGAGGAGAACATAATCCGACTTACACCGCGGAACTTAAGATTGACGGTCTCAAAGTCGTTTTAGATTATGAGAAAGGAGTTTTAAAAACTGCAGCGACGCGTGGCGACGGTAAAGTTGGTGAAGATGTTACGCACAACATTCGGACAATTCAATCGGTGCCGATCAAACTTGAAAAGGAAATTGATGTTTTGGTTGAGGGCGAAGTTTGGATGAGCAAGACTGGATTAAAAAAACTCAATCGTGAGAGGGAAGTTAGAAAATTGCCTCTTTTTGCCAATCCAAGAAACGCGGCCGCCGGTTCAATCCGCCAGCTTGACCCGAAAGTTGCCGCGAAGCGAGAGCTAGATACATATATTTATGATTTAGCACTTGCCAGCATCAGTATTCCCGATACTCAATTTGAAGAATTAAAACTTTTAGAAAAATTAGGTTTTAAAATCAATAAAAATTTTAAACTCTGCAAGAATATTGATGAAGTCATAGCGTTTTGGAGAGAGTGGCACTTGCCTTCTGGTAGGCATGGAAACAAGTCTGAAAAAGAAAATTATCTTGTGGATGGCGTGGTGGTGAAGGTAAACGAGAAAAGATTTCAGGAAGCGATTGGCTACACCGGCAAAGCCCCGCGTTTTGCTATCGCTTTGAAATTTCCAGCCGAGCAGGTAACGACCACGGTTGAGGATATCGTTCTTCAAATAGGCCGAACTGGGGTTTTGACTCCGGTTGCTCATTTGCGTCCGGTGTCCGTTGCCGGTTCCGTGGTCTCGCGTGCGACACTTCATAATGAAGATGAAATCAAGCGACTTGATGTTAGGGTGGGCGACACGGTAATTCTCCAAAAAGCCGGCGATGTCATTCCGGATATTATTGAAGTGGTAAAAGAAATGCGAACCGGCAAAGAAATTCCCTTTGTCTGGCCGAAGCGTGTTGCCGAATGTGGTGGCGACGGTTCAATTGAAAGAATTTCCGGACAAGCGGCTTGGCGATGCGTTGCTAAAAACTCTTTTGCTCAACAAAGAAGAAAGTTTTATTATTTTGTTTCTAAAAAATGCTTTGATATTGACCACTTAGGTCCGAAAGTTGTTGACCAGCTTCTCGATGCCAATCTTATCGCTCATTATGCCGATATTTTTACTCTCAAAAAAGGCGACCTTTTAAGTTTGGAAAGATTTGCCGAAAAGTCGGCCGATAATCTTTTGGAGTCAATTGAAAAAGGGAAGAGAATCACCCTAGCTAAATTTTTGGTCGCCCTTTCAATTCCTTTGGTTGGTGAAGAGATGGCGATTGATTTGTCCCGGAGGTTTAAAACAGTTGAAAAATTAAGGAGCGCGACTTTTGAGGAGCTCGATACTATTGAAGGAATAGGCCCGAAGGTCGCCGAATCGGTAGTCTCTTGGTTCAAAGACAAAGATAATCAAAAGACAATTGAAGACCTTTTGAAAGTAGTTGAAATTGAAAATGAAACTCCACTGGACGGGAAAGAGAAAAAGAGCAAAATTTTCGGCAAAAGTTTTGTTTTGACCGGTTCTCTTGAAGCGGTGTCTCGCGAAGAAGCCAAAGAAAAAATCCGAGCACTTGGTGGCAGTGTCTCAAGCTCTGTCTCAAGTAAAACTGATTTTGTGGTAGCCGGCACGGACCCGGGTTCAAAACTTGAAAAAGCCCGAAAACTTAATGTCAAAATTGTTGAAGAAAAAGAATTTTTGGATATGTTAAAATAGCTTAACTATGGCGGAAATAAGCACAGAAGACTTAAATAAGCTGGCTGAACTAGCCAGATTGAGATTTGACTCGGCTGAACTAGAGTCTTTTTCAAAAGATATCGACTCAATTTTGTCTTATGTAAAACAGGTACAAGAGGTAGCAATCGGAGAGATTTCTAACCGGCCGGCCGGAGTTTACGCACTCTTGGAAAACCAAATGAGGCGGGACGAAAACTCTCATCCGGCCGGAGAATTCACGGAAAAGATTCTCGGTCAAGCACCACAAAGAGAGGGAAATTACTTTAAGGTTAAGAAAATACTTTGATTTCAAATTTTAAATTCGAAATCTGAAATTATATGATCGATCTAAAATCATTAACCATACGCAATACTCACGACCATCTCAAGGCGGGTGATTTTTCTGTTATGGAATTGGTCGAATCATGCGTCAAAAACATTGAAAAAGAAAATCCGGAATTAAATGCCTTCCTGGAAATTTTTGACGATTGGAAAAACCAAACTGAAGAAGCGCAGGAGTTTTTTCGTTCCGGCCAAGCCGATTTTTTAACCGGCATACCAATTGCCGTAAAAGACAACATCTTGATAGAAGGTAAAATCTGTTCGGCTGGTTCAAAGATTTTAGAAAATTATCGCGCGGTTTATGATTCCACCGTTGCTTCAAAATTAAAGAAAAGAAAAAGTATTTTGCTCGGTCGGACAAACATGGATGAGTTTGCTATGGGTTCGTCAACGGAAAACTCGGCTTACGGCCTGTCTAGGAATCCTCTCGATAAAGAGAGGGTGCCGGGTGGTTCAAGTGGCGGCTCGGCGGTGGCGGTTGCTATGGGTGGCTCACTTGGCGCTTTGGGCTCTGAAACTGCCGGCTCTGTTCGCCAGCCGGCAAGTTTTTGCGGACTTGTCGGTCTTAAGCCGACATACGGGAGTGTATCAAGGTATGGGCTTATCGCTCTTGGTTCTTCTCTTGACCAAATCGGACCTTTCGCAAAAACCGTCGGAGACATTGAAATATTGTTTGATGCTATAAAAGGCCACGATCCGCTTGACGCAACGACTGCTAAAGTTTCGGGAAGTGATAGTTTGCCTAAAGACTTGGTGATTGGTGTGCCAAGGGATATTTTGTCCCAGCCCGGGATAGATAAAGAAGTTTTGAAAAATTTTGAAGATTCAATCGCGCGGCTTTCTAAGCTCGGATTTAATATAAAAGACATTTCTTTACCTCACACTTCATATTCTTTGGCTGTTTATTACATAATCATGCCGGCTGAAGTTTCTTCCAATCTGGCGCGGTTTGATGGAGTTAAATACGGCTTGAGAAAAGAAGGAGAAAATCTGCTTGACGAGTATGTAAAAACCAGAACAAGCGGTTTTGGAAAAGAACCGCGTCGCAGAATTATTTTGGGAACATATGTTTTGTCTACCGGATATTACGACGCCTTTTATAACAAAGCTAATTTGGTGCGCAATCTTATCATCGATGACTTTGAAAAAGTCTTTGCCGACGGCGTTCATTTGGTCGCTACGCCGACAACTCCGACCGAAGCGTTTAAAATTGGAGAGAAAGCGAACAACCCTCTTTCAATGTATATGTCTGATCTGTTGACCGCGCCGGCAAATATCGCTGGTTTGCCAGCAATTTCTTTGCCAAGCGGTTTTACCGAAAAAAACAAAATGCCACTAGGATTGCAGTTTATCGCACCAAATTTTAGAGAGGACATGCTATTTGAAGCTGGTAAGCGTTTTTTGGGAGAGAATGATTGATTGTTATAAGAGCTTGGGTGATAATTTAAAAGAAATTTTTAATTTTTGATTGATTAAAACAATGGCCGATTACAAACCAAAGACACCAAGTTCCTCAAGTTCTGACCCGATTGAGATTTTGCTCATTCTTGGTTTTCTAACTCTTATTGGAGGTTTTTTACTTGAGAGAATCATCTCTTTTTCAAGAGCAGAGGGTCCATTTTTGGAGGTCGCATACTCTTATTTCATCAATGTTTTTTATGTGATAATGCCACTTTCTTTTGTAATTTCATCTGTTTTCTTGTTTGGGATAATTTATAGTTTACGGAAACTTAGTCGATTGAATAGGGAGCTCAAGCTTAAATTTCATTCTCAAAAATCTGATTTTGGTTCGAGCGAAACCGTCTTTAAAAAGGCAGAAGAAAGATGGGGAAAGATTTTAGAGCATTTGGAGTCTTTTAATATGAGTGATTGGAAAATGGCGATTCTTGAAGCAGACATAATGCTTGAGGAAATGGTTGACAAGATGGGTTATCCGGGCGTAGGTTTGGGCGAAAAATTGAAAAATATTGAGCGGAGCGATTTTAATACTTTGGACAAGGCGTGGGAAGCGCATAAAATAAGAAATACCATAGCGCACGAAGGGACCAGCTTTTATATTACGCAAAGCGAGGCCAAAAGAGTCATCGGGCTTTTTGAAGAAGTATTAAAAGAGTTTAAATATATTTAAATTCACAAAAACCCGCTTAAGCGGGTTTTTGTGAATCTTGTTGCGGGGGCCCGAATTGCACGGACGTCTCCAGGTTATGAGCCTGACGAGATACTACTTCTCCACCCCGCGAGAATTTGTTTGTTAATTATACAGAAATTTTTTAAAAATGCAACGCTTATTGAATTATTTCTCTTAAAATGTTATTTTCTTGTAACAATTGTCGGGGTAGCTCAGTTGGTTAGAGCGCGGGACTCATAAGCCCGAGGTCGTGGGTTCGACCCCCACCCCCGACACACGACACAGAAAATTTTTTTTGTTAGAATCACTGTGTTAGTTTTGCGGTCGTAGCTCAACTGGTTAGAGCACCCGCTTGTCACGCGGGAGGTTGAGGGTTCAAGTCCCTTCGATCGCGCATTTCGGGATTAAAGGCGGCAAATTCGTCTTTTTTCGTAAGTTAAAGATCTAGCCAATTATAAGCCATCTTTGTCGCTGATTTATCTGTGTTAATATTTAGTTATGTCTTTTGAATCTCCAATTTCAAGAAAAGAGCCAGTCAGGAAAGTTAATATTGAGGGGGGTGTGAGTAAGGAAGAGCACGATCTTGTGGTTGGCATTTGCATTACTCGCTTGGCAAAAAACAAAGAAGGAGAAGGAGAGGAGGTGACGGAATATCTCTTGGTGCAAAGAGATCCGCCTGATGGCCCTTGGTATTTTCCTGGCGGAAAAGTGCATCAAGGAGAAACTATGAAAGACGCGCTTAAAAGAGAGCTTGAAGAAGAGGTGGGTTTAAAGTATGAGGAAGATTACTCCGGACCATTTAGAGATTTAACTTCAGGTTCTTACAATATAGAAGGCAAAAATTTTGCGATTGTTAATGTTTCTATTCCCCGAGATTCCATTAAAAAAGAACCGAAATTACAAAGCGGTGACAAAGTCCAAAAAATGATCTGGACCAAAGACCCTTTAAGTCTAGATTTAACAGCGCAGACGAGAGAAATTTTAGAGGCAAAAATGAGGGGGGAAACAAATTTACCAAAAAGTAAGATGAAGAATGTGAAAAACTAATTATACATATTTTCAATTCTAGAGTTTTCGTATATAACAAATTTACAAATATAGTCCCTCGGGACTCTGCACTGACACTTATGGAGCCGATGGTCGGACTTGAACCGACAACCTACGGTTTACGATACCGTTGCTCTACCAATTGAGCTACATCGGCTGATGATGCTAAAAAGCTTGAGCCGTTGCGCAGAATTGAACTGCGGACCTTTCCCTTACCATGGGAATGCTCTACCAACTGAGCTACAACGGCAATCTTATTTAGCCGAATTTTATTATAAAACCATAATCTTTTCAATTTTTTGTTTCGTTTTTGGGTTGACAGAATAATCTATTCTATGATATACTAAAAGGTAGTTCTTTTTATATTAGGTTTAGGATTTGAGGCGAGCTTTTTGTGGCTTTATACAGGCCCTAGAAAGCTCGCCTCATGTTGAGGAAGCCGTTTGCCGGAGCGATTCCGGTAGATCAAAAAAAGGAGTGCGACGATGACGACACAGTCGATCACGTCCATCACGGATGGACAACGGAAGCAGTACAAGAGGTTCGTCGAGGACGCCGCGGACAAGGTTCTGGCGGAAGCCCGAATCGACAAGGATGGACTCCAGAAGCTCATCGAGAACGGCGACGAATTCCAGTCGCGCATCATGACGGCGGTCCGTGAGCTCTCCGTGAGCAATCAGTTCGCCAACGAGGAGGTGGAGTCCAACTGCGGTTACATCTCGGGTTACCGTAAGCCGAAAGGCATCACGGAGCAGTGCAACATTCTGCGCCAGATCTTCCCGGGTGTCGGAAACGCCCTCGAGAAGCTCGCGGAACGTGAGGTTCCTCTGCACGCCGAAGGATGGTTCGCCATCCCGAAGTGGCAGACGATCGCGCCGACCTACAGCGAAGCGGTGGTCAAGGTGCTCGATGCAATCAGGGAGGCCCGTGGCGGAAAGCTCCACAACTACCGTGAAGGTCAGATCAACGATTCGCGTCTGCGCCAGACGGCCAAGACGGTGTCCGTGTTCGATATGCTCGGCGACGAGCAGAAGGGTCACGACATCCTCGTGGTGGCTGGCCAGTTCGGTCTTCACCATCGTGGTCGTTCGGTCCGTCGGGCACGCGAAGTCTTCCAGACCAACGAGTCGGGTCTCGGCGCCTTCGCCATCGGCATCATGCTCCTGATTCACGCGGAACGCCTCCAGCACTACGACGATCTCTGGATCGACTGCGCTGGCGACGAGTATGACGATCCGGCTGCCGCTGTTCGCTTCGATCTCGCCCCGTACTTCCACTTCATCGTCGGCAGGGTCAGGTTCGGCACGGTCTGGTTCGTCCTTGCGAGCGCCTTCTACGGTTCGGCGTCGGTGTTTGTTCCGCAGAACTGATCCTTGGCGCTCGAACTCTTGAGTCTTTTGAATCCTTTCTTTTGATTCTTGAGTTCGCGGCAAAAAATGATCGGCGTTATCCACAGGTCTCACGACCGAATGGGTAACGCCGATTTCTTTTTATACAGAAAAATAATTTTGATATACTTACGAGCGAGTCTAGGCTAATGCACGGCCGTTTACGGATTGCCGTCGCCGAACTCTTTCTCTTTATTCTCATTTAGAGAAACGACCAGAATCTTCCCGATTACGGTTTGGAAGAGAGTGTCGCGATGAGGAGATACTGCTTGTCTTTGTTTAAGACAGACCAATAAGCCTATATGGCGGGTGCTGTCAGATAAAATTCAGGAGCAAGATCGCACCTTGTTGCCAACAAGGAATACTTTCAAGCTCTGGTGACTAGGATGGACAAAGACAAATATCCGGATGCCGATGTTCGCTTCGATCACGCCCCGTACTTCAACTTCAACGACGGCAAGGTCAAGTTCGACACGAACTGGTTCGACAATGCGAACGACAACTACAGTTCGGCGTCGGTGTTTGTTCCGAAGTCTCTCCACTTCACAAAGGGCACCCTCACAGGTGCCCTTTGTTTTATTGTGAACCACCAGATGATCTAATCCAACCGCCAAGCATGCGTCCAATTTCATCTATCATTCCTTGGAGAGTTGTGTATTTCTTAATATCAAACACCCGAGTTTCTTTCATAAGTCGAATGAAGAAACGTAGAGTGTTTAATTTCACACTCGCTTTTTCAAGAATAATTGTTTTATTTCCACTTTTGGAATACCCAGCTTCAAAAAAAAGCTCGATTATATCTACGATTAAGTTCTCACCTCTCTCGTACACAGTGAATCTATCAGATTTGGGAACTACTTTGCGATACTCATGGAATATCGAGTATAGTTCTTGAGCCTTCTTTACAATCGGTATATCAATTTCATTCATGAGAGTCTATTCAAAATTATTTAATAAGATTATTGAAGCAGAAAACCTTTTTTCTGCTTGGGACGAATTCAAGCGAGACAAAGGCAAGAAAGCAGATGTGTTGGAATTCGAAAGCCGCCTTGAGCAGAATATCTTTAAACTGTACCGCGACCTGAAGAACGACATGTATTGCCACGGTGGCTATAAGGGCTTTTGGATTCATGACCCGAAGCTCCGCAGGATTCATAAGGCCTCGGTGCGCGATCGCGTTTTGCACCACGCCGTCTTCAAGGTACTTAATCCGATCTTCGAGCCGACGTTCATCCCGACCTCGTTTTCCTGCCGCGCTGGCAAGGGAACCCATAAAGGCGTTCTTGAGGTTGAGAAAATGATCCGTAAATCTTCCAGAAACTACACTCGTTCTTGTTGTATTCTTAAATGTGACATTAAAAAGTTTTTTGACAGCGTTGATCACGCTGTTCTTTTTGAAATTATTAACCGAAGAATCAAAGATGGGAGAGTTTTGCGGCTTTTGGGCGAGATAATTAACAGCTATTCGTTTGATTTGCAAGAGAGAGAGAGAGAGAGAGAGAGTAAAAAACCTTGCCCCAAAATAGGAATACCAATTGGCAATCTGACTTCCCAGCTTTTTGCCAATATTTATATGAACGAATTCGATCAATTTATGAAGCATGAATTGAAAATAAAATATTATGCCCGTTACACTGATGATTTCGTAATCGTAGCAAATAAAAAACAAGAACTAAAGGATACTACTCCGCACATTCAAAATTTTCTTAACGAGAATTTAAAGCTAACAATCCACCCTGACAAAGTGTTCATACGAAAATTCACTCAAGGTATTGACTTTCTTGGCCAAACTATTTTTCCGCATTATCGCCTGATTCGTTCTAAGACCAAGAAAAGGATCTTAATAAAACTGGAGGAAAAAGTTAAGCAATACAAATCTGGACTGATCTCTAAAGACACTCTAAACCGGTCATTGCAGTCTTATCTTGGGGTTCTTTCTCACACAAATTCTTTTACATTAAGTGAAGATTTAAAAAATTGGTTTTGGTTCTGGATTAGTGAATGAATGCGATTTAACTACCACCCCTAATTTCTGTTATACTTTTTTTGTGGAGAAAGAACAAATCGAACAAAAACTCAAAGAACTTGAAAAAGAGATGGCCGATCCGTCATTTTGGCAGAATAAAGCTCGCGCTAAGCAGATTGTTGAAGAATATAATGACCTAAAACTTGAAAAGGAGGGCTTGGGCAAATACGACAAGGGCGACGCCATTATGACTATTTTTTCTGGCGCTGGCGGTGATGATGCCGAGGATTTTTCCAGAATTCTTTTGGAAATGTATATGAAATTTTTCCAAAAACAGGGCTGGGGCATGTCTATTCTTCATCAAAACGAAAATGATCACGGCGGTTACCGCAATATCACTCTTGAAATTAGTGGCCCATCTTCCGCCAAAGATTCGGCGGGCAAGCAAGGTCCTTACGGAACTCTGAAAAACGAATCAGGCGTCCACCGCTTGGTCCGAATCTCGCCGTTCAATGCCAAAAAAATGCGCCATACCTCTTTTTCTCTGGTTGAAGTTATTCCAAAATTCCAGAAAATTACTGATTTTGAAATTCCGGAAAATGAGTTGAGGTTTGAATTTTCTCGTTCCAGCGGCCCGGGTGGGCAAAACGTCAACAAGCGCGAAACTGCCGTGAGGATTGTTCATATTCCGACAAATATTTCCGCTCACGCTGACGGCGAGCGCTCTCAAGCCCAAAACAAAGAGAAAGCCATGCAGATTCTGAAAGGTAAGTTGTTTAAAGCCCTTGAGGAAGAGCGAATAAAAAAAGTTGAAGGGATGTATGTTTCGAAGACCACAGAAATTGAATGGGGAAATCAAATTCGCTCTTACGTTTTCCACCCTTACAAAATGGTAAAAGACCATAGAACTGTCGTTGAAACAAGTGATGTGGAAAGTGTATTAAATGGTAATATAGAGATGTTTGTAGATTTCAAAAATCACAAAACATAGCGAATCGTTTTGTTCAATACAATCAGCCATGATTTATTTTGATAAAGTTTCAAAAATCTATTCTGACAACTCAATTGGACTTGAAGAGATAACCTTGTCTTTTGAGCCCAGCGAATTTGTCTCCATAGTCGGTCATTCTGGCGCTGGAAAAACAACACTTTTAAAAATGCTTTTGGCGGAAGAACGGCCAACTCAAGGCAAAGTTTTTCTTGAGTCAGTAGATATTCACTCCTTGCGCCGACAAGATATGATTTATTATCGCCGGAGAATTGGTGTGGTCTTTCAAGACTTCCGTCTTTTGCCTCACAAAACTGTTTTTGAGAATGTGGCTTTTGCTATGGAAGCGGCCGGTCGGAGCGATGAAGAAATTGAAAGCGATGTCCCACATGTTTTGGAATTGGTGGATCTTGGCAAAAAGTTCTGGAATTTTCCAAATGAGCTTTCCGGCGGTGAAAAACAAAGAGTAGCGATTGCAAGGGCGATAGTTAATCAACCGGACATTGTAATTGCTGACGAGCCGACTGGTAACTTGGACCCTTTGAATACTTACGAGATTATCCAGATTTTACAGAAGATAAACGATTTGGGGACAATGGTTGTTTTGACAACACACAATAAAGGGGTGATTGATTCTCTTGGCAGGCGGGTTATTACCATGGAAAAAGGTAAGGTCATAAGAGATAGCAAAGAAGGGAGATACGTTCTGTGATAAAATCTCATAAGAGACTTTATCAAATTTATTATAATGTTTTGGGTAAACACAAAAAGAATAATCAGATCGGGTTTTTTTAATTTTTTTCGCAATGGTTTTGTTTCGCTTTCTTCTGTCTTGGTGATGCTTGTTACTCTCTTCACTATCGGCTCGGTGATTTTTCTGGGAGCTATTTTAAATTCAACATTGGAAATTTTGAAAGATAAGGTTGATATCCGTGTGACTTTTGTGGTTAGCGCGCTTGAGAGTGATATTCTGGATCTTCAAAAAAAGATTGAGGGTTTGCCGGAAGTAGAATATGTTGTCTATACTTCGCGCGAAGAGGCATTAGAAAAATTTACTGAAAGACATCGGGGCGATCAGCTTGTTTTGCAGGCCTTGGAGGAACTTGGCGATAATCCGCTTGGCGCATCTTTAAACGTCAAAGCTAAAGACCCAACTCAATACGAAGGGGTTGCTAATTTTTTACAGACCGGGAATTTTTTGTCAGTTGATGGAGTGCCGATAATAGATCGGGTCAATTTCTTTCAGAACAAGCCGGCGATAGATCGTCTTTCAAGTATCATAAAGACCTCGGAACAGTTAGGGTTTATTCTAGCTATGATTTTGGCTTTTGTTTCTGTGTTAATTACTTTTAACACGATTCGTTTAGCAATTTATATTTCCAAGGAAGAGATATCTGTTATGAAGCTCGTTGGTGCGAGTCCGATGTATATTAAAGGCCCGTTTGTGGTCAGCGGAATTTTATACGGACTTTTTGCTGGAATTTTGACTCTTCTGATTTTTCTGCCGGTCACTTATTGGCTTGGCGGTGTGACAGAAAGATTTTTCATTGGATTGAATATGTTTGGATATTATCTGGGAAATTTTGGGCAGATTGCCGTTATTGTTTTGATTTCTGGAGTCGCTATCGGCGCTTTGTCGAGTTACTTGGCAGCTAGAAGATATCTTAAAAACTAAAAGGTAAAAAAGATGCCGTCGCCAACCAAAAGAAACCATAAATATATTTTTGTTATAGGCGGAGTGATGTCTGGAGTTGGCAAAGGAATAGCGACTGCTTCAATCGGAAAAATTCTTCAGGCACGAGGTTTTAGAATCAATCCGATAAAAATAGATCCTTATCTAAACGTTGACGCCGGCACCATGAACCCCACTGAACATGGTGAGGTTTTTGTTTTGGATTCCGGATTGGAGTGCGACCAAGATATGGGTAATTACGAACGGTTTATGGGTTTGGATTTGCGACCAGAGGATTATATGACAAGCGGTATGGTCTACCAGCATGTTATTGAAAAAGAGAGAAATCTTGGATATCGAGGTAAGTGTGTTGAGGCGATCCCTCATATAACGGACGAAATCACAAGGAGGATAGGTAGGTCAGCAGAATTATCTAGTTCAGATGTTACTTTGGTAGAGATCGGTGGCACAGTCGGGGATTATCAAAATATAATGTTTATTGAAGCCGCCAGAGTTTTGCGGCTGAAAAATCCTAGAGACGTAATTTTTATTTTGGTTAGTTTCTTGCCGATTCCCTCAACTTTGGGCGAGATGAAAACTCGGCCAACTCAAAATGCAGTCAGAATGCTCAATTCCTATGGAGTTCAGCCAGACATTATTATTGCCAGAAGCGAGCGGCCCCTTGATAAGAAAAGAAAAGAGAAAATAGCGATTTCTTGCAATGTCTTTGAAGATCATGTTATTTCGGCTCCGGACATTGAAAGCGTTTATGATGTACCGATAAATTTTGAAAAAGACAATTTAGGCAAAATAATTTCTGATTGTTTGGAATTAAAGGCCAAAAGCCCTCGCAACGGCCTTTCGTCTTGGCGCCGATTTGTGGCTAACTCAAAGAGGTCAAAAAAACAAGTAAAAATAGCGATTGCCGGCAAGTATTTTGATACTGGCGATTTTGTTTTGTCTGATGCCTACATTTCTGTCATAGAAGCGATTAAAACCTCGGCCTTTTCAGAATTAGTCGAACCAGAGCTCCACTGGTTGAACAGTAAAGATTTTGAGGAAGATCCGGAGAAGTTGAAAATTTTAAAAAATTACGACGGGGTCATTATCCCCGGTGGTTTCGGTGAGTCCGGCATTGAAGGAAAAATCAGCGCCATCCAATTTTTGCGGGAAAATAAGATTCCATTTTTTGGGTTGTGCTATGGTATGCAACTTGCGGTTATTGAATATGCCAGAAATGTTTTAAAACTGAAAGGTGCTCATACCACCGAAGTGAATTCGGAAACACTGCATCCAGTTATTGATATAATGCCGGAGCAAAAAAAGCTCTTGAAAGAAGGAAAATATGGCGCCACAATGAGGCTTGGCGCTTATCCTTGCCGTCTTCGCGCTGGTACGGTTGCTCGAGAAATTTACGGTAAAGAAAATATTTCAGAACGTCACCGACACCGATTTGAAGTTAACCCTGAATATGTTGATCAAATTTATGAAGCCGGACTGATTTTTTCCGGTACTTCACCGGATGGGCGATTGATGGAAATTGCCGAACTACCAAAAAACAAGCACCCGTTTTTCTTAGGAACCCAATTTCATCCGGAATTTTTAGCAAGGCCCTTGAGACCGCATCCTTTGTTTTCGGCTTTCATCCGTGCCTCCAAAGACCGCTCACAGAAAACCTCTCAAAAATAGCGATCTGCTTTGTTGCGCTTCAAAAAACGAGCCTTACCGTATTCCACACATACGCCTCGGCTCATTTTTTTGCGCTTTGCGCATCTCATCTATTTTTGAAAGGGTCGTGCTGTGTATTATTTTTCAGACTTGACCGTCTTTATTATGTATAATAAGCTTATAAGCCCTCAAATGAAAACCTCTAAAAATCGAGAGAATAAAGAAAAGTTAAAAGAAATAATCTGGTTTATTTCTAGGAACTATAATAGCCGTTTATTCGAGACAAAGTTATGGAAGTTACTTTTTTTCTCGGAAGCCGACTATTATCAAAAGTACGGTCGTCCTATTTCTGGCGTTCCGTACATTAAAAACACTCATGGCCCTACACCTTCACATCCTGCATCTAAAAAAGTTTTAGAGGATTTAAGTAGAAATGGATACCTTGCAAAAAATTCTGACGGCACCTTTGTCGCTACTAAAGATTTAGAAATAAAACATTTGACTAGTCAGGAAATGGATTCAATTAGATCTACTTGTGAAAAGTATTTTCAACTTTCTACTACGGATATTTGTTTGCTAGCTCATAAGGACCCTGTCTATCTAGCAGCAGAAAAAAACGGCCTGGTCGATTTTAGCTTTGTAAGATATAGAGAAGATGAAGAGGTAGACATGAAGGATGAAACCTTTGAAAAAATAGATTTTGGTGAAGAAGTAAATCGAAAACTCCTGTCCTTGATATCTTAAATTTCTGTATTTGTTAAGTTATGGAATTTGAATTAGGTACCTATATAAAAAAAGATTTAAAAAGAATAAAGATAGATTCTGCTGAGGAGGATATAAAGAATCATTTTAAAATATTAAAGGGACGCATAAACGAAATTGGATCTCAATATTCTATACCAC
>JAANMX010001598.1_pt1 | contig 25185 bp, 24 predicted proteins | sample 7279681 | NCBI WGS metagenome assembly JAANMX01 (sample SAMN14094542, study PRJNA606508) | bioreactor metagenome | isolation source: A lab-scale SPAN reactor treating ammonium-rich wastewater day 351 | place: Ireland: Galway | collected 2018-01-01
TCAAGAGCTCAGGACCACCAGTTTGCGGAGCTCGCGCTCAATGTGCGGGTCGTGGCGGGCGGCCACCAGGGTCGTGCGGATCAACTCGCTCTGACTGGAAAGATGAGCCTCGGCCTGGAGGGCCGCGAGCTCTTCCTGCAGACGCTCGGTGAGACCAAGATTCACCTTCTGCTCGGCCGGCTGCTGTGCTTAAAGTCGAGGGGATCGCCAAACAGTCTCCTCCTCGCCCAACGTCTCTCGAGGCGCTGGAGGCCCTCAGAGGGCCTTCCCTCCCCCGTCAGGTCATAATTCACCGTTCGCTTGCTCAGGCCGTCTCACAGGCCCCTCTACGGCTGGCCACGAGGTTGGCGATCTCGATCTTGACAAGAAGGGGGGAGTCGATCTCGATCGTCTCCAGCTTGTCAGCCGGCAAGAAGCGCAGCGTCCGGCGAGCCGCCGTGAGGATGTCGAGTCTCTCCTCTTCAGGGAGCTCGAGATAGTAAGCCCATAGCTCTTGCTGACGAGCCTCCTGTCGACGTGTCTCCTCAATCTCTTTAGGAATGCCAGAACGAAGAGGCTCCACACGGGTATCCGGCCAGGGCCTCATCGGCTCCCTCGCCGCTCAGGGCTACCCTGTAGCCGCGCGAGTGCACCAGCTCCGCCAACAGACCCAGACCAGGCTGCAGCAACTGCCCCCGCGGTGCCGGATAGCCCGGCCCATCCGGGCCAACCGGGCCGGGTCGACGGCCCGCCGGCCAAGTCGGTCGGTCATCCCGGCAATTCCGCACCTGTCACAAACTCGACGGCCTCGTCGAGAGGATGGTCAGCCTGAGCTCTTCGTCGCGATTAACCCTGAGAGACCGAGGTCCGCTCCGGACGCCTCAGGTGAAAGTCGGTTGCCTGTTGGAAGGCGTGTCCGGCCGCGAGCAGTCGGCCCTCATCGAAGGCCCGACCGATGAGTTGCAAGCCGGTAGGAAGCCCCTCCACCGGAGCGCTGGGCACCACCAGTCCGGGCAGGCCCACCAGATTGAGGGCCACCGTGTAGATGTCCGAGAGGTACATCTCGAGAGGGTCGGAGGACTTCTCGCCGATCTTGAAGGCGGTGCTCGGCGTGGTGGGCATCACGATCAAATCGACCTCCTGGAAGGCCTTTTCGAAGTCGCGGCTCAGCACGGTACGAACTTTCTGAGCCTTGAGGTAGTAGGCATCGTAGTAGCCAGCCGAGAGCACGTAGGTGCCCACCATGATGCGCCGCTTCACTTCAGCCCCGAAGCCGCGCGATCGGCTGCGCTTGAACATGGTCAGCACGTCGCCGGCGTCGGGCGCCCGGAAGCCATAGCGGGTGCCGTCATAGCGAGCCAGATTGCTGGAGGCCTCGGCGGGAGCCACAATGTAGTAGGCCGGCAGGGCCGCGCCCAGATTGGGCAGTTCCACGGTCACCAGGCGGGCTCCCAATCCCACCAGCACCTGACAGGCCTCCTCGAAGACCCTGGCCATGGGGGCGGCCAGATCGCCCAGGAAGCTGCGTGGGACACCCAGCTTGAGCCCCCCTACCCCCGACTCGAGCAGCGAGGTGTAAGCAGCCACCGGCTCCACCGAGGAGGTAGTGTCCTGCGGGTCGGGGCCGGCCAGCACCTCCAGCGCCAGGGCACAATCGCGAGCGCTGCAAGCCATGGGGCCGATCTGATCGAGCGAGGAGGCGAAGGCCACCAGACCGTAGCGGGAGATCCGCCCGTAGGTAGGCTTCAGCCCGGTCACGCCGCAGAAGGCGGCAGGCTGGCGGATGGAGCCTCCGGTGTCCGAGCCCAGCGCCAGCGGCGCCATTCCAGCTGCAACTGCGGCCGCCGAGCCCCCGCTCGAGCCCCCCGGCACGCGCGAGACGTCCCAGGGGTTGCGGGTGACCTGGTAGGCCGAATTCTCGGTCGAGGAGCCCATGGCGAACTCGTCGAGGTTGGTCTTGCCCAGCACCACCGCCCCGGCCGCCTGCAGCCGAGCCACCGCGGTGGCCTCGTAGGGCGGCACGAAGCTCTCCAGAATGCGTGAGCCACAGGTGGTAGGCTGACCCCGCGTGCACATGTTGTCCTTGACCGCCACCGGCAGACCGGCCAGAGGCCCGGTGCGCTGGCCAGCGTCCACGGCCCGGGCCTGCTCGCGGGCCGAGTCGGCGAAGACGTGCAGGAAAGCACCCAGCTCACCATCCAACGAGGCGATGCGAGCGAGGCACTCATCGGTTGCCTCCAGCGCGCTCAGCTCGCGCGCAGCAATGCGGGCCACCAGCTCGGAGGCGGTCAACTCTCCTCCAGAATGCGGGGAATGCGAAACTGTCCAGCTTCCTGCTCGGGCGCGTTCCTCAGCACCAGGTCCGGTCCCAGGGCCGGCCGGCTGACATCCTCGCGCAGCACGTCGTGGCGGGCGAAGACAGCCAGCAGTGGCTCCACGCCTTCGGTATCCACCGTCGAGAGTTGCTCGACGTAGGTCAGAATCTCCCCCAGTTGGCGTCCGAAAGACTCCCGCTCAGCGAGCGTGATCTCCAGGCGAGCCAGATGAGCGACGTGGTCGACCTCCGGGCCGGTCAGCTCTCTCACGAATACTCGCCCCACTCCTCGGCCCAGGTCTCGCGATCGAGCTTGAGCTGGTCGTGGGTGGCCAGGTGCTCGAGCTTCTGACGGCTCTGCTGCAGCTCGAGCTCATAATCGTAGACGGCCGGGAACTTCTTCACCCCGTCTCGGCGACGGGTGAAGAAGGCCACCAGGGCGTCGTCGAAGCGCGCATGGACTGCGTGGCGAGCCAGCCGGGTCGCCAGACGGAAGAAATTCTGGAACGACACGTAGGACATGTCGGCGCCCAGGAAGGACTTGTAGTTCACCGTGGCCGAGTCCATCCGGAAAGGCTGGTCGTAGTTCTTGATGTAAACGTCCAGCAAATAGATCTCCCGAACCTGGCGGGTCTTGCGCTCCTCATTCTCGGTGGCTTTGCCGGTCAGCTTGCCAAACATCTGGCGCATGGCCCCTTTGGGCCCGCTGACATCGGTGGCTGCCTCCTCGATCAATCCCAACGCCATCAGTTCGATCTGATCCCAGGGGAACTCGATCAGCTCCTGGTCGGTCAGACGAAACTGCAGAGTCTGGTCGGTTACCTTACCCACCTTGACCCGCTTGGGCAAGGGCGTGGAACGTCCGTGCACGGGATGGCGTTGCTCGTGCACCTCATGCTCGATGATGTCGGGCTCGAGCCCCCGCACTTCGTCAGCTGATGGATCCAAAGCGAGCCTCCCTTAAGCGAATCGGCTCACCCTCCGGGCTTGTCCATTCGCACAATCTGAAGACCGCGCCAGAGCTACGTTCCAGCGCGTTTGAAAGTGCAAGGCCTGTGGCCCTGCGCTTCAAGACCCTTCGTAGCGAGAGTCACCCGAGCCGGTGATGGTGGTGGGCATCTGCTTGAGCTTCAAACGCATGTCGTTGGCGTTGTCGGAGTAGCGCATGGCATCTTCGGCGCTGATCCGACCCGCTTTGAACAGCTCGAGCAAAGACAGGTCGAAGCTCTGCATCCCCTCGGGATGGAACGCGTCCAGCTCGCGCTTCATCTGACGCAGTTGACCATCGCGCAGAAGCTCGGCCATCCGAGCGTTCCCGACCATGATCTCCACCGCCGGCACGCGGTGGCCATCCAGTGCCGGCACCAGTCGCTGGGCGATGATGCCTCGAATGTTCAAAGAAAGCTGCTGCAAAATGGGCGCCTGCATCTCTTCGGGAAAGAACTGCAGCACGCGCTCCACCGTCTGGCTGGCGTTGTTGGCGTGCAGGGTGGAGAGCACGAGGTGACCGGTCTCGGCGAAGTAAACGGCCGACTTCACCGATTCGGGGTCGCGCATCTCACCCACGAGCAGCACGTCGGGAGCCTGTCGCAGAGCGCTCTCCAGAGCGTGGGTGAAGGAGACGGTATCAGTACCGACCTCCCGCTGGCTGACGATGCAGGCCTCCTCATCGTGGTGAACGTACTCGACCGGGTCCTCAATGGTGACGATGTGGCCGGGAGCGTGCTCTTTGCGGTACTTGATCATCGAGGCCAGGGTGGTGGACTTGCCCGAGCCTGTCGGGCCGGTCACCAGCACCAGGCCCCGCTTTTGCATGGCCAGGTTCTTGAGCACCTCCGGCAGCCCCAGGTCCTCGAAGCTCAGAATGTTCTCCTGCACGCGCCGCAGCACCATGGCCACGCTGCCCTGCTGGCGATAAGCGTTGACGCGAAAACGTCCCACCTTTTCCAGGAAGTAGACGAAGTTGGCGTCGTTGCCCTCGATCTCAAACTTCTCTTTCTGGTGCTGGGGCATGATCGTCAGAGCCATGTGCTCGGTCATCATCGGCGTCAGTGGCTCGGTTTCGATCGGCACCACCACGCCCTCGATGCGCAGCATCGGTGTCTTGCCTGCCTTGATGTAAACGTCGGAGGCTTGCTCGCGCTCGGAAACCGTCAATACCTGGTCTAGCAGTCCGTGCAGACTCTCAATCTCGAGGTTCATGTGTTCCCCTTCTAATCTGTTGAGCGTTGCGTGATGAGCTTCATCACTTCACTTGATAAGCTTGAGCGTTCTAGCTGAGCCTCTTGCGGCGGCCCCCCCAGGCCGGGGCCTGCGGAAATGCTGCGGCAAACCTCAGCGTCCCCTCGAGCCTTCCGCCGGGCCAGCCCCGGCATGGAACGGAATTTCCCTACCATTTAGCAAGCGCTGGATATTCTCCTTGTGCCGGTAGAAAGCAAATATGGCCGAGGCCACCCCGAAGGCGATGTAGACCGGATGGTCTTTATAGATGAACATGAGCACGGGGGCCGTGGCCGAGGCTGCCAGCGAGCCGACCGAGCTGTAGTGAGTCAGAGCCACCAGGCCGATCCAGAGGAGCAGCACCAGGACGGCCACCTTGGGCGAGAGAGCGAGCAAGACCCCGAACCCGGTGGCGATGCCCTTGCCTCCCTTGAACTTGAGGAAAGGCGAGTAGTTGTGACCCACGATGGCGGCAAACCCGTAGATCACTTTGACGACCGGCAAGGTGAAGTCTGGCAGCAGCGCAAAATAAGCCAGGAAGACGGCCGCAAACCCCTTGAGAGCATCCAGCCCCAGTACCGTCAGCCCTCCCTTCAAACCGAGAGCCCGATAAGCATTCATCGCTCCGGTATTGCCCGAGCCGACCTTGCGCAGGTCAATTTTCTTGGCGCGGCGCGCGACGATGACCCCCGAGGGGATGGATCCGATCAGGTAGCAGACCAGAATCAAAAACAGTGCCCAGAACAAGCCTCACCTCGATAGAAAGCGCATCTCGATGGGCGTGCCCACCAGCCCGAAAGCATCGCGCAACTGGTTTTCCAGATAGCGACGGTAGGAGAAGTGGACCAGCTTTCCCGAGTTGCACTTGAATGCGAAAACGGGAGGCCGAACTCCTCTCTGGGAGACGTAGAGAACTTTGAGGGAGCGTCCCTTGTAGCTTGGAGGCGGTCTGAGCGCCATGGCCTCGCGCACCACCCTGTTCAAGGTGGGGGTATCCAGCCGGCGGGCCCGCTCATCAGCCACCTCCATGGCGGCCGGCAGGATGTCGCTGCAATTGAAGCCGGTCAGAGCGGAGACATAGAGCACGGGGGAGTAGCTGATGAACTCCAACTCACCCACCAGCTTCTCCGAGAAGCGACGCTGCTTCTCGGCGATAGCCCCGCTCTTCATTCCGGCCGTGAGCCGATCCCACTTGTTGACCACGATCACCGAGCCCACGCCCTCTTTGCGAATGTAGCCGGCCACCCGCTTGTCCTGGGCCACCACCCCCTGCTCGGCATCCACCACCAGCAGGGCCACGTCCGAGCGCTTGAGGGCCTTGAGGGCGCGCACGGTGCTGAAGTACTCCACCTCTTCTTCGACCAGAGCTTTGCGACGGATACCGGCCGTGTCCACCAGTCGCAGCTGGCGGCCCTCATACTCGAGCATGGTATCGATGGCGTCTCGGGTCGTGCCGGCCACATCGTGGACCAGGCTGCGATCTTCGCCGATCAGGCGGTTCAAGAGCGAGGACTTGCCGACATTGGGACGCCCGACCAGCACCAGGCGGGTCTCCTCCGGCTCCTCCTGAGGCTCGAACTCGCCGAGTTGCTCGAGGATGTGGTCGAGCAGATCGCCCGAGTGGGTGCCGTGAGAGGCCGAGACCGGCCACGGATCGCCCAGGCCCAGCTCATAGAACTGGTAGCTCTCGTCCACCACCTTCTGGTTCTCGGCCTTGTTGACCACCAGCACCACAGGTCTCTTGGAGCGGCGCAGCAGCTCGGCCACCTCGGTGTCCAGCGGGTGAACCCCGCTCTGCCCGTCCACCACCAGCAGGATGAGAGCTGCCTCGTCGAGTGCCTGGCGGGCCTGATCGAAGACTCGATTGCGCAACTCGTCGGTGTCGAAGGGGTCGATGCCGCCCGTGTCCACCAGGGTAAAGGTCTTGCCGTTCCAGACGCAGGGCACGTAGAGGCGATCACGGGTGACCCCGGGCTCGTCGGCCACGATGGCAGCGCGGCGAGCGGCCAGGCGGTTGAAGAGAGAAGATTTTCCGACGTTGGGGCGACCCACGATGGCCACCACCGGACCGACTACGGGGTTTGACATGAGGAACGGGCCGCGTGGACTGGAAAATCAATGATCTCGATGGGCATGGGAGGCTCCTGCGGGCGCAACTCGTGCCAGGAGACGCGTCCGAACAAGTTGTCGAGCCACTCGGGACAGTAGGACCCGCCCACCACGAAAGGCACCCGGAAGTGATCCGCCAGACCCTGCATGGGAACGTCGTCCAGAAAGAGCTCGCTGGCCTCCTTGCGCCCCGGGTTGAACACGGCTGCGTCCTTGAGGGCCGCTCCGGGCACCATGACGCGGGTGCCGGGCCGGGACAAGAAGGCGCGCTCAGCTTCAAGCGTAGCCAGGATATCCCTGCCTGCCAGCAGGCCGGCGCACTTCACAATGCGACCAAAGAACTCGTTGGGAACGCCCACCAGCCTGACGGTCAGGTTGTCCACCCGGCGGTGCAGCTCTTCGATGAGGGGAGGAAAGATCTTCAGCCCGTATTCACCGGTGATCATCAGCCAGCTGAGGGGTTGCTCGAGGCGACGAAAGAAACGCCTGCGACGGTTGAAGTCGAGCAAGAAACGGCGTACCAGGCCAACCCCGTTCTCGATCTGAGGGTAGTCGAGGTAGTGCGAGTGAGGCGGCTGGGGCAGGTCGGCGATGAGAAACATCTCGTCGGCCAGGAAAGCAACCGGATGGCCGAAACGCTCCTGGTTGCGGCGGCGGTGGCGGCCCACCTGCTCGATCAGATGGGGCACCATCTCAGGCGTCACCAGCCGCAGGTGGGGCAGGTGCTCGCGGAATCGGGTCAGCCCCACAGGCACCACCGAGACGGTCTCCACCCCCGGATAGAGATCGGCCAGCTCGGTGAGGCTCTGGTCGAGCACAGCCCCGTCGTTGAGGCCCGGACAGAGCACGATCTGGGTATGCACGGTGATGCCCCGATCGATGAGGCGGCGAAGCGCCCCTAAGATGTCCATGCGCGAGCGCGTGGTATGACCGAGGATCATGTCGCGCACGTCCGGGTCGGTGGCGTGGACGCTGACGTAGAGAGGGCTCACGCGCTGGCGCTCGATGCGCTCCCACTCCTGCTCGCTCAGGTTGGTCAGGGTGATGAAATTGCCGTGCAGAGCTGAGAGCCGGAAGTCGTCATCTCGGTAGTAGAGCGATGGCCGCATGAACTTGGGCATCTGATCCATGAAGCAGAAGACGCACTTGTTACGACAGGTCTTGACCCGGTCGAACAGGGTGTCGCTGAAGTCCAGGCCCAGTGGCTCTTCCTCGGACTTGTCCAGCACCGCCTCGAAGATCTGCTCTCCCCGCTTCACCTTCAGCGAGATCTTCCCCCAGGCGGCCTGATCGAGCACGTCCATCAGGTCGGCCGGTCGGCGCCCGTTGACGCTCAGCAGCTCATCACCCGGCAAAAGACCGGCCGCTGAGGCCGGGCCGTCGGGGTCGACGGCGGTGATGATGGCGCCTTTCGGGCCCATCAGACCCGATTGCTGGCCAGGGCGACGATGCGGTCGGAAACTTCCTGGGGGGTCATGAAGGTCGAGTCGATGGCCACCGCGTCGGGGGCCTGACGCAGCGGCGAATCCTCGCGCGAGGTGTCGATGCGGTCACGCTCGACCAGATCGGCCTCAAGCTCAATGAGCTCGGGAGCCGTCGAGCCCAGCTCGAGATGTCGACGTCGCGCCCTCTCCGGCACGGAGGCGGTCAGGTAGATCTTGACCTTTGCCTGGGGCAGCACCACGGTGCCAATATCGCGCCCGGCCATCACCACGCCACCCCGGGCGGCCATCTCCTTTTGCATGCGCACAAGCTCGCGGCGTACGGCCGGGATCTGGGCCACCAGGGCCACCTTACGACTGACCTCTGGAGTGTGCAGGTAGGCGCTCAAATCGTCGCCCCCGCCCAGAAAGAGGCGGTAGCCCACGGGCGCGGCAGGGTCGGGCACCAGCCGCATGCTGAGCCGGCTGGCCAGTGCGGCCACGGCGCACTCATCGTGCAGGTCCAGGCCTTCCTGCAGCGCCTGATAGGTAACGGCCCGATACATGGCGCCGGTTTCCAGATAAACCAGCCCCAACTCAGCAGCGACCAGGCGGGCAACCGTGGTCTTGCCGCTGGCAGCCACTCCGTCGATTGCGATGTTTATCTTCACGCGACCTCAAAAATCGAAGTAGAATCGGCCTCCCGGACGGGCCACGACGAGAGTGTAGTTATCCAGATAGCGCTTGGCAACCTGCTGAATCTCGGTCGGTGTCACCGATTCCACGTTTTTGATGAAGTTGACGTCGAATTCGTAGCCCACTCCGATCACCTCGGCGATGGCCAGGTGATAAGCCCGACCGGTGTTGGTCTCGCGCTCGAGCAGGTAATTGCCGATCAGCTTGCGACGACTCGCGTCCAGCTCACTGGAGCCGACCCCGTGCTCTTTCAGGCGATCGATCTCTCGGAAGATCTGGCTGCGGGCCGCCCCCACCTGGTTGGGGCGGGTGATGGTGTAGGTCAGCATGTGCGAAGGGCCCAGCAAGGTGGGATAGACCGCGCCCAATTCGTAGGCCAGGCCACGCTTCTCGCGGATCTCCGTGAACAGGCGCGAGGAGAGCCCGTCGCCCATCAAGGCGTGGATCAGCTTCATGGCAACGTAGTCGCGCGAGCTGACGTTGGGAGCCGGGTAGCCCAGGAAGACCCAGGCGATGGAGGAGTTGGCCGAGAGAAAGATCTCTTTCTCAGAGGCCTTCGGCTCCCAGGCGATGTCCAGGGTCTTGAGCTCGACAGGCTTGAGGGCTGCGAACTCCCTGCGGGCCATATCGGTGACAAGCGATCGGTTCACCCGGCCGGCCACGCTGACCACGGTGCGATTGGAGGCAAAATGCTCCTTGAAGAACTTGCTGACGGTGGCTGCGTCAGTACGCGAGACCGAGCTCTCGGTGCCGTGCTGGTTGTTCTTGTAAGGGTGGTAGCGATAGAAGTTCTGGCAAAAGATGTCATAGAGCTGGGTGAAGGCGCCTTGATCGCCGCGCAGTTGGCCCAGAATCTCATCTTTGGCTTCGCTCACCTCAGCCTCGGTGAACGTGGTGCTCCGCATGGCGGCCGAGATGCGGCCGAGCATGCGCGGGAACTGAGCGCTGGTCGTCACCAGGCTGATGCGGGCGTAGTCGGGCTCGCTGGAAGTGTTGAGCACACTGCCGGTGACCTCGATGACATCCTCACCGTTGTCGTTGCTGATCCGGTCACGCAGGATTCGCAGGATCAGATGGGTGATGCCGCTGTTCTGATTGCTCTCATCGGTCAGGCCCACCCTGACCAGCACCTCGAGGGCCACGATGTCCTCGCCGGGTGACTCGCTGACAAGCACCACCAGACCGTTGGGCAAGATGACCCTCCCAACCGGGCTGTGTCGGGCCGCCATCACATTGTGGGTAGGCGGTGGCTGGGCTTCAGCCGGAAAGGCCACCACCAGGGCCAGCAGGCAGGCCAGCAGGATGGATCTCACTGGTTGTCCCCCTCTTCGACCGGCCCGGCCCCGCCCGGTTTGGCAACCAGGCTGTAAAATCCGGGCGTGAAATACTTGTTGGCGCAACGCATCACGCCCTGACGGTCGACCTTCTTGATTTCTTCAAGATACTTCACAGCAAAGTCCATCTTGTCGATGCTCTCATAGAAACCCAGACTGTCGGCTTTGCCCGAGTTGGTCTCGTTGCCGAAGGTATAGGTGTTGGTCAGCAAGACTTTGGCCCGGCGCAGCTCGGCATCGGTAAAGTCTCCCTTCTTGATACGCTCGATGGTGGCCAGCATGCCTTCCTTGATCCTGGCCTCGCTGCCGCCATCTCCCGCAGCCACGGCGATGATCAATCCAGGCTCGCGCTGGGTCAGAAAGTCGACGCTGGTCGAGTCGGCCACATTCTTGTCCACCAGGGCCCGGCTGAGCATCGAGCCCCGGCCCATCCCCAGCAAGAAGGTCATCACGTCGGCCTGGTAGATGTCTGGACGGTCTCGAACCGAGGGGCCCCGATAGGCCAGCAGCACGTAGGCCTTGTTCAGAGTGTTCCCCTCGACCACGGCCACCTCTTCGGTGGGCCAGGGGGGCAGCACGAACCGGGGGTCGCCTGCATCGTTGCCGTTAAAGTCGCTGAACAGCCGCTTGATGTGGGGACGCAGCTCATCGGCCCGCACGTCTCCCACCACGATGAGGCTGGAGCGCGAGGGCACGTAAAACTTCTGCTTGAAAGCCACGAAGTCGGGTCGATTGAAACGCTGCAGGTTCTCCATCGGACCCATGACCGAGCGCTGGTAAGGGTGGCCCGAGAACGCCATGTTGAAAATCTTGTCGTAGAACTGCCGGGTGGGGCTGGCCATGCCGATGCGATATTCTTCGAGTACGGCCTCCCGCTCGAGATTGGCGCCTTCAGGCTTGAGCTCGGCGTTCTTGAGGGCATCGGCCAGCAACTCCAGGCCCTGCGGGGCATACTGAGCGGGCAGGTTGATGTAGTAGTGGGTGAAATCGCGCCCGGTGGTGGCGTTGGTGGTCCCTCCCAGGGCCTCGATGGCCCGCTTGAACTGCCAGCCGGTGCGGGTGGGGGTGCCCCGAAAGAACATATGCTCGTAAAAGTGCGAAAGCCCATTGGTCTCGGGGGTCTCATACAGCCCCCCGGCTCGCACGAAAATGTTCAGCGAGACCGTGGGAGAGCCGTGCGACTCCTTGATGATGACCGACATCCCGTTGGGCAGCACCTCGCGGCTGGTGCCCTCGATGCCGAAGACCGGAATAGCCCCCAGCAGCAACAGCAAGAGGGCCGCCAGGACACGATTGTGAAGCAAGCTCATAGGATTTGAAAAACCTTCCTCGTGGAGAGAGACATCGGCCGGGCCGGAAAGGTTCCCGGGCTAAGGAGAATTTCTCTTCCCAGGGCCCGGAGCCTGCCGAACGCGGAACCTGCGCTATGGTCGGGGAGTGAAACAGCGCGGAATGAGGCCGTCTCACGGAGAGAATCCATTCATGGTTGACGGGCACCCTCTGCTTCGCTATACTGCTAACACTTATTGCCGGGTCGTCTAACGGTAGGACAGCGGACTCTGGATCCGTACGTGAGGGTTCAAATCCTTCCCCGGCAGCCATACAAGCCGCGTTGGTCTAGAGGCTTAGGACGCCGCCCTCTCACGGCGGAAACCACGGGTTCGAATCCCGTACGCGGTACCAATCCCCGAGCCAGCAGCCTACCATGCTGGCTCACTTTTTTCAGGAGCTTGCGGTGGGGAAGGCGCAAGGGACCGCCGAAGCCGACCGCATGAAGATGAAAGAGATGATCCACCGCGCCAGGAAACTGTGCCAACCTTTCCGCGTCACCAGTGACCACTTCAAGTTGTCCGACTATGACCCCGACGAAACCCTCGGCTTCAAGTCGGAAGACAAACCGCGAGCCAGGGAGTCCCTGGAGAGTGGCATCCAGACCCTGGCGGAGTTACAGGACAAGCTCTACGCCCAGGACCGATGGGGTGTCCTGATCATTTTTCAGGCGATGGATGCGGCCGGCAAGGACGGAGCGATCAAACACGTCATGTCCGGGGTCAATCCTCAAGGTTGCCAGGTCAGCTCTTTCAAGGGGCCGTCCGAGGAGGACCTCGACCACGACTTCCTCTGGCGTTGTATGAAAGCGCTTCCCAACCGCGGCAACATCGGGATCTTCAACCGATCCTACTACGAGGAGACCCTGGTGGTTCGGGTCCACCCGGAGTTCCTGGCCAAACAGAAGATTCCCAAACGCCTCGTGGGCAAGGACATCTGGAAGGAACGTTTCCAGGATATTCGCAGCTTCGAGCGCTATCTCACGCGACAGGGCATCGTGATCAGGAAGATCTTTCTGAACGTATCCGAGAAAGAGCAGAAAAAGCGATTCCTGGAGCGAATCGACAATCCCGAGAAGAACTGGAAGTTCTCGGCCAACGACGTCAAGGAGCGAGCGCACTGGAACGCTTACATGAAGGCTTACGAAGAGACCATTCGCCACACGGCCACCAGAGAAGCTCCCTGGTTCGTCATCCCGGCTGATAACAAGTGGTTCACCCGAGTGGTCGTGGCGGCCACCATCATCGACGCCCTGGCCGGTCTCGACCTGCGCTACCCCGATGTGGGCGAGGACAAGCTCAAGGAGCTCGCCGCTGCCCGGGAGGACCTGGTCGACTGATGGACTCGGGTCCTTCATCCTGGGGCCGCTCAGAGCAGGGCAAATGAAAACGAGGTCGCAGCCCCTGACAGGGCTGGCGACCTCGTTCGACCAGGAGTTGCGAGCTGGATTAGATGCGCGCGACCGGTCCGACCAGGGCCCAGATCTTCTCGGTGGCCTGCTGCCTGCAGACCTCCTGGGTCTCCTCGAGCAGCACGCTGGCTTCCTGCAGATTGACCCCACGCTCCAGAGCGGCCCGTATATCCTGCAGAGGAACCGCGACCATGTCGGCTACCATTTGCTGGATCTCTTTCTCACGGCTCTTCATGTCGCTCAGCACCAGTTCGAGCAGACGCGAGCGAATGGCCACCCCCACTCCTCGCAAAACCGTCCGTCTCCAGAGACCGGAATCGCGGTCTGGATAGGCTGCCCGCCAGACGGGGACCGATCCCCGCAGGAGCTCGAGACGAGCCTTACCAAAGATGAAGTCTTCCTTGATGTCGGCCTGGAGCTTCTCACGAGCGGACTGGCACTCGGCCTCGGACATCCCCGGGGTAAGGCCGTCCGGATCGGGCCACTTCTGCCCGGCCTTCTCGAGCAGATCGCCCAGGCGCGCCCAGGCCATCGTGCCCGTCTCGTGCAGGATGCGACCGATCACGGCCCGGAACATATCCCCGCGAGCGCCCCTTTCTTGCAGAGCCGGCATCAGCGAAGTTTTGTAGGCCTCCATGGAGGTGGTCAACCGGTCGAGCTCCGCCTGATCAATCCCGGCCTTAAGCTCGGCGCAGGCAGCCAGAATGTCGCTGCGCATCTGGGCGTGCAGGTCTTCCGTCTTGCGAGCCTCGGCCTCCGCGGCTTCGGCCTTGCGGATCTCCCGCAAACGCTTGACCGCCTCGGGATCGTCGAGATCGACCTTGCGAACGCTGAGCTGAAGGTTCTTGACCTCGCCGGTCAGTGCCTCGAGCAGCTCGCGAGCACTCGGGGGAGCCGGGGCGGCTTCCGCGGACTTCTTCTTTCCAAAACCTTCGGTGAGCCAACTGAACACGACAGGACTCCTTTCACGCCAGGGAACTTGTGAACCAGGTAGACCACGAGCCGCGCAGGGCATGATCTCCATCAGGGCCGGCCGTGCTTTCGCCACTGGATCCGGCAAGGCCTGTTGGTTTCTCACTTTGTTCCCCGGGCTGGCCCTTCTCGCTCAACTTCCTTGCAACCGGCGGCCCCAGGGGCGTACCCCAAGACGGCCAGCCGCCAACCGACGAAACGCCATGCAGAGAAACAAGCTCCTGCGAACAAAGAGGCGATCGGACATTGCAAGACTCCAGGGCTCGGGTCCAGCAGGCCCACACGGGAGTGGTGCCCTGGCTGGTGGAGAGACAGGTATGCCGACGCAAGCAAGCTGCTCTGGTTCCCGATTGTGGTGTTAAAATCCAGTGGCGGGAAGATTGACACCGATCAAAGACCGCCAGAGCCTCGTTCAAGTAGTCTATCACCAGGGTCGTTGCTCGAACTTCAACATAAGGCGCACCTGTTCTCCAGAGTAAACGACCTCAAGAAAGCAGCCGACGGTATGTGGCAGGTAGTCTCCCTTCCAAGCCACCTCCCAGTCGGCTGTTGGTTTTTCCCCGCGAACGGCCCTCAATCGACCAGAAAGGCTCAGCCAGAACGGTGTAGAAAGAGCCGCCATGCTGATAACCTCCCAGGTGGTCGACCGCCTTCCCGAAGCTCCCAACCGTTTTCGCGACGACCGCGGGCTGCAACGCCTGCTGGCCCGCCACTTGAGCCCTGAGGCCCAGCGCTGGGCCGAGCCCGTGCTCGACCGCATGGGCGCAGCCTCAGCCGGCGAGCTGGACGAGCTGGCCGCGCTGGCCGACCGCAACCCCCCCCGCCTGCACACCCGCGATCGATTCGGCAATCGCGTAGACCAGCTCGAGTTTCACCCCGCCTATCGCAAACTGCAAGAGCTCGCTTACGGCCAGGGCATCGTGGGGGCCTATTACGACCGACGCGTGCGCCAGATTCTCCGACAGTCCAACGAGGCGGTCAAGTTCGCCCAGGGCTACCTCTTCTCCCAGGCCGAGCAAGGGCTCTACTGCCCCATCTGCATGACCGATGGCACGGCCTACTTGATCGAGAAGTATGGCTCTGAGGACCAGAAGCTGCGCTTGCTCCCCCATCTCACCTCTGAGAGCCTGGACAGCTTGTGGGAAGGAGGTATGTGGCTCACCGAAAAGGCGGGTGGCTCAGACGTGGGGGCCACCGAAACGGTGGCGCGCCCCACCGCCAACGAGCACGTCCACGCCCTGACCGGCGAGAAGTGGTTCTGCTCCAACGCGGGCGCCGAGCTGGTGATGGTGCTGGCCCGGCCGGCCGGGGCCCCCGAGGGCACCACCGGGCTGGGGCTGTTCGCGCTGCGCCGCCATCTCGACGATGGTCGGCTCAACCACCTCCACCTCGAGCGCCTCAAGGACAAGCTGGGCACCCGCTCGATGCCGACCGGCGAGGTGATCTTGAATGGCTCCCTGGCTGAGCCCGTGGGCAGCCTGTCGCGGGGCTTCTTGCAGATGACCGACATGCTGAACCTGTCCCGGCTCTACAACGCCACCGCTTCGGTGGCCCTGATGCGGCGCGCGCTGACCGAATCGATCCGCTACGCGGTGGTGCGCCACACCTTCGGGCACTCGTTGCTCTCCTACCCCCTGGTGCAGGCCCGGCTGGTGGAGATGCTGGTCGAGCAAGAGGCTGCTTTGCACCTGCTGTTCTGGCTTTACTCCTGGCGGGGCCAGGCTGACTCCACGCAAGAGCGGCTGTCTCGCATGCTGACCCCACTGGCCAAGCTGACCACCGGTCGCTCGGCGGTCGACCAGACCAGCCAGGCCGTCGAGATGCACGGCGGCTGCGGCTACATCGAGGACTGGCCGCTGGCCCGCCTGCTGCGCGACGCCCAGGTGCTGCCCATCTGGGAAGGCACCACCAACATCCTGGCCCTGGATACCTTCCGGGCCATGCACAAAGAAAAGACCCACGAGGCCTTCTTCGAGTTCGTGGACAAGCACAACGCCGACGAAGGGGTGCGCCTGGCCGCCGGCGAGCTAAAAAGCTCGCTCGAGAAGTTGCTGAGCCGACCCGGCCAGCCGGGGGTTCTGCCCTGGTGCCAGCAGGCCACCCGGGTCTTCCAGGCCACCGTACTGGGCCTGACCGCCCAGGACGAGCATTCCAACCAGGTAGCCGAGCACTACCTCAAGCGTCACTTTGCCTGCGACCGCCACAGCCTCTGCCCGAGCTACCTCGAGCACGCCGTACGCCACCACCAGAGCCTGCTCGGGCTGCCCTGATCCTCGAGTTTCTGCACACGAAAGAGGCCGAGCAGGCCCTGGCCGAATTGCGCCAGGGTCCCCTTGACCTGCCCCGCCTGGAGCTCTTGCGGCGACGCTTCGGCGAGCAGGCGCGCTGGTTGATGACCCAGGCCGAGCTGCGCCGTCAGGCCCGGGCCAAATTCTCCCGGGCCGAGAGCCTCTTCTTCGAGCGCGAGGCGCTCGAGCAAGCCAGCTGCGAGGCGCTGGCCGAGCACCGGGCCGAGCGGCTGGACCGGCTGGCTCCACCCGGTCCGGTTCTGGATCTGGGCTGCGGCATCGGGGGTGACCTGCTGGCCCTGGCCTCGCGACGCGAGGTGGTGGCCTACGAGCGCGACCCCTATCGGGCCGAGCTGGCCCGGGCCAACCTGCGCGCTCTCGGGCTCAGGGCCACGGTGCACTCGGGCGAGTTTCCGCCCGACCTCAAGGCCGCTGCCGCCTTCTGCGACCCGGCCCGGCGCCGCAACGGTCGCCGCATGCTCGACCCCGAGCAGGGCGAGCCGCCCCTGAGCAGCCTGCTCAGCCTGCGGGTGGGGCTGCTGGCGGTCAAGGTGGCGCCCGGCCTGGAGAGCGTGCCCGACTCCCTGGGGATGGAGCTGGTGGGACTGCCTGGCGAGTGCCGCGAGGCGGTGCTCTGGTCGGATTGCCCGGGTCGTCGCTGGGGCAGCTTTCTCGACCAGGAGGGCTGGCTCGAGCTGAGCGCGGGCCCCGATCCCGAGCCCACCGGAAGGCTCGAGCCGGGCGCCTTCCTCTATGATCCCGAGCCAACCGCCGTGAGAGCTCGCGCCCTGGGGAGGCTGGCCGAAGAGCTCGAGGCCCGGCCCTTCGACCCGCGGGTCGCCTACCTGGTGGGCCCGCAGGGCTGCAAGCATCGGCTGGCGGCCTGCTTTGAGCTGCTCGAGGTGCTGCCCTTTTCGCTCAAACGGATCCAGGCGGCTGTGCGGGCGGCAGGTTGGAGTCGCCTGGAAATCAAAAAGCGAGGTCACGCGCTCACCCCCGAAGAGCTTCGGCGCAAGCTGCGCCTGAGCGACTCGGGGGGAGAGGGCACGCTCATTCTGACCCGTCAGCAGGACAGGCCGCTGGCCCTGCTGGCCCGACGCAGCCGATGATCGAATATGCCCGCCTGACCTGGCCCGAGGTTGACGTGCTGGACCGCAACCTGCCGGTCTACCTCCCGCTTGGACCGGCGGTCTGCCCGGAGAACGGGGTGGTTCTTCCTTCCCTCCCCTACGGCTACCCGGGCAGCGGTCTGGAGGTGCCCGGGTGGCGCGCTTACCTCGACAACCTGGTGGGCGGGCTGCGCGAGGACGGCTTTCGAAACGTGCACGTGCGGTCCGCCCCCGCTGAGGTGAGGGCGGATTGCGAGCCGGTGCTGCTGATCCCGGTGGGCCACACCGAGCAGCACGGTCACCACCTGTCGATGGCCGTGGACACGATCGTGATCGACGCGGTGGCCGAGGGGGTGGTTCGGAGGATGCCCGGGAAGGTTGCCCGTTTGCCGGTCATGCCCTACGGAGTCAGCACCCACCGCCCTTGTTTTCGCGGCACCTTCAATGCCGGGGGGCGAGCCTTCGAAGACTTCTACCTGCAAGTGCTGGAAGAGCTCTACCGGCGGGGAGGCCGCCGCTTCTACCTGCTGAGCGGGCACGGGGGGAACTGCTCGTTCCTGGTGACGGTGGTCAAGTACTTCGGAGAGCGCCACCCGGACGCATTCTGCGCCACCTCGTTCCTGTATCTCTCGGGCTCGACCGGAGTGGAGGCTCTGGAGCGTCACCGCACCTCCCCTCGCGGAGGGATGGGCCACGGGGGAGAGCTGGAAACCTCGCTGATGCTCCACCTGGCTCCTGAGCAGGTCTTCATGGACCGGGTGGTGGACGAGCTCGACTTCGTCTCGACCGAGAGCTACTTCATGGAGTGGATCGAGGGTGGGGCCCTGGTGGCCAACCCGTCCTGGTATGACGATACCGTCAGCGGGGCCTACGGGGCAGGCTCCCACGCCACCGCCGAGAAAGGTCGTCTCTGGCTGGAGGCGGCGATCCAGGAGAAGGTCGACCACGTGCTCGAGATCGGCGAGCAGCACCGTCGGCGCTTGCAGCGCCAGCGGGAGGGCTTCGGAAGGTGGGGTGCGGGTGACCATCGAGTATGAGCTGTCCGAGGACGAGTTGCTGGAAGCGAGCTTGCACGGCTCGGGCTCGCGCATTCCCCGCTGGGTGCTGGGTATCGGCTCGGGGGCGGTGCTGCTGCAGGCCGCCCTGCTCGGCGACCTGACCGGCATTCCCATCCTGGCAGGCATCTTGACAGCGATGACGGCCGGTCCCTGGCTCCAGAAGAGCATGACCCGAAGCACTATTCGCACCAACCGCAAGGAGTTGTGCGGTCCCACCTCGCTGTCCGTCACCGAGCGGGGGCTGCGCCTGAGCGGGCCGACCTTCACCGGCGAGACGCGCTGGGCCGGCTTCGTGCGCTGGCAGGAGAGCCCCACCACGCTGTTGATCCATCCCCGGCGCAACCTGTTCTACGTGGTGCCCAAACGCGCGTTTCAGCCCGAGCAACTGGAGGAGTTTCGGGCCCTGCTGCGCGAGCAGATCGGTCCCCCCGGCAAGGTGCGCGGGCGATGAGCGCGAAGCACTGGGCCTTATGTCTTCTCCTGTTGCTGGTCCCCGTGCAGGCTGAGCCCACCCGTCCCCGAGCCCGCGACCTGGGCATCGTGGTGGGCACGCTGCCCCCCGGTCCGCACAACGCCATCACGGACGTGAAAGGGGTGCGCGTGGGCCACACCACGCTGTGGCACGGCGAAGGGCCGCTGCTGCCCGGAAAGGGCCCGGTCCGAACAGGCGTGACGGCCATCCTCCCCTGCCCCGACCCCTGGGACACTCGTCTCCCGGCGGCCGGCTTTCTGCTCAATGGCAATGGCGAGATGACGGGCCTGGCCTACCTCAACGACATCGGCCGGCTGGAGAGCCCGATCCTCTTGACCAATACCCTGAACGTTGGCCGGGTGGCCGACGCGGCCGTCACCTGGCTGATCGGCAAGCACCCCGACATCGGCGTCACCGGCGATGTGCCGGTGCCGGTCGTGGCCGAGTGCGACGACAGCACCCTCAACGACATCCAGGGCCGCCATGTGGGCGAGAAAGAGGTGCTGGCCGCTCTGGACGGAGCCATGGAGGGACCGGTGACCGAAGGCGCGGTGGGCGGGGGCGCCGGCATGGTGTGCTACCAGTTCAAGGGAGGCATCGGCACCGCCTCGCGGCGCGTCAGCGACGGCTACACGGTGGGCGTGCTGGTGCAGGCAAACCATGGCCTGCGCGAGGAGCTGACCGTGCTGGGCGTGCCGGTGGGGGCAGCGATGCCCGAAGCGGTGCTGCCCCGGCGCAGCTTCGGCTCCATCGTGATGGTGGTGGCCACCGACGCCCCCCTGAGCCAGAGCCAGCTCAGTCGGCTGGCCCGCCACGCCGCCATCGGGCTGGCCCGAACCGGGGCCATGGCCCATCACGGCTCGGGCGACCTGATGCTGGCCTTCAGCACCGCCAATGGCATCCAGCGCGGGCAGGAAGAGACCACCCAGAGCCTGACCCAGCTGGCCGATCAACGCCTGGACCCGCTCTACCAGGCCACCGTGGAGGCCAGCGAAGAGTCCATCTACAACGCCCTGCTGGGAGCCACCACCACGGTGGGACGCGACGGAGCCCGGGCCGAGGCCATCGATCCGGTGCGCCTGCAAGAGCTGCTGCGCTCGCATGGCCGACTCTGAGCTGTTGATGGAGGACCACTGCGACGCCTACGTGTTCTGGAAGGAGCGCGGGGTGAGGGGGCGGACCTGCCTGCACGTGGATGCCCACCTCGACGTGAGCGAGGCGGGCCTGGATTGCGCCACCCTCGGCGCGCTGGCCCGGGCCAGCGGCGCCGCCGAGCTCGAGCCTCACCGGGTCTCCAACTACCTGCCCTGGGGCGGCTTTCACTGCGGCAACTACCTCTACCCGGCCCTTCGCGAGGGGCTGGTCGACCGCTTGATCTGGGTGGTTCCTCCTTTCATGCTGGGGAAAGACCCGGTGGAGTGGGCTCGGGGCGAGCTGCAGAACTGGGTAGATCTCAAGCAGGGCGAGTTCCGCGCCCTTCGACTCGAGCAGGGGCGGGTGGAAGGGGTGCTGGTGGAGCGGCCCCTCACCATCTGCACGGCCGACAACCTGCCCGAGCTGCCCGAGACCGTGCTGCTGGACGTGGACGTGGACTACTTCCTGGACCCGGACGACCGGCTCTGGCAGTCCCCGCTCGAGCTGGCCGACGCGGTGGCTGGCGTAAAACGCGACCTGACCACGGTGGCCTACTCGGTGAATGGCGGCTATACGCCCCTCGAGCATCGATGGCTGGGCCCGGGCACGCTGGAGGCGCTGACCGGGAGTGGCAGGCCGGAATGGGTGGCGGCCCGGATGGGACAGGGACCGGTACCAGCGGAAGAGGCGCCCGCGTGGTACTCTGAGAAGGTGGAGGAGCGGGCCATCAACCGCGGCTGCCTGCACTTTCGCCGGCAGGAGTTTGGCGAGGCCCGGCGCTGGTTCGAGCAGGCTCTCCCCCAGGACGGGCCGCTGGCTGCCTACCTTTTGGCCCTGACCGACAGCCGCTCGGGACGCCGCGAAGAGGCCGTGGACGCCTTCGAGGATCTGGCTCAGGACCGCCGTCTGAGCCCCCGCGAGCGGGGCTACGTGCAATTCCTGATGGCCCGCGACCTGCATCGCCAGGGTCGCCACCCCGAGGCAGCCGCGGCCTTCGAGAAAGCCGCAGCGGCCGAGCCCGACAACCCCGTCTACCTGCACCATCAGGGCCTCTGCCTGATCGACGGGGGCTGGGTCGAGCAGGGCACCCGCACCCTGCGGCGCGCCATCCGGCTGGGTCCTGACCGGCTGGCCGCCCTGGAGCTGCACTACGAGCTCTTTCGGCTCTATCGTCAACTGGGCCAGACGGCTTTTGCCCAGGCCGAGTTGCGGGCCCTGAGCCAGAAGGACGTGACCGGCCTTTATCACCTCAAAGCCCTGGCTCAGAGCCGGCGATGATCCAGGTGCGCCCGGCCGCCAGCTCCGAGGATTACACCTGGCTGATCGAGCTGGCAGTGGGGTCGGTGCAGTTCGGGGTGCCCTCCAGCCGGCCGGCCTCCCAGGTCGAGGAGCGGGCCCGGCACAGCCTGGCCGATCTGGAAGCGACCTGCTCGGACGGCTCGGTCGTAGCCCTGATCGCCTGGGAAGGTGAGCGCCGGGTGGGCTACCTGATCTTGCAGCTCGAGGAACGGGATCATTTCACGGGAACAGCTCAGAGCTTCATCTACGACCTGGCCGTGGAGCGAGACCGCTGGGGAGCCCAGGTGGTGCACCGCCTGGTGGAGCAGGCCGCACGCGAAACAGCCCGGCGCGGCCACCGATTCCTGGTGGGAGAGGTCACCTTCGACAACCAGCGCACCCTGGTTCAAGCCCGCCGCCTCGGCTTCGTGGTCGAGCGCGTGCGGCTGGGCATCGGCTGCGGCCCCCAGGGAAGGATCCCCCTGCAGCGCCGAGCCGACACCGCCTACGCGGCCAGCCGCCAAAAGAAAACCCGGCCCTCTGGAGAGCCGGGTGGGTCTGGTCGGGGCGAGAGGATTTGAACCTCCGGCCTCATCGTCCCGAACGATGCGCGCTGCCAGGCTGCGCTACGCCCCGATCAACGAGGTTGATTATAGCATAACCCTCGTTTGTGTCAAAGGGAAAAATCCATGGTTCTGGCCAGCTGATTCCCCGCGATGGAGGATTCAGCGATTCCTCAGCCAGCCCCGAAAGGAGTGTAAAACCCGGCAAAGCGCGAGCACATTAGATCCCATCGAAAACGACTTTTCCTCCCTCGATCATCCAGGTCTCGGTGATGGTCGCCCCGAGTCCCTTCTGACCTGCGGTCGTGGCAGGGATGGTGCTGGTGGACTTCCCGGTCGGCTCGATGGTAACGCGTTTGCCCTGGGTGGTCATGGGGAAGTTGGCCGTGCCCTCAAACTTAAGGCCCGTGAACACCTCCTGATTTCCAAGCAAGGCTGAGAAATCGGCGAGCGCGGTCACCTGGAGCTGGTTTTGGGCTAGCGTGGCCCGACCGCTGGGCGTGCCCTGCTTCCTCAGGGTTTCCGTGCCCGAGATCTTGCTGCTGAGGATCTCGGTGCGAGTGCCGGAGAAGTCCGTATTGACCGCCTTGAACTTCTTAACCTCGAATCCCCCCGCAGGCTTGCGTGCGAGGGTTAGCTCGCACTCGTAGGTCAACTCAAGGTGACCCTGAATGCGGTCCTCTCCAAACTGGTGCTTGCCAAACAAGATGTCTTCATCCCGCACGATCTTGAGCCGGAACTTCTTTCCGCAGGCGGGGTCGAAGGTCGGGTTCTTCCGGATGAAGTCCTTGAGCAGGTCCTTCAAGGCAAGATTTGGATTGGCCTGGGCTTCCTTGGCCAGGGCGTTGGCGACCATCGGGGTTCCGAAGGAGGTGCCGCTGGCGATGTTGGGGCAATCTGCCGGGGTTCCCGCCGGCCTGGGAATAGGCACGTCGCGACCCGGAGCGCGTATGAAGTTCGGATCGTTGGGGCGCGAAAAGTTCTGTCCGTTGTCCTCCCGACACTCGCCGGGCCTACCGCTGCTCCCGACCACGACGATGTGCTCCATGGCCTCGGGATACTTCTTGCGCAGCTCGTCCAGGGCGCGGGTCAGGTCGACCCCGACCTCGCCCCTGTCGGCGACCCCGTTGCCGGCGGACACCACCAGCAGCACGTTGTCCAGCGCGCCCTTCTCGCTGAAGGACTGCAGGAGGCTGGCATAGGTGGTGAGAGTTGCGACCTGGTTGGCGAGTTGTCCCTGAGGCGTGTCCGTCGCGAGGCCTCCGATCGAGCTCGAGATCACGATAGGACCCTGGCTCTCAAAGCGAGCCGCGTTGGCGACGGAGTTGGCCAACAGCGCGTTGCCCGCGGCGACACTGACGTCGCTGAAAGTAAGAAAGAGATTTCCGAGAACATCCCAGGCCGATGGCAAGCCGTTCGAGGTCACGCCGATTCTCTCGGTCTGGCCGGAAAACTTGTCAAAGGCGATCCGGGAGGTCATGTCTCCGTGGGTGCACGGCTGGCCGGCCTTGGAGAAAATGTCCACCGTGGCCATCCGAACCGGTCCTGTCCCGGCCGCCTGGACCTCCTCCGGGTTGACGGGTCCGCAGTATTCTTCGATTCTTGCCTGGATAGCCCCGACCGGAGGGGCGGAGACGGCGACGAGGGGAGTAACGCTCAGCACTTCGGGAGCGTTTGCAGTGGCTGCGATGAAGGCTCCCTCCTGTCGAGGCGGGACCTGAATGAGAAAGATCCCCGTATCCGGGACGAAGTCTGCCAGAGTGCCCCCGTTGGCCTCGGCCAGGGTCGCAATGGCAGCATCGCTCACCCCCGCGTGGGCCTGCAAATAGACGTAGCCGGCAAAGGCGGAGACAGTCACGTCCTCGCCCAGCAGGTTCCGGTAGGAAACCGGGCCCAACTCGAGGAGTTGGGCGGGCGGCGGCTGTATCGGATTGAGCGGTGTCGCTGGCGGGGTCAACGAGCTACCACCGCAAGCTGTAGCCAGGAGAGCGACTGTCAGGATGAGGAGGTAGGCGGAGTATCGCATACGGGGCCTACGTTCTCGGATGATTCTTCAATGACCTCTTAGGACCCCTGAGCACATATGCGTCCTGCTTCAGAGGCAACCTACAATACGCCCCTATTGAGAGTCGCCTCGAATCTTGGCCTCGTTTGTGAGCAGGTTCCTCCAAACGGGTGGACCAAACGGGTGGACTACACCACCACTGAGATATGTTGGGTGCAGTGCGAGTCGCCCACTAAGGCGCCGCGCGTTGAACACTTCAGGAATTGACGCGGCGCCGTTCAACAGATTGTCTACACAATCTGTTGGGCGCAGGATGATGGAACGAGCGCGCCGGGGCGGAAATCAAACCTGTTATTTACGTACAGCAGGATTCTTCGGATGCCCACGCCGCGAAAGCGGTTTTTCAACAGGCCGGCGACACGAAGCGGGATGTGGATTCTGCCCTGCCCGCCTGAGAAGAAGTCTGATATTCTTCATTTTTTTGCACCCAGACATGTCCTCTGTCTGAAACGAGCAACGAAGCATTGGGCGAAGAGAATCAAATTCAACACAGGAAATCCCCCCCCCCGCACATCGAGTACCTGAATTCTAAGCCAAAGCTCGGGGAGGGGCCCATTCTCACCTGCCGCCGCGGGGTCGCACTGGCGACCGTTCTCGCTCTTGGAGCACTTCTTGCCGTCCTCACGATGGCCGTGGTGGCCTGCGTATTGCCCCACTACCGAGCCCACAATTTTGAGCAAGATCAAATTCAGGCCTACTGGAATGCCCGGGCAGGCGCTGAAGCCTACCTCGCCGGAACGGTGCATCTTCCGGCCGAGAAGAGCAGCCTGAAGGTCGGCTCCTGCACCCTGACCCGTGAGCCCGGCCGGCTGGTGTTCGAAGGCCGCAGCGGCAGGGCTCGAGAGCGGGTGGTCTTGCGAGAGGCGCAACCGTGAAGCGGCCGGGGGGATTGGCGCTGAGCGAGTTGCTGGTGGCCGCCGCGCTCTTCTCCTTGCTTCTCACCGTGGCCCTGGCTTCTTTGACGACCTACTCCCGAGCCTATCGAGGGCTGACCGAGCGGAAACCCGACTCGCGCAGCCTGGCTCGGGCCCTGAGAGAGCTGTCCCGGCTCGCGCGCGAGGCCCACAGCCTGTCCGGCCCCGACCTGGCCGAGGGTCTGGCCCCGACTCGCGACCGGCCCCTGGTGCTCGACGGCCAGCGGATCTTCTTCGACCCGGCCCGCCAGGAGGTTCGGCTGGCCGGAGATGCGGGCGAGCAGACCCTGGGCCAGGCCGCCGGACTGGCGGTGCGCCTCGAGCAGCTCGGCCGCCACCGGTTCTTGCTCGTGCGCCTCGAGGACAAACCCGGACGCATCCCGTGGCAAACTCGGGTGGCACTGGCCAACGGGGTGTCCCGTCCCGGTCCAGCGCCGGCGCTCGGGTCGGAGGCCTGGCCGTGATTCGCCTGGAGCAGAATCGGCCAACCTCGAGTCGACTGGAGCCCGGTCGGCCCCG
>JAANMX010001602.1_pt1 | contig 25167 bp, 24 predicted proteins | sample 7279681 | NCBI WGS metagenome assembly JAANMX01 (sample SAMN14094542, study PRJNA606508) | bioreactor metagenome | isolation source: A lab-scale SPAN reactor treating ammonium-rich wastewater day 351 | place: Ireland: Galway | collected 2018-01-01
ATTTGTCGCCTTGACGGTAACTCCTTATCTGGGTTATCATTTGCTTAAAGTGAAAGACGAAAAGGAACATCAGGAAGAACAGGGACTGGAGACCGGTTTCATCTATAAATGGTATAAAAAAATTGAGCAGCCGTTCCTTGACAGTTCAAAAAGAAGATGGGTAATGTTGGGAATTACCGGAGTTTTACTGGTGATTTCTATGCTCGCCTTCTTTACCAAATGGGTGGCTGTGAAAATGCTTCCGTTCGACAATAAAAATGAAATTCAGGTGGTGATCGACATGCCTGAAGGAACTACACTCGAGAAAACATCAGTCGTGGCCAAAGAGGTTTCTCAATATTTGCGAACCGTTTCTGAAGTCGTGAATTATCAAAATTATGTAGGTACTTCTTCACCGATTACCTTCAACGGACTTGTTCGTCATTATGATATGCGGGGAGCGAGCAATACTGCGGATATTCAGGTTAATTTACTTAACAAAGGCGAACGCTCCAAACAGAGTCATGATGTGGCTAAAACCATCCGTCCGGAAATCCAGAAGATTGCCAAAAAATACGGAGCCAACATCAAGATTGTTGAGGTTCCGCCAGGTCCGCCGGTACTTTCTACCATTGTTGCAGAAGTGTACGGACCGGATTATGATGAACAGATCAGAATTGCCGATGAAGTTCAGAAAATCCTTATCAATACAGAAGATGTTGTAGATGTTGACTGGATGGTGGAAGCGCCACAGGGTGAATTCAAAATTATTCCTGATAAAGAAAAAAGCATGTTGAACGGTATCGCGCCGCAGCAGCTCGTTGGAAATCTGAATTATCTTTTGGGAGAATATCCGGTATCTACGCTTTATGATGAAAAAAGCAGCCAGCCGGTAAACATGGTGATGAAAATGGAGAACAGTGAAAAATCAACCATACAGGATATCACCGCGCTGAAAGTGAAAGGAGCTGCAGGAAATATGATGCCGGTAAGCGATGTGGCAAAAGTGGAAAGAGGTACTTTGGAGAAAAGCATCTACCGCAAAGACCAGAAAAGAGTGGTGTATGTTCTTGCTGACATGGCAGGAGCCCTGGAAAGTCCGGCGTATGCGATCCTTGGAATGGAAGAAAAACTTAAAAACATTAAGCTTCCGGCCGGTTACAAAATCAACGAACTGTATATGGAGCAGCCGAAAGATGAAAGCGGCTATACCGTAAAATGGGACGGCGAATGGCAGATTACGCTTGAAGTTTTCCGCGATTTGGGTGTTGCTTTTGCTGTAGTCATAATCATTATTTATATGCTGATTGTAGGCTGGTTCCAGAATTTTAAAACTCCGTTGGTGATGATGGCCGCAATTCCGCTTTCTTTGGTGGGAATCGTGTTGGGTCACTGGTTATTGGGTGCATTCTTTACCGCCACTTCATTTATCGGGATGATTGCGTTGGCAGGAGTTATGGTAAGAAACTCTGTTCTTCTCATCGACTTTATCGAAATCCGTCTGAATGAAGGTATTCCCATCAAACAGGCGATTATTGAAGCTGGTGCTGTACGTACGACTCCTATTTTATTAACAACAGGTGCAGTAGTCATAGGAGCTGTGATAATTCTCTTTGATCCTATTTTTCAGGGACTAGCGATTTCTCTCGTGTTCGGAGCGATTGTTTCCACAGTGCTTACCCTCATTGTAGTTCCGCTGATCTATTACATGACCGAAAAGAAAAAGTGGGATAAAATTCAGGCAGCAGATGCTTCCGATGAAGAAGAATTTAATCACAACGGAAACCCTAATTTACCTGAATAATTTCAGTTTAACTAATCATTAATTTCCGGACACGGCCGGTATCGCGCCGACTGTGTCCTTTTAAATTTCAAAACAATGAAACTCATTCATATTACCGCAGTAAAGGAATTCGAGAAAAAAGTAAAAGATATTTTGCTGCATTCCGGAGTTCAGGTATTTTCTTATCATGAAGTCCGCGGATTTAAGGCTAACAGTTCGGTATCATCTTCCGAAAACTGGTTTGCTTCTTCAAGTGTCGAGACCGAATCTTTAATGTTTACCGTATTTGCAGATGACGAAGTGCTTGACAAGATTGCTGAACGCATCCGTAAATTCAATACGCAACAGGAGTTCGAGTCCAGAATTCACCTGGCTGCCGCAGCAGTAGAACAGATTATTTAATAATAAAAACAGAACAATTATGAAAACAAGAACGATTCACGCCGTGGCCGGCACCATGATTTTAGTAAGCCTGCTTTTGGGGAATTTTGTACACCAGAATTGGTTTTTCCTTACCGGATTTGTGGGCATCAATCTTTTTCAGTCGGCCTTTACCAACTGGTGTCTGCTGGGGAATATTCTGGAAAAATTCGGAATTAAGGATAACGCGGGTGACAGCTGCTGCTCATAATTAAAATGATTTAAATATCCAGATTTCCGTTCACTCAAATTCTTCGAAAGGGATTTTGAGCTGAACGGAAATTTATTTTGTTTATGAAAATATAATGTCAGAATGGGTTTTCTTTCGGGTCAAAAGTTTTATCGGTTTCATAGTAATTAAGATTTTGCGTTAAGAATATTGCAAAACTGCGGATTTTCCTTCTCTTTTCATCCCATTCGAACCTCACGCAGGTAGTATCGGGACGCACTTTATGTTTGGAAGGCATGAGACTCCCATGTCAGAAATCCGGAAACATCGCATCCACTTTCCGTAATAAAGCGAAATGCCTTCGACAACCGGCTATGATTTTCCAGCCTATTTGAAAACGGTTCTGTTCAGCGCTCAGCCGGTAATTCTGGTGTGCAACCTGGAAAAGGGTATATTCAGCGTATAAACTTTCCGCTCCGGCCTCTTGATATAAGACTGCATCGGCTTCCTTTACTTTACACCGCTGCCATGAGCACGAAGTCCGGTATGGCTAAGGTAAGTTTTTCAGGTAAATGCGCTTTGTTGTCAAGATGTTTAAAACCTCTAAATCACCAAAAATTCCTACGGAACAACCAGAGTTCAGGAAATGGTGCCACAACCTTTAGAAATGGCTCATCCACTCCTAGAAATGACCCTTACCCTAAAAGAAATGTTTCGGACAGCTTTGGAAATGGTTCGGCCAGTTACAGAAATGGCAAAGCGGCATGTCCCGTTCATTTCTACAGGAGATTATTCAGTTGTTTATTCGATTACTGATCAAATTATAATTAAATAAAGATGAATAGGTGAACCCCGAAAGCAGTAATCGGCAATGCGGAAAGAATCATCATGAAACCCGCTGTTTGAAGTTCCCGGAGTTTGCCCCTCTTCATCTTTTAAACCATTATTCCCAAAACGATGAATCAATCAATTGATCCTTCGACATTTTCAAGAATAACCGCATAGCCTTGTCCGACACCGACACACATGGTGGCCAATGCATACTTTTTGCCGGTTTTCTGAAGTTCCAATGCCGCAGAATAGGTAATTCGGGTACCGCTCATTCCCAGTGGATGTCCCAACGCAATGGCACCGCCGTTCACATTCACCCGCGAGTCGTCCGATGCAAGTCCCAACTCTTTCAGGCAAGCGATACTTTGTGCGGCAAATGCTTCATTCAGCTCGATAATGTCGATATCTTCCAGCGTAAGATGTGCTCTTTTCAAGGCGAGTCTTGTAGCTTCCACAGGCCCGATTCCCATAATGCCGGGTTCGGTTCCCGTAACGGCTGAAGTGACAATTCTGGCCATGGGTTTCAGGTTATATTCGCGAACGGCTTCATCGGAAGCAATCAGCACTGCGGCTGCGCCGTCATTCAATCCCGAAGCATTTCCGGCGGTTACAGTTCCGTTTTCCTTTACAAAAGCGGGCCTCAGTTTTCCAAGAATTTCCATGCTTGTCGCTGGTTTTATAAACTCATCCTGCTGTACGATTTTAGGTTCTCCTTTTCTTTGGGGAATGACCACGGGTGAAATCTCCTCAGCCAGTCTTCCGCTGTCCTGTGCCTTCTTGGCTTTATTTTGAGAATGAAGAGCGAAAGCATCCTGTTCTTCTCTGGAAATCTGATACTTTTCGGCGAGGTTTTCAGCGGTTTTCCCCATGGCTTCAGTTCCGTAGAGTTTTTCCATTTCCGGATTGATAAAGCGCCATCCGAAACTGCTGTCATACATTTTCTGATCGGTGGCAAATCCGCCTTCACTTTTGGAAATCACATAAGGCCCGCGTGACATTCCTTCTACACCACCGGCGATGAAAAGATCTCCTTCATTGGATTTTATGGCTCTTGCTGCCTGAACAATCGCACTCATTCCCGAAGCGCAAAGCCTGTTGACGGTTTCTCCGGGAACCGTCACCGGAAGTCCGGCGAGTAACAAGGCCATTCTTGCAACATTACGGTTGTCTTCCCCGGCCTGATTGGCACAGCCGATAATGACATCATCAATTTGGTTTAAAGGTAAATCAGGGTTTTTGGAAATAAGATTCCGGATCACCGTAGCCAGAAGATCGTCTGTTCTTACTGCGGCCAGGCTTCCTTTAAAATTCCCGATTGCAGTACGGGTTCCGTCAATGATATAGGCGTTTTTGCTCATAAAAAATGGAGTTATTTGAAGCCCAAAAGGTACGGAATTTTGAAGCGTTGTTTAATGAGAAAACTTCAAAATCGAAACCCGAGCTATTGAATCAATATGAAATAATTTAAACTTTTTTGAATAATAGAGAAATTCTTTTTCAATTGAGAAAAGGAGTTACCATTGCTAATGTATTTTAATCTGCTAGTGAAGATTTCTTCCCGGCATTTCTTCCGGCTTCCAGAATAGGAAGATTTCCTTCGGTGGGAATATAAATGACAGTTTTATCGTTCAGATCGTTTTGCTGCCTTACCCAAAGATACTGAATGTACTTCTCTGACAGAGCGCCATTTTCAATTTTGATGGCTTCAGCAGCACCTTTCGCCCGTTCTACTTCCGCCTGTGCGTTCAGTTTCTCGGCTTCCAGATTAGCTTTGGCTTCCTCTATTTTAATGCGTCGGTTTTGTTCTGCTTTTGCAAACTCTGCTTTTCCCTCCATTTCCTGAGACCACACTCTGTATTCGGGGTATCCCCATAAAATGATGGTGAGTGCTACCATTGCCATAACGCCTAAAACAAGCAGCCCGGTAATACTAAGATTTTTCATACTTTATTTTTATTATTGAGTTTATTGTAAATGCTGTGAACCAGCCCGTCTGCCACTGAAATTTTCGGAACCAGAATGTGAGAAATGTCTGCCCACGTCATTATTTTCGTGTAAAGTTCCAGCGCCGGAACCAACACATCCGCCCGGTCTTCCCGCAACTGATAGTGGTGCATTCTTTCGGTGACAGTCATTTGAGAAAGGTCGTGATGGTATTTTTTCAGAGCGTTCAGGGAGATGGTTTTTCCTTCTTTGGTTTTGTTCATGGAAGCGATTTTGTTAATGTTTCCTCCGGATCCGATTCCTATGATGTTCGTTTGGTCGATATTTTCTTTTATTTCCGATTTTAAACGGCTCCACTGTTCCTCTGATACAAGATTTTTCAAAAGTCTGATGGTTCCGATGTTGAAGGATTTTTTGTACTTCATTTTTTCTTTTTCAAAATACATCAGTTCGGTAGATCCGCCGCCGACATCAATGTAAAGGTATCCGAAATTCTCATCCAGGGTTTCAGCAATCTGGTTTTCGAAAATCAGTGCGGCTTCCTCATCACCGGTAATGATTTCTATTGAAATTCCAGAGGTATCTTTTACTTTTTGCCGTATTTCGGCTCCATTGGAAGCATCACGCATCGCACTCGTAGCGCAGGCACGGTAATGTTCCACTTTGTACATATCCATCAGGTCTGAAAAGATTTTCATGGTGCGAATCATCATGTCCTCTCTCTCTTCGCGGATTTCGCCAAAACTGAAAACATCCATTCCCAGCCGTAGCGGAACGCGCAACAGGTTGAGTTTGGTGAATTCCGGCTGGCCGTTTTTGCAATGGGTCACTTCATTGATCAGAAGCCGCGCTGCGTTACTTCCTATGTCGATGGCTGCTATTCTCATTAGACAAGTATATTTCTCAACCTACTTTATTTTCGTTCACTTTTTTCGGCTGTGGTTTCAAAAATACAAAATTATTCGGTGTTCGGAAGAAGTCAGCTTTTCGTTTTATCGTTCAGATAATGGTAAATTTCGATCTGGGAACGGATTTCTTTTCCCCCTTTTTTTACGTATTTATTCTTCATTTTATTGTCCAGAACCCGCGCTTTCACATTATCCTGAAGCTGAATATTCAGAATGTCAATTAATTCCTGTTTCAGATCCCGCTGTTGGATTTTCACTGCGGCTTCTATGCGATAATCGATATTTCGGGTCATCCAGTCGGCGGAGGAAATGTAAACATCTTCGGCACCTTTATTATAAAAATACATGATGCGGGAATGCTCCAGATATTCATCCACAATGCTGATAGCATGGAAAGGTTTTTTGAATCTCTTCTTGTTGACAGCGCAGAAAATACCTCTCACAATCAGCTTTACGGAAACACCGGCTTCGGCGGCTTCATACAGTTTGATAATCAGTCCGCGGTCGCTCAGTGAATTGGCCTTGATGATCATTTCTGCCTTTCTACCGGCTTTGGCTTCTGCAATTTCAAAATCAACGTGAGCTTCTATTTTCTCGCGCATGAATTTGGGGCACACCAAAAGATTTTTTATGTTCTTCAGCGCTTCTTCCGGAGGTAGTTTTGGTTTTTCAAAATAATGAAAGATTTTATTAATGTCTGCCATAATGGTTCTATTGGCCGTCATCAGAAGATTGTCACTGTATATTTTTGCGGTTTTCTCGTTAAAGTTGCCGGTGCTCACAAAACCATATTGCAGGGTTTTGCCGTGCGTTCTCTTCTTAATAATGCAAAGCTTGGCGTGAACTTTCCGGTTCGGAATTCCTGTCAGAACCTGTATTCCTTCGTCTTCCAGGCGTTCTTTCCATTTCAGGTTGTTTTCCTCGTCAAACCTGGCGCGGAGTTCTAGCAGTACAGTAACCTTTTTGCCGTTTCGTGCTGCATTTACCAGAGCATTGGCGATTTTTGAAGTGTCAGCCAGACGATAAGCGGTAAGTTTTATTGTTTTAACATCAGGATCCATCGCGGCTTCACGCAGTAGATCAATGACAGGGACAAAACTGTGATAGGGAAAAGTAAATAAAATGTCTTTTTTCAGAACTGCATCGGTCACGCGCTGGCCTTCGCTGAAATTGGGATGGATAAAAGGAACTCTTTCTTCAGGTTTTTTCTGTGCAGGAAATACATCCGGAAAATCCATGAAATGTTTAAAATTATGAATTCTGTGCCCCGGAAGAATACTGTCGCGGGCGGTGAGATTCAGTTTCCGGATGAGAAATTCCAGCAGGGAAGGATCCATGTCTTTGTCGAAAACAAAACGGGTGGGTTTTCCCTTTCTGCGGCTTTTGACGGCTTTTTCTATTTTTTCCGCCAGCGTTGTCCGGATGTCGTTGTCCAGATCAAATTCTGCATCTTTGGTCACTTTGAAACAGTGCGCCTGAAATTCATCATATCCGAAATATGAAAATATATGCGGAAGATTGGCCATGATAACATCTTCCAGAAGAATGACGTTTTTTTCTCCGTTGGAGGAAGGCAACAGAACGAATCTTCCCATCGTTCGGGACGGCACTTCAATCATGGCAAAGGCAGCGTGGTGATTCCATTTCTTTTTTCGCATCGCAATACCGATATAGAGGCTTTTATCTCTCATATAAGGCATCGGCGTATTGTCATGCAGCAGGATGGGGATGATGCTGCTTTCTACTTCTTCATCGAAATGCTGAACGACAAATTTTTTCTGTGCTTCGGTCAGATCCTGATGGGTTTTAATAAAAACCTGATCTGCTTCCATTTCCTTTTGAATTTCTTTCCAGGTTCGGTTGAAATCATGCTGCTGTTTTAAAACAATATCATTGATTTGTTCCAAAATTCTTGATGGCGGACGAAAGAACGATTCATTCAGATATTTATCTTTGAAATCCATCGCACGCTTTAATCCCGCTACACGAACGCGGAAAAATTCATCCAGATTATTGGAGAAAATTCCGAGGAACCTGATCCTGAGCGGAAGCGGAACAGACGGATCCATCGCTTCCTGAAGAACCCGTTCATTGAAAGACAGCCAGGTGATATCCCGGGGATTGAACTGATGAGGCATTATATTGTGAGTTTCCTCAAAAATAATGAATTTGACACGGGTTTCAATATTAAATTTTTTGACAACTTTTTCTGTTCTATATTTTCAAGATTTACTATATTTGAAAAAACTCATGTGAATGGCGTTCCAGTTTGATGATGAAACGATAAAAGCTACGAAGGCAGAGGTAAAGAGGCATAATAAAGGCGATATGATCATGACCGAAGGAGATACCTCTCAGTACTTTTTCTATCTGAAAGAAGGCGAATTGGATGTATTCAACTTTACAGAAGAAGGAAAAGAGTTTTTGCAGCATAAGGTGCAGCCCGGGAATTTTTTTGGCGAACCTGCGGTGTTGCTTCAGCAGCCTTTTCCCGGAAATGTAGAGGTGTACTCCGACAAAGCGGAAATCATCAGAATAAGACGCGAAGATTTCATACAATTTGCCTTGCTGCACCCTCAGAAGCTTCTGGATTTCACCTGTTCCGTGGCACAAAAGTCACTGAGAAAAAGCCTTTCACTCAAAAATATTGTCTTTCTGAATCCCGAGGAACGGGTGTTTCAACAGATCCTGGATTATAAAAAGGAAAAAGGAAAATCTAAAGACGAAAAAATCTTTATCCACCTTACACGGAAAGAATTGTCAAATATGACGGGGCTTCGCATTGAAACCATCATCCGTACGGTGAAAAAAATGGAAAAAGAAGGAAAACTGGAAATCATCAGCGGAAAGATTTTCATTTAAATATCATCCTTATCTCCGCTATTAATTTATTTTTATTATGAAGAATACAGCATATTGGTTAAAGCTTTCTCTGATAAATTTTTTAATTGTTGCCGTCTTAGGGGTTTTAATGCGTTATAAAATAGCTTATTCTTTTCCTTTTGTCGACCAAAAGCATGTACAGGAAGCGCATTCGCATTTCGCTTTCTACGGCTGGATTGCACAGATTATTTATGTTTTCATTATTCGTTATCTTCAGGGTTTTGTGGAAGAACAACGGCTTAAAAAATATCACTATTTACTGATCGTCAATATGATTTCCGCGTATGCCATGATTCCTTCATTTCTGTACAGCGGTTATTACTGGGCTTCTATCGCGGCTTCCACTGCAGCGTTACTGGTAAGTTTTGTGTTGGGCTATTTTCTGATGAGAGACCTGAAACCTGTTCGTGACGTTTCAAAACCTTGGTTTCTGGCAGGTTTATTCTTCGCGGTGATTTCTTCGGCAGGCGTTTTTATGCTGAGTTATATGATGATGTCCGGTAATGTAAATCAGGATATTTATTTAGGTTCTACCTATTATTATCTTCATTTTCAGTACAACGGGTTTTTCATGTTTGCCTGCATTGGATTGCTGCTGAATACTTTAAAAAATATAGGTGGTACCATTCCGGTTTTGGAAAACAGGCGGATGTTCTGGCTCATGTTTTCGGGTTGTGTTATAGGATACGGTTTATCAGTACTGTGGTTCAAAATGCCGGTTTGGCTTTTCGTCCTTATTGTCATCGGAACGATAGCGCAAACCATTGCTTCGGTGCAGCTTTTTCAGATGGTTCGCAGAAATTGGGGTCAGCTGATGGTTCATTTTTCTGCTTTACAACGGTTTACATTGTTGTATGTAGGACTTGCATTTTTCGCCAAGATAGCGCTTCAATTGGGATCCAATATTCCTGCGGTCAGCCAGTTTGCCTTCGGATTCAGAAATGTGGTGATTGCTTATCTCCACCTTATTCTGTTGATGTGTATTTCAGTTTTCTTGGTTCATCAGATTCTTGCTTCCAAAATCTTCAAACTGAATGCGATGGTGCTGAACAGCTTTAAAGTTCTGTTATTAGGAATTTTTCTGAATGAAGCCGTGCTCGGATTAATGGGTGTTTTCTCCATCAAATATATTGCATTGCCTTATACTGCCCAGACCTTGTTAGCCGTTTCTGTCCTCATGATGTTGGCAATTATGATGATGGTATTGACGTTGAAGAAGGCTGATAAAGTGGAGTAGAGATTGGATGAAAAGAAACAGAAGTGTAATTATTTGTGTTGCTTTCTTTAACGATAAATCTGTTGAGCTAATATTTCCTTAAGGTTTAAGTGTTGAGCATCTCTTATTGATTTTGCATTTTCGGAAATCAAATCTATCCAATCCGAAATTTTATCTTTCTCCGTGGTTTTCATTTCCCAATATTCTGACAGTTCAACTGATGAAATATGTGTAATATTTTTTAAAATTACCGGAAGATTATTAAAAAGATTTAAAAAAATTCTCGGAACTTTTTCATAAGTTTTGGAACCAATAAAAATATCAACTTTTCCTCCAGCTGTAAACAAGTCACGAATATTTGGACACACGATTGACTGTCTTGTTGCGAGCCAGATTGCAACTCGGTTAAATTTATCACCACGATTTCCAAAAAGTTCCGGAAAATATATCATTGCATGATTTTTAAATCTTGCTTTTCGCTTAATATGGTTTAGGATCTAAAAGAATTTTCTAAATGAGTTTCTAGAAAATGAGTATTAGGATAAAATTTATCAGGCAAAAAAATAGATTGATTTTCGTGTCTTCCAAAAAGTGATGAAAATGTTTCCTTTTCTTTTATTTGCTTAAGTTCATTGGAAATTAAAATCGAATAATTAGCATCAATACCAATGTAACCCAATTCAAACGCTTTATCGTGAATATTACAAAGACAAAGTCCATTCTCAGGGTTTAAACGATGATCAGGGCTTTCAGACCATTTTAAAATGTGGCTTGCTACAAGTAGGTTTTGAACTGACAGACCACAAACTGCACAAGAATTTGAGTAATTATTAATAATCACTTTTCTAAATAATGATTGATTAACTCTGGTTTTTACAATTCGTTCGATGTCTTCACCTGTTTTTCCACTCAGAATATCCTTTTTAATTTCCTCAATTTCTTCTTTATTCAATGTAATTTCTTCAACATTTTTCTTCAAATATTTGGCTAATAGAACTTCACTTTGATAAAGCATCTCATCCCAATTATTTGAAAATTCATTGTACATTTCAATTGCATTTTTCCCCGGGTTGGCAAGTCCTTTAACACGATCTTTGTGTTTTGGGTCTTGACGGGACAAATGAACTAATTTAAATGCAACAGCACCCGGAGTTTTACCAATTAATTCCGCTAACTTAATTACTTCTAATGTGCGATAATTAAATTGACCATAACGAAGTTTAGTATATAAATTCATTACGAGCATTAATTCATCTTTAGACCATCTACTCATTTTTTTCCAATTCGTTCAAAGCGGTTTCTATTTTTTCAATTACCAAAAAATATTCGTTTTGTAATTCATCAAATTCAATATTATCGACTTCATTTTTTAATAAAGAAAGTGCTGATAACAATGCTGAATGTATTTTTTCTTTGTTCATTAATTAAAGTGATTTGAAAAATTGACCACGAGTTTCAACGGAAGTGGTTTTTCAGTTTATTATTTTTCCTTTCTGATTTTTGTGAGAATTAAACCTTTATTTTTCCGGCAAAACTAAAATCTTGACAAGGAAATAGTTTCAAAGATAGAAATTATTAATATATCAGATTGGGAAATGTTTTCTTAATTTACTATTTTTATCACACTTATGTTTACTAAAAACATTAGTGCAAGAAGTATTATTCCATTAAAAAATCCTTCCGAAAAGTCCGGAAGGATTCAAAAACATTAAACAAATTTACTATCATTAGTGACGTTATTCAGGAAGAATAACACCGTCTACCACATGTACAATTCCATTGGAAGCTGGTACGGATGCAATAATATTCACCGTTCCGTTCACGGTAGGCTTGCCGTCCACCATTTTAATCGTGATGTTTTTTCCGTCTACCATACCGAGATTTTGCCCGTCAGAAAACTGATCAGTTTTAATAACACCTACATACGTATGATGCGACAGAATGTCATTTAATTTTCCGTTGTTTTCAGGCTTTAGCAAATCCTCCACCGTTCCTGCAGGAAGTTTGTCGAAAGCTGCATTTACAGGAGCAAAAACCGTAAAAGGCCCTGCATTGCTGAGGGAAGTAGCCAATCCTGCCGATTGAACCGCTGTTACCAGCGTTGAAAGATCTTCATTGGAAGCGGCAAGTTTCACAATGTCCGGTGTGCTTTCGTTGTCAATAACGCCTTCCTGGCCTACGGTCTGTGTTTCTGTAACTTCAGCGTCTGAAGTAGTAGCCACAGTTTCATTTTTCTTGCATGAAATGAGAGCCAGTGTGGCCAATCCGAGGATAAAAAAAGATTTTTTCATAGTACCTATATTTTTAAAATTCTTTCGGTATGGTATAGGAGAACAGCTTTTTAACTGAAGATAAAATTACAACGAAAAACCAAACAAATGTATGACTGGAATCATGTTTTTCTTATTGATTTCGTGAGTTTTATCATCTTTTTATAACGATACGGATTTACAGGTTTTTCCTGTTAAATTTGATCAAAGACCAAACAAAAGGAACAATAGCCCAGGCAGAAAGAATCACCAGAGAAATTCCCATTCCTCCTCCGGATCCGAAAACCTGTTGAAAAACTGCACCGGCATATCCCAACATCGCAGCCACATCCAGTTGCAGTAAAACGAATATTCTGGAAAGCCCGATAGGGTTGATGGCGGTTAATGTCGCCATGATGCCTTCAATAGGGTATTCAGCAAATTGGAATATCAAAACCAGCAGAATTCCGTCGTAAATAATGGCAAAGAAAATCCAGAGAAAAATAGCGATTCCGATTCCTTTGGCTCTGTCGCGGCTGAAAATGGCCGCCAGCATCGCCAGTGATGTAAAAATAACCGAGAGAAAACATCCCGTGATAATGAGCGACATTCCTGTTTCTATAGATGAATACAGCAAAATCGGAATTCCACAACCCAAAAGAAAAGCCAGAACAAGGGCTGTGGAAAGTCCCAGAAAAATATTGAACCACACTTTGCTTCTGGGAACCGGCTGGCTGAGCAGCAACTCTACAAACTGACTACTATTGTACACATAAATCGTAGAAAATATAACACTCATCAGAGGTACCACGAGTAAAACAATATTCAGCAAACTGAGGGTGGCTTTGGTGAAATTACTTTCCAGGCCTAGTACAGACCAAGAAATAATGAAAAGCAGAACCGTGTACAGGATAATGGTTTTGTTTTTCAGAATGTCAAATAATATAAAACGTGCAATCTTATTCATTTCTTCATTTCTTTTAATATAGCAACGATTCCTTCAGAGATTTTTCCGGTGTTGGTTTCTTTTTTCAGGTCGTCTACAGACTGGTGAACGATCACTTTCCCTTCATTCATAAACACAATTTCACTGATGATGTCATCCAGTTCACTCAATAGATGTGAAGTGATGATGACGAGTTTGCCTTTATTTTTCTCTTTTATTATTTTATTTTTGAGGATTTCGGAAGCCAGCGGATCCAGGCCGGCAGTGGGTTCATCCAAAATAATCGTAGTCGGATTGAACATAAAAGCCAGCACGGCACTCACCTTCTGAGTAGTTCCTCCGGAGAGTGTGCTCATTTTTTTATCATAAATCTTTTCCAGTTCGAAAGCTTCCAGCAACTCTGTATCCACCTCGGTATTGTGATTTTTCCGGATATTGCGGATCATTTTGATGGTTTCTTCAATGGTCATATTTTCGGGATAACGGCCTATCTGTGGCATATATCCGATGGTTTCCCGATATTTATAATGGTCTTTTACGCTTTCGTTATTAACGGTAATATCCCCGGTTTCCAACACGTTCAGTCCAAGGATGCACTTGATGAGAGTCGTTTTTCCACAGCCATTCGGACCAATCAGCGCAATGGAATGTCCTTTCTGGAAACTGAGGTTTACATCGTTCAGCGCAGTAAATTTGTTGAATTTTTTAGTAAGATTTTTTATTTCTATCATGATAATTTGTTTGAAAGATGAAGCGTAAGCTCCATTACCTCTCTACGGGTTTCATTAAGGGTTCGCGGTCTACAAAACTTTCGGGAGTAAGACTGGGAAGAATTTTTTCAGACTTATCCAGTAAATCCACAAAAAAAGTTCTGAAAAGCAGCATCACAGCAGGATTACGTTCCACCAGAACAGAGTATAGGCTTAACGGGTGAAAAGGCACATCTCCAATTTTGTCTTTATCCAGGTCATATCCTGCATATTTGTCCCAGTAATTCTGCTTGAAATCGTTCATCACCGTACTTCCGTTGGTGCTTACATCAAAAGTATTGTTGATAAAGTTATTGCTAAACAATCGGTTTTCCATACAGTTGGAATTTAATTTTAAAGCCCATCCGTTGTCTTCAAAATGATTGTTGTAGAAGTCGATTTTAGTAGCGCCGTCAGCAAAGATTGCCGTCGTATTACTCTCAAAAGTGTTGCCTTTTATTCTACTGTAGGAAATTTCTTTCAGCAGCAGGCCGAATACGCTGTCTCCCCAGTTATTGATGAACCGGTTGTTGTACATGCTCACATTCATGGCATACATCACGGCTACTCCCGCTCCGTTCTTATCGAATACATTGCCGGTGTACACACTGTCATCAGAAAACATAAAATGAAGTCCGTACCGAAGGTTGTTGCGGGAAAGATTCTTGAAAATAAAACATCTCTTATTTTTTTCCAGATAAATTCCGTCTTTATGCCCGCTGATATAATTGTTTTTGACCCAGATTTCAGAACTTCCCAAAAGATGAATGCCGTCACCGATATTTTCTTGCGAAGTTCCTCTGTTGGTGGTTATTTTATTATTTTGAATCAGGCATCTGTAGCCTCTCTGAACGTAGATTCCGAAGTAATTGTTCTCAAAAATATTATCTTCGATCACCGAATCGCTGCTGGTGTAGATGTGTACAGCGGAAACACTTCTGATTTCATCTCTTCCCGAATTGATGAGTTTGAATCCTTTCAGGGTAATGCGGTCGGCTTTAAAAGTGATGATTTCACTCTTCAGTTCGCCGTCTATCACAGGCCTTCCGATGCCGATGAGTGTGAGAGATTTTTCCAGATGGATGGGGCCTTCCCTGTAAATTCCTTTTTCTACTAGAATGCTGTCGCCGCTTTTGGCAGCCGCGACAGCTTGTTTTATGGTTCTGTATTGTTCGTTTTTACCAACTTTTAAGGTATTTGAAAATGCTAAAATTGGTAAAAATAAAAGCAGAAGTTTATACATTTTATTTCTTTTCTTTCCGTATCAAATGGAATAGTGGTTATTGAATGACGGTGGCTCCAAGTTCTGCTGCTGCTTTTTCTGCCGCTGCTTTATCTTTGTAGGCCTGGGTATTTCCTCCCATCGGACTTTTAATGCTTCCTCCCTGAACGAGGGTTGCTGTGCTGCGATCGAAGAAAGTTCCGGTAGGGAAGTCTGCAACATATTCGTCTGAATTTTGAGCGACTTCTGTATTGGAAGTCGTATAATCATCCATACAGCTGATGTCGTCAAATTTATAATTTCTTCCTTTTTCGGTGACCAGTTGTGTAGCATACTTAGCTTCAGTGATGGTCATTTTGCAATTTTCACACTGGTCTTTCCCGGTTGCGATTTCTTTGGGTCCGCTTTCCGAACAAGCTGTAAAAAGAATTGCGGCTGCGCCGGCTACTAATAAGTTTTTGATTAGTTTCATGTCTTTATATTTTAGTGATTTTATAATATGAAAAATCCCAATCCTGATAAGAAAAATCTCTTATGAAAATTTCCTGTCTCAGGATTGGGATTAATTTGTTTATTCTTACACTGTTTTTTTTGCCCGCCTATATTCTACAATGGCTAAGATAAGCAAAATAACGGCAACTCCTATCATAATCCCGCCGCCGATGTTGGGGTACGACCAAACTTCAAAATTAAGGAGTTGTTTGTATCCAATTAAAGGAGGTTGATAGGACATTCCCGGAACAATGATGGCCGCGTTGGGGTCAAGGTTGTGTCCGTAATCATAAAGCCAGTAATAAAAATCTCCCATAAAAGCAATTCCAAAAATGAGGAACAGAATGGTAACGCTGTACAGAATGGTTCTGTTTTTCAAAAGAGCAGCCAATAGGCACAGTAGAGCAAAAAAGCCCAGTGCATAAGGTAAAAACGTGAATTCCCAGAACTCATCAGCATGAATTTCTTTCATCCCGATGTAGTGATTCAGGCCGTTTATAATTTCATACTCTCCTGAGACTTTATTGGCATGCAGAAACATCGCCAATCCCTCAGGATATTGTGGTGCACTGAGATATATGGACCAAATGGGAGTGAAAATGCTAATAATTAAACCGATACCACATAACAGCAGCAATACTCGGGTCAGCGTGGTTAATGAATTATTTTTCATTTTGTTTGATTTTTTTTTAGCTACTGATCTTTATTGATGGACATTTCCCTGCTACAGTAAAGAATCAGTAAAAAGGAAAAGGGCAGAGAAACTGCCCTTTTTAAAGATTACTTATTTAACTTCACCTTGTTTTACAGGCCCTTGTGCATTATCTTTTTTATTATTGAGATGATACGTTAGCGGCACGTTGCTTCCTGCCGGAGATACGCGTACATATCCCTGCATTTCCTGATGCAGTGCAGAACAGAAGTCTGTACAGTACATTGGATACATTCCTGGTTTTTTAGGATCCCATCGCAGTGTCGAAGTTTCACCGGGCATAATTAGTAACTCTGCATTCTGAGCTCCTTTGATGGCAAAACCATGAGGTACATCCCAGTCTTGTTCCAGATTGGTCACATGGAAATAAACTTCGTCGCCTACCCGGATTCCTTCAATATTGTCCGGTGCAAAGTGAGAACGGATGGAGGTCATATAAACATGAACCTTGTTTCCTTCCCGAACTACTTTCGATTCATTTTCACCTTTCGTTGCATAAGGGTGCTTATTATCTTCTATTTTATAGAATTTCACCTGATCTTTCATGAAGAGTTCTGCAGGCCCGGCCTGTGCATAGTGAGGTTCACCATGAGTCGGGAAATCCAGAAGAAGTTTCATTTTATCGCCGCTGATGTCAAACAGCTGTGCTGATTGTGGAAGCTCAGGACCTACAGGAAGATATCTGTCTTTGGTAATTTTGTTATACGCAACCAGATATTTACCATAAGGCTTACTGCTGTCTCCTCCAACTACCATAAGGTGACCTACAGAGTAGAAAGTAGGTTGTCTGTCAAGAACCTGAAGTGTTTTAATGTCCCATTTTACAACTTCAGAAGACACAAAGTGCGAGGTATAGGCGTTTCCTTTTCCATCAAACTCGGTGTGGAGTGGGCCGAGGCCAGGCTTTTGAACTTCACCATGAAGTGCAGCTTCATATTTAATAATTGGAATTCCGTCAAATTCTCCTGCGAAATCTTTATTGGCAATAGCTTTTTGAATTTTGTCGAAGCTGAATACAGGAATTAACGCAGCCAGTTTACCTGACCCTACAATATATTCACCAGTTGGATCTACATCACAACCGTGCGGTGATTTCGGGCAAGGGATAAGGTAGCAGATATCTTTTAATTCTTCTGCGCTCAGTACCATTACTTCTTTTTTGATGGTAGAAGTAGCCATGTGCTTTTCTTCATCCCATTTATTATGAGCATATTCCACTGCCATTTTTTTACCTTTTCCGGCTTTCAGGTATTCTTCGGCTTTTTTCCAGTTCACAGCCATGATGAAATCTTTTTCATTCTGAGAAGCGTTAACTTCAAGAAGCGTGTTGGCCTGTTCAGAATTGTAGCATGAGAAGAAGAACCATCCGTGGGATTTTCCTTTTCCTGCGTGCGAAAGGTCAAAATTGAATCCTGGAGCTTCAATCTGGAAGGTAATATCCATTTCCCCGCTGTCCTTGTTAATTCCGATAAAGGACAGATATCCTTTGAAATTTTGTTTGAATGACTCAATAGGGACGTCATCCTGTCCGTCTGCCGGAACTGCAAAACGTGTTCCTGCTACTACATACTCCGTGTTTTCAGTAAGGAAAGGAGAAGAGTGATTTCCCGCGGAGTTCGGGATTTCAAGAATTTCAACTGTTTTGAATGATTTCAAATCTAATCTGGCAACTCTGGGGGTGTTGTTGGCATTAGCAAAAAGCCATCTTCCGTCTATTTCACCGTTGGTTTGTGATAAAGAAAGATGGTGTTGATCATCCCAGGGAATAAATCCATGAGAAGTTTCCAGCATCGGCTTGGTTTCTTCGCTGTAACCGTATCCGTTTTCAGGATTTTGGGAAAACACGGGAAGCACCTTGATGGTTCTGCCGCTCGGTAACCCTACCACGCTTACCTGGCCGCTGAACCCTCCACTTACAAAGTTATACACTTCATCCAGTTTTCCTGGAGCTACGTACACTTTCTGGGCTGCATCGCCACTTACCGCCGTCTCGGTACCTTTCGGTTTACATGCGACGATGGTTACTGCTGCTAATGCAGCAAGACCTAATTGCTTATAAGTTTTCATATATAAAAGATTATCTTTTCAGAATTGAATATTGAGGTAAATGAATGGCAAGTGAAGAAACACTTGCCCATTCAAAAAAATTACTTAGCTCCGTCGATTTCTCTCATGTACTCCAAAACGTTTCTCGCTTCGGCATCAGATAGTCCTTGGTTTGGCATTCTTACCAAACAAAGTTCCAACTGCTTCTGTAATTCAGGATCTACATCAATCATAGGATCCGGATTAGAAATGAAATTCATGATCCAGTGAGGAGTTTGTCTTTCGGTAACTCCTTTCCAACCTGGCCCAACCAATCGTTCATCGGTAGTTTTATGACATGACATGCATTTTACATCAGCTACTTTTTTACCTTCTGCAGCCATGGCAGGGTCAAAGCTTGATACATCAACATTTGTTTCATCATATTTACCTAAACCTCTTCTAGGGTCATATTCATTGTCGCCTGCAGGTGCTGTTGTCTCAGTTGCAGGTGCAGAACTGTCTGCTGTTGGAATGGAACTTTCCTTTTTTTCTCCTCCGCAAGAAGTCAGAGCTAGTGAAAAAGCACAGAATGCTAGTGTCTTTAGTACTTTCATAATGATAGAATTTATATATTAATTTAATTGATAACAAAAATAACACCGTTCTGCACATGGGCTTTATGATTACAGTCATAAGCTTAATATGACTTTTATTAGGTAGTATAAAAGTATATTTTTCTTATATTTGTACTATTCAAATATACAAAAAAAAATTTATGAGACACATTGTTATAGTATTTTTTGCTGCATTATTTATCACCTCCTGCTCCAAAAAAGAAACAGATCCTAATGTAGAAACCAACGTCATGATGGAAGAACCTGTAGCCCAAAGCACCGAGGAAATATCCACTGAGCCTGGTGCTGAAGGATTGAAAATGATTCAAGGAATGGATTGTCTTACTTGCCATAAAATAGATGCAAGACTGGTAGGCCCATCTTATCAGGAAATTGCGGATAAGTATACTGAAGCGGATATGGATATGCTGGCTCAGAAAATTATTGACGGAAGTGTGGGTACCTGGGGGCAGATTCCAATGACGCCTCATGCGGGACTCAGTAAAGAAAACGCCAAGAAAATGGTGGAATATATTCTTACGCTGAAGAAATAAGATTTTTATCCGGTTCTGAAACGCCTACCTAATGTGATATTTCACACTCATTATAATAATATAGGTGTAAAATGAATTTATTGACCAAAAACTTTCCAGAAACGGAAGGTTTTTTCATATAAAAAAGGCGGAAAAAACATTCGTTTTTTCCGCCTATGAAACCCAAAAAATCAAATAAACTATGAAAAAAAATTATTTGGGTTCCAGTATGCTGATCGGCACAATGCACTCCTCCAGAGAAATGCCGCCGTGTTGGTACGTGTCCTTATAATAGTTCACGTAATGGTTATAGTTCTTGGGATACGCCAGAAACATATTGTTTTTGGCAAAAATGTATTTGCTGCTCAGGTTTCCTTTCGGCAAGAAAAGTTTTTCAGGATTGCTCACCGCCCATACATCGCTTTCTTCATAGGTAAGGCTTCTTCCGGTTTTGTACCTGATGTTGGTAGAAGTTTCACGGTCGCCCACCACCCGGCTTGGTTTTTTTACGTAGATGGTGCCGTGATCGGTGGTAATCACAAGCCTGAATTTATTTTCAGCGGCAGCTTTGATGATCTTCAATAGAGACGAATTTTCAAACCAGTTGTAAGTCAAGGATCGGAAGGTTTTGTCATCCCGAATCAGCTGATCAATGATGTGGTTGTCGGTTTTAGCGTGGCTCAGGATGTCAATAAAATTATAAACAATCACCAGGAGATCGTTATTTTTGTGCTGATTAAAATCATCCAGAACTTTTCTTTCAAAATCGGCATTCAGCACCTTCAGGTATTTCATGGATTTGTCAGATAATCCAAGCCTTTTCATTTGGTCTTCTAGGAAATCACGTTCGTATTCGTTTTTATTTCCTTCTTCATTATCATTAAACCATTTTTCGGGGAAACGTTTTTCAATTTCTGAAGGCAAAAGCCCGGCAAAAAATGAGTTTCTGGCGTATTGTGTAGCCGTAGGGAGAATGCTGTAATAATAATCCTCCGAAACTTTATTGTAAAATTTGGTGAACAACGGTTCTATTACTTTCCATTGGTCATAGCGCAGGTTGTCGATCAGAAGCAAAAGTACTTTATCACTTTTTACTTCAGATTTTACCTTATCCTTAAACAGAGTATGGCTCATCATTGGTTTATCGTTTCCATGCAGCCACTCTTCATAATTTTTTTCAATGAATTTAGAAAACTGGATATTAGCCTCTTCTTTCTGCGCTTGAAGCAGTTCCCCGAATTCACTGTCCGAAACTTTATCGAATTTTATTTCCCAATTCAGGATTTTCTTGTAATGTTCTGCCCATTCATCATAAGTCCGGAGATAGGAGAGTTCCATGGAAAGGTTCCGGAATTCCTGCTGATAACTTTGTATGGTTTTCTGCTCCACGAGATCATCCTCCTGAAGGTTTTTTTTAAGCGAAAGCAGAATCTGATTGGGATTCACCGGCTTCAGGATGTAATCTGAAATTTGAGAACCAATCGCTTCTTCCATAATGTGTTCTTCTTCGCTCTTCGTTACCATCACAATCTTGAGCGAGCTGTCTTTCTCTTTAATCATGGGAATGGCTTCCAACCCGGATATTCCGGGCATATTTTCGTCTAAAAGTGTGAGTGCGAATTTCTCAGTGTCCATCAGCTCTAAAGCTTCATTGACATTGTTCACTGGAGTAACGCGGTATCCTTTGTTTTCTAAAAAAACGATATGAGGTTTCAGTAAATCTACTTCATCATCTATCCATAAAATCTTTCCTGACATAAATTTTTTGTAAGGGTTATTGTCCCATTGATTGGAACGGTTGTAAATAAGATCATCAAAAATACAAACAAATGTTCTTAAATAAATTCCAATTTCTTAAAAATAAAGTTAAAGTTCAGTTAATTTTAAAAAGTATTTTAAAGCAAATAAACCATTGAAAAATACGAGGTTTCAAGTGTTTTTTAGCTACCTTTGAATCTCTATTTTTTGTTTTTACAGATGCAGAATAAACTGAAAATTATTAACGATCCGGTTTACGGTTTTATCAAAATTCCACATGAAATCCTTTTTGATGTCATCGAACATCCTTATTTTCAAAGACTTCGGAGAATTTCTCAAACCGGACTGCTCAATTTAATTTTTCCCGGCGCTACACACACGAGGTTTCATCATGCTTTGGGCGCGATGCATTTGATGTTCACTGCTTTGGAAACTTTGAAGCTGAAAGGCGTAGAAATTTCAAAAGAAGAGGAAAAAGCGGCAATGCTCGCCATTTTACTGCACGATATCGGACACGGCCCCTTCTCTCACGCACTGGAAAATATGTTGATGGACCAATGGCATCACGAAAAACTGTCGTTGCTGCTCATGGAGAAAATTAATATTGAATTTAATGGAGAACTGGAAACCGCGATGCAAATGTTTCAGGGAAAATATCACCGCAAATTTTTCAATCAGCTTATTTCTTCTCAATTGGATGTAGACCGTCTGGATTACTTGAAAAGAGACAGTTTTTATACCGGCGTTACAGAAGGAAATGTCAATACGCAGCGAATTATTTCCATGATGAATGTATCTGACGATGCGCTCGTTATTGATGCTAAAGGAATTTATTCTATTGAAAACTATCTTACAGCAAGAATGTTCATGTATTGGCAAGTGTATTATCATAAAACGGCGGCGCTGGCAGAATTTCTGTTGGTAAAAATTCTGGACAGAGCCAAATGGCTTGTTTCTCAGGGCAAGGTTTTGCCAGCTTCGGAACATCTTAGTTATTTTCTGTATAAAAACGAATTTCAAACGGCCAGCGATGAAGATTTGGAGCGGTTTACTGAACTGGACGATAATGACATCATCAGTGCGATGAAAGAATGGCAGTATTCAGAAGATCCGATTTTGGCTTATCTCTGCCGCAGTGTTATCAGAAGAAAACTTCCGAAAACCATTATTTCCGCCGAACCTTTTTCTCATGAAATGATCAAAGAGAAAACAGAACACGCCAACCTGAGGCTCCATACCACAGATGGCCATCTTCTGGTAGATCAAATTTCCAGAAGTTTATTGCCTTACAGTACGGAACACCAGCCGATTTATCTGTTAGGAAAAAACGGCGCAAAAACGCTCCTTCATGAATATCAGGGGCAGTTGTTGTCGTCTTCCATTACAGAAAGCAGTACACGTTATATATTGTCCTTTCCCGGAGAAAGTGGAACGTAATCTTTTTTGCATACTTTTATCGTTTTTTAGGGAAATTATTATCTTTGCAGGATATGGAATTTACAGCAGCGCAGATTGCAGGTTTTATCAACGGAAAAATCATAGGCGACCCGGAGGCCGTTATTACCGGAGTTTCTCCTATTGAAAGGGGAGAAATGGGCCATCTTTCCTTTATTGCCCAAGACCGTTTCGCTCATTATATCAACACTACAGCGTGTTCTGTGCTGGTGGTTTCAGAAAATTTATTAACCAAAGATTCCTATACGCCTACCATTATTGCCGTAGAAGATGCTTATCTTTCTTTCCAGGTCCTGATGAATCTCTATGAGCAGATGCGTGAAAGAAAAACCGGTGTAGAAGAAGGTTCTTATATTCATGAATCTGCCGAAATCGGGGAGAAGGTCTATATCGGTGCGTTCACTTATATTTCCGAAGAAGTTAAAATTGGAAAAGAAACTCAGATACATCCTCAGGTTTATATTGGTAAGAATGTGAAAATTGGCAGGAACTGTAGAATAGACTGTGGTGTGAAAATTTATGATTATACGGTAATCGGTGATCACTGTACGATTCATGCTAACGCTGTTATCGGTTCCGACGGTTTTGGATTTCAGCCTTCCGAAAAAGGATATACCAAAATTCCGCAGTTGGGAAATGTAGTGATCGAAGATGATGTGGAAATAGGTTCCAATTGTTCTATCGACCGGGGTACCATAGGATCCACCATTATCGGAAAGGGAACCAAACTCGACAATCTTATTCAAATCGCACACAATGTTAAAATAGGCGAGCACAACGTGATTGCTGCTCAGGCAGGTATTGCAGGTTCCGCTACGGTAGGAGACTGGAACATGATCGGCGGACAGACCGGAATCGTCGGGCATATTCAGATCGGAAATAAAGTCCGTATCCAAGGGCAAAGCGGAGTGAATGCCAGTGCAGCCGACGGAGAAGTCCTCTACGGTTCGCCTGCGATGAATGCAGGAGATTTCCGCAGAAATTATGTACATTTTAAAAATTTTACAGAAATTATAAATAGAATTAATATTCTGGAAAGAAACGCAAAAGAAAAATCCAATGAGTGATATGCAAAAAACCCTGAAAGAAGAAGTCTCTCTTTCGGGAATCGGTCTGCATACCGGCAAAGAAGTAACACTGACGATAAAGCCAGCTAAAGAAAATACAGGCTTTGTTTTTATAAGAACAGACCTGGAAGGAAATCCTCAGGTAGAAGCTGATGTCAATTATGTCACGACCACCGACAGGGGAACTACTCTGGAGAAACTCGGTGTCAGAATCCATACCTGCGAGCATCTTTTAGCAGCACTTGTTGGGTGCGATGTGGATAATGCTTTCCTCGAAATGAACAGTGCGGAACCTCCTATTATGGACGGATCTGCAAAGTATTTTGTGGAAGCCATCGAAAAAGTGGGTATTGAGGAGCAAAAAGTTGCCAGAGAATACCTTATCGTGAAGGAAGTTGTGAATTATGTAGATCCGAATACGGGATCAGAACTCACGATTATTCCTTCCGAAAATTATGAGGTGACTACGATGGTGGATTTCGGAACCAAAGTGCTGGGAACACAGAATGCCACACTGAAAGATATTTCAGAATTTAAAAAAGAAATTGCATCGGCACGAACCTTCAGTTTTCTTCATGAATTGGAAATGCTTCTGGATGCAGGTCTCATCAAAGGTGGTGATATCTCCAATGCGATTGTGTATGTGGACAAAGAATTAACTCCGGAAACAGCACAAAAACTAAGAAAAGCTTTTGGCAAAGAAAAAGTATCTATTCGCCCGAACGGAATTCTGGACAATCTTACTTTAAATTATCCAAATGAAGCAGCCCGTCATAAACTGCTTGACGTCATTGGCGATCTTTCATTGGTAGGGGTTAAAATCAAAGGAAAAGTGATTGCCAACAAACCCGGCCACTTTGTGAATACTCAGTTTGCGAAAAAACTGAACCGCCAGTGGAAACTTCAGAAGAAAAGAAATGTTCCGGATATCGATATTCATAAAGAACCGGTTTTCGATATTAACGGAATAATGAAACTGATGCCGCACCGGTATCCTTTCCTTCTCATCGATAAAGTTCTGGAACTTTCCGATAAACATGTGGTAGGATTAAAAAATGTAACATTTAATGAGCCATTCTTTGTAGGCCATTTTCCAAAAGAACCTGTAATGCCGGGTGTTCTTCAGGTAGAAGCTTTGGCGCAAACGGGTGGAATTCTCGTCTTGGCAAGTGTTCCCGATCCGGAAAATTACTCTACGTATTTCATTAA
>JAANMX010001610.1_pt1 | contig 25101 bp, 21 predicted proteins | sample 7279681 | NCBI WGS metagenome assembly JAANMX01 (sample SAMN14094542, study PRJNA606508) | bioreactor metagenome | isolation source: A lab-scale SPAN reactor treating ammonium-rich wastewater day 351 | place: Ireland: Galway | collected 2018-01-01
CGCACGCGCACGACGCCCGCAGGTTGTGGAACAGCCGGGGCCAGGGCTTGACGCCCGCCCGCCCGACGATCCGCAGGAAGTGAGTCCGCAGGTTCGTGGCCGGATCGCGCAGGCGCGGCACCACCGGCTCCACGCCCGGCTCGGCTTCGACGAACAGGGCGAGCAGCACCGTCCGCAACTCGGGGGCGATCGGGACCACGCGCACCGCGTGCCCGTCGTGCCCGGCCGTCTTGGGGCTGCGCACGGTCAGCCTGCCGCGTTCCCAGTTCACGTCGCCCCACGTCAGCCCCACGACTTCCGAAGGGCAACGCAGGCCCGCGTAGCGGCTCAGGGCGACGATGGCGCGCCATTGGTCGTCCGGGCACGCGGCCAGCACCGCTCGGGTCGTCTCGGCATCGACGTAGTGCGCCCGGTCGGGGTTCGATTGTGAACCCGCCCGCAGGTCGGCGAACGGGCTGGACGGGATCAACCCCCAGCGCACGGCCTTGCGGAAGATCGTCTTGGCCATGTTGACGCGCTTGGCCCGCGTCGCCGGAGCGAGCGTCGAATCGGCCAGTGCCTTCCGCCATTCGTCGGCCAGTGCGGGCGTGATTTCGTCCAGCGGAGTTCCTTCGCCGAAGTGCGCCCGCAGGCTCCCGACGGCCTGCCGGTACGCCGCGAGTGTGACGGGCGACACCGCCGCCGACCGGGTGAAGCGGTCCAGCAGTTCGCCGAGCGTCGTGCTCGCCGTGCCCCTGCGCGGCTGCACCAGCCCGAGCCGGGCCACGCGGGCGTGCAGTCGATCGTCGATCGACTCCAACCATCGCACGCCGTCCGGGTGGATCGTCGTGCCGAGCCGGTGGGCCTCAAGCACCCGCTCGAAGCCCGCCAGCGCGTTTCGCGCCGCCCGGTCGGAGCACTTGCCCAGCCGGAGCGATTGCTGCTTCCCGTTCGCGTCGCGGAAGATGATCCGCCGCCGCTCGCCGTCTTTGCCTTCGCGTCCGATGCTCGCCATACGTCACGGTCCCTTCGTGGTCTTGCCCTTGGGTTCGATCGTGATTCGCAACCCCAGGTAGTCCGCCAGCCGTTCGATCGTGTCCGCCGTCATCCCGCTTTCGCCGCGCATCATCCGCGACAGTTGACTACGGGCCACGCCCGCGCCCTTGGCGATCGCGTAGGGCGTTTCGGCGCTCGCCCTCACCGCCGCCGCTATCGCCTTCGTCAGTTGACCCATGCCCAGAGTGTACCCCATGCGTTGCGATTTCGCAACTCGCCCCAATCGACTCCCCGACCGCCACCAGCCACGCCGTCGATCCGGGGTGCGTCGGCATCCCCAGCCCGTCGGCCATGCCCAGCCGTTCGGCGTAGACGTACCCCGCGTCGCCGTCCGCCGCGTGGGTGTCCGGGGCGTACCCGATCGCCAGCAGCCCCAGGACCGCCCCACGATGCAACCGCAGCCGCGCCGACAGGTCGGGGGGCAGGTCCGCCGGGCGATGCCGCAGCCGGCCGGCGTCGGTTGGGTGCGGGGCCAGTTCGATCCCGGCACGTCCAAGGGCCAGCAGCAGCGGGGCGAGTTCGTGGGGGTGCGGGTTCACAGTTCCCCCCACTCTGATCCCGTCGAATACGATGATTCACGATGCCCCACACCCTCACGCAAATCTGGAAGGACCAACCCGCGTTTCTTGAGGGAAAGTCTTTCCGTCAGATAATCCAGTTGGCGGGAGATGGTCGCTTGAAGGACGGGAACGGCACGTCCACCGAACTGCGCGAATGGCTCAGCGTGATTCCGCTCGAACGGGTCCGCTTGTGCGCGGAAGATTGTCTGGCGAACAGTTTTGAGGACAACGGCCAGGCGCTTCAAGACGTGGTGAATGAGATTGGTGTAAGACTTGGATTCAAGGTGACGCCGGGGCGGTATCGTGGCGTGAAGAATGCGGTTGGGAACGACGGCCTTTGGTTCGGACAGGACGGCTTCGGACTTCTGGTAGAAGTCAAGACCACCGACGCCTATCGGATCAACTTGGACACCGTGGCCGAGTACCGCAATCAACTGATCGCCGAAGGCAAACTTGATCCCGGCCAATCGTCGATTCTGATAGCGGTGGGTCGCCAGGACACGGGCGACCTTGAGGCTCAGATTCGCGGCTCTCAGCACGCTTGGGATGTTCGGCTCATTAGCGTGGATGCACTTCTCAGGTTGGCGGAAGTGAAAGTGCAACTGAACGATTGGTCCACCAGCAACAAGATCAACCAACTTCTCCGTCCTGTCGAATACACACGGCTTGATGGAATCGTCGAACTGTTGTTTGCAACGAAACAGGACTTGGACACGCCGGAAGCGAACGTGCCGCCGCAGACAGTGGAGAAAGCCCCGGCACCCGTGAAGGTCGCTCCTGCCGAACTTGAAGCAGCGCGGGAAGCAGCGGTGCAGCGGATCGAAGCGAAACTCGGGGCCACCTTTGTTCGGCGCGGAAAGGCGCTCCGGGCTTCCAGCGACGGTAAGACGCGGCTTGTGTGCGTTGCTTCGCAGCCATATGAAGGTCCGGGTGGCTCCGCCAACTACTGGTATGGCTTCACGCCTGCGCAGCGCGAGTTCATCCAAGATGCCGACTCGGGGTACATTTCGCTTGTGTGTGGCGACTCGGGCAAGGCCTACCTTGTCACGCGAGAGGATTTCATGGCGTGGCTGCCCGCTTTGCTCACCACACCACCCAAACCGGCTTCGCCCGATGATGTTCGTCATTGGCACGTTTACTTCAACGACTACGGGAATCGCGTGGACCTGATGCAGGCCGGCGGGGGCGTTATCACGGACCTGCGGAAGTTCGTGCTTTAGAAACTGGTTCACAGTTCCCCCCAGCCGTCGCCGGCGTCCGTGGCCGTGTCTCCGGCGTCACCGTCACCATAACCCACGTCCTTCCCGGCGTTCGTGGGGGTTTCGGTGACGGTGACGGTGCAGACAAGCCGGAATCGTTGGGCCGGTCGGCCACCCTTCGGGCCGTGGGCGTCGGCTTCCCAACGCCCGATGCCCGCTTCCACCAGCGCCGACAGGGCGCGTTCCGCCGCGTCGGGATCGCCGCGATATGCCCGTACCCCGTGCGTCAGGTCGCGGGCCGTCACCGTGCCGCCCTTGCGTTCGATCCACTCCACCAGCCGGCGCGTCTCCCGGTCGTCGTCACTCTCGGACAGGATCGCGTAGACGCGCCGGGCTTCGTCACCGAACCACCGGGCCAACACCACGCCCGCCGCGATGCTCGCCTCATCGACCCGCGCCGGATCGCGTAGCGTGGTGTCACCCGCCGCCCAGCGGGTCAGGTGAACCACCAGCGCCAACCGGGCCGCGTATCCCTCCAACTTCGACCACGCCGCCGACAGGTCGCCGGACAGTTCCGCTTGCTCGGTCGCGTGTTCGTTGTAGAACGTCACCCACGCCCGCTTCCCGTCGTCGGCCAGCCGCACCAGCCGGGGCCGCATATCCGGCCCGTACCCGTCAGCCATCAGCGGGCTTTCGGGATCGGGTTCCATCGTGAGAGAGAACAGCCGATCGAACACCGCCGCCACCGCCGCTTCGGTGTCCGCGTTCACGTCCGCTTCGGTCCACCGCTTCGCCTTGCGCGGGGGCATCGCGTACAGCACCCGCGCCGCCATGCCGCTTTCGTGGTGTTCCTGCCCCAGCGCCCGCGACAGGATGCCCGGTTGAATCCCGCCGGTGATACTCACCGATGCCGATGGAACGTGGATCGTCGGCGGTATCCCGGTCTTGCGGTCGATCGTCATGGCTTCGCCGTTGTGCATCGACAGCCAATGCGCGGAATCCGCGCCCGCCTTCCCCGCCTTCGCGTAGCGGTCGAACGATCCCAACCAGCCGGCGAGTTCATCGCGGGCCAGCAGCACGCCGCGCGGGTTGCCCAGCAGGATCGGGGCCAGGGCTTCGGTTGTGGTGTCGGACACGATGTACCGCCGCGCGATCGGCGGGGCGGGTTTCTCGGGCGGGTCGCCGGCGTCGCCGTGTCCCTTCGCCGCTTGCCGCTTCCAGCCGGTCAGTTCGGCTTCATACCGCTGGTGTTGGGCTTCCCACTCTGCCCGTGCCGCGTCGTGTTCCTTGAACGCATCCGCTTGCGCCTTGCGGATCGCCTTCATCGCCAACCTGAACGCGGGTGTTTTCATCGTCCCCGACTCGCCCACGATCGCCGTCCACACAATCGCCGGCTCGGTCCACCCGCGCTTCAGCGCGATCCGGTGGGTGTTGCCGATCGCCGATGCCAGCCCCGACAGCAGGGGAAGGGCGATGTAAGACGCATCGCACCCGATCGCCTTCGCCGCTTCGGTGACGAATCCCCGAATCGGCTCGGGCAGTACGTCAGTGGGGAAGGGCGTGAACGCGGGAACCGCCGGCGCGTCGGGCGTCACCGTGTCCGCGTCCGTCTTGTTCGCCAGGGCTTCCACTTCCGCGCGGATCGGGTCAACGTCCACGCCGCGATGCTCCACCAGGTCCGCGCCGTCGCCGCGTCTTGGGCGCGTGTCCGTTTCGCCGGCTCGGGTCGGGCGTGAACAGGTCAGCGGGCCGCAGCCCGATCGCGCCGCATACCGCATCGACGGCACAACCGGCGTGGCAGTTCACCAGTGCCCGCCCGTCGTCGCCGGCGTGGATCGACAGGGAAGGGTTCCGATCATCGTGGGCCGGACACTTGCAGCACCAGCCCGCGCCCGCCTTGCGGGGTTCGTGTCCGTGTTCGCGCAGGGCCGTCAGGATTCGTTGCACGGGGCCGCTCATGCCGCACCGCCTTCCGGCTTGGGCGCGTGGTTGGGCGTCACCCACACCGCCGCCGGGCGACCGCTCGCCGTGTTCCGCCGGCGTCCCGAATCGACCACCAGCCCAAGGGCGACAAGTTCACCACGCCGGGGCGTGTACGTCTGACACTTGATCCGCAGCGCCGTTTCCCCTTCGTCATCGGTTGCGCCGTGCGGGCCTTGCTCCACGATGAACGCCAGGACACGGGCGCGCAGGTCTTTCGCGTGGCCGGCGATCCGATCCGCCGCGACGCCGGAAGTTCCCGCCGGGGCGTTGTGCCGCGCGGGTGGGGTCAGGGGCAAGCGAGTAAGATTTGGGGAAGTCTGATCGTCGGCGCTCGCCCCGTTACTGCCAGGTCGCGGGGCGTCGTCGTCTCTGGGTGGGCTTGGATCGAACAGCGTGGCGATCATGGGCGCACCGCCTTCCGCGCTTCGATGTACCGGCGCAGGTCCGCCACGTCGAACAGCCGACGCGACAGCAGTTTCACGCTCGGAAGTTCGCCGCGTGTCCGCAGGTTGTCGATCGTGCCGGGCGACACGCCCAGCAGCCGTCCGGCTTCGCGTCGGTCCACCAGCAGCGGGGCCGGCGTGTTGGCGTTCATCGTCGCGTCAGCCGTGCCGGTAGTTGTGGAGCGTGCGCCGTTCACTTGGCACCGCCCTTCGTCTGCCGCTCGGCAAGCGCCTTCAACACCGCCGCCAGGTCGAACATGCGCAGCCGGCCCGCACGGATGCAAGGCAACCGCCCCGCGTCCGCTTCTCGCCGCAGCCACGCCGCAGGTAAGCGCGTCGCTCGCGCCAGTTCGTCTACTCTCAGGTACTTTGTGTCCATGCCCACAGTTTCGTGGGCTTGGCGCGATAGTCAGCACCGATGTATCAGCGTGCGGCTTACTTGCTCGCTTGCGGCTTACTTGCGGCTTACTTGCTTCCCCACCGCGCCCACTTTTCGGCCATCGCCGTTCGTTCGATGAAGTTTCCGGCGCGCGCCGCCGCGCTCAGTCGATCAACTTCGCTCGGGTTGTATCGCCGGTTTCTCGCCGCCGCACCCTTCAACTCCACTTTGATCCCCGCCGCTTTACGGACGCGCCGGAAGGTGTCGTCACTGATACCGGCTTCGCTTGCAAGGTCGCGCATCGTTGGATCGGTTGGCGTCGCGTCGTCAGCAGCACCGCCCACCGCCAAGACCGCCCGCTCTACTCGGTCCATTCGCTCGGCGTGCGCCGTCGTCAACTGGGCGACCGCCGCGATGCCCGCTTCCAGCCGCGTCATCGCTCCGGGTTCGGCCAGTTGCCGCTCGCGTGCGTTCATCCAACTTTCCGCCCACTCGATCGCGCTTGCTCGCTTGTGTCGATCGAAGGGGATGCCGGTATCGGCGAATCCGTCTAGCAGGTCGTGAAGTTGAATCCACCCCGCTTCACCGCACGCCGTCAGGATCACTTTCGACCAACTATCCGGCTCATCATCCCATGCCCCGCCCGGATCGCCAGCGCGGGCTTCGCCCAACGTCGCCACGATCCACTCGACTTTTCCCAAGTTCGGGCGCAGCCCCGCGACATGCGCACCCGTGCGAATGTCGATCAACAGGGATTGCCACTCTGCCGGCGTGAACGTCCCGCCCGTCATCAGCCGCCGCCGAAACGCCGCCAGGTGTTGCCACAGCGGATCACTTGTCGCGCGAATGTCTGTAGTAACGTGGAAGTCGGGCCGCTCGATTGTGCCTTGAATCGTGGCCGGCGAATGTCTCGCCTTCATGCGTTCCACGATCGCCGTCCGTTGCTCGGGGGAGTACGGGCCGGTGACTTTGTACTCGGGGCTTGGCTTCGCGTGGGGCTTGCGGGCTTTGGATGTAGTGCGCTTGCGCGATTTCTTCGCGGGCTTCCGTGCCATTGGTTCACTCGCCTTTCTCGGGCCGGTCGGGCGGGGTCTTGGGGCGAGTGAGCGCCAAGACCCCAGCCCGATCCGTTCATCGGGGGATCAATCCCGATGCCCGTTTCCGTCATTGTTCGCCGTCCGCGTAGGCGATGCCCGCACACTTCCGACACCGGACACCAGCCCGCACGGGATACAGGTGCGCCCGCCGGCACTTGCAGCGGGGGCACACCAGCCACACCCGCCAGCCGTACCGGGCGTCCGCGACCACCGCCAGGGCGATCCGCTCGCCGGGGTCGTCGGGCTTGTCAGCGGGCCGCACGTCGATCGCGTGAAGGGTCCGCAGGTCCGTCCCTTCCGCGATCCACCGCCGGCGGAGTTCGTTGGCGTCGATCCGGTTGGGGTAGTCCGAAACGTGCCACCGCTCGCGGGGCCGGCCCGTGTTGCGGTCGGTCAGTTCACCAGCCCACGAATACCGCAGCGCCCGGATCGCCGGGTCCAGGTTTGCCCGATTCAGTTCGATCATCGCGTAACACTCGCCCCGCAACGCCCGGCTGTTCCGCGTATCCGGGTCGTCGGCCCGCCGCTCGGCGCTCGCCTGCTCGAACCGGGCCACCAGCGCATCCCGATCCGCTTGCGGGGCATCGTTCAACCACCCGCGCCGAATCGCCGTCACCATCAGCCGACAATCACCGCGATAGTGCCGGGGATCGGCAAACAAGGTGTCAAACTTGGGGCGTGGGGCGTGGGCGTGTTCGTTCGTGTTCATCGTGATACCCTTCCGTGGGTCGGTTCGGGCCGTCGATTCAGGAAACCCCCGCCGGGGGGCTTTGGGGGCGATCGTCCGGGGTGACAGGGCGCGGGGCCGCTTCCAGGTCCGCCAACAGTTCGGATAGGTCCACCCGCTCAAACGCTTCCAGCAGGTACGCCATCGCCGCGTCGCTCAGGTCGTCGGGCCGGGCGACTACCGCCACGTCGTCGCCGCCTTGGGTCAGCACCACCGGGACGCCGCCCGCGATCCGCGCCAGCACCGCCGCCACCGTCAGCCCGTCCACCGCGATCCGTTCCATGCGCCACCGCCTTCCGGTTGAAACAAACTCTGTCCCGTGCCGCGACCGTTCCCGCAGCCCGTGGGGGCGCAGGTTCGGTCGGGAGTACCTTCACGTCGTCGCCGGCCCGCTTGGGGGCGTGGTGGGCGTCGCCGCCTTCACCATCGCCACGATGCCCGCCCGCAGCGCCGGGGGCAGGTCGGACCACACCGCGACCACCGCCGACAGGTCGGGATCGGTGGGCTTCGCCACCCCCGCCGATTCACCGAACCGTGCGCCAGTGTTGCCGGATTTGTTGCCGCCCGACTCCGCTACCCCCGACTTTCCCGCAGGAAACCGGGGTAGTTCGAGTCCTGTTGCGCCCATCGGCCCGTTTCGCAGCGTTTCGCACGGTTCCGCATCTTCTCGCGCAACGCCCGCGTCAACAAGGCTTTCCGATGATTCGTGCGGATCGGTGCGAACCGATAGGTGGTGTTGCGCGCCCGAATGGGAGGCTTGGTCGTGGTCTGCTGGTGCGAGCGAGTTGATGTACGCGCGGGATCGGAGTGGGGCACCGCAATCGCACGTGTTTCCTCGGTCGCCGTTGTTCAGCACCCTGCGACCCACAGGTTCAGGAACAGGATGAAGTCCAGCGTGTCTACGGCTCCGTCGCCGTTCATGTCGGCGGAGTCATCCTTCGCTGCCCAGAGGCTGAGGTACGCGAGGAAGTCGAGCGTGTCGGTGCGCGTATCGCCGTTCACGTCCGCTGCGCAGTTCAGGACGAGCACGTCGTAGCGTTCGACGGCGGCGGTTCCTGTGACTTCGACGGGCACGACGGTGAGCGTGTGCAGGCCGTGGGTCAGGCCTGATTCGGTCCATCGCCATTCGAAGCGGTCGTGCTTCACGCCCTGGTTGAATGGCGAGAGAAGAGGGATCGGGTCTGTGTCCGGCGGCAGATTCCAGAAGAAGTGGACGCGTTGTGCCGTGCGGTCGAGCAGCGCGACACGGAACGTGGCCGTGGTGGCGTTCTCGATCGGACCGGTCGTGAGCAGTTCTACCTTCGGTCCTACACGATCGATATAGATCGTCGTCCTGAACTCGCGGAAGAGGGGTGCATCGCCCGCGTTGCGATGACGGAACGCGAGCACGGAGACGTAGTTGTACCCCTCGGGGAGGAGCGAGGCGTCGATCACCTGCTCGTAGAGGCCGGCCTGGTGACCTGAGCCGTAGAGAGGTTGGAAGGTGGTTGTGAATCGCTCGTAGCCCGCGGCGACACCGGCGTCGTATGGGTAGTCCGTGGCACCGTTGCCGTTCAGGTCTGCGTGTCCCTCGTTGATCCGAAAGATGGCATCATCGTCTGTATTCGGATCAAGGGGATCGGTCTGCATCGTCGTGAGGCGGAGCGTGAAAGATTCCGTGCTGACAACAGGGACGCTGGAGAGCCTGCGGCGAGAGAAGGGGGCCTGAGGCGGGTCGGCGGGGATGAGGCCGGACGCCTCGGGTATCTCAAGAACGCCGCTCGGGACTGCGGGGCCGTAGACGACATAGCCCATGGCGTGTTCGAGGCCGTTGACGCTGCGGTTGTTTGGCATGGTGATGAGGACGCGCCGATCGGCGCCGACTGTGAGGATTTCGGGGATGAGGTTGGTCGGGTCGATCTGCAGGTCGGCGGCGTTGCCGGTGAGTTCGTGGAGGCGTGTGCCGGGCGGGAAGGTCGTGAGGACGTTTCGTTGCTGAACGCCGTTGTCGAAGCGGTCGTTGACGGCGACGAGGAGGTTGGCGGAGTATGCGCCGCCGTCGAGTGGCGTGCTGAGTTCGTAGACGAGAGCGTCGTCCATGGACTGGTTGACCGGGTCGGACCAGTTGAGGGGGAAGAACTGGCCGCGGGCGTACTCGTTCCGGATGCGCACGAGCGTCGTCAGTGCGGGGTCGAGTGAACCTGACGCGGGGTCGAGTCCGAGTGCGTTGGGCGAGCCTTCGCGGGGAAAGAAGCCGCCAGAGCGTGTGATGCCGCGGGCGTTGTGGTAGACGATGGGCGGCCCGGGTCGCAGGAGGGCGTAGGCCATCTGGGGGAGGCCCTGCTGGCGGCGCGTGGGAAGGGGGGGGGCGGCGGAACCGTTGCCGGCCGAGCCGTTGTCGTGGCTGAAGACGTGGTTCACGCCGAGGGTGCCGTTGTTGAACCCGTCATCTGTGGTGTCGATGTGGGCGGCGAGGACCGACGCCCACGAGCCGAAGCCGGCGGCGTTCAGGACGTCGCGCAGCGAGCCTGCTCCGCTCAGGTCGAGCGCGTCGCGGTCGGCGAAGGCGTCCTTGCGGACGTACTGCGTGTAGGTGAACCAGTTGCCGTCCACGCACTCAACGAAGGAAAAGGGGGTCGCGATGCGGCCGTCGGGCGTGAGGCGACGTTCGTGCACGACCGTGTCCCAGTAGGTGTCCCAGAACCAGGTCGGCACGTGCTTCGCTGCGTCGAGGCGGAAGCCGTCCACCCTGAACTCGTCGAGCATCCACTGCGTCCACCGGAGCAGGAGGAGGGTTGCGTTCTCCGCGATCGGATCGCCTTGCGACGGATCGTTCGTATTGAAGGGATAGACGAAGAACTCCCAGTGCTGACCGGGGGGAGGGTTGCGTGAAGTACCCGGGTTGTGGACCACCCTCGGCGGCAGGTCGCGGTCCTGGTACAAGCGGGCGTTGGCCGGATTCGGCTTGTTGTAGAGCGTACCTTCGGGGATGTTCTGCGCGTGACCGGCTTTCACGGGGTGGCGGATGAAGAGGTTGTTGGATTCGTGCGCGATGTCGATCAATGCGACGAGGTCGCCCTTCTCGCGGTCATAGAACGGCTTGCCCGGATCCTCCGACTGGTAGTACCCTGCGGCGTGCCCGGCGTGGAAGTCGCCCCAGTTGTCGGTCGGCAGTTTGTCGCGCGGCGGGTTCTCCGACGCCATCCAGAATCCGGGGTACCCGCCCGCCTCCTGGAAGGATTTGCTTGTCTGGCGCATCGAGTTGTGGTTCATGATTGTGTCGATGTAGATCAGGCCATTCGCTCGGCGCAGTTCGCTCGTCGCCGCACGAAAGCCGGCCTCGGTCCCGTAGGCCGTCGGCGACGTCGGCGTGCCGAGATCGAAGCGTTCGAACGGGTCATAGCCGGGGCTTTTCGGGTCGGCGCATTTCGATGGGGGCGGCAGCCAGAGCGCGCCGTAGCCCGCGTTGAAGAAGTCGGGAGCGCGGTGCTCGATGTCAGCCCACGGGCACTCGAACCACTGAAGGATGACCGGGTGGTCTTGCCCGTCCGCCCGGGGGGACGGCGCGAAGCCGACAGCCACGGCGAGCAGGAGAGAGCGGGACAAGGTCTGGGCATTGGTCATCACATCCTCCCGTGTGCTCCGCCATTATGCGGCATCAGCCGCCCGCGCGGAAGAGGAAACCTGCGAAGTGGAGCGTACAGGCCCTCGGATGGCGGGCGTGGCGGCAGCCGGGGGCGTTCCCACGCGGAGCAGCAAGGCGGACACCGTGGCGGTTCGCCTCGCAGGCGCGTCAGTCGATCGTCTGAACACGCTTGCTGCGTTTCTTGTCGATGACGTTCACACTCTTCTCGCTGTCGCTCTCTTCCTTGAAGAAGACGTCGTGAATCTTGTCGGTGATGAGTTCCGCGTGCCCGTCGGTGAAGACGTAGTTGCCGCCCGCTTTGCCGTGGTTGTCGTCCTTGGCAAACTTGCCCACCGTCGTACCGGCGGAGTCGGCCAGGTCCTTCCGCCCGTACCACGCGTCGGTGCTCACGTCCGGGCCGTTGGTCTCGTCGCCCCAGATCGGCGCGGGGTGGATGATGACCGACTCATCGGTCTTCAGCCCGGCGATGTAGAGATAACTCACGTTGTATCCCACGATGCTCCATTCCGATGCAGGCGGCTTGGGCTGCATCGGCTTGCCCGCGTTGTACGAATAACCTGGTTTGAACGGCATGCCGTACCAGCGATCAAGCGTATCTCCGGGGCACGTCAGGAACTGCCAATCGGAAACGTAGGCCCGCATCAGGGGCGTCTTGTTGCCGTCCGGGTAGGCGGCGAGGTCGGGGTCGCCCGTCGCGCCGACGAACCCGTGCATTCCGTCGCCGAGTCCGCCCGACTGGCCCATCTGGTACAGGCTGAAGAGGCCGGAGACGCCGCCGACGACGTACTGAAAGTCCAGACGCCGTTCGCCGGACTTGCCGTAAAAGGCGTCCTCTGCCTGCTTGGTGAACGGAATGAGCGGGTACCAGTCCTTCCACTCGTTCGCGTAGTACGTCATCGCGAGGCCCATCTGGCGTGTATTGCTCAGACACTGAGCGATACGGGCGGCCTCCCGGGCTTTGCCCAGGGCAGGAAGCAGAAGCCCGATCAGGAGAGCGATGATGGCGATGACGACGAGCAAATCGATCAGCGTGAACGCGCCGCGGGTTGCAGGGGACGTGCGCATGGCGACTCCGGTCCGAGACCTGCTCCGCCTCCCGGGTGAGACCCGGAACGCCAAAGGGTACAGACCGCAAACTTTCGGGTCAATGCCTCGGAATCGGCCGGCAGAAACCCCTTGGAGCGGTGAGGCCGCACCGCTAGACTGCGCCGTGTCCGCGCCGATCGCGGTTCGGTCTGGAGGAACCGCCGCCGAGAGCGGGCGTCGCACATCTTGAGGCAAGGGAGAAGCGATGAGCACGAGAGGGATTCTGTTGTTTGTCGGCGTGGCAGCGTCGGCCGCGGTGGTCGGCGCCCAGCCCGTTGTGGACGGGCAGCGCGACGCCCTGTACGGTGCGCCCATCTGGGTGCAGACGAACCCGACCCAGTTCGGCGATTCCGGGCAGTCGGACCCCTGCGATGATGAGGATGTCGGCTGGCCCGATCTCGTCACCACGGGCGTCGAAATGTCGATCCCGCTCTCCGCGCTGGGGAACCCGGCGGGTGCGATCAGAATCTGCGCCTTCGTCAACGGAAGCGGCAACGACTTCGTGTCGAACCAGATTCTCGGTGGGTTGCTCCCCGGCACGTCGAATCCGGGCGAGCCGCGGAACGTGAACCTCAAGAACTACGGCGGCACGCAGCACGTTGAGTTCACGCCCGCCGTGGTGGGCGCGGCGCCGATCATCGACGGGACGCTCGACGGCGTGTACGGCGCTCCCGTGGCGGTGCAGACCAACCGGACCGGCTTCGGCGACGCCAACATGGGCGCGTACGACTACGCCAATGGCTCCGAACTCGACGCCTTGTACGCGGTCGTCCACGATGGTCGGCTGTACGTGATGGTCACCGGCAACCTCGAATCCAACTTCAACAAGTTCACCATCTTCTTCGACACCATCCCCGGCGGGCAGAACAAGCTCCGCGGCGACAACCCCGACATCGACTTCAACGGCCTCAACCGCATGGGGGACGACGGCTCCGGCAACGGGCTTGAGTTCGACGAGGGTTTCGAGGCCGACTACGTCATCCTCTTCGGCGGCGGCGGCGAGCCGTACACCATCTACCCCAACTACGCGGAGGTCATGCCCGGCGGCATCGGCCGCTGGCTTGGTGCGGGTTCCGCTGTGAGCGATGGCGTCCTCTTCGGCGGGTCAAACCCCGACGACATCCGCGTCACGATCAACAACTCGAACGTGGACGGCGTCTTCGGTTCCTGCCCACCCCCATCGGGGACCGAGGACCACGCCACAGGGTCCGAACTCAACGCCGTCTACTCATACTTCGACGGCCCGGGCAGTCGCCTCTATCTGATGATCACCGGCAACCTCGAGAACGGCTCCGGGTCCAAGGACTCCAACAGCGGCAACAAGCTCAACCTCTTTCTCGACGCCGCGCCGGGCGGGCAGAACCGCCTCCGCGGCGACAACGTTGACATCTCCTTCGGCAACCTCAACCGCATGGGCGACGAGGGCTTCGGCAACGGCCTGACCTTCGACGCCGCGTTCGAGCCGAACTACTGGATGAGCATCAAGATCAACGACAACCCGCCGTGGCAGACCATGGACTGCGCCGTCCTCCGCACCAACGGCCCGCTCAAGGACTTCAACGGCAACAACCTCGACTACGGCGCGTGGGACAACAATCCCAAGTCCGATCGCGCTCCGGTGCCCTTCGACGGCCCGCGCGTGGACGTGCAGGACGGCTTCACGCCACAGCTGTATACGAACTACGCCCCGCGAACGACGCAGATCGACCCCTTCAACCCCGTGCCGGGCCTTCTCCTCTTCTACCTCGACAACTCCAACGTCGGCGGCGTGACGGACACCGACACTTCCGACGCCCCCAACGTCACGGCCGGCTTCGAGATCGCCATCGACCTCGACGAACTGGGTTGGGACGGTGTGTCTGAGATCAAGCTCGCGGGCTTCATCGCAAGCCCGGACTCGTCGTACCTCTCCAATCAGGTCATCGGCGGGCTGCCGGCGGGAACAGGCAACCTCGGCGCGATCGCGGACGTCCGCAACATCGACTTCGCCGACTACGCCGGCGACCAGTTCGTGGTCGTTCCCACCTCGAAGCCTTGCCCGGCCGACTTCAACGGCGACACCATCATCAACTCGCTGGACTTCATCGCGTTCCTGAACGCGTACGTCGCCCAGGACCCGCGGGCGGACTTCAACGGCGACACCATCATCAACTCGCTGGACTTCATCGCGTTCCTGAACGCGTACGTCGCCGGCTGCCCGTGACGGTTGTGCCGGAACCCCTCCCATGGAACGGAGGCCCCTGCGCTCGCGCGGGGGCCTCTTTGTGTTCGAGTCCCACGCGGCGTCCGCCGGGGAGCGGGCGTCCATGTCACTTGACGCGGAGAGGCTCGAAGCCCGTGCGGTACTCGCGTCGCACGAGCGTGCGGTTCGCCTCGGCGTGGTTCGTGAACGAGAGGCTCGCGCGGTCCCAGTCCAGCGATTGGCCGGGGTACTTCGCAGCCTTCATGGCGAGCAGGCCCGGTTCGGTGCAGCGGATGCCGACGTCGAAGGGCATCCAGAGGTGCGGGGTGTCGCGTCCGAGAGCCTTGTCGACCCAGGCGTGCCAGTGGCTGAACTTCTCGTAAGTGGGGAGGCCGGGCCACTCCATGCCGTCGGTCTTGCGTCCTTCGCGCCAGATTTCGAGCGGCCCCTCCGGGGCGAGGACGAGCGTGCCGCCCTCGCAGACGACGATGGTGACGATGCCGCTGGGCCACTCGCCCTCGCCGATGCCGAGGTGCGAGCGGTCGGGCCGCATGTTCGAGTCGTAGAAGTAGAAGTTGCACGTCGTGTTCGCGAAGCGGTCGCTCTTCACAGCGTACGTGACCATCGAGAGCACGCGGTCGGCGTGGAAGTGCGACAGGTCGCGCGAGGGCGTCCTGGTGCAGACGCGCACGGGGCTGGTCAGCTCAGGGAATGCGTAGAAGAGCACGTCGGTGAGATGGACCACCCAGTCCGTGATCTGCCCCCCGCCGTACTTCCACCAGCTGCGCCACTGCCGCTGGACCATCTGCGGTCGGCACGGCTCGTGCTGCGCCCCGTTCAGCCAGAGGTCATAGTTGAACCCCGGCGGCGGGTCGACCGGGTCGCCGAGCGTGCCGTCGGCGAAGTAGTGCCCGCCGGCGCGGGAGCCGTTGCCGAAGGTGATGTGGACCTCGATGACCTTCCCGAGCGCGCCGGTGCGCAGGATGTCCACGGCCGCACGCCGCGGGGCGTGCTCGATCCGCTGGGCGCCGACCTGCGTGACGAGGTTGCGGCGGGCGCGGACGGCGCGTTCCAGCAGGTCGAGTTCCTCGAGTTGCTGCACGAGCGGCTTCTGGCCGTAGACGTGCTTGCCGCGGTCGAGCGCGAGCGTCATGATCGCGCAGTGCGAGTGGTCGGGCGTGGCAACGATCACGGCGTCGAACTTGTCGCCGTGCTTCTCGAAGGCCTCGCGGTAGTCCTCGCAGGTGAATGCGTCAGGGTGCTCGCGTGCGGCCTCGGCGAGCGCGTTCGCGTCCACGTCGCACAGACCGACGATCTCCGCCAACGGGTGCGAGGCGATGTTGTGCCGGTCAGCTCCGCCGATCGTTCCGATGACACCGATCGAGAGCACGCGGAGTTTGCTCGCAGCCCGCGCCGGCCGGGCAAACCCGACGCTCGGAGCCACGAACGCCGCCGCGCCGAGAACAGCGGCCGTTTGAAGGAAGTCACGCCGTGAAACGGTGGCGGTGCCTGCTGCCATGAGATCACACTCCCGCTTGCGGCGGCATGGGGCCTCGCTCGCACGTCGGCGAATCGGATGCTTCGCGTGCGGCACCTGACCCGACAGCCACGGCCGACGGCCGAGAGTGTACCGGGAGTCCGCCAGAGCGAGTGGACTGCCTCGGGGCTTCGGCGGCAGCACCAAGCACGGGTGGAGACCCGGCAGATCGGGCTGACCAATGACCCCGACGGGATTCGAACCCGTGTTACCAGGATGAAAACCTGGTGTCCTAGACCTGGCTAGACGACGGGGCCTGAGCGCGGCCATTGTAGCCCTCGCGCACCGTCCGGCTACCGAACGTGCTCCGTCCGGTCGCGTACCATGACGCATGACGGCTGAGGCCCGCGACGAGTCCGTCACGCCGATGCCGATTCCGCCGGACGCACGCGGCGTGCTGCTCTTCGGCGGGACGTTCGACCCGCCGCATCGCGGGCACACCGAGCCTGCCGTCGCCGCACGCGACGCGATGATGCCGCCGGGGTCGTGGCTGGTCTTCGTGCCCGCGGCCCGATCGCCGCACAAGTCGGAGGCGCCTGCGACCAGTGCGGCAGATCGCGCGGCCATGCTTCGACTGGCGATCGCCCCGCTGGCGCGATCGGCCGTCTGGACCGACGAGATCGACCGGGCGGAGCGCGGCAGCGCAGAGCCGAGTTGGTGGGTGGAGACGCTGCGACGGGCGAGGCGTGTGCTTCCGCCCGGCACGCCGCTGCGGTTCCTGATCGGGTCGGATCAGGCGGCGGCGTTCCACCGCTGGCGTGCGTTCCGAGCGATTCTCGCGCTCGCCGAGCCGGTGGTCGTGCTGCGCGAACCGATCGCGGACGCGGCGACGCTGGATGCCGCTCTGGAGGCGTCGGGCGAGTGGACAGCAGCGGAACGGCGCGCGTGGCAGAGTCGGATCGCGCCCGCGCCGATCATCCCGGCCTCGGCGACGGCGATCAGGGCAGCGCTCAACCGCACCACCCCCCCCTCTGGGGAGGCGAGCCGGCCGCTCGCGAGCGTGCTCGACGGTGCGGTCCTCGAGTATGCGCGCAGCCATGGGCTGTATGCTGACTGGGGCTTCGCCGGCTCGAAGAGTCCGGCTACGATCCGCCCTCCCGGTCCCGGTAGCAGCCTGGATGCCGCAGCCATGCCCGACACGCCCGACAAGCCTCGCCACTTCATCCGCCAGATCATCGACGAGGATATGCGTTCCGGTCGGTGGGGGGGGCGTGTGCACACGCGCTTCCCGCCCGAGCCGAACGGCTATCTCCACGTCGGGCACGCCAAGAGCGTCTGCCTGAACTTCGGGCTGGCGCAGGAGTACGGCGGCAGGTTCAACCTGCGCTTCGACGACACCAACCCCCTCAAGGAGGAGATGGAGTTCGTCGAGGGCATCAAGCGCGACGTCCTCTGGCTCGGCGCGGACTGGAGCGGTCCGCACGGGGGCGGCATCTTCTGGGCTTCGGACTACTTCCAGCAGATGTACGACTACGCCGTCGAACTCGTGAAGAAGGGCCGCGCCTACGTCTGCGACCTGACCGCGGAACAGACCCGAGAGTATCGCGGCACGCTGACCGAGCCGGGCCGACCCAGCCCGTACCGCGACAGGTCCGTCGAGGAGAACCTCGACCTGCTCGATCGCATGCGGCGCGGCGAGTTCCCGGACGGCTCGCGCACGCTGCGCGCGAAGATCGACATGGCCTCGCCGAACCTGAACCTGCGCGACCCGGTCATGTACCGCATCCTGCACGCCACGCACCACAACACCGGCGATGCCTGGTGCATCTATCCCATGTACGACTGGGCGCACGGGCTGGAAGACTCGATCGAGGGCATCACGCACTCGATCTGCACGCTGGAGTTCGAGAACCACCGGCCTCTCTACGACTGGTTCATCGATGCCATCAACGAGGGCCGCACCGACGACGGGGCGGGGCCTTGGGGGAGAAAGATTCCGCACCCGCAGCAGATCGAGTTCGCCAAGCTCGCCCTGACGACGGTGCTGATGAGCAAGCGCAACTTGCGCCGGCTCGTCGAGGAGGGTCACGTCGCGGGGTGGGACGATCCGCGCATGCCGACGATCTGCGCCATGCGCCGGCGAGGGTACACGCCGGAATCGCTCCGCACGATGTGCGAGCAGGTCGGGGTGACGAAGTACAACAGCGTGACCGAGGTGGTCGTGCTCGAGAACGCCGTGCGTGACCACCTCAACAAGGCCGCCCCGCGCCGGATGGCCGTTCTGAGGCCGCTGCGGGTCGTCATCACCAACTGGGCGGACGGCGGCGATCCGGATCGCACCGAGTGGATGGATGCCGTCAACAATCCCGAAGACCCTGGGGCGGGCACGCGCCGCGTTCCCTTCACCCGAGAACTCTTCGTCGAACGCGACGACTTCATGGAAGACCCTCCCAGGGGCTACTTCCGGCTCGCGCCCGGCGTCGAGGTTCGCCTGCGATACGCCTACTGGATTACCTGCCGTGAAGTCGTGAAGGACACGGCCGGCAATGCCGTGGAACTGCGCTGCACCTACGATCCCGCCACCCGTGGCGGGGAGACTCCCCCCCCTGACCCCGACGGCAAGGTCCGGAAGGTGAAGGCCACGCTGCACTGGGTGAGCGCGACGCACTGCCGGCGCGCCGAGGTCCGCCTGTTCGATCGCCTCTTCGTCGCGGATGAGCCGGGCAAGCGGACCGGCAACTTCCTCGACGACCTGAACCCTGCTTCGCTGGAGACGATCCGCGATGCCGCTGTCGAACCCGGGCTCATCGGGGGGGCTCCTGACGAGCCTGCCTGGCCGGACTGCATCCGCCGCTTCCAGTTCGAACGCCTGGGCTACTTCTGCGTTGATCCGGACTCGACGCCCGATCGTCCTGTCTTCAACCGCACGGTCACGCTCAAGGACACCTGGGCGAAAGTGGCAGCGAAGCGGGGGTGAGCCGGCTCCCGTCGGGATCGCTCGCTATCCTCCCGCCCATGTCGCTCACCGTCACCGGCACCATCGGCATCGACACCGTCTTCACGCCCGACGGCCAGCACCGCGAGAACGTGCTCGGCGGCTCGTGCACCTACTTCGCCGCCGCGGCCTCGTTCTACACGCCCGTCCGCATGGTTGCCGTCGTCGGCGACGACTTCCCCGCAGACTTCCGCCGGACCATCGCACGGTTCGCCAACGTTGACACGGTCGGCCTCGAAACCCGGTCCGGCAGCAAGACGTTCCGATGGGGCGGCCGCTACCAGCCCGACATGGACCACCGCGACACGCTGTACACCGAACTCAACGTACTGACCGAGGCCCCCCCCCCGGTCCCAGCAGCCTACCGGGACTCACGCTTCGTGTTTCTCGCCAACACGCACCCCGCGGTGCAGATCGGCCTGCTCGACCAGTTCCCCGGCCGCCGGCTTGCCGTTGCGGACACCATGGACCTCTGGATCAGCACCGCGCGGGCGGAACTCGAGCTGCTGCTGACGCGAGTGGACGGACTCGTGCTCAATTTTGATGAGGCGGAGCAGTTCACCGGCCTGCGCAACACCGTCGCCGCCGGACGCCGCCTGCTCGACTTCGGCCCTCGATTCGTCGTCGTCAAGAAGGGCGAGCACGGAGCGATCCTCGTGCACCGCGACGGCATCGCCGCGCTGCCCGCCTATCCCGCCGAGCGAGTCGTCGATCCGACCGGCGCGGGTGATTCCTTCGCAGGCGGTCTGATGGGCTTCCTCGCCTCATCGCGCGACGCAGCGGAGCCTGGCGCGTTCGACGCCATCCGCCGGGCGATGGCCCACGGCACCGTGATCGCCTCGTTCACGATCGAGGCCTTCAGCCTGGAGCGGCTTGCCTCGCTGACACGGGCCGAGATCGACGCTCGGTTCGCCGAGTATCAGCAGATGTTGCGGTTGCACTGAGGCGCGCCCACGGCGCGAACGGCGGACGCTATGCGCGGGCGAACCGGAGGCGATTCCCGTCAGGATCGATGACGAGCATCTCCCGGGTCTTCCAGGGCGAGTCCCTTGGTGGCTCGGCCACGCGCACGTTCCGAGCGATCACTTCGCGGAACAGCGCATCCACGTCGTCGACGATCAGGTAGGCCGCTCCGCCCGGCTGGCAGTCGCCGGTGTGCTCCGTCAGAAAGAGCGACAGCCCATCGCGCGTCACCTGCGTGAACACCGGAAAACCCGGCTCGAACCGGTGCTCCCAATCCACGCGGAACCCAAGCCCGTCCACGTAGAAACGGCGGCTTCGCTCCCAGTCCGTCATCCGCAGTTGAGGAAAGACCCGCTGTCGCGTGTGGCGCTCCGTCATGACGACTCCCTACTCGTATGTCGGCCGCTGCGGCCAGCCTTCGGGTGAGTCCTCGAAGTTCTCCTGCCTTCCCCAGGGCGTGAGGTCCAGCAGGCTGTACGAGTCCGTCAGCCGCTCGACGCCGCGCCCGTAGGTCGAGTAGGTGTGGAACACATCGCCTTCCGCGCGAAAGAAGACGCTCAGGCCGTGCTGCTCGCCGCGCAGGAACCACGGCTCTTCGTCGGAGCGTCGCTCAAGTTCCGCGCGGTCGCGGTAGTTGTACTGCAGGGGGGCAACGCGCGGATCCTGCGTGACATGGAAGTCGTAGTTGAAGTCGCTCCCGAACGATGAGAACCACCGCCAACGCCAGCCCTTCATCGCTTGGAACGCGGCGAGTTTCGCCAGCGGGGCTCGCGACACAAGCGCGAACGAGGTGTCGCGCTGGCCGAGCATGGAGAGGTCGCCGAGCGAGTCCACGAACCCGGTGCAGCCCGGGCACCCCTTCTCCCACTCCGGGTCGAACATGAAGTGGTACACGATCAACTGCCGCTTCCCCTCGAAGAGGTCGAGCAGCGTGGCCCGCCCATTCGGGCCGTCGAACTCATAACGTTTCTCCAGCCGCACCATCGGCAGCCGTCGCCGCCTCGCATTCACCGCGTCGTAGCGGCGTGTCAGTTCCTTCTCCTCGGCGAGCAGTCGAAGCCGCTCGGCAAGCCAATCCTCGCGCCCGGCGATTCGCGGGTGCGCAGCCGTGCCCGTCTCCATGAGGATGCTCCCTTTGTGCGTCGTCGGATCCTCGGGTTGATCACTTCTTGCGCCGGAAGTCCGCCCGCATGAACTGTCGCCACTCGCCGTCGTCGCCGAGTTTCCAGGCCGTCAGCACGCGATGGTCTTCGCTCTTGAACTCGTGCACATCGCGGTACTTGGCCATCTTTCCTTCGACGCAGAACTCCGGTCCCTCGGTGCTGAGCGTGAGCACGCGCCCAGCCGGGTCGAGTTCACCCTCGTACACCCACATGAAGTCCATCATCGATCCGACCCAGGTGCCCACGAAGCGACCGCGCCGAGGGTCGTAGCCGAGGGCCGTCAGCATGGTGCCCTCGCCGCCGCCGGGCATTTCCATGCGCCCTTCGCCGATCATCCACATCCCGCCCATCGATCGGAAGCGCTCTGATCCCGAGTGCTTCGCCTTGGGTTGATCCGGCCCCATGTCGCATTCGCCCTCGACGGTCCATTCGCCCAGGAACCGTTCGAGCCACTTGTGCTGTTCCCCCGGATTCGGCATCATTGTTCACACTCCTGCTGCATGTTGGTGTTGCGATTCGTTGTCCATTCGCCTCTGGTTCAACCGCGCCGGCCCGAGCCGACGCGCTCTTCCGCCAGCCTACGCACCCGCTCCAGTTCGTGCCCCCAGCCCTCGACCACGCCCTCGCGATGTTCGTCGCTGATCTGCCCGATCGCCTTGTGGATCACTTTCAGCCGCGTCCCGCTTCCCTCGGCCGTCAAACGGTACTGAACGAAGTTCACGGCAGGGTACGACATGAACAGCGGGCCGCAGATTTCGAGCAGGCCCGGGGGCTTGATCACCTGAACGTGCCCCCAGAAGTGGCCGGTGTCGTTACCGAGGTCTCGGAACCATCGCCCGCCGGGCCACGGCTCGATCTTCATCGGGAAGGGCGTGCCATCCGGCATCTCGCTCATCGGTCCCATTTGGTCCAGCAACGCCGCGAACACCACCGCCGCGGGAGCCGCCACCACAACGTCCTTCGTCACCTCCAGCGACCGCACGGCATCCTCTGTGTTGCTCGTCAGCATGACCCGTTCTCCTTTGATTCGGTTTCGCTCGCCGCCATCCTCTCCGCGCGTTCCTTGATCCGGTCGAGTTGATGACCCCAGAACCGCTCGAACGTCTTTGCCCAGTCGTGCACAGGCTTGAGTCGCTCGCCTTCGAGGCGGTACAGTCGGTGTCGGCCACGCCGCGTCACCGACACGATCCCTGCGTCGCGCAGCACCCCGAGGTGCTTTGAGACCGTCGGCTGGGGCAGCCCGAGCGATACGACCAGCTCGCCCACGGCGTGCGAAGCGCCATCGCCCAGCACGCCGATGATCTGCCGCCGCCGAGGCTCCGCCACCGCGCCGAATACGTCCGACAGGTCACCGGCCGCAGCCATGTCGAAAATATATTCTGCAAACGGAATATGTCAACTCGGCGATCGGCACCCCCTGCGGGACGAAAATGACCGTTTGATCGCAACTCCCAGACGCCTGGCCGGAAAGTTAGTAAGCACTAGGCTACACTGTAGTGGGGGTTGGCATGGAGAACGCTCCTGACGCTTCGAGCCGACACTTGGCCGGTCGTGCCTCGGACGATCTCGCGGCACGGCTGGCCGCGCTCGAAGCGCGAGTCGCCGCCCTCGAGTCGGGCACGCGAACATCACCGTCGTCAAGACAGACGAGCAAAGGTGCGGTTCCGAAGTCTGCCTCCGCACAGGCACAGCAGACCGTGCCGACAGCACATGCCGCGCCGCCGACAGGAGTGGCCGGTCCAGCGCAGCCGTCCGATGTTCATCGTTCGGCGAAGCCTGCGATCGAGCGGCAGATCGGTGGTCGCGTGTTCGCGGCGGTAGGGGCGCTGGCGGTCATCATCGGCCTCGCGCTCGGGGTGAAGGTCGCGCTCGACGAGGGGTGGTTCCGCCTGCTGCCGCCGCTCGGCCGGTGCATCGCCACGGCAGCGTTCGGCGCGGCTCTGCTCGCCGTCGGCGAGATCGCACGCCGGCGCATCAACTCGCTCGCGGCTGCGGGACTGAATGCCGCGGGAGTTGGCGCGCTGTTTGTGGCCGCGTACGCCGCCTACGGCTTCTTCGGCCTGATCGAAAGCACGCCCGTCGCGTTCGGCCTCATGGCGATCGTTTCGGCAGTCGGCATCGCCGTCGCCATCCGCGGCAACCTCGCCTCCACCGCCGTCCTTGCCCTGCTCGGTGGCTACCTCATCCCGGTTCTCCTCGCCGACCGCGAGCCCGCGCCGCTGGTTCTCCCTCTGCACCTGCTCGCGCTCGCGGTCGTCGCGCTCTCGCTCTCTGTATGGCGCCGCGTGCCGTTTGCCATTCTCAGGCCGCTCTCGTGGTGGGCCACGGGCGTCCTCGGCACGCTCTGGACGTCCGCGCAGGGTGTCGATCACGCGATCATCGCGCTCGGGTTCTGGGCGGCCGCATGGTCGCTCTACCAGTCCGAACTGATCCTGTCAGCCCGTCGCCACGGCATCTCGCCGGACGAGACGCCGCGCCGCAGGCGCCTGCGGCGAGCACATCCGATCGTCATCAGCATCGCGAGTTCCGCGTGGGCGACGCTGATGGCCACGGTTGTCATCCGCGAGTGGGGGATGCTTGAAGACTGGATGGCGCCTGCAGCGGGCTTTGTCGCCACGGCGGTGGCCTCGCTCTCGCTCGGGTCGAGCGTGCGCGTGCTGCGCGACCGCCCGCGCACCGACACGGAGTCGCTCGCGGCGTGTTTCGCCGTGCAGGCGGGCGGCCTGCTCATGGTGACGATCGCGCTCGCGCTCGCGGGCTGGACGGAGACCGCGGCGTGGCTCGCGATGGGCGTCGCCGCGGTGGTCGCCGGGCGATGGATCGCCGCGCCCGCGCTCGACCGCTACGGGCTGCTCCTGCTCGTCGTGGCCACGGGCCGGCTGCTCATCTGGGATCACACCGTCGGCGGCCTGGCCTCGCCGTGGGTCGCGGATCGCGTCGTCGCCGTTTCCCCGTGGATGGTGCTGATGCTGGTCGGCGCGGCGGCGTGGGGGGCGTCGGCGCGGCTGATGCTCGTCGTCGCTCGCCCCGGCGAAGAAGAGGAAGAGGCGTCGCCGCTCGCGCAGCCGACGCGGCCGCCGGGGCTCGGGCGGGCGTCTCCCGCGCGTCGGCTCGGCGTGTTCTGTGCCTCCGTCGCCGGGCTGCTCTGGCTCGTCGCGTTCATCCACGCGCGAACGCACGCCGGCGCAACGTGCATCGCCTGGCTCGGCGGCGCGGCGATCGTCTTCGCCGCGCACCGTATCGAACCGCGGCTCGCGTTGCGGTGGATCGGCGCGGCCATGCTCGGCGTGGTCTTTGTCCGGCTGCTCGTCGTCGAGACCGTCCGGCCCGACCTGCGATGGAGCGGCATCGACGCCTTCGGTCTGCGTCTCGCGCCGTGGTCCGCGTTGCTCGTCGCCTGCGGCGTGGTCGCGACGCTCATGGGGCGTGCCGCATGGGCGGGGCGAGCCGCGCCGTCGGCGGACGCTGCCGCGTGGGCGTTGCGGGCCGGCGCGTGGGCGGGGATCGGAGCGGCGCTCGCGTCGCCCGTCGCGCAGCAGAGCAGCGCGGCCGCGCTCGCGGTGTTCTGGTCGATCGGCGCGTTCGCGCTCGCGTTCGTGCATCGTCGCGTGCCGCTCCTCCGCCTCGACGCCGCGGCCGGGCTGGTCGCGCTCGCGGCGACCGTTGCGTGGTGCCGGGCGTTCCCGCCGCACTCGTGGCAGGCGGACGGTTCCGCGCCGCTCCTGCATCCGGGGCTGTGGCGGTCGTTCGTCGTTGTTGCAGCGCTCGTTGCGTCGGCTCGGGCGCTGCGCGGCGGGTTCGCGGCGGGCGCCGTCGTCGTCGCGTGGATCGCGGCTTCGGTCGCGCTCGTCTCGACGACGCTCGAGGTCGCGCGCGTGGCGGAGGCGATCGCCGCCGACCCGACCGCGCGCCGCGCCGCCGTCTCGATCTGGTGGGGCATCGCGGGCGCGGTCGCGGTCGCGTGCGGTTTCATGGTGCGCCGAGCCTCGCCCCGCTGCGCCGGGCTTGCGCTCATCGCCCTCGCCATGCTCAAGGTCGCGCTGCTCGACCTTCAGGGCGTGCCGCCGGTCTGGCGGGTGGCGAGTTTCCTGGGCCTGGGCCTGCTCATGCTGGGCGTCGCCGTGCTGTACGCCCGGCTGGCGGCGTCGCTCGGCTCCGCGAGCGAGGGCGCGAACCCGCGGCTCGGC
>JAANMX010001614.1_pt1 | contig 25092 bp, 20 predicted proteins | sample 7279681 | NCBI WGS metagenome assembly JAANMX01 (sample SAMN14094542, study PRJNA606508) | bioreactor metagenome | isolation source: A lab-scale SPAN reactor treating ammonium-rich wastewater day 351 | place: Ireland: Galway | collected 2018-01-01
CCACTGTGGGGGAGGTTGGGTGGGGGTGAGCAGTTACGTGAACTGGTAGTGGTGATAGTTCACGCACTACGCACCACCCCATCACCCCATCATCACAGGAAATTCCCCCCTATGAAAGTACTCATCACCGGAGCCAGCGGCAAACTGGCCGCCTATATCATCCGGGATTTGACCGCGGACTACGAAGTTGTGTTGATGTCCCGGCGCAGACCCGCCGACGAATTCAGCCACCTGCCCTGGATCGAAGGCGATCTGGCGAACTTCGCCGATTGTGAACGGGCCGTGGCCGGGGTAGACGCCATCCAACACATCGGCGCCCAGCCCTGGCCCGTGGACCACCCGGCCATGCGTGTACGGGCCGAGGAGCAGGGCATCCCCTTTGACGCCACCTTCAAGAGCAATATGCTGGGAACCTACTATCTGATGCAGGCCGCGGTGGAGGCGGGCGTGGGTACGGTTGTGATGGCGGGCAGCAACTGCGCCCTGGGCCACGGCTTCCGTATCAGCGACACCCCCTTTCCCATCGAACGGCTGCCCATCGACGAAAGCCACCCCACCTGGCCGGAAGATTCCTACAGCTTCACCAAACGGGCCGGGGAGGATCACCTCGCCTCCTACAGCCGGGCCTACGGCATCCGCACGTATGTCACCCGCATCGCCGGCATCTGCCCCCTGGAGCGGCGTCAGGCAATGGCGGCCAACGCCAAACCCGTGCAAAGCTGGTCTCCCTGGCTCTGGTGTTGGGTGAGCAGCGAAGATGTGACCTCCGCCCATCGCCTGTTGATGGAGGCCGCGCCCGACCTGCCCGTCCACGACGTCTACTTCCTCAACGCCGACGACACCAGCACCCTGGAACCTTCCCTCGAACTGATCGAACGTTTCAACCCGGGACTGCTGCCGCTGGTTTCCCAACTGGACGGCCATCAGTCTTTCCTCAATTGCGACAAACTCAAACAGGCCGTCGGCTGGCGGCACACAAAATCCTGGAGAGAATATCTATGAGTGATCCTATCCGTTTAGGAATTATCGGCACGGGCAGCATCTCCGTGCGCGGCCTGCTGCCCCACCTGACAATGGACGATGTGCAGGACCGGGTGAATGTCGTCTCGGTCTGCGATCCGGTCTTTGACCGGGCACAGGCAGCCGCGGCCCGTTTTGGCGCACAGCACGCCTTTGCCACCCTGGAAGAACTGCTGGCGTCGGGCACAGTCGATGCGGTCTCCATCGCCTCCCCCATCGGATTTCACTACGAGCAGGGGATGCAGTGTGTGGACGCGGGGGTTCACGTCCACTTCAACAAAAGTATGACGACAACAGTGGACGAGGCCGACCGGCTGATCGCGGCAGCGGCTGCCAAAGGGGTGAAGCTGGTCTCCTCCCCCGGCGAGATGCTGCGCCCCCGCCATCAGGCTATCAAAGCGATGATTGAGGATGGCGCGCTGGGGCGGCTGACCTGGGCGGTCACTGGCTCGTCCTTCGGCACGTATCACGAAGCGGAGAAGGTGCGCCACGGCGACGACCCGCTCTCCAACATCAACCCGGCCTGGTACTACCGGCGTCCCGGCGGCGGCCCGCTCTACGATATGACCGTCTACGGGCTGCACGCCATGACCGGCATCCTCGGCCCGGCCAAGCGGGTGACGGGCTTCTCCGGCGTGCGCGTCCACGAGCGGGAGTTCCGGGGCGAGATGCTGCCCACGGATATGGATGACAATACGCTGATGGTGGTGGACTTTGGCGACAATTTCTTCGCTTTTGTCTACGGCGTGGCCGCGGGTGGGCTACCCCAGATGGGCCGACCGCTGATTTTTGGCACGGGTGGCAACATCAACGGCAACAAACTCAACGGGGAGGTCTTCGACTATCCGGGGCGGGAGTTGGACGAGCAGTACGGGATGAACGGCAGCCTGCCCCACGTGGTCGGCCCCCATCTGCATCAGGAGGAGTCCCACGTCTACGAGGATGTGATGCAGCTGGTGGACCTGCTGCGGGACGGTACGCCCACCCTCTCCACCGCGGAGCACGCCCGCCACGTCATCGAGATTTTCGATGGGGCCTATCGCAGCGCGCAGAGTGGGAAAGCAGTGGAACTGCGCACGACCTTCTAGGCCAGTGCAGCCCACACCTGTAACAAAAAGCGTGAAACGTGAGAGTAATCGGTCTTTCTCACGTTTCACGCTTCACTTTTCAGAATGACTTTGACTGGTAAACCAGGCGGGTGCAGCCCCTATTCCCCCATCTGCACGGGCCGATAGCCCAGATTGGACTCGGCTGCGCGAGGATCGATCTGCTGGCGTTGCGGCTGGTTATAGCCCCCGGATGCGCCCGATTGGGGCGTGCCGCAGGCTACACAGATGTCCCATTCCTGGCGCACAAGCGTGCCGCAGTTGTGGCACGCATACTGCTGCTGGCTGTGGCAGTTGGGGCAGAAGACCCATTCGCCTTTGACAGGCACGCCGCAGTGATGACAGGTGACACTCTCTTCCAATTCGCGCAGGATGGCCTCTTCTTCCAGAGCCCGGTCATAGACATCGGCCAGGGTATCTTTGGGGCGAATCATCATATAGAGAATCAGCCCGACGAGGGGGAAGATGAGGGTAAGCAGACAGGCCAGACCAATCGCCAGCCAATCCCGGGTGCGGGAGCGGATGTCGTTGAAGGTCCAGATGCCCATTGCGATCCAAAAGGCAAAGAGAAAAGCGCCGAGGAGCGCAACGACGATCCCCAGCACAGTGGCAATTGAATTGACCAGATCGGTTGACATTGACATTCTCCAGAAAAAGTCGGCTCTGGCAATTATAGCCCAGCCTTTTGGGATAACCAAACGGGTCAGGATAGATTTCTGCTTGGGCAGCCGTTTGAAACCGTTTGTTCAGTGTATAGTGTATAGGCAAGTTTGCAAAGATCAATCAAATCCTGTATAGTGATCGCAATCTCCGAACGAAATACACTTAGGATTAGAGGCAATGGCTGCCTGTGACAGATGTACCCTGAACTATTTACCACGAAAATGGCCCGTTTCTGCCGCCCCCGCAGTTGGGTTAATATTGAGTCAATACGTCCACCCAAATTTGAAGTCAAGCGAATATAGGGATGACGCTATTCTGTATAGCCCATCCAATCTAGGGCTGCCAACTGTGACCTGTTAGGTCTCTCTTGGGCGGCGAATTTATTTTCGCCCCTGCCCATTTCCTCCTGCTTTGTAATCGTCTGGCAATCGCCCGATTGTGCCTGCCTGTCGATCTGTTCCAAAGATTTTTTGTTCACCCTTTTCTATCAGAAGGAGAATGCAATGTTGAAAGGTAAGAAGATTCAAACCGTGGCGCTGGTCCTGTCTATGGTCGTAGGCATGATTATCGCCGCCTGTCTGGCCCCGGCTGCGGCCCCGGTCACATCCGAAGAACCGGCTGCACCTGTGGCCCAAACCGCGGCCAAGTCCACCCTGGATATTGTGAAGGAACGGGGCAAGATTATCTGCGTGGGCAATTCCTCCCTGCCGGGCTTTGGCTTCCTGAACGAAGCGGGCGTCTTCAATGGCTTTGACGTAGACTATTGCAAGGCTCTGGCTGCGGCCATTTTTGGCGATTCCAGCAAGCACGAAATTCGTGCCACCACCGCTTCCGAGCGCTTCACAGTGCTGCAGAGCGGCGAAGCCGATGTGTTGATCCGCAACACCACCTGGACGATGAGTCGGGAAACCGACCTGGGCATGAACTTCGCCCCCACCACCTTCTACGACGGCCAGGGCATTATGGTCAACAAGGGCAGCGGCATCGTCACCCTGCAAGACCTGAACGGTGCTTCTATCTGCGTACAGGCCGGCACCACCACCGAGCTGAATCTGGCCGACCAGATGGCTGCGGCCGGCACCAGCTACGAGCCGGTTGTCTTTGAGACGGCCGACGAAGTGACCACCGCCTATGAAGAAGGACGTTGCGACGCCTGGACCACTGACAAGTCCGGCCTCGTCTCCCGCCAAACTGTCATGGCCGACCCCTCCGCCCACGAGATTATGAATGTCACCCTCTCCAAGGAACCCCTGGGGCCGGCAGTACGCCACGGCGACGACCAGTGGTATGATCTGGTAACCTGGGTGGTCTATGCCACATTTACAGCAGAAGAGATGGGTATCAGCAGCGCCAATGTGGACAGCTTTATGAGCAGCGAAGACCCCAACGTCAAGAAGTTGTTGGGGTTGGAAGGTGAATTCTGCGCCAAGATTGGTCTGGCCAACGACTGCTTTGTGAATGTCATCAAGCAGGTTGGCAACTACGGCGAAATCTACAACGCCAACCTGGGCCCGGATACGGTCTTCAACCTGCCCCGGGGTCTGAACAGCCTCTACACCGATGGTGGCCTGCTCTACGCTCCCCCCATCCGCTAAAATTCTGTTGGTAGTTTGAAAAACCCTTCCCGGAAGTTCGAGAACTTCCGGGAAGGTGGCCCGATTTCCTCTCTGGTTGCACATCCCCGTGCATCCCCATCGACAAAACTCAGGCGCAAGACGGAGGCACGATGCAACGAATCGCGGCCAGCCAGGACAGGCCACCCTTCTACCGAGACGAGCGCGTTCTGGGTGTCATCAGCCAAATTGTGGTGGTTGGTCTGGTGGTGGGCTTGCTCGGCTACTTTTATAACAATATGGTCAGCGCGCTGCGCGAGCAATTGGGCGTGGCCATCAGCTACGACTTTCTGCGCTCTACTGCTGGTTTTGACATCGGCGAGAGTCTAATCACCTACAGCCGGTCCGAAACCTATTTGCGGGCACTGGCTGTGGGCTTGCTCAACACCTTTCAGATAGCTGTCTTGGGTATTATTTTTGCCACGTTTTTGGGTGTCCTCATCGGCGTCATGCGGCTCTCCACCAATTTTTTGGTAAACCGCATTGCGTCTGTCTACATCGACATCTTCCGCAATATCCCCCTGCTTCTCCTGCTTATTTTTTGGGCGCAGGCCGTCTTTTTCAAGCTGCCCCGTGTGCAGGACGCGCTGATTCTGCCTGGCCCCACCCTCCTAAGCAACCGGGGGCTGGCAATTCCCTGGGGTCTGCCCACAGAGTCCTGGCCCACCTACCGGATTATTCTGCTGGTGGGGCTGATTCTGGCCTATATTGTGGCGCGTATTTTGAAGGAGCAGGGCAAACGCACGGGTCGTATGCCCATCCTCAGCCTCTGGTTTCTGCTGACTTTTGTTGTGGTGGGGGCAATCGGTTGGTTTGCTCTGCCCCAGCCTCTCACATTGACCACACCGGAACTGGTAGGCTTTAACACCCAGGGCGGGCGGGTCTTTAGCCAGCAATTTATGGCCCTGCTCTCCGGGCTGATCATCTACACCGCGGCCTTTATTGCCGAGATCGTGCGCGCCGGTATCCAGTCGGTCTCCAAAGGCCAGCGGGAAGCGGCCACAGCCCTGGGGCTGACCAGCTTCCAGACCCTGCGCCTGATTATCTTCCCCCAGGCCCTGCGGGTGATCATTCCCCCCTTGACCAGCCAATACCTGAACCTGACAAAGAATTCCTCCCTGGCGATTGCCGTCGGCTATCCCGATCTCTTTGCCGTGGGCAGCACAACGCTCAATCAGACAGGTCGGGCGATTGAAGTATTCTCCCTGATTATGGGCGTCTATCTCACTTTCAGCCTGACCACTTCCTTCTTTATGAATATCTACAATCAGCGTATCAAACTGGTCGAGCGCTAAAGTAACGGTATGCGATGGACCCTTGTGGGCACGATTCCGGGAATCGGCCACGAGTTCTCTCGAATGTCGCTGATCATCTGGCCGATTCCCGGAATCAGGGTAGTCAGCGTTCAGCGGAGAGTTATGACATTCCATAAGCCGATTGGGGAGAATCCAAATGGCACCTGCTGTACGAGCTTCTATGCGTAAAGCATTACCGCCGCCCAGCGAACGTTCCACAGTCCTGGGCTGGCTGCAAAAGAATCTCTTTGACGGATGGGCCAATTCAATCCTGACCGTCGTTGCCCTGGGGTTGATTCTGGCCCTCTTGCGTCCTCTGTTCAACTGGGCGCTGAATACGGCCCGCTGGGATGTGATTCCGGCCAATATCAATCTGATTATGCGGGGGCAATACCCCGCTGAGCAGGCAGGCCGGCTCTGGATTGTGCTGATTTTGCTGGGCTTTGTGGTCGGCTTTGCCTGGGCCGCCAACAGCAAACGCATTCAGGGCGAGCTGCTCGTCGTCTTTGCCATTCCCCTGCTGCTGATGCTCGTACCCTTTTTTGAGGGTGGAACCCGCATTAACCTGCTGCTTATGGAAGTTGCGGCCCTGGCTGGTTATGGGATTGGACGGTTTGTGCCCGAAAAGCGCAGCAATCTCGGCATTTGGGCGCTGCTTATCTATGCGGTTGCGCTCTTTGTCATCCTGCGCGGCGGCTCTGGCGAGACAGGCGCGTGGGCGGGCGTCCCCACCAATCTGTGGGGTGGGCTGCTTCTTTCCCTGCTGCTGGCCGTCTTTGGCATCGCCATCTCCTTCCCCTTGGGGGTGTTGCTGGCTTTGGGCCGCCAATCCAAACTGCCCGCCATTCGGATGGTTTCGGTGCTCTACATCGAATTCATCCGGGGTGTGCCGCTGATCAGCCTGCTCTTTATGGCCCAGGTGATGTTGCAGCTCTTCCTGCCCGATGGCTTTCCGACGATTGACCGGGCCCTGCGGGCATTGGCGGCTGTCACCCTCTTCTCGGCTGCCTACACCGCCGAGAATGTGCGGGGCGGGTTGCAGTCGATTCCCAGAGGCCAGTACGAGGCCGCCGACGCGATGGGGCTGAGCACACTCCAGTCGATGACATTTATCATCCTGCCCCAGGCCCTGCGCGCGGTGATTCCTGTGCTGGTCGGCCAGTTTATCGGCCTTTTCAAAGATACGTCCCTGGTGGCGCTGGTCGGTCTCTTTGACCTGCTGGGCATCGCCCGTACGATTCTGAGCAACCCCAATTGGCTGGGCACCCACCAGGAAGTCTACGCCTTCATCGGCCTGCTCTACTGGATATTCAGCTATATGATGTCCTATACCAGTAGGCGCATCGAGGCGAGCCTGGCTGTCGCCAACCGGTAGTTACCTGCTGCACTTAATGGGAGTTTTCTATGTCCGAACAGTCCAACAACGAATACATTATTATCTGCAACGAAGTAAATAAGTGGTATGGGGATTTTCACGCGCTGCGGGATGTGAGCCTGAGCGTCAAACCCCAGGAAGTGGTGGTGATTATCGGGCCGTCTGGTTCGGGCAAGTCCACATTCATCCGCTGTATCAACCGGCTGGAAGAACACCAGAGCGGGGACATTATTGTGGACGGTATCCCCCTGACCCACGACGTGCGCAACATCGAGCGGATTCGCTCGGAGACGGGAATGGTCTTCCAGCAGTTCAACCTCTTCCCCCATCTGACAGTGCTGGAAAATATCACCCTGGCCCCGATTCAGGTACGAAAAACCAAAAAGGCAGAAGCAGAAGCAGAAGCGATGAGTCTGCTCAACCGGGTGGGTATCCCGGAACAGGCGCTGAAATATCCCGGTCAGCTCTCCGGCGGCCAACAGCAGCGGGTCGCCATTGCCCGCTCCCTGGCGATGAAGCCGAAAATTATGCTCTTTGACGAGCCGACCTCGGCCCTGGACCCGGAGATGATCAAAGAGGTGCTGGATGTAATGAAGGAATTGGCCCTCTCCGGCATGACAATGATTGTCGTTACCCACGAGATGGGCTTTGCCAAAGAGGTGGCGGACCGGGTGGTCTTTATGGAGGCTGGCTCGGTGGTAGAGGTGGGCACCCCCGAACACTTCTTCGAGAACGCCCAGCACGAGCGCACAAAGCTCTTCCTGAGCCAGATTTTGTAAGAGCCTGTTTAATAATTCAGGCTCGGAGCGCGCAGCTTTGTGACCACGGAAAACACAGAATAGACGGAAAATTCTCTTTCGGCTTTTCTTCTGTGTATTCCGTGTATTCTGTGGTCAGCGCAAGAGTCTGTTCGCTTGTCTCTCCGACAGACTGTTAGCTCAATCTTACTTCCGAATTCCCACCGCTGGCAAATAATTCTCCCATCACCACAGAATCCGGCAAAACGGATTGCACTCCATCCACAGCATCCGCCCCCACCACCACAACCATTCCCACGCCCATATTCCAGACCCGGTAGGCTTCGGTGTTGTCGATGCCGCTCCACGCCACCAGTTTGCGGAAGAGGGACGGCACTTCCCAACTGTCCCGGTCGATGCGGGCGGAGAGACCCGCGGGCAGAATGCGCGGCACATTGTCCAAGAAGCCGCCGCCGGTGATGTGGGCCAACCCCTTTACGGCTACGCCCGCAGCGCGCAGTGCGGCGACTTCATTCACATAGGCTTTGTGGGGGATCAGCAGCGCATCTGCCAAAGAGACGCCGGAATCATCGAAGGGTGCGGACAAATCCCGGCCTTCGATGGCTTTGCGGATGAGGGAGTAGCCGTTGGTGTGGGGGCTGACGCTGGGCAGGCCGATCAGCACATCCCCCGCCCGCATTGCGTCCGTGCGGGGCAGAAGTTCGTCCCGGCCCACCACACCGACGATTGTGCCTGCCAGGTCAAACGCGCCGGGGGTGTAGACGCCGGGCATCTCCGCTGTCTCCCCGCCCAGGAGCGCACAGCCGATGGCCCCACAGGCCTCGGCCACCCCCGTCACCGCCGCGGCCACGTCCTCCGGCACAATTTTGGAGGTGGCGATGTAGTCCAGAAAGAAGAGGGGCCGCGCCCCCTGCACCAGAATGTCGTTGGCGCAGTGGTTCACAATGTCGTGGCCGATGCCCTGCCAGCGGCCCATCTGCGCCGCCAGTTTGACTTTCGTCCCCACCCCGTCGGTGGAGGCCACCAGCACCGGGTTGGCGGGCAGATCGGTCAGCGCGAAAAGACCGCCGAAACTGCCCACATCCGCCAGCACATTGGGCGTGTGGGTGGCGCGCACACTGGCTTTCATCATTTCCACGGCACGGGTGGCAGCGTCGATGTCCACCCCCGCGGCGGCATAGTGGCTCATAAGAAATCCCCAGAAAAATGGAGGCGGGTATAACTATAGCTCGATTGTACACTTCTTGCACTGCTGCCGCAACAAAAGTCCAGGCTGGTTGGAATCTGTCTGGATCACAAAAGGCTGGGGGAATCCGACATTCTCCCAGCCTTTTGTGATATGGAGCAGCAGTGCCTGGACTATTGCGGTGTCGGCTCGTTCTGAACCGGTGTCAGACTCTTCAGAAAGGCGGCAATCGCCAGGCGGTCCGCCTCGGTCAGCTTGCCCAATCCCCGGTCAACCGTGCCCTTCATCCCGGCGTGGGCTTCCAGGCCGTCCGCGTAGATACCCGTACCCAGGAAGTCGGCGATCTCCTGTTCGGTCCAGGTCAGGCCAGTAGCCTCGTCCGGTGTCAGATTCGGCGCCACCGTATCCCGGAAAGGGGCACCAGCCAGGAAACGCTCGTTGTCAAAACCGCCGCTTTCGGTGCGGGGGGTGTGGCACATACCGCAGCGGGCCAGAGAAGCCAGATAGCGGCCCCGATCCGCGCCTTCGGTGGGTGCCACAGCGGGCGGTGGCTGATTGGGGGTGAAGTCAGCGGGTTCACTGGTCAACTGGCGTTCGGTAATTTCGTTGGCCAGAGCGGGCCGGCTGCGCAGAAAGGCCACCAGATTGAGCGCGTCTGCGTCGGCCATTGTAGCAAAGCGGGGCATGGGCGGGGCCAGATTGCCGCCGCCGGGACGCTTGCCCAAGCGGAACGCATCGACGATCTCCTGGTCACTCAGCCCGGCGATACCTGTGGCGTCCGGGGTCAGATTGCGGGAGAAGACCAGCCCGAAGGGACCTTCAAATTTGTTGCCACCGGCCAGACCGCTCAGGTCTTGGTTGAAGTGACAGCCACAGCCGATGGCCGCGCTGAGAATATATTCCCCAGCCACCGGGTCTCCTGCCGAGACTTCTGGTTCTGGCACGGCGGTTGGCTCCGGCTCGGCGGCCTTTGTGGGTTCCGCTTCCGGCGCTTTGGTCGGTTCTGGCTCTGGGGCTTTGGTCGGCTCAGCCCCGGGGGCTTGCGCGGCCTGGGGTGCGGTCGGGGCGGCCGGGGTGGCCGGGGCTACACAGGCAGCCAAGAGCAGCCCGCTCATCACTGCCACCACAAGCCAGAATCCCCACTGGGGTATGCGGTGCATAGACACTCGACGACGATTGACTCTACTCATTCTCTCCTCCGAAGTGGAATAAGCCACGGCACGCTGAAAACGATCAGAAGCGCCAACCAGCCAGAAGCAAGCTGACGCCTCTTCCTGCTGGCCGAGGGTTCGACCCTTTCTTATCGTTTCCAAAGAGGACGGTAGTCCGGTTGTGGCGATAGAGCTATTATCCACGCAAGGCCGGGTTATTGCAAATCGCGAAAATCGACCCCAATTTCCGCTTTGGCTTTTTCCGGAGTAGAATAGCAGTATGACTACGTATGCAAAGCCAGAAATTATGAGTCCCGCCGGCCATTGGCCCCAACTCCACGCCGCCATCGAAGCCGGCGCGGATGCCGTCTATTTCGGCCTGACCCACTTCACCGCCAGGGCAAAGGTCGGCTTTGAGCTGGACGAACTGCCCGGTGTGATGACAACCCTCCACCGCCGGGGGGTGCGTGGCTATGTCACCTTCAACACCCTCGTCTTTGATCACGAACTCCCGGCCGCCGCGGAAGCCCTGGCCCAGATTGCCCGGGTCGGCGCAGATGCGGTGATTGTGCAGGATGTGGCCGTGGCCCGCCTGGCCCGCCAGATCGCACCGGGGATGGAGGTCCACGGCAGCACCCAGATGAGCATCACCAGCGCCGAAGGGATCGCCCTGGCCCAGAGCTTCGGCGTCAATCGGGTGGTGCTGGCCCGGGAACTCTCCCTGGACGACATCCGCACCATCCGCAGCCAGACCGACTGTGAGCTGGAGATGTTTGTCCACGGCGCGCTCTGCGTCTCCTATTCGGGCCAGTGCTTCTCCTCCGAAGCCTGGGGTGGGCGCAGCGCCAACCGGGGCCAATGCGCCCAAGCCTGCCGTCTGCCCTACGAAATGATTGTGGATGGCACGCTGAAGCCCCTGGGCGACGCCCGCTATCTGCTCTCCCCCGGCGATCTCTACGCCCTGCAACAGATGCCGGAGATCGTTCGGTTGGGCGTCAGCGCGCTCAAAATTGAAGGGCGCTACAAAGACGCCGACTACGTGGCCCTGACCACCCGCGCCTACCGCCAGGCCGTGGACGAAGCCTGGGCGGGCCTGCCCCTCTCCATCACCCCCGCCGACGAACTGGGGTTGGAGCAGGTCTACTCTCGCGGGCTGGCCCCCCATTTTGTCAGCGGCACCAACCACCAGACCGTCGTCGTTGGACGCTCGCCCCGCCACCGGGGGGTGCTGATGGGCCGGGTGGTAGAGGTGCTGGCCGACGGCGTTGTGCTTGCGCCGGAAATGTCAGTGGCGAGCGTTGCGCCCCTGAAGCCCGGCGATGGGCTGGTCTTTGACGCCGCGGACTGGCGCAGCCCTCAGGAGCGGGAGGAGGGCGGACGGCTCTATGAAATTGCGCCCCGCAAGCGCGGGCAGGTGGAAATCCGCTTTGGCAACGGCGCAGTGGACTTTCGCCGCATCCGCACCGGCGATCTGCTCTGGCGCAGCCACGACCCGGACATAGACAAAGCGGCCCGGCCCTTTCTTCAGCACGCCGGGCCTGTTCACAAGCAGCCGGTGGATATAGGGGTGACAGCCCGCGTCGGCGCACAACTGGAAACCCGCTGGACGTTACCCGCCCGCGCCGACCTGACCGTCACCGTCCGTTCCGCCGATGCTCTGCCCTCTGCCCAGAACCGGGCGCTGGACGCCGATTTTTTGCGAGAACAACTGGGGCGTTTGGGCAATACCCCCTACACACTGGGCACTCTGACTGTCAATGTGGAGGGCACGCCTTTTGCGCCAGCCTCTCTGCTCAACCAGCTACGCCGGGACGCAGTAGGGCAGCTCTCCGCCCTGCAAAGCCAGCGCCCCGCCGGTCCCGTCCACAACCCGCAAGAGATTTTGGACGCCGATAAACGCAGAATCATACGGATAACCGCAGAGCCATCCCCCAGCATCCCACCATCCCTTCACCTCCTCGTCCGCACACCAGAGCAGTTGGCCGCGGCCATCGCCTTCCGCCCGGCCAGTATTACCCTGGACTATCTGGATTTGTACGGCCTGCGCCCGGCGGTGGAACAGGTGATGGCCGTGGGGATTGGCGTGCGGGTGGCCTCACCCCGCATCCTCAAACCCAACGAACAGCGCATCGTCAACTTTCTGCGCCGGCTGGGCGTCCCGATTCTGGTGCGCTCGGCGGGTCTGCTCCACGCCCTGCTGGACGGGGAACGCCCGCCTCTCTCCGGCGATTTCAGCCTGAACGCGGCCAACGAACTGAGCACGCAGCTCTTTCTGGGGATGGGGCTGGAACGGCTGACCCCCACCTATGACCTGAACGCGGCCCAGATGAGTGCTTTGGCCCGCGGGGTTGGGGCCGACAAATTGGAGATGGTAGCCTACCAGCACCTGCCCGTCTTCCATACCGAGCACTGCGTCTTTTGCCGCTTCCTCTCCACAGGCAGCAGCTACAAAGATTGCGGCCACCCCTGCGAGCAGCACCGGGTGGCCCTGCGCGACGAAAAGGGGCGCTCCCACCCGGTGATGGCGGATGTGGGCTGCCGCAATACCGTTTTTGGGGCCGAGGCCCAGGAAGCCAGCCATTTTCTGGACGAGTGGCTGGCTTCCGGGGTGCGCCACTACCGGTTGGAGTTTGTCCACGAAAGCGGGGAAGATGTGACCCGCATCGCCCGGGCCTTCGCCGCCACATTGGCCGGGGAGCAATCAGCCCCCCAACTCAGCCGTAAACTGGCCGGGCTGGTCCCCGCCGGTGTCACCGAAGGCAGTCTCTTTGTGCCGCCCAATTTTCTGGAAATTCCGCTTGCCCTGGCCTGAAAAGGCCCTTGTACGTCGGACTGTCAGTCCGACGTACAAAGTGAAAAGCCATCCTGGCCGGGGAGCTGAGTAGCGCTCTGATTCAAGCTATGGCGGACGGCACAACCGAAGGCAGTCTCTTTGTGCCGCCCAATTTTCTGGAAATTCCGCTTGCCCTGGCCTGAAAAGGCCCTTGTACGTCGGACTGTCAGTCCGACGTACCCCAATGAAAGCCATGCCAAATACTATGCAAAAAGCTGTCGTCGCCCTGGAATCCACAGTCATCTCCCACGGCCTGCCCTATCCCCGCAACCTGCATCTGGCCCAGGAGATGGAGTCAATTATTCGGGGGCTGGGCGCAAACCCGGCCACTGTCGGTGTGATTGCCGGTGAGTTTATTGCCGGGCTGTCACCGGCCCAGATTGAACATCTGGCTACCGCGCAGAATGTGCGCAAAGTCAGCCGCCGGGACCTGGCGATTGTGGCGGCCCGGCAGGAGGACGGCGCAACGACTGTGGCAACGACAATGTGGATTGCCCAGCGCGCCGGTATCCAAGTCTTTGCCACCGGCGGTATCGGCGGCATTCACCGCCACACCGGGGCTGGGGTGAGCAGCGATGTCAGCGCGGATTTGCAGGAGCTGGCCCAGACAGGGGTGATTGTCGTCTGCGCGGGGGCCAAAGCCATTCTGGACCTGCCCGCCACGCTGGAATATCTGGAGACCCACGGGGTGACGGTCATCGGCTATGGGAGCGATGAGTTCCCGGCCTTTTACAGCCGCAGCAGTGGCCTGCCTGTGGATGTGCGCTGTGACAGGGGGGAAGAGGTGGCGGCCATTTGGCGGGCCAAGCGCAGACTGGGGCTGCCCGGCGGTCTGCTGGTCGCTGTGCCTGTGCCGGTGGCGGATGAGATTCCCGGCGCAGAGATCGAACCGGCTATCGGGCAGGCAGTGGCCGAAGCCGCCGCCCAGGGGCTGCGCTCGGCAGAGGTAACGCCCTTCCTCCTGCGCCGCATCGCCGAGTTGACCGGCGAACGCAGCCTACGCGCCAATCTGGCCCTGCTGCGCAACAATGCCCGGGTGGCTGCGGAAATCGCCGTGGCATTGGCAAAGATGAATTGAGCGCTGCCGCGCCGTCAGTGGTCCGCTGTCTGCGGTCTGTTCTGGCGGCAAGTAACTGTTCAGCCACCCCACCCTACCCCATTCCAGGGAGGGAACTGGAGTGACTCCTCCCCCAATTTGGGGGAGGTTGGGTGGGGGTGAGCAGTTACGGTGACAGTAGCCTTGCGAAACCACTGCCACCGCTTTATCTTTTCTGCTCTCTGTTGTATGCTGACCCACGGTCAGCGGTTAGCGGATGCCTCAGACAGGGCCGGTGCAGGTCGGGGCGGCGTTGAAGGCGGCGCCCCCGTTGCTGTGGGTGGCGCAGGCAAAGGTGCTGAAGCGCTTGTCGATCTTCTCGCTCTGGCAGGTGGGGCAAAGATTCTTGACTGCGGCTCCCCCGCGCACGAACAGTTCAAATTCGTGGCCGCAATTGCTACAGACATACTCGAAAATTGGCATGGAACGAATAATCTCCTGAAAGTTGCTTTGGCGACCGCACTCTGTGGGCGGTGACTCTTCGCTATAAATTTTATAGTGCTTTCCCTATTTTAGCAAAATCTGCCACCAAACAACCACAACAAAGGAATCGCTCACAATGTCCACACCATTTAACGGTCTTGGCGTCCACCTGGGCAATCTATCCAGGCTATCCGCGGCCCAGAGCCGCTCTATCAGCCCGGAGAATTTCGACGGGGCAAAGGGGGGCGGGGGCAAAGCCACGGAAGGCACAGGGGCTGTATCCGCCCGGGAGTTGGGCCAGGGCTGGAAAGTCTCCCCCAGCATTCACATCCAGCCCCATCAGTTAGTCACCCTGGCCGAGATCGACGGGCCGGGGGCCATCCAGCACATCTGGTGTACGGTCCACCCCCAGCATTGGCGGCGGCTGGTTGTGCGTATCTATTGGGACGGGGAAGAGACGCCTTCGGTGGAGACACCCATCGGTGATTTCTTCTGCAACGGCTGGGGTGAACGCTGCAATGTCAGCTCTCTGCCCGTGGCTGTCAACCCGGCGGGTGGCTTTAATAGCTACTGGGAGATGCCCTTCCGGGGCAGCGCCCGCATTACCCTGGAAAATCTGTCGCCCGACGAAGTGCGGGGTTTTTACTACTCCATCGATTACACGCTGACCGATGTGCCTGGGAATGCGGCCTATTTTCACGCCCAGTGGCGACGCAACAATCCGCTGCCCTATCAGGAGGTCCATACACTGCTGGACGGCGTACAGGGCCAGGGCCACTACGTGGGCACGTATATCGCCTGGCAGTCCAACACCACCGGCTGGTGGGGCGAGGGGGAGATCAAATTCTATCTGGACGGGGATGGGGAGTGGCCGACAATCTGCGGCACGGGGACGGAAGATTACTTCGGCGGCGCGTGGAACTGGGAGCATCCCAAAGGGCAATACGGCGTCTATTCCACGGCCTATCTGGGCTTACCCCAGGTCATCCAGCCCGATGGACTCTACCGCAGCCAGACCCGCTTTGGGATGTACCGCTGGCATGTGCCAGACCCCATCCGCTTTCAGCAGGACTTGCGGGTGACGATCCAGGCCCTGGGCTGGCGCTCCCAATTAGAAGGTAAATCCCGCTATCTGCCCCTGCAGGACGACATCGCCTCCACGACCTTCTGGTATCAGGCTGAACCCCACGGACCCTTCCCCGTGCTGCCGGGGCTGAACGGACTGGAAGTGATCTGAGCGCGCGAATCCAGAAACGTGAAGACGTGAAACGTGAGAGTATGTGACGACACCTCACGTTTCACGTCTTCCCGTTTCACGTCTTCCCGTTTCACGTCTTCCCGTTTCACGTCTTCCCGTTTCACGTCTTCCCGTTTCACGTCTTCCCGTTTCACGTCTTCCCGTTCCACGTCTCCGGGTCAATGAGCGCAAGGCCGCCGCTATCTTCCCCCAAAACGCAGCCAATAGAGCGCCACCGCGCCGGCGCTGGCTACATTGAGCGAGCGTTTCGCCCCGTCCATTGGGAGACAGACGATCCGTTCGCTCAGCGCCAGCAGGGCAGGATCAACACCGGTCACTTCGTTGCCCACAGCCAGTATCACCCGGTCGGTGGCTCCAGCCCCGATCTGAAAAATCGGCTCGGCCCGTGCCCCGGTTTCCAAAGACCAGAGCCGCCAATCCTCGGCCAGCAGCTTTTCAACGGCGATGCGCGCGTTGGGGTAATAGCTCCAGGGCACAATCGCCTCTGCCCCCAGACCGGTCTTGGCAACCTTTGGATGGTCGGGCTTGGGGGTGATCCCGCACAGATGAACGTGGGCAATGCCCGCGCCCTCGGCTGTGCGCAACAGCGAACCCACATTGTAGGTGCTGCGGATATTGTCCAGGAGTAGATGAACTGTCGGCCCACCTGTCACCTCCCGGCGCTGATTGCCCTCCTCGCCTTCTTTGGGCGGCAAAAGCTGGCAGTCGGTCGGGCTGCCACACACGGGGCAGAGCAGACGCCGGTCATCCTCCCAGGCCGCGGGGAAGCGGAAAAGACAGGCGGGGTCTGGGCATTCGCAAATCCACCCCGCGGGCGTCACGGCTGTGCCCCCCGGCTTTCCGGGAAGGGAACAGCTGGACAGTTCTGGGGTGACGGATCAGAGCCGAGGCAGCCCCACAGCGGCAGATAGATGTGCCATAGCTGCTCGGCCACCAGAAACGAGCCGTCCAGCCCCCGGCTGCGTCTGGGCGGTGCGTAGCGCTGATCGGTCACAAACATCTCGACTGTGTAGCGGCCTGGGGTCAATGCCCCCAACTCCCCCTCCATCTGCCACGATTGGGGCACCTGCCCACAGACCAAATCGGGAATCTGCGCCTCGAAGGTGACTGTCTGCGTGACAACCCCGTGGGAGACGTATTGGGGCACACAACCATCCGGGCTGACACCGGCCAGGCGTAGGGAGAGCGGTTCACCCACCAGAGGCAGAGCCGGAATACTCTGCACGCCGCCCACAACATCGAAGTCCTGGTCTGCCGTGGACAGGGTATCGCCGGTGATGCCAGAGATGACAGAAAGGCGGGCCGTATAGGAGTAGGGCGGCTGGGCGGGGACCAAAACAGAAAAACTCCAGTCGGTCCGGGTTGGGATGCAGGCAACCAGCGGTCCGGGGGTTTTGGCCTTCACAAGAATAGTCCCGGTCTCTGTTTCCAGCGTATGAAAGGCAGGCACACAGGTATTGGCCCACTGACCGGAGACCGCGACGAAAAAGGGCTGGGAGAAAGTCGGCGTGGCCGGGTAGATGCGTATCTCTTCGTCGGCGCTGTTGGCAGAAAAGGCCAGGCCAATCGTCGCGAGCAGGGCAATCGTCACAAAAGTGAGCAGCAGCAATCCGTAGCGGGGCAATCGAAAGTGAGCCATCGAAGCTCCTGTGGCGGGGGTGGAGGGTACACGCCGGAGGATAGAATCAGCATAGCGGGGAATGGGTCTGCGCGCAAATAGCAGAAGGGCTTTGCCCGAAAGCAGAAGGCCCGTCCGTCGGGCGACGAACGGGCCTTCTACCTGCACGGGATTGTCTGAGCTCTATCCCGGTCGGAATCAGTCGGCCAGCCCCATATCGTCCCCAATCATCCGGGCGCTGGCGGGCATAGGCTGGTGATATTCCACCGGCGCAACCAGCCGCTCGATCAGTTCTTTGGTGTTGGTCACATTCAGCTTCTCATAGAAGAAGCGGAACTCGTCTTCCAACGACTGGTAGAGCGCTGTGTAATTATCCGGGGCAAAGCTCCACAGTTCGGGCTTGAAGGGGCCGTGGGCCTTCTTGCGGGTGCTGTAATAGAACTGGGCATCGGTCTGCCCCTTCTTGCGCTCGTCCGCGTGATGCACGTCCAGATGCTTGTAGATGCGCTGCTTCAGCCCTGCCGGGAAGGCCGGATCGTCCATAAAGATATTCTGGAAGCCGGTGGCCAGATGGATTTCCAGGGTCTGCATCTCCGGAAATTTGTTGAAGTAGTCCCGAGGCAGAGTGCTGGCCCCGTGTTGGACAGCACCGCCAGCGCCGTAGAGCCAGGCCCGCTCGCCCAGGTCGCGCAGGGTCTCGAAGTCCACGGCCACTTTGGCAATCGAGCCATCGGGCAGCACAATCCCGCCGTGGCTGGTGCCGGTCTGTACGCTGATTTTGCTGAGGCCAGCGTAGTCGCCCAGCCCGGCCAGCACTTTCAGATAGTTCTCCATATAGGCGTCCAGCTCGTCGGTGGTGGAGTTCTTCTCGCCCACCTCGCCGATCTCGCCGCCCAGACTGACCGTAACGCCGGCCGGTTCCAGTTCCCGCACAAATTGGGTGATCTCGGCGGAGCGCACGAAGTTGTGATACTGCTGATCCACCAGGGATTCCGGCTCCAGCGTGACGAGGGTGCTGGTGTCGATGTCGATATTCCAGAAGCCCGCGGGGATGGCCTTGGCGATCAGGTCTTTGACTTCCTGAATAGCACCTTCCGGGTCCTTTTTGTAGGTGGAAGCCTTGACCTGGAAGTGGTCTCCCTGGATAAAGAGTGGGCCGACGTAGCCCTCTTTGATGGCGGCTGCGATCAGGCTGGTGGCAAACTCGGCCGGTTCCTGATCCGTGTAGCCCATTTCGCTGCGGGCAATCTCGAAGATGAAAGCCCGGGTGTCGGTAGCCAGGGCGGCGCGCAGGGCAGCCCGGCCCGTGTCATAGGTGGAGAAGCGGATATTCATCGCCGGCACAGTGCGGTCGGACCATTCGCCCCGGGCCCGGGCAATGTAGAATTCGTGGATGCTGGCTGGCTGCGCGCCCAGAGCCTGGCCGGCTTCCCAGATCAGCCAGCGGGCAAAGTCGCGTACGGCGGGCGTGCCAAAGACCGCATCCCGCACCAGTACGTCGATGTCTGTGCTGCGCAGACGCTGCTCATCCACTACCTGCACCCTGCCGTTTTCTACCTTCAGAGATTCGACTACACTCTGGCGAATCTCGTAAAGCGATTCGTGAATCATTAGATTGGGTTCCTTTCCTATTCGAGAAGGCGAGTTTTCTAAAAAACTCGCCTTCTCAGTTGGTTCACCCGCCGCTGCGGGATTGTATCTATGGAAAAGCATTCGTGCAAAATTGCACAATGTAGCTTCAATTATACTACCAAAAATGCCGGGCATACCAGTTCAGTGAGCGCTGATTAAGTAGCCGAGTCTTTGAGGCGTATCGCTTGTACTGAGCCTGTCGAAGTGAAATCAAGCGAACGGGTAGACGAGGATTCTCTACTCTACCCGCTTGATTTCGATACGGCGGAAAACAGCACCCGCCTACTCAACCAGCGCTGGTCAAATGGCTGGATCCTTTAGTACAGGAACAGCGGCTTGCCCATTACATTGCGCACTTTGGGCAGGTACTCGTCCACATCGTAGAGCTGGTCCACATCCACCCGCTTCAGCCCGCTGGTGACGGTGCTCATTGGGATGTGGGTGTAGACGCCCTCGCGGATGGCAACCATTCGCCCGCTCTGTCCTTCGATGATCAAATCCATAGCCAGATGTGCGTAGTTGGTGGCTACCATCAGGTCTACGGCGTCGGGCGCGCCCGAGCGCATAAGATAGCCCAGCCGCTGGTTGATAATGTTTTCGCCGGTGATCTTCCGCAACGCTTCGCCGGTGATCTCACCGATGCCGCCCAGTTTGCGATGACCGTAGGCGTCGGTCTCGCCGTATTCCACCACCGCGCCGCCGGCCATATGTGCGCCCTCGCTGATGGTGACCATCGCGTAGTTGCTGGGATTGGCTCTCTTGTCCTTCAACACCAGCGCGCCCAGCTTCTCCGGGTCGAAAGGCACTTCCGAGATGATGGCCCGATCCACACCGGCCAGATAAGAGCTGATCAGACTTGTCTCGCCGGAGTTGCGACCAAAAAGCTCCACCACCGCGATACGCTCGTGGGAGCCGGTGCTGGTGCGTAGTTGGTGGATGAACTGGACAGAGCGGGTGACGGCGGTGCTAAAGCCGATGCAATAGTCTGTGCCGAAAACGTCGTTGTCCATCGTCTTGGGGATGGCAACCACAGGGAAGCCTTCGCTGTGCAGCCGCTCGCCGTAGCTTAGGGTGTCGTCGCCGCCGATAGGGATCAGCCGGTCGATGCCCAGAAATTCCAAATTTTTCAGCACGTGGACGGTGAAATCCCGCAGGCGGGGGTCCTGGGCTTCGGCCTCCAGATGGGCCGGGTCTTTCAGGAATTCTGGCACGTCCTTCAGGCGCACTTTACCTGGATGGGTGCGGCTGGAATGAAGAAAGGTGCCACCGGTGCGATCAATAGTTCGCACCATTTGTTTATTCAGCGGTTGGGTATGCTTTGCCACACTGGCTGGATCGTCCCGGTTCATCTCCAGCAAACCGGCCCATCCACGACGAATGCCCACTACTTCGTGGCCTTCTTCTTCAGCCCGGTAGACTACAGCTTTCATACAGGGGTTCAGCCCCGGCACATCGCCGCCGCCGGTCAAGATACCAATTCGCATATCAGATACTCCTTCACAAAGATAGTAGAGAAAGAAAAGTCTCTCGTTATTGACACATGGCATATGCCACGCGCTACGTGCCACCCAGTACTCCGTACCAGCGAGGAACGAACGCACAAGCGTTAGGCGGTCGGTCAACCAACTGAAACGTGAGGTGTCGTCACCCGATCTCACGTTTCACGTCTTCCCGTTTCACGTCTTTCCGTTTCACGTCTTCCCATTTCCGCACGCAAATCGTGGCTTCGCCACCTTATGCAATATATCTTACGCCCCTTTATAAAACCCCGGCCCCGGCTGGGCCAGCATTCGGGCAATGGGGCGCAGGCTCATCCACCACTGCTCTTTGGGTCGCTGGGTTTTGTCATCCATCAGCCGGGGAATCTCGTAGAGCGGTGTAAGCCGCATCTCGCCGGAGAGCAGGCCGATACAGGCCGCCGATTCGTCCTTGTCGCCCTGACCGTACTGCTGTTCGATGAAGTCCACCGATTTGGCCGCCAACCGGGTCGCCAGAATGCGGTCATAGGGGGAGGGATCGCCCCCCTGCTGCAAATGACCCAGCACCGAAATGCGCACGTCAAAGAGCGGGCCGCCCTCCTCCTCGAAGAGTGCGGAAAGAAAGGGCGTTGTATAGAGGGGGTTGGCGTTCTCGTTGCGGATCATCAGCCCCAGCCGCTTGCCGTGGGCAAAACCCTCGTTGAGCATCGCAATGTCCCGCTCCAGGTCCTTCAGCGTCACCCCCTCTTCGTGGAGATAGACCCGTTCGGCGCCGGTGGCAATGGCCGACATCAGGGCCAGATAGCCACAATAGCGCCCCATTACTTCCACAATAAAACAGCGATTGGAGGCCACAGCCGAACGCTTAATCTTATCCACCACTTCGGTAATGCTGTTGAGAGCCGTATCTGCACCCACGCACAGTTCCGTGCCGGGTAGATTGTTGTTGATGGTGGCCGGCACACAGATCAGCGGGATGTTGAAGGCCGGGAAGTTGGCCCGCTCCTGATAGAGCTTCAGCATCGACTGATAACCAGCCCAGCCCCCCACCATCAGAATGGCGTCGATCTGGTGCTTTTCCAGGGTTTTGGCAATGGCGTAGAGATCCCCCCCCTTGGGTACTTTGCGGCTGGTCCCCAACTCCGAGCCGCCGGTGGGTGCCCATCCGCTCACGCTCATCCAATCCATCTCTTGCAGATTATCCGTAATCAGCCCCCGAAAGCCCCGATAGACACCCACGGGAATGTGCCCCCGATCCACGGCCAGACGCACCGCCGCCCGCACGGCCGCGTTCATCCCCGGCGCGGGGGCGCTGGCATTCAACACTGCAAAACGGATGCGATCCTTGCCCGGTTCGGGGGGGTGGGGTTTGGAGCGAATCAGCGTGCGCAGAATGGCAAAGGATTCCTGAAAGCTCTTGCCCCGCATCTCCATCGCTTTGGCAAAATCCAGCCCGCGCATGGCCGCGTTGAGTTCGTGGGTTCTGCGTACACACTCCATCAGGGGTTGAAAGGTGACCCGGTTGTGCTGAATACCCACCAGCATCGACTCGTCGTCTGCGCCAGCCGAAAGGGCAATCGACGCGGCCGCTGCCCCCACCAGTGTGCTCAAAATGCGGTCATAGGCGCTGGGCGAGCCACCCCGTTGCACATGCCCCAGGACAGTCACCCGCACATCTTCGCCCAGATGGCTTTCCAGCACATTCTTCACCTCATCGCAGGTGATAGGGTTGCCCTGGCGATCCTGGGCACCTTCGGCCACCACCACAATACTGTCCCGCCGCCCGCTCTTGCGCCCCTCGCGCAGGATGGAACACATTTTGGCTTCCCAATCCTCCAGGTTTGGCGGATTCTCCGGGATCAGCACCCAATCCGCACCGGAAGCCAGAGCCCCCATCAGGGCCAGATAACCACAGTTGCGCCCCATCACCTCGACCACAAAGGCTCGCTGGTGGCTGGCCGCAGTGCTGGTAATGGCATCAATGGCGTCGGTAATCCGGTGCAGCGCGCTGTCTGCACCGATAGTCATATCCGTACCCAACATATCGTTGTCGATGGAACCAACCAGCCCGGCGATGACCAGATAGGGATGGGCGTCGAACGTTGCCTGATCGATCTCGCCGGTCTCCACCAATTCCTGGCCCAGTTCTTTCCACTCCTGGCGCAGCAGATTGGCCCCAGCCAGGCTGCCATCGCCACCGATGATAACCAGTCTGTCTATGCCGAAACGCAGCAGATTGGCTACCGCTTTACGCCGCCCCTCCCGGGTGCGAAACTCCGGGGAGCGGGCTGTGCCAAATATGGTGCCGCCCTTGTGCAAAATGCCGCCAGTCGCCGGCCATGCGACCGGGCGGATGTATGCGCCGCCATCGATCATCCCCTGATAGCCTTCGTAGATGCCATAGACTTCCGCGCCCAGGTCCAGCGCCGCCCGCACAGTGGCGCGGATAGCTGCGTTCATTCCCTGAGCGTCACCGCCACTGGTCAAAACTCCAAGTCGTTTGGGCATACAGACACTTTCTTCTGAACAAAAAGGGGTAACTGTTCAGCCACCCCACCCTACCCCTCCCCATTTTAGGAAGGGAAGTGGATCGACTCCTCCCCTCAGGCGGGGGAGGTTGGGAGGGGGTGAGCAGTTACCTCTTCGGCTGCGTCGTCGTTGACAGGGGACCGCATCGTTGCGAGGGGTGGCGATCCTATCTCCCAGTTGGCTGGGGAGAAAACGCCAACGGTCGAAGGTTTTCAGTTTCTAATTATAGTACACCATCCCATCCGTTTACAATTTCAGAGGGTTCACAAAATACCAAAGATACCGCCTTACACATTTTCGATGGTTGTGGGATACAATAGAACAGTGAGGCCACAAAGTTACGAAGAAAAGCACACGTTAGATTCGTCTTTGTGGCGCTGTGGTTCAAACCCCTGAGGAGAGAAAAATGATTGCGGAAGCTACCCATCTGTCGATTGCCGAGATTGAAGCCGGGCTGGAAGCAGTGCGTCTTTCCCCCAAAGAGTCCGGCGTGTTGGAACTGATCGTGCGCCGCCCTCGCAGCGAAGTGCGGGATGTGTTGGAGGAGGGCGAACTCGACCTGAAAGTGGGTCTGGTGGGGGACAATTGGATCGAGCGTCCCAGCGACCGAATGCCGGATCGAACCGCCCACCCGGATATGCAACTGAACGTCATCAACACCCGCTTTATCGATCTGGTGGCCCAGGACAAAGAGCGCTGGCAGTTGGCTGGGGATCAGCTGTTTGTGGATTTGGACCTGAGCGAGGAGAACCTGCCCGCGGGGACCCGACTCGCCATCGGCTCGGCGGTCATCGAAGTGACCGACCAGCCCCACACGGGCTGCAAGAAGTTCGCCGCCCGCTTCGGCAACGACGCCCAGAAGTTTGTGATGACGCCCCTGGGCCGCCAGATGCGTCTGCGCGGGCTGTGCGCCAAAGTGGTGCAGCCGGGGACGATCCGGCGGGAGGATGTGGTGCAGAAGGTGCAGGATTGACCGGATGGGAAACGGAGGCAATCCTGCCGGGAGTTGCCGTGTGTCAGTGAAGGCGTATAATAGAAGGTACCTGTTCAGCCACCCCAGCCTACCCCTCCCCATTCCAGGGAGGGAAGTGGATCGACTCCTCCTGGGGGAGGTTGGGTGGGGGTGAGCAGTTACAATAGAAGTGTATGATTCTGGAAACGATACCGTTCCCCCTCCACACGAAAGGACACGCGGTGACTCACGTCTCAACCTACACACCAGACCGGCAGGACCGCTATTTTAGCTCAGAACCGGGCCGGCGAGCCATTGCCCGGCAACTCTTTCAACAGGTGGGCAGCCTGCCGCTCATCTGCCCCCACGGCCACGTAGACCCCAAACTCTTTGCGGATGCGGACTTTCGCTTCGGCTCGCCAACGGAGATGTTTCTGATCCCGGATCACTACATCTTTCGGATGCTCTACTCCCAGGGCATTTCTATGCAATCGGTGGCCGTGCCCCGTCGGGACGGGGGGCCGGTGGAGACGGACCACCGCAAAGCCTGGCAGCTTTTCGCCGAGAATTTTCACCTCTTCCGGGCCACGCCTACGGGTATGTGGCTGGTAGACGAACTGCGCGACCTTTTCGGAATCAGCGAGAAGCTGAACGGGCAGAGCGGTCAGGCTATCTACGACGCCATCGACACTGCGCTCCGAACACCCGAATTCAACCCTCGCCGGATGTTCGAACGTTTCAATGTAGAGGCGCTGACCACCACCGACCCCGCCACCTCTACCCTGGCAGAGCACAAAGCCATCCGGGAATCGGGCTGGAGCGGGCGTATCCTGCCCACCTTCCGCCCGGACGCGGTGGTCAATCTGGATATGGACGGCTGGGGGCAGGAGATCGACCGACTGGGCGCGGTTTCTGGCGTGGATGTGGGGGATTATTCCTCGTTTATCCAGGCGCTGGAGCAGCGACGGGCCTTTTTCAAAGAGATGGGCGCAACCGCCACGGACCACGCCGCGCTGACGGCCCACACCGAAAGCCTGAGCAGCAGCGAAGCCGAGGCCATCTTCCAGCGGGCCCTGGCAGGTAAGATCGACGCCGAGGACGCCCGC
>JAANMX010001615.1_pt1 | contig 25088 bp, 22 predicted proteins | sample 7279681 | NCBI WGS metagenome assembly JAANMX01 (sample SAMN14094542, study PRJNA606508) | bioreactor metagenome | isolation source: A lab-scale SPAN reactor treating ammonium-rich wastewater day 351 | place: Ireland: Galway | collected 2018-01-01
CGAGCACGTTTTCTGTAACGGCCATCGCTTGAGGCCCGCCAAAGCCCCGGAAAGCGGTATTCGACGGCAGATTCGTGAAGCATATCTTGCCGGTAAATTCGGCATTGGGAAAATAATAACAATTGTCGGCATGCAGCAACGTGCGTTCCATGACCGATGGCGAAAGATCGGTCGTGGCCCCGCCATTGGAAAAAAATTCATAACGCACCGCGAGCACCTTGCCGGAGTCGTTAAAACCGACCTCCCAACGCGTAAGGTACGCGTGCCTTTTGCCGGTGACGCACATGTCGTCGTCTTTGTTGTAGATCACACGTGCCGAGCGGCCCGTCTTGTGCGCGACAAGCGCGGCCATAATCGCCGGAATCGACGCCTGCGATTCTTTGCCGCCAAATGCCCCGCCCATGCGTTTACAAACACACACGACCTGATGTTGCCCCAAGCCCAACACTTCAGCGACGACCGCTTGAATTTCAGTGGGATTCTGCGTCGACGAATAAACCACGAGCTGGCCTTGCTCGCCGGGATAGGCTAGCGCGGCCTGGGATTCCAAGTAGAATTGCTCCTGCCCACCGCTAATGAAGGTGCCACTCAAGCGATGAGGCGCGGCAGCAAGGTTTTCATCGACCTTGCCGCGCGCAATGCGCCGCACGGGTCCAAGATAGCGGTTCTCGCGGATGGCTTGTTCGATGGAAAGAATCGGCGGCTTTACGCGGCACTCGATTCGAACCGCTTTGCGTGCCGCCGCGAGGGCCTCGGGCGTTTCCGCCGCGACGCGACGACAGGCGTCCGGCCGCCGCCGAGAGTTCGGCCACGCCCTAGAGCCCGGCCGCCTCCTGGCAGCGCAGCGCGCGTTCGACGTCGTCGCGCCGCTCGCTGACCATCCGGCGCACGGAATCGCTGAGGTCCGTGGTCGCCATCCACTCGTCGATCCGGGCCAGCAACGCCCGGTCGCCGAAGGTGCGCGGGAAGAGCAGTTCGCCGACGTTCTTGCGGATCGCCAGCGACCGCTGACCCCAGCCGTTGCGCTGCGCGGAGATGTCGCCCATCACCTCGAACCAGGCATCGACGTAGGGCTTCAGCACCTCGTCCTGATCGGGCGCCCAGAAGTGGGCGCAGATCTGGGTGTGGGTGGCGTTGGGCACCGAGGCATCCTCGACCGCGAGCCGCCAGGCTTCGGCCTTGGCGTCGGCGTCCGGACGCGCAGCGCGGGCCCCGGCGGCCTTCTCGGCACCGGTCGCGGTGTTGTCGCGGGCCAGTTCGGCGTCGATGCCGGCGGAGTCCAGGCCACCCAGCTGGGCGAGCTGGCTGACGAACCGCCAGCGCAGATCGGTGTCGACGCTGAGCCCTTCGGGCACCTCCTCACCGGCCAGCCAGGCCCGCAGCAGGTCCGCGCCGGCGGGGGTGGTGAGCGAGGTGGCGAGTGCCCGCACGATCGCGAGCTGGTGGTCGGAGCCCGGCTCGGCGTCCTTCAGCAGCCGCACCAGCCCGGCCGTCCAGCGGGTGGCCAGGCCGGGCCGCCGCTGCGGTGGCGTGTAGTACCGGACGGCCGCCTCGGCCTGGGCGAGCACGGCGGTGACCGCGGTCAGGTCGGTCTCGACGGCCACCCCGCGGGAGACCAGTTCGACGTAGTCGGACGCCGGCAACTGGGCGTCGCGGCACATGTCCCAGGTGGCGCCCCACAGCAGCGCCCGCGCCACCGGATCGATGAAGTCCTGGATCCGTTCCACGACCACGTCGAGGCCGCGATCGATGCGGATCTTGGCGTACGACAGGTCGCCGTCGTTGAGCAGCACCACCGCCGGCGCGGGGACGCCGATCAGGGCGTCCACCTCGGTGCGCTCGCCGTCGATGTCCACCTCGACACGATGCACCCGCTCGATGCCGTCGTCGGTCGGGTCGTAGCAGCCGATCCCGATCCGGTGCCGGCGCAGGGTCGGCCACTGCTCCGGCGCATGCTGGACGACGGTGAACCGGGAGAACCGTCCCCGCTCGTCCAGCTCGTAGTCGCAGGTGAGCGTGTTGACGCCCGCCGTCTGCAGCCATTGGCCGGTGAAGAAGGCCAGGTCGCGCCCCGACGACTCCTCCAGCGCCCGCAGCAGGTCGGTCAGCCGGGTGTTCCCCCAGGCGTGGCGTGCGAAGTAGGTGCGGACGCCGGCGAGGAACGGCTCCAGCCCGACGAAGGCGACCAGCTGGCGCAGCGCCGAGGCGCCCTTGGCGTAGGTGATGCCGTCGAAGTTGAGTTCCACCGCCTCCAGGTCGACCATGTCGGCCGCGATCGGGTGGGTGGACGGCAACTGGTCCTGCCGGTACGCCCAGGTCTTGCGCTGGTTGCAGAAGGTGGCCCAGGGATCGTCGCCGCCGTACCGCTTGCGGATCTCGTCCTGGGCGAAGTGGGAGGCCCACTCGGCGAACGACTCGTTGAGCCACAGGTCGTCCCACCAGGTCATCGTGACCAGATCGCCGAACCACATGTGGGCCAGTTCGTGCAGGATCGTGTTGTCCCGCGACTCGTAGGCCGCGGCCGTCACCCGCGAGCGGTACAGGTATTCGTCGCGGATGGTCACGCAGCCGGCGTTCTCCATCGCCCCGGCGTTGAACTCGGGCACGAAGATCTGGGCGTAGTCGGTGAACGGGTAGGGCTCGCCGAAATGCTCCTCCAACACGTCGAAGCCCCGAGTCGTGGTGGCGAAGATCCGGTCGGCGTCCAGATGTGGCGCCATCGATGCCCGACAGGACAGCGAGAACGGGATCTCGGCCTCGCGTCCCCGATAGCTGCTGCGCACCGTGTGGTACTCGCCGGCGATCAGCGCGGTGATGTAGGTGGAGATCGGCGGGGTCGGGGCGAACACCCAGCGTCCGAGCTCGCCGGCGACGATCGGCTGCACCTCGGGCGAGTTCGACAGCACCGTCCAGTGCGCCGGGGCGATCACCGAGAACTCGAAGGACGCCTTCAGGTCGGGCTGGTCGAAACAGGCGTAGACGCGTCGGGCGTCCGCCACCTCGAGCTGGGTGTACAGGTACACCCGGGCGTCCACCGGATCGACGAAGCGGTGCAGCCCCTCGCCGGTGTTGCTGTACCGGCAGACCGCGGTGATCGCCAGCACGTGATCGCCCTCGGTCAGCTCGAAACCGAGGCGTTCCCCGTTGTAGGACGAGGTATCGAGGGGTTCGTCATCGAGGGTGGCCTCGACGATCGAGTCGGCGATCAGATCGACGAACGTGGTGCCCGCCCCCGAACCGAAGAGGATGGTCGAGGTGGAGGTGAAGGTGCTGGGGGAGCCGGTCAGGTCGACCGTGGCGTGATAGCGGCTGAGGCTCAGCAGTCTTGAACGGGCATCCGCTTCGTCGCGGGTGATGTTGGCCGGGTACATGGTCCTCCAGGGTGGGTCTCGCCAGTCGGCACAGTACTCCAGTGCCTCACGCCATCCCAGTCTCCACGACCGGGGCAGACCGGCCGCGGCCGACCTGCCCCGGCGACGCCGGACTACCGCCGAGCGTGGCCCGACTTCAGGCTCTGCTCGGCCATCCACTGCCAGACGTGTTGCCCCTTGGCGGTGCGCGGATCGTTGCGGGCGACGTAGATCCACGACCAGTGACCGTCGTAGGTCACCCCGTCGAAGGTGACGTCGGGGTAGGCGGTCAGGAGGGCATTGCCGATGGTCTTCGCCATCTGCAGTCGATCAGCTTCTTCAGCTTGGCGGAGTAACCCATCGCCGGGTCGTTCAGCCAGTAGTCGGTGGCCCGCGGGGCGAGGACGTAGGCGCCGCCGAAGATCCGCTAGGCCTCGCGGGTGCTGAAGCCGAGGGCACCGCGGTTGGCCTGTAGGGCCAGGTCGTCGTCCTGCGCCTTGGCCCAGCCGCCCTTGCCGCCGCCGTGCAGCCAGACGATCAGCGGCCGCTCGCCGCGTCCGGTGGACGGGGTGAACAGCCGGTAGGCCAGACCGCCGGCCCGGCCCGGACGGTAGGCGTCCACCTCGGGGTCGACGACCCGTGCCGCGAACTCGCTCGATCGCCGACACCATAGCCGCCGGGTATCCCCGCGTCCGGAGGTACGCGGAAGTCGCTTCGATACCCGGTCAGGCCGCGCGTGCGGAGGCGATGAAGGCGCGGAGGCGGTCGCGATAACGGTCGGGTGACCCGGGTAGGGGAGCGATCGGTGCGGCCGGCAGCGGCGTCCCGTCGCCGAGCCCGGCGCGCTCCAGGGCGAGCAGAGCAGCACCGATCGCCACCGGTTCGGTCGCGGCGGTGAGGGTGGCGGGCACCCGGGCGAGGGTGGCCCTGATCCGCGGCCACAGCGGAGAGCGGTGCAACGGGTGACCGCTCAGGCTGAGCCCGGTGATCGGGTGGCCGGCCAGACCCGACTGCGCCTCGATCACCCATTGCGCCTGGTAGCCGAGGGCTTCGAGCGCGGCCAGTCCGAGGTGCGCCGGCTGACCACCGACGACCCGGACGCGCGCCCGCGGGTCGGGCGCGGGGCACTGGCGTCCGGCCGGGTAGGGCAGCAGCCAGGCATCACGGGCGAGGAGGTCGTTCTCCACGTCGGCCGGGTCGGTTCCGGCGAGCAGGCGCGACACGTCGCCGTCGGTGTGCCGGTCGGCGAGCCATTGCAGGAAGCCACCGGCGGTCCCGGTGCCGGCCAGCAGCGCTTCCGTGTCGCCGTCGACGGTGCGGACGACGCTCATGCCCTGGGCCCGGACGGCCGGCCGGTCGGGTACGCGGCCGACCAGGTTGAGCATCGCTTCGGCGGTGCCCACCGAATCGGCGACCTGGCCGACGTCGCGGACGCCGGCCGCCCAGGCGGCGACCTGGTGGTCGTGGCCGGCAACGATCACCGGCGTCCCGGTGCGCAGGCCGGTTGCCTGCCACGCCGTGCGGTGCGACCGCGCGGGTGCCTCGCCGGGCAGGCCGACGTGCGGGAGTCGTGCCGGCGTGAGGCCGGCCTCGGCGAGCAGCGCGGCGTCGAAGGTCGTTGCCAGCGGGTGGTTGGTGGGCGGCAGCCGGTAGGCGAGGGTGCGCCCGGCGAGGGTGTGGTCGGTGCGCAGCTCGCCGGTCAGGGCGTGATGGACGGCGTCGGCGACCCCGGCCCAGTGCCGCATGGCGGCGAATGTGTCGGGGTGCCGCGTGCGGAGCCATAACCACACCGCCAGCGATGGCTTGCGACCGGGGCGGACCCCGGTCGCTTCGAAGAGGGCGTCGGCGCCGAGCCGGCGCGCGAGCGCCCGGATGTCGGTGTCATCGCGGGCGTCGCGCCAGGACAGCAGCGGGGTGAGCGCGGCAGCGTCCGCGTCGAGGGGGTAGCCCGATTCGGCCATCGAGGCGATCCCGACGGCGTCCACGGGCCCGGCCGCGGTGGCCCCCCGCAAGCCCGCGGAGACGATGAGCAACGCATCCAGGCCGGTCGGCGTCGGGCGGTTCAGCACGACCGTGCCGACGCCGTCCTCGACGCGGACGACCTTGGTGTTGCTGGTTCCGATGTCGATACCCACCGCGGTCATGGCTCCATCGTCGCGGCAACCCTGTGACAGGGCCACTCGTTGCGTGGGCTACTTGGGATTGGTCTGAAATCGACCACAGAGTCGATGCGATCCGAGGGACTCCACGCCGTGGGATGCGCCGGCGGTTGCACACTCTGTGGTCGATCTCAGACAGGCGTCCGGTACACCGGTCATCAGCGACCGCGGAGCGCCTCGGCGACGAGCGCCACGAAGGCCTCGGGATCGTCCTCGATGGCGGTCGCCGCGAAGGGAAGCACGGTCCAGCCGGCGGCGGCCAGTCGCGCGTAGCGCCAGCGGTCGCTGGTGAAGGCGTGGCGGCTCCTGTGGTACTTCCAGCCGTCGATCTCGATCACGAGCCGTTGTTCCAGGAACACCATGTCGACGGTGTAGCTGAACTCGCCCGCCCCGATCCGATGGTTGGCGTACCAGCCGGTGATGCCCGCGTCACGCAGCAACCGGTGTGCCCGGCGCTCGGCGTCCGACCACGGCTCGTCCCGGGAGTCTTCGAGCAGCTGCCATCGCAACCGGTTGTGTGGCCTGTGAGGCATCACCCGGAGAGCCCGGCGGAGAGTAGCCAGGTCGACTGCCTTCCTCCGCAGCCCCTCATCGATCACGGCGCCACCCAGCGTGGGAATGAGGTCGAGGATCGACACGGCCGGGCTGGCGATCCGGAGCCGCGCACGGTCGATCACCAACTCGTCCGGGATGACCCGTCGCTCCCAGACGTACCCGGCGGTCGGCGCCTTGACGCCGTGGCGGAGTGCGGCCGTCACCACGGTGATCGGGCACTCGGGCCACCAGAGCAACCGCGCCGCGGCCGCGCCCGTGATGATGCAGGTGGGTCGGAACTCGGAGGCGGCGAGCACACGCGTCTCCCAGGACGGATCGGGTGCAGCGTAGACGCCGGGCAGGAGTGTGCGCAGTCGGCCCTTGCGTAGGCAGTAGTCGAGATGGGTCTGGATCGAGCGGTGCGCGTTGCGGACCAGGACGCCGCCCTCGGCCTGGAGCAGTTCAGAAATGACCTTCATACCTAGAAGGCGCTTTTCGGAGGCCGTCTTGTGAGCGGCCTGCCGGATTTGTTGCGGCGAGACTCTGGAATCGACCACAGAGTCGACGCGGGTGAGGAGGCTCCACGCCGTGGGACCGGTGGCAACCCACTCTGCGGTCGATATCAGACTGACGGCGCCAGCCCATCCCCGGCGGCCCGCCGAGCCAGCCCGTGGGCGGGCTCCCTGCCCGGCGGAGGACCGCATTACGGTTGCGCCATGACGCAACGTGTGGACATGTGGTTCGATTCGGTCTGTCCCTGGGCCTGGATGACCTCCCGCTGGCTGCTCGAGGTCGAGAAGGTGCGCGACGTGGAGGTCACCTTCCACGTGATGAGCCTCTCGGTGCTCAACGAGGGCCGCGACCTGCCGGAGGGGTACCAGGAGCTGATGGTCAGGGCGCGTCCGCTGGCCCGGGTCGCGCTGGCCGTCCAGCGGGACTACCCCGAGAAGCTGCGCGACTACTACACCGCCATCGGCACCCTGCTGCATCCCGGCGGCGCGGACATCTCCGATGACACCGTCGTCCGCGCGCTCGCCGAGGCGGGGCTCCCGGAGTCCCTGGTCGAGGCGGGTCATACCGACGCCGACGACGACCAGCTGGTGCGGTCGCATCATGAGGGCATGGACCCGGTGGGCGACGAGGTCGGCACCCCGGTGGTGCACATCAACGGCATGGCCCTGTTCGGCCCGGTCATCTCCCCGGCGCCCAAGGGTGAGCAGGCCGGCGACCTGTTCGACGGGTTCGCCAAGCTGACCGCCTACCCGGGCTTCTTCGAGGCCAAGCGGACCCGCACGGTAGGCCCGATCTTCGACTGACGCCGAAGGGATGGAGCTCGACGGGCGCGGGCAGCCGGTCCCGTCGAGGTCGGACGGTCGCGCCGCGCATGGGTTCGACCGCCCGCTCCCGCCGCGTGGACCGACCGCCGCGGTTCGGGTCGACCGTCTCTCGCGCGGTGACGATCGACCGCGCCGCGGGCCGGCTCGATCGCCCGGCAGTCTCGATCGACCCGGGCGGTCATCCTCCCGGCTAGGGAGTTCGGCTATCTTGACGGCATGCGCGTTCACATCGCGGCCGACCACACGGCCTACGACCTGAAGGAGTTCCTGGCGAAGGAACTGTCCGGCGCCGGCTACGAGATGGTCGACCACGGTGCGCACTCCTATGACGCCTCCGACGACTACCCGGACTTCGTGCTGCCGTGCGCCGAGGCCGTCGCCGCCGACCCCGACAGCCGCGGCATCGTCTTGGGCGGCTCCGGCAACGGCGAGCAGATCGCGGCCAACAAGGTCCGCGGTGTTCGCGCCGGACTTGCGTACAACGTCGTGACGGCCCGGCTCGCCCGCGAGCACAACGATGCCCGGATCATCGCGCTGGGCGGCCGGATGCAGTCGCTGAGCGACGCCCTGGCGATGGTCACGGTGTTCCTCGAGACGCCGTTCTCGAACGACCCCCGACACGTCCGGCGGATCGCCCTGCTGGACGATTACGAAGAGCTGCACAAGCGCTGACCGGCGCCGATCGAGCGGAGCGCAGCATGCCCGAGGGGCACGTGATCCACCGGCTCGCCGACGGGCTGACCGAGCTGTTCGGCGGCCGGACGGTGCGGGTCGCCAGCCCGCAGGGCAGGTTCGCCGACGAGGCGGCACTGCTGGACGGCGGCGTCCTGACCGGCGCCGAGGCGTACGGCAAGCACCTGTTCATCGACTTCGGCCCCGAGCGGGTCGTGCACATCCACCTGGGGCTGATCGGCAAGCTGTGGCTGCTGGACGGCGGACACCCCTCGCCGGCCGGGTTCGACACCCTGCGGCTGCTGATCGCGCGCGACGACGACCGCGCTGAGCTGCGCGGCCCGCAGTGGTGCCGGCTGATCACCGACGAGGCCCGCGCCGAGGTGATGGCAAAGTCCGGGGACGACCCGATCCGGCCCGAATGCGACGGTGAGAAGGCGTGGGCCAAGCTGTCCCGCTCGGGGCGCAGCATCGCCTCCCTGCTGATGGACCAGTCGGTGACCGCCGGCGTCGGCAACATCTACCGCGCCGAGGTGCTGTTCCGGCACCGGCTCAACCCGTTCAAGGAAGGCAGGACGGTCTCCCGGCGCACCTGGAACGCGGTCTGGGCCGACCTGGTCGAATTGCTGCGGCTCGGCGTCCGGGACGGCCGGATCGACACCGTCCGCGATCAGCACCTGCCCGAGGCGATGGGACGCGAACCGCGGATCGACCGGCACGGCGGCGAGGTGTACGTCTATCGCCGGGCCGGATTGCCCTGCCTGGCCTGCGGCACCCCGATCCGCACCCAGCTGCTGGAGGGCCGCAATCTCTACTGGTGCCCGCGCTGCCAGCGCCGGCGCTGAGGGGGCCACGATGCGCTGGGGAGCATTCGCGGTGCGGGTCGCCGACGACGGAGTCCGCTTCGACCTGCTGCACGGTGACGGGCCGTGGGCCCGGTTCGACCTGATCGGGCTGCGGCCGACCGGGCGGTTCACCGACGACGCGGACGAGGTCGAGCATGGGTTCGCGCTCGGGGACGCCGGTTGCGCCGTCCGGCATGCCGTCGGGGAGGCCTGGACGGTGCGCTGGGCGCTGCGGGCGTCCGATCCCGTCGACGTGACGGTTCCGCCGCGGCTGCGGGTGCGCGCGGCGTCCGGCTGCGTGGCCTGGGCCTGGGCGGCGGGCGCGGAGGGCCTGATCGCCGTCGCTCCCGCCGGGCGGGCCGCGCCGGTCGTCGGGCTGCGGCTGACCCAGGGCTGGCTGCAGGACGCCGGCGACGGCTTCGCCCTGGCACCCACCGACCTCGGCCTGACGCCCGGACGGCGCTGGATCGGCACCCTGCGCGCCGACCTCTACCCGACCATGGACGCCCTCGGCGCCCGGCTGCCCGCCTGGCTCGCGCCGCTCGAACTCACCGCCGGGCAGCCGTGGGAGTTCCGCGACCCCGACCACGCCCTGGTGGTCGAGCCGCCGGCCACCACCCGCGCCGAGGGTGATGCCGTTCAGGTGATCGGCGAGGCCGGCCGGGCCGGCGTGATGCTGCACTCGCCGCGCGGGCTCACCGCGCTGACGGTGTCGTTCGCGCCGATGCTCGACACCCTGCTCGCCGCGGGGGCGTCCCGGGTGCTGCGCGGTGGCGAACCGGTCACCCCGGCCGGCGCGTTCGTGGTCGCCGAGGCGCTGGGGCGGGCGCTGATCAGCGAGCCGTCCGCCGCCGAGCGCCTGCTGGACGATCGCGACTGGAGCCACGACGCCGACCTCCTGGCGATCGCCACCGGGGTGGCCCGCGGACAGCGTTCCGGCAACTCGCGGATGGTGCGGGCCGCGCTGCGGCGGCTGCAGCTGGTGCATCCGCAACCCGGCTACGGACGGGTGGTGATGGCGGCCTGGCTGGCCAGCCTGGCGTTGGGCGAGGACGCCCGCGACGACGCGCTGGCCCTGCTCACCCGGCCGTCGGCGTCGGAGTGGGTGGCGCTGGAGCTCAACGTGCTGAACCTGCGCAGCCAGGAGGTCTCCGGCGGCTCGTTCGCGGGACTGATCAATGCCCTGGGCGGCGAGCTGCCCGGGGAGCCGGTCGGGCTGGACGCCGTCCGCCAGGCCCAGTTGGTCGGACTCCTGCAGCTGTGCCCGGAGGAGTGGCCGATGGCCCAGGCGGCCGCCGCGTGCGCCACCAAGAACTCGCGCCGGCTGCTGGCGTCCGTCGCGGCGTCCGGATTCGACGACGCCGACGACCTGGCCGTGCTGGCCTGGCTGGCGCTCGGGCAGTCGCTGGTCTGAGGGGACGGTTCCCTCCCGTCGTCCCGGGCTCGACCAGGAACCCCGACCGTCGTCCCGGGCCCGACCCGGGATCTCATGCGTGCGGAGACCCCGGCGTTCACCGGGACGACGTTGACGAGACACTGGTGGCGATCGCGGTCCTAGCGGGACCGGCGTTCCGAGCGGGTGAACGTCCATTCGGGGTCGGTGAGCATGCGGGCGCCGGACAGCCCGGCCACCATGGCGACCACCACCAGGACGGTGGAGACGCCCGACTCGATGGCCGCGTTGATGTCGGTCTGGTCGAAGTAGATCAGGGTGCGCAGCGCGGACGATCCGGGGATGACGACCAGCAGCGTGGGCACGGTCATGATGATCTTCGTCATCGAGAACCAGCGGGCGGCCAGGGCGCAGCCCAGGCCCATGATCACGCAGGCGACAAAGGTGGCGATGTGCGCCTTCACGTCGTACTCGAGCAGCAACTGGTGCGCCACGTTGCCGGCGATCGCGACCAGTCCGGACGCCAGCGCCGTCGTCGGCGGGACGTTGAACATGGTCGCCCAGCCGAACACAGCCAGGAAGCTGGCACCCACCAGCGCCGACCAGACCGCCGCGGGCGGCCCCTCCAGCGGGCCGACCGGGTCGGGGGAGACGCCGGTGACGGACGCCACCAGCCACACCCCGATGGCGATGGCGAGCACGATCATCGCGGCGTAGGCCAGCCGGGGGACGCCCGTGTCCAGGTCGAGCCGGGTCAGGTCGAGGCCGGCGGTGACCAGCGGGAAGCCCGGAATGAGGAAGATCGAGGCGCAGACGAAGCCGGCCGCGAACCGCGGGCTCGGGGCGCCGGCCACCAGGGTGATCAGCTGCGCGAAGCCGACGTAGAGCGCGGACGCCAGCGCCGCCGAGGTGAGCACGACCGCGAGCTGGTTGATCTGCAGCCGGGTGAACAGCCGGTGCAGCCCGTAGGCGATCGCCGAGGCGGGCAGCACCGCCAGCACCTCGCGGTAGCTGCCGTTGGCGAGCACCGCGACCGAGGCGCAGGCGAGCGCCACCAGTGTCACCAGCAGCCAGGCGGGGTAGCAGAGCCGGTGCTCCTCGATGGCGTCGAGCCGCCGCTCGATGTCGGCGACGTCCTCGCGGTCGGGCAGCTCGTGGCTGAAGCGGTGCAGCCGGGCGATCCGGTCGGCGTTCACCCCCGGACGGGTCTCGCCCACATGGGTCCGGAAGAGGCCGCGGCGTCCGACGGTGAGCACGATCTGGGTGAAGGTGACCTGGGCGTCGAGCTGCTGGATGCCGACGGCGCGGGCCACCGCGGCCATCACCTCACGGACCCGCAACCCGCTCGTCCCCGCGCCGAGCATCAGGATGCCGGCCCGAAGCACGAGGCGGGAACGGCGCACGAGGTCGGTCGGTTCGAGCCGGTCCTCGTCCTCGTGCTCGTCGGTGAGGCCCGCCGGATCGTCCGCCATGGAGATCACGCTAGTGCTCCCGGCCGCCCGGTCGAGCTCGTCCCGTCGAGAGTCGGTCCGGGCGAGCGGCTTGGGCCACGCGGGGTGTTCGTCGTCCTGGGCTCGAGGTCATCCCGAGATCTCTGCGCACTCCGCGGACGAGCTCGGCGTCGCTGGCTCACCGTCGTCCCGGGCTCGACCCATGACCTCGGCGGGCACGGGAAGACAGGTCGCTCGCTCACCGTCGTCCCGGGCTCGACCCGGGACCTCGGCGGGCACGGGAAGACAGGTCGCTCGCTCACCGTCGTCCCGGGCTCGACCCGGGACCTCGACGGACGCGGGAGGACAGGTCGGAGGTCCCTCGCTCACCGTCGTCCCGGGCTCGACCCGGGACCTCGACGGACGCGGGAAGACAGGTCGAAGGTCCCTCGCTCACCGTCGTCCCACGATCTCTGCGCTCAGCCGAGGACGATGTGCTTGCGCCAGGGACGGAGCATTGGCCCGGCTCGTCCTCAGCCCAGCAGCTCCGGGTACGACGCCGACTCGCCCAGCACGTGCTCGGCCAGGAACGCCGAGACCGTGCCGTACCAGATCGCCGCGTGCTGCGGGGTGAGCACCCAGTGGTTCTCATCGGGGAAGTACAGGAAGCGGTGCGGGGTGCGACCCTCGGCGTCCAGGGCGAGCTGTGACCGGCTGAGCAGTTCCCACCACAGCCGCAGGCCCTCACCGATCGGGACGCGGTAGTCGCGGTCTCCGTGGACGACCAGCATCGGCGTCCGGATCCGGTCGGCGAAGGCATGCGGCGAGTAGCTCCGCAGCATCTCCTCGCCCACCTCGCGCGCCCAGTAGTAGGCGTGATCGGTGGTCGGGCCGAACTGGTCGAGCGCCCACAGGGACGCATGGGTGACGATCGCGGCGAACCGGTCGGTCTGGCCGGCGACCCAGTTGGCCATGTAGCCGCCGAACGAGCCGCCCATCGCGGCGGTGCGGGAGGCGTGGATGTCGTCGCGGGCGACGGCGGCGTCGGTGATCGCCATCAGGTCGGTGAACGGCTCGGCGCCCCAACGGCTCCAGCCGCGAGCGACGAACGCCTCCCCATAACCGGTGGACAGTGCCGGGTCGGGCAGCAGCACCGCGTAGCCCTGGGCGACCAGCAACCAGGGGCACCAGCGCCAGCTCCACGCGTTCCACGAACTCAGCGGGCCGCCGTGAATCCACAGCAGCAGCGGGGCGGGCCGTTCGGCGCCCGCGCCCGCGGGCAGCGCGAGCCAGGCCCGAACCGTGCTGCCGTCGGCGGCGGCGGTGCTCACCTCGGTGAGGGTGCCGGGCAGGTCGGGCGCCGGGGCCGGGTTGCGCAGCAGTTCGGCGGCCACCGGCTCACCCGTCGCGCGGGCGGCGTCCAGGTCGATCCGGACCACCTCCGACGGCGCCCGGTACGACGTCCGCAGCGCGTACACCCAGCGGCCGTCGGGGGAGACCTGCGGGTCGGTGAAGGCGGCATCATCGCTGGTCAGCCGCGTCACGGCGTCGGACGCCAGGTCGAGCAGGAAGACCGGCCCGCGCCCGTCGGAGTCGGCGGTCAGGACGACCCCGCTGCCGTCCGGGAGCCACGCCTGACCGGTGGGCCAGCGGTCCCAGCCGGCGGCCACCCGCCGGATGCCGCCATCGCCGAGGTCGAGGAGGTGCAACTCGTGATGCGGCGGGCGGTCGGGGGTGGTCCGGGTCCACCGGGTGAACAGGACCCGGTCGGCGTCGGGGGAGATGAGCGGGTCGCCGGCGTCGGAGTCCGGGTCGTCGACGAGGACGGTGCTGGCGCCGTCGTTCAGGTCGAGCCGGATCAACCGGCCGGCCCGGTCGCCGGCGGTGGTGACTCGGGTCTCCACGACGACCGCGAAGCCGGCGTCCGCGGCCAGGTCGAAGTCCTCGAACTGATTCGGGGCCGCGCTCGGGGTCAGGTCACGCAGGTCGAGCCGGACGTCGTCCGCGTCGGCAGTGGAGGGCAGCGGAGCGGTCAACAGGTGGGTGGCCCCGGGACCGAGGTCGTGATCCCAATGCCGCACGGGGTAGCTGGCGTGCAGGATGGCGGTGACGGTGAGGTCCTTGCGTTGCTTGCGGAGGCGATCGTCGTCGGCTTCGTCGGACGCCGCGTCCAGGCGCGATGCCGCGACCAGGATCTGGTCGCCGTGACTGCGCACCTTCTCGAACCCGCCGAGCCGGTTGCCGACCAGCCGGGCGTCGCCGCCGCCGGCGGGCAACAGCCACAGGGCTGCGGGGCCTTCCTCGTCCTCGTCGGCGTCCGGATCGGGACGGGCGGAGGTGAACAGCAGGTCGCCGGCGTCGGTGAAGACCGCCGACGATTCGCCCTTCCGGGAGCGGGTCAGCCGACGCGCCGGCTGGCTGCCGGCCGGGTCGACCTGCCACAGCGCGGTTCGGTACTGCGTGCGTTTGCCGTTGAGTGTGGCGACGGTGGTGACCAGGCGCGTCCCGTCGGGGGAGAGGGTCAGGCCGGACGCCCGCGGCAGGCCGAGGTAGGCGTCGATGTCGTGGAAGGGGGTTTCCATTCCACGACCCTAGTACGGCTATCGGTCATGTCAGCGATCCGCCGGCCGGGTGGCGCGTTTCCCCGCGGTCGTGGTGCTGGCCTACACTCGACGAGGTTGACCGCGCGGCGGTCGGCGTCCGGGGCGTAGCGTAGTGGCTAGCGCGCCTGCTTTGGGAGCAGGAGATCGCAGGTTCGAGTCCTGTCGCCCCGACCATTCGTGCCTCCGGCTGGCTAGGCATTGTGCCTCACTGACTAGGTCAAACACCGCAGGGGCAGCCAGCGACCTAGGCGAGCCCGTGGCTATGTCGTGTGGGCAACCGTGAACAGGGGGCCCGACCATCGGCCGCGAGCAGCCAGGCACGGGCCGTGGCTCATGCTGTCGGAGCCCATCCGACCACCGCACCCGACACCGACCGGCCGCGGATGGTCCACGCGGGTGAAGCTCACCTCCCGCGACTTGGACTGTGGGTGCAGCAAAGGCCTTGGCCCGCGTGTGATCGCCTGCGAGTCAGCCCATCGCCTTACACTCGTTGCATGTCCGTAGATCGCGTCGAGCTTCACCAGCTCGTTGACGAGCTGCCTGACGATCAGGTGTCGAGCCTGCTCGCTGAGGCACGTCGGCGCGCCCACCGGCGCCAGGGGGGTAGCTGGCCCCCAGCATTCTTCGGATTCGGCCCCGCGAACGATGGACGAACAGACACCTCAGAACGGATAGACGAGATCCTCGCCGAGGGGTTCGGCCGGGACTGAGACCGTGATCATCTGCGACACCGGCCCCTTGGTGGCTGCTGCGATCATCGATGACGCGAATCACCATGTCTGCGTGGAGTTGTGGACTGGCCTCCGTTTGGCTGGACGGCGGCTCCTCATCCCGGAGACGGTTGTTGCGGAGGTCGGCTATCTTCTGGACTCCAAGCTGGGGAGTCGAGCCGAGGCTGCGTTTCATCGCGCCATCGCGGACGGCGACTACGAGATCGCCGACCTCACGCCTGAGGACCACGCGCGAATGGCTGAACTCATCGAGCGTTATCAGGATCTCCGACTCGGTACGACCGACGCCTCGGTGATCGCTCTCGCCGAACGGCTCGATGTCAGCGAGATCGCAACGCTCGATCGGAGGCACTTCACCGTGGTCAGGCCCGCTCATGTCCAGGCGTTGACCCTCCTGCCCGAACGGATCTGACGTCAGACGGCAGACCGTGGCATGAACAGAGATCGCCTGGACGTGCCGGGCTCGGCCAGCTAGGCCCGGCGGTGTATCCGGTCCGCGACGCCGTGCACTTCCGGCGCCTCCTGGCCGCCCGTCGGAGGATCGCGGGCGCATTCCGTTCACGGCTGCGCGGGACTAGCTGATCGCGACGACTGTCGGTCGTGGTGCGCTCGACGCCTTCGTTCCTCACGTCAGCGGTGCTCACCCCGAGTGCTAGCCGGCGAGCGTGCGGGATCGCTGGCTGTGGGGGACCACCATCGGAGCGGCGGTGATCGGGTCGGCGAGAATCCGGCAGTCGATGCCGAAGATCTCGCGGACGAGGTCACTCGTCGCGATCGCTTCGGGCGCGCCGGTGGCCAGCACCATCCCCTCCCGCATCGCGATCAGCTGATCGGCGTAGCGGAAGGCGTGATTGAGATCGTGCAGCACTGCGACCACGGTCTTGCCGAGGTCGTCGACGAGCTCGCGGCACAGATCGAGGATGTCGAGTTGGTGGGCGAGGTCGAGATAGGTGGTCGGCTCGTCCAGCAGCAGGATGTCGGTCTGCTGGGCCAGCGCCATGGCGATCCACACCCGCTGCCGTTGGCCGCCGGAGAGTTCGGCCACCCGCCGGTCTGCGAGCGGCATCGTCAGGGTTCGCTCGAGCGCCCAGACCACGGCGGCCTCGTCCTGTTTCGACCATTGCCGGAGCAGGCCCTGGTGCGGAAAGCGGCCACGGGCGACCAGGTCGCCGACGGTGATCCCGTCCGGGGCGACCGCCGATTGCGGCAGCAGCGCCACTGCTCGGGCGAACCGCTTGGAACTCAGTGAGCCGATCTCAGCGCCGTCGAGTGCGACCCGTCCCGTGCTGGGACGCAGCACGCGGCCGAACGCCCGCAGCAGGGTGGACTTGCCGCAGGCGTTCGGTCCGACGATCACGGTCAGCCGGCCGGGTGGGATCCGCGTGCTGAGTTCGGCCAGGACCGGGGTTTCGCGTCCTGGGTAGCTGAGCGAGATCCGCTCAGCTACCAGTCCGCTCGATTCCGTCATGCCGTGGCTCCGCTCAGCCGAGCGCGTCCTGGAGGGCCGACAGGACGCCGCGGGCGGCGGTCGGGCCGACGTTGAGGTAGAAGATGTCGTCGTCGACCGCGACCGCCTGCTTGGCTTCGACCGCCTTCAGGGTTCCCCACAGCGACTGGTCGGTGATCTCGGTGAGCTTGCCGCCCTGGACGCCGTAGAAGATCCAGTCGGCATCGGCCTGGCCGAGTTGCTCGCTGCTGATGTCGACCGAGGTCTCGTCGGTGAACTGCTGGCTCTCGGGGCGGGCCAGTCCGTTGTCCTCGGCGACCGAGCCGCTGAACGAGGCCACCCCGAAGACCCGCATGCGGTCCGCGTTCTTCCGCAGGAACGAGACGGTCGGCTCGCCCGAGACCTTCTCTCCGAATGCCTTGGCGTCGGCGTGGTAGGTGTCGAGCCAGGTCTCGGCCGCCTCTCGCTTGCCGATGGCGTCCGCGATCAGCAGGAAGTCCTGCTTCCAGAACAGTCCGGTGCCCTGGCTGGCGACCGTCGGGGCGACCGCGTTCAGGCTGGTGTAGAGCGCGGCGGCGTCCTTGCCGGCGTTGTTCATCACGATCAGGTCGGGCTTGATGTTGGCGATGGTCTCGATGTCGGGGGCGAAGCGGCTGCCGAGGTAGGTGACCTTCTCCAAGGCGGCCTTCTGCTTGGGAAATGCCTGGTACAGGTAGGGCGGGATCATGTCGGCGCCGTCACCCGAGGTCGAGCCGGCGGGGACCATGCCGAGGGTCAGCAGGACGTCCGCCTGGCCCGTGGAGATCACGACCACCTTCTGGGGTGCCTCGTCCAATGTCGTCTGGCCCTGGAAGTGGACGACGGTGCGCGGGAACACGCCGTCCTTCGCGGTGCTGCCCTTACCCTCCGGCATCTTCCGCGGGATGGTGAAGCCGGGGGTGTCGGCGACCGAGGCCGTGGGCGCGCTCGACGGCTGGGTCGACGTCGATGCGGCGGGCGCCGGAGCGGACGCCGGCGTCGAGCATGCGGCGAGGAGCATCGCAGTGCCCAGGATCGTGGCCGCGAACGCGGTCCGGTAGCGGTGTTGATGGCTCACGATCGGTTAGCTTAGCCTTACCTAAGTGACCGTCTCGCCGTCTGTCGCTCATCGCGACCCCCCCAAATCTGGGGATCTGTTCCAGCGGCAGCGAGCTGCTCGACGGCGACGGCTGACGTATGCGTTGCTGGCCATCGGCGCAATCCTGGCGGTGCTGGTCCTGGTCAGCTTGGCGATCGGTTCGAACCCGCTGACGCTTGCCGAGGTGTGGGCGGGCCTGACGGGTGGGGAGCGCTCTCGGGCGAGCATCATCGTGTGGGAGCTGCGGATGCCGCGGACGGTGCTCGCCCTGGTGATCGGCTGTGCGCTGGCAGTGGCGGGGGTGGTGATGCAGGCGCTCACCCGGAACCCGCTCGCCGAGCCGGGCATTCTCGGCGTCAATGCGGGCGCGGCCTTCGCCGTCGTGGCCTCGGCCACCCTGCTCGGTGCGACCGACGTGCGTAGCTATCTGTGGTTCGCGCTGCTGGGCGCGGCGGCGGCCGCCGGGTTCGCCTACCTGGTCAGTCTCCGCCGGACGCACCGCAGCGACCACGCCCGGCTGGTGCTCGCCGGAGTCGCGCTGAGTGCCAGCCTCGGTGCCTGTACCGGCATCATCACCATGTTCAACAGCAAGACATTCAGTTCCTACCGGTTCTGGGTGATCGGCTCGGTGGCCGACCGTGGTCCGGATGTGCTGCTGCCGATCCTGCCGATCGTCGCCGTGGGTCTGGTGCTGGCCGCCGTCCAGGCGCCCTCGCTCAACGCCCTGGCGCTGGGGGAGGAGCAGGCGACCGCGCTCGGCGCGCGACTCGGACCGATCCGGGTCGTGGCCTTCCTCGCGATCACCCTGCTGTGCGGCGCCGCCACCGCGGCGGCCGGGCCGATCGGATTCGTCGGCCTCGTCGTCCCGCACGTGCTGCGGCTGGTCGTCGGTGTCGACCAACGCGTCGTGCTGGCACTGTCGGCACTGCTCGGCCCGGCGCTGGTGCTGGGTGCCGACATCGTGGGTCGGGTGATCACCCGACCCGGTGAGCTGGAGGTCGGTGTGGTCACCGCATTCATCGGAGCGCCCGTGCTGCTGGCGCTGCTGCTCGGCAGGAACTGGCGATGAGCGCCGGCTACCTTCCGGCCGGCTATGTCCGGGCGCCGATCACCCGCACGCACATGCTGCTGATCCACCGTCGCTCGGCGCTGGTCACCGCGGGAGCGCTGCTGGTTGCGCTGGCCGTCGGCGTCCTCACCGTGATGACCGGGCCGTACGACATCACGCCGCAGGGAGTGCTCGACACCCTTCTCGGGGGCGGCAGCACCACCGACCGCTTCATCGTCCTGGAACAGCGGCTGCCGCGTGCGGTGGCGGCCGCGCTGGTCGGGATCGCGCTCGGCGGCTCCGGCGCCATCTTCCAGAGTGTCTCCCGCAACTCCCTGGGCAGCCCCGACATCGTCGGCTTCACCACCGGCGCGGCCAGCGGCGGCCTGATCGCGATTCTCGTGGTGGGAACGGGCAGCGCGAACTCGGTCTTCGTCGGCACGGTGGTCGGGGGCGCCGCCACCGCCACCGTCGTCATCCTGTTCGCGCTGCGCAGGGGCGCAACCGGCGACCGGCTGATCCTCAGCGGAATCGCCATCGCCGCGATGCTCGCGGCGGTCAACGACTACCTGATCAGCCGGGCGCCGATCGAGACCGCCGAGGCAGCCAAGGCCTGGCAGCACGGCAGCCTCAACGCCATCACCTGGGCACCCATCACGCCACTGGCGGTCACCCTGCCCGTCGTCATCCCGGTCGTGCTCGCTCTGACCCGTCGTCTGCGGCTCCTCGAACTCGGCGACGACAGCGCCTCCGGCATCGGGGTCGACGTCGTCGCCACGCGGATCGGGGGCATTGCGGCCGGCATCGCTCTGGTCGCCGTCGGCGTCGCGACGGCGGGACCGATCGGCTTCCTCGCGCTCGCGGCGCCGCAACTTGCCCGCCGGCTCACCGGAGCGCCGGGGATCGCTCCGCTGGCGTCCATGGCCACGGGTGCCGTCCTACTCGTGGTCGCCGATCTACTCGCCCAGCGGTTGCTCAGTCCGTTCCAGATCCCGGTCGGGCTGCTCACCTCGGCGGTCGGCGGCGCCTACCTGGTCTGGTTGTTGACCATCGCACGCAGTCCGCGGGGGTAGGCGCCGCCGGCCCCCGAGCCGCGCCGCTGGTCGGCGTGTGGCTCGTTTCTGAACGGTCGGGGTTCAGCACTGATCGCGACGATCGGGATCGCGGGTTGCCGGTGGAGCCGGGGGGATCTTTATTCCTGGGAATATCTATCCCGGTCATGTACGTTGCACCGGCCATGGAGTTCTTCGATGCACTGGTGCGGTACGAGGTCGCGCTGTGGAGCGCGGTGGATCGCGAGCTGGTCCGGCAGGGTCAGGTCGGCCTGGGCCAGCTCCACGCTCTGCGCCTGTTGGAGCGGCATCGCGGGCTGGCCCGCGTCCAGGACCTGAGCGACGACATCGGGATCACGGTCGGCGCGGCGAGCAAGCTGGTCGACCGGCTCGAACGCGATGGGCTCGCGGTCCGCGGTCCGAATCCCGCGAATCGGCGATCGTCGCTGATTGCGTTGACAGCAGCCGGTGAGCGGACGCTGAAGTCGGGGATGGCGGTGTTCCGGGCCGCGCTGGCGCAGGCGCTGGGACCGGAGGACGTCGATGTGGTCACCGCCGGATTGCAGCGACTTCACGCGCGGCTGGTCGAGTCGGACATCGGAGCAGCGGCCTGAACGCCGGGCCGATCGGGCGGCGTCCGAAGCGGCGTGCCCACGCCCGCGGCTACCGCTCTACCACCGCTGACGAAGAAGTACTGGCCGACAGGGGGCGGTCGACCCACTGATCCACCAAAGCGAAGGGACTCCACACCATGAGGGCTGTCTACTACGACCGGCAGGGACCCGCCGACGAGGTGCTGCAGATCGGCGAACTGCCCGATCCCGAACCCGGTCCGGGTGAGGTCCGGGTCCGGCTGCGCTACTCCGGAATCAGCCCGGGCGACACCAAGAAGCGCGGCGGCTACTTCGGCTCCACGATGCCCTACCCGCGCGTCATTCCTCATAGCGACGGCTCCGGAACCATCGACCGAGTCGGCGATGGGGTGGACCCGAACCGCATCGGTCAACGCGTCTGGGTCTACAACGCCCAGTCCTACCGACCCTTCGGCACCGCCGCCGATTACACCGTCGTCCCCGACGCCACCGCCGTCCCACTGCCCGACGGCGTCGACGACCAACTTGGCGCCTGCCTCGGCATCCCCGGGATCACCGCCCACCGGGCAGTGTTCGCCGACGGCCCCGTTGATGGTCAGACCCTGCTCGTGCATGGCGCTCTCGGTGCGGTCGGCTCCCTTGCCGCGCAGCTCGCGGCCTGGGGCGGAGCGACCGTCATCACCACCGTCCGGCGTCGCGGCGACCTCGCCGCCTCGAGCGGAGCGCTCGCCGACCGTGCCGTCGCCCTCGACGACCCCGAAGCCGAGCAGCTGATCCGGCAGCACGCTCCGGACGGAGTCGACCGGATCATCGAGGTCGCCTTCTCCGACAACATCACCCTCGACGCCGCGGTCGCGGCCAACGGCGCCGTGATCGCCGCCTATGCCACCCGCGACCCCCGGCCCCGGCTCGACTTCTGGCCGATGCTGTTCGACAACCTCACCATCCGTCTGCTGGGCAGTGACGACTTCCCCGCGGACGCCAAGGCCATGGCCGCTCGTGACCTCACCACCGCCGCCGACAGCGGCCAGCTCACCGTTCCGGTCGGCGCGCCATTCCCCATCGACCAGGTGGCTGCGGCGCATGACCAGGTCGACAGGAACAATCGCCAACGAGTGCTGCTCGACCTGGCTCCGTAGGTGGGGCTGCCACGCCGATTGCAGTGCCGGGCGTCGCCTCTTGTCGGCGGTGGTGGGTCGAGCAGGTTCGTGGGGCGGGCGTCCGGCGGGCCTCTCGCTTGCTCGGCCTGGCTCACGATCCGCCGTCGGGATTTGTCCCCGATGGCTGTGATGATGGTGCCATGACCATCTATTCCGGCACGAAGGAGTTCGAGGGCGCCACCTTCGTCAAGACGAGCTTCAGGGGCGCCACCCTGCGATTCTCCGATGTCAGCGGTGTGACGATGCGCAGCGTCGATGTGGGCGGACTCGACATCGACAGCCACGACCTGTTCTTCGGCAGCCTCGTCGTCAACGGGGTCGACGTGGTGCCACTCGTGGACGCCGAACTCAACCGGCAGTTCCCGGGCCGCGAGCTGCAGAAGGCGCAGACACCCGAAGGCCTGCGCGAGGGTTGGGTCGCTGTGCAGTCCGCGTGGCAGACGACGGTGGCGGGCACGCCGCCGGAACTGGTGGACGCCCATGTCGAGGACGAGTGGTCCCTGGCCCAGACGCTGCGGCACCTCATCTTGGCGACCGATGCCTGGCTCCGCGGCGGGATTCTGCGGACACCGCAGCCGTTCCACGAGATCGGCCAGATCTTCACCGGTGCCGCCGAGATGGGCTTCGACATGTCGATCTTCCGCGCCGACCCGCCGGCCTACGAGGAGATCCTCGCGGTGCGCACCGAGCGGCAACAGCTGGTGACCGACTTCCTGGCCACCGCCACGCCGGAGTTGCTTGCGGAGGAGCGCGACGACCCGTGGGGCGGTGACTGGCAGCCCACCGTCGGTGACTGCATTCGCGTGATCCTGGAGGAGGAGTGGGCCCACCTGCGGTACATCCGACGGGATCTCGCTCTTCTGCGCTGAGCCGGAAGGCGTCAGTCAGGAGAGCTACGAGAGTGACCTCAACCCCTGCCTTCAACGGGCTTGGTCCCAACACTGACGTCGCGAGTCCGCTTCCGGTGTCCGACGATCTGACCCGCGGCAACCCCGATCGCGGCAAGTCCAGAGAGTACGAGCACCGCCAGCACGAGCATCGTGAACCGCGAGGGAGCCCCGCGGTAGGAGACCAAGTCCAGCCCGATCTCGGTCGCGTGCGCCAGCAGCAGGAGTCCAAGACCCGCCAGCACCCAGCGGCCTAACGCTCTGCCGATCGCGGCACCAGTGAGAGCGACAGCTCCGATGCCGGCCATGGCCAGCCCGTAGAAGCCGTCATGACGTCCGGCGTCTTCGTCGAACGTCATCATCGCGGACGCCAGTAGCCCCAGGGCGACGAGCGCCATGCCCATTGCTGCCAGGAGCAGCCGACCCCAGAGCCCCTCATCGGCATCGGGCCTTGCCTGCATGGCCCGAGGGTAGCCGCACCCGTCAACCGAGAACGGGATCGCTCGGGGGGTTGCACGCTGGGACCCGGCGCTCAGAGCCAACGGCCAACCCTTGGCAAGGGACCGCAAAGCGCTGCCTGATCCGATTGGCTTCGCCCGGCTTGGACCACCCGCTACCCTTGCAGATCTAGGTACATAGCACTGCAAGGCATAAGGGGTTCGATGCGAATCGGGAAAGATCTCGTCGCCGCCGCGGCGACGCCGCTCGTTCTGGGGATCCTGGCCGAGGGAGAGTCCTACGGCTACGCGATCCTGCAGCGGGTCAATGCGCTCTCCGACGGCGAGTTGGAGTGGAGCGACGGAATGCTCTACCCGCTGCTCCATCGGCTGGAGCGCCTCGGCCACGTCGAAGCCACCTGGGTGGAGGCGCCCACGGGCAGGCGACGCAAGCACTACCGGCTCAGCAGCAGCGGCGAGGCGGCCTTCGCCGAGCAGCGCCGGCAGTGGGACGTGGTCAGCCGCGCGCTGCACCGGGTGTGGTCGGAGCGCGGCATGGGCGACCTCGCGCTCGGGGGTGCCTGAAATGGACGGCCATGTCGAGGAGCAGATCGCCGCGTGGCGCGGGTTCGTGAGGCGCCGTCCGACCATTGCGACGGCCGATGTCGAGGAGTTGGAGGGTCACCTTCGAGACCGGATCGACGACCTCCGGGCCCGCGGCCTGAGCGATGACGAGGCATTTCTCGTCGCCGTGCGGCGGATGGGGCAGCTCGACGAGCTGTCCCGCGAGTTCGCCAGGGAGCACTCGGACCGGTTGTGGAAGCAGCTGGTCATCGGCGACGCGGCCGCGGAGAGGAGCAGGCCGAACGGACTGGTGCTGGCCGTCGCGCTGGCCGCCGGGGCCGCCCTGGCCATCAAGCTGCCGTCGCTGTTGGGCGCCGACGCCGGGGTCACGTTGCGCAACGCCGCACTGCTGGTGCTGCCGTTCCTTGCAAGCTACTTCCTCATCCGGCGGCGCGCGTCGCGCGCCACGGTGCTCGCCGTCGCGGCCTGGTTCGCGGTCGTCGCGGTACTGGCGAACGTGTTCCCGTTCGTCCGGGGCGACCTCACGATGGCCGGGGAGCCGACGAGCATGACGGAGGCCTTGATCGTGCTGCACACCCCGATCGTGTTGTGGGGTGCCGTCGGCGTCGCCTACGCGGGCGGAGCCTGGCTCTCCAGCCGCGCCCGGATGGACGCGATCCGCTTCACCGGCGAGTGGGTGGTGTATCTCACCTTGATCGGGCTCGGTGGAGGCGTGCTGTCGGCGCTCACGCTCGGTGCCTTCTCGGCCGTCGGCATCGACGCCGAGCCGATCGTGCAGAACTGGGTGCTGCCCTGCGGCGCGGCCGGCGCGGTCGTGATCGCGGGCTGGCTGGTGGAGGCCAAGCAGAGCGTCATCGAGAACATCGCCCCGGTGCTGACCAGGGTGTTCACGCCGCTGTTCACCCTGCTGCTGCTGGCCTTGATCGCGGCGGGCATCGTGCAACGGAACCTGGTCGTCGCCGACCGCGATCTGCTCATCGTGTTCGATCTCGTGCTGGTGGTGGTTCTCGGCCTGCTGCTCTACGCGCTGTCCGCCAGGGACGCCGCGACCCCGCCGTCGATGTTCGACCGGCTGCAGCTGGTGATGGTCGTCGCGGCACTGGTGGTGGACGGCTTCGTGCTGGTCGCCATGATCGGCCGGATCGGGGAGTTCGGGGCCAGCGCCAACAAGGTCGCCTCGCTGGGGCTGAACCTGATCCTGCTGGTCAACCTGGCCGTGGCCGCGTGGCTGCAGTGGCGCTTCGTCCGCGGGCAGGTCCCGTTGGCGCGGCTCGAGCGCTGGCAGACCGGCTACCTCCCGGCCTACACGGTGTGGGCCGTGATCGTGATCGGAGTCCTCCCGCCCGTGTTCGGCTACGTCTGAGCCTCGCGCGTCGATACTCCCGGACGCCGGCGACGCGGCCGCGCGAACCTCACGACCGTCGTCGAGCAGCGACTTGCCCGACTCCACGAGTGGCAGACCCGGGGCTTCCGACCGCCGACTCAGTCGCCGAGCACGGCCTCGACGACCTCGGACGCCGGTGACGACGGGTCGTCGACCAGCGTGATCAGCGCCTTCCACAGCGCCCAGCCGCGCGCCCGGGCCCACATGGCGTCGTCGGCCCCGACCGTGCGGCGGAACACCGCGCGGGCCGGGGCGTCCAGGAACGTCCAGGCCAGGACCAGGTCGCAGGCCGGGTCCCCGACGCCGCTGGTGCCGAGGTCGATG
>JAANMX010001616.1_pt1 | contig 25058 bp, 18 predicted proteins | sample 7279681 | NCBI WGS metagenome assembly JAANMX01 (sample SAMN14094542, study PRJNA606508) | bioreactor metagenome | isolation source: A lab-scale SPAN reactor treating ammonium-rich wastewater day 351 | place: Ireland: Galway | collected 2018-01-01
TCGCGCATGTCGTCCGTCTTCGGCTTGAAGGATAATCCCCACACGGCAAGTTTCAATCCGGAGAGATCCTCTCCAAAGTGCTTCACCGTCTTCTCAACGAGTGAACATCGGAGCGGCGTCGAGGTGTTCCTCCGCCCACTCCCGGTAGCTACCGACGGCGGCGAGCGACTGTGCGAACGGACGGGCAAGGTGCACCTCGTCGAGCAGGTACAGGCAATCAGAACCGAGAAGCCCTGCGTGCACGGGCCGCATCCCAGGGGAGACGCCGTAGCCCCGGAACAGGAGGCGTGAGCCGACCTGGTCGACGGTTGACGAAAGGACGGCCGGCTGGTCGGGATGGCGGGTCCATGTGTCGTCGCTGACCATACCGCCCCGCAGGGTCGCGCTGAGGAGCGGAACTTCGGTGCCGCAAAGGGATCTCAGGCTGTCGGCGACATGACGCACTGTTCTGTCGGAAGCATCGGCGAGCGCTCTGGTAAGGGCCCGTCCGTGGTTTGCCGCCTGGTCGACGACGACGCGGCGGTCCACGACCATGACGACACGCCTGGGTGCCCACACTGCCGCCGGATCCTCGGCAGCGGCACAGGCTAGGGCGAAAACGGCGATGTCGATTGTCGACGTCTTTCCACTGCCGGTGGGCAGGTCGAGCACCTCGGGCCACGCCTGGTCAGCAACGACCTTGCGTAGTAGAGCAGCCTGCCACGGGAAAGGTGGATACCCGTTGACGGCCTCGTAGAAGTCAGCGAACCGATCGGGGCCGAGCTCAGTCATGTGGATCTGCCGCCAGTGGGCGGAACAGCCCGTAGCCGAAGAAGCGGCCTGCGCCGATCAGGACCGGGCCGGATACTGGCGCCTCGAATCGCAGCGCTGCGTGTGCCAACACCCGTTGCAGACGCCCACCGGCAGATCGGTACGGCATGAAACGGCCTGCCGGTGCGGCTCCGGCCAGCGGACTCCCGCCGACGATGGTCACCTCGGCCGGGGCGGGGAGCCCAGCTCGCTCACACGATGTGGCGATGATCCTCTCAGCGGCAGCGAAGGCGTCGCTCCGCTTGCGTGGGTCCCGACAGTGCATGTCGCCGGGCACACGGTCAAGGGCCACCGGAGTCACCGAAATCCACTCATTGGCGGGCCGGCACCAGGTTCCGCGGCGCAGATTCGTAAGGGCGGGTCGACCGGGAGCGCGGCGCAGCAGCACGACCGGGCCTCCGGGCATCCGAACCTCGAGTGGGTGTTCGTCGAGCGATTCCTCCCAGTTCCCGATGGCACGTAGGAGTTCCCGTTCCTCCGTGGGGTCGACTTCCGTCGGCAGCACCGTTGCTATACCGAGGACGTTGCCGTCGGCGTGGGGGCGTGGTCACAGAAGCCATCTGGCAGGCAAAGCAGGTCCCCGCGGCAATCCGTGAGGCGAGCGCAGCGTGCTCCCACACCGCCAGGTTCCTGACAGGTGCCTTCGTGGCCGAAGATATGACACGATTGGCCATAGCCACACCACTCGCTCGCACAGCATGTTTCGTCGACGCAGTAGCTCGACTGGCAGTCCGTCGGAAATCTGCAGGCATTCCCCAGGGGTGCCGGTGTCGGAAGGGGCCCCTGATGTACGAAAAAGAGGCCTGCGGTGGAATTTACGTCAGCGATGCCTTTGCCGTTCGGATCTGACACAACCACATGGGTGACTTCGATCCTGTAAGTTCCTTCAACGGCATCGGCGGCAACGGCAACGTTGCAGGTGTAGAGCGGCGAATCATCGGGTACAGGGTCCGTATTGTCGGTGGAAAACACGATGGCCCGGACTCCGGTGCAGGTCTTGCCAGCGCAGCCGGGCGGTCGGAAGGCGAATGTGGTGGAGCCTTTGTCGATCGTCGGGTTCACGGTGCAGTCGGGTGCGCCGTTCGGCTTTGCGGTGATGCGCAAGGGGCCCGACGAGAAGTCGAGATCGTTCTGAACACCCGCCACCCTCACATCGGCGCGGAGCAGTCGCAGGCGCAGGTCGAATGGCGCTTCTTGTCCCGCGCTCACAGCGGTCTGGGAACCCTGTAAAAGGACACCGATGGGCGGGAGCGGACTCGCCGTTGGCATGGCGAATGCCGTGGCGCTCGGGCGGCCGGCGTTCGCTTCGGAGGTCGGCGTCACGGTAGGAAATGCGGTAGGAGTCGCCGTTATGGATGAATGCGGTTTGTCGTTATCGGGGCTCTCGCCGGCCTGCCTTTCGCTGGGTTCTCCGTCACTCCCGCAACCGGACAGAAAAATTCCGATCAGAATGGCAATCGCGAGCCTGAACATACCGCGAGTATATGTTCGGGAGATGGGATTTGGCAACATGGGTTTTCCAGGGTCATCGGCAGTTCTGGTCGAGCGATCGACGTGAGGGATGGCTGATCGTATTTATGAAACGCCGGCCCCTGGATGTTGCAAGCGGTGGTGGGCGTCCGTATCGGATCACCTTACTGTGCGCAATGAGAGGAACGAATTCGAATCGAGAAAGGACAACTCGCCATGCTGCTTTCCGAACAACATCTGGCCGTCCAGCAAGCCATCCGGGCCTATGTCGGGGACCGCATCAAGCCCCACGCGGCCCGTTGGGACAAGGAACATCATTTTCCCCGGGAGGAACTGCGCGGCCTGGCCGACCTCGGATGCTATGGTGTCACCGTGCCGCACGAGTATGGCGGCACCGGCCTCGACTATCTTGCGCTGGCGGTGATCCTCGAGGAAATCGCGGCGGGCGATGGGGCGACCAGTACCGTGGTCAGCGTCAACAATTGCCCCGTCAATTCGATCCTCATGGCTTTTGGCAATGAGGAGCAGAAGGAACGTTTCCTCGTGCCGCTGGCGCGTGGCGACATGCTGGGCGCCTTCTGTCTGACTGAGCCGCACGTGGGTTCGGAAGCGGGCGGCTTGAAGACGACTGCCGTACGCGAGGGCGACGAGTATGTCCTCGATGGTGTGAAGCAGTTCGTCACGAGCGGCAAGAACGGTGACATTGCCATCGTTATGGCAGTGACCGATCGTTCGGCAGGCAAACGGGGCATCAGCGCGTTTCTCGTGCCGACCCATTCCCCCGGGTACACGGTGGCGCGCATCGAGGACAAGATGGGCCAACATGCGAGCGATACGGCGCAGATCGTCCTCGATCATTGCCGTATTCCCGTGACGAACCGCCTGGGGACGGAAGGGATGGGACTGAAAATTGCCCTGTCAGGTCTGGAAGGCGGCCGTATCTGTATTGCGAGTCAGGCGGTGGGAATGGCCCGCGCTGCATTCGAGGCAGCACTGGCGTACAGCAAGGAACGGCAGGCGTTTGGCCAGCCGATTTTCCAGCACCAGGCCATTCAGTTCAGGCTGGCGGAGATGGCGACTCAGATCGAGGCGGCACGCCAGTTGGTCTGGCATGCCGCTGTGCTCAAGGACGCTGGCCGGCCGTGTCTGACAGAGGCGGCGATGGCCAAGCTCAATGCGAGCGAAATGGCCGAGCGTGTCTGTTCCTCGGCAATCCAGATTTTCGGTGGCTACGGCTATCTCAGCGACTTTCCGGTCGAACGCATTTATCGCGATGTGCGTGTCTGCCAGATCTACGAGGGAACCAGCGAGGTGCAGAAGATCCTGATCGGCCGGGCGCTGGCCTGACCGGCAAACAGCGAGTCCCGGCACTGCCGCGTGAATTCTCCTTCGGCAGACCCAAAGGGATGGCGATACTTTGCTGATGGAGCTTTTCTGGTGTGTTTCGGGGGCGTATATCCATCCGGTAGAAGGTGGATCTGTGGTGCTCCCGCCCGTCGAAGAACAGCAGCGGGAGCGTTTTCGCTGGAACGTGCCATGAGCACATTACTCGCTGTATTGTTGGTCTGTCTTGGTCTGACGGAACCGGCCTACGCACAGTCTGGTCCGGGCGATCCCTTTGGCGGGAACACGACCGGTTGCGTGCCTCTCACGAGTGAGTCTTCCGCTTGTTCCGCTGCCGTATCGTCCGCTTTTGCCCGGTTCGAGGCAGCGCTTACCAATTGCCATCTACGTCTCGTGAACGCCCAGTTTCGCAAGGTGACACTGGGGCAGCGGGGTGTTTTTGACGAACCGGCCTGCGTAGCGCGGGCGGTCACCCGGTTCGATACACGGATTGCACGACTGGCGCGCGGCGTCTGTGTGGGAAGCCCCATTCTGGGCACGGCGACAGACGATCGCGTTGCGCTACAGGCCGCTGTCGAACGCGAGAATGACAGACCGTACTGTGATGCCACGAGCGCGGTACTCCTGCGTCTGGAGGCGAATGGCTTCGTACCCGCCACAGTCGGTGTGCGTCGTTGTGCGGATGCTACGCTGCGACGGCTGCGCGGTATGTCGCAGGCGTTGCGTACGTGTCAGCGGAGGGCTGCTGCCAGGGGTTACCGGCACACGAACCCACCGTTCGACCTGGCGCGCTGCGTGACGGTAGCGCGCACCCGCTTTGCATCTGCCAGCACGCGTCTGGAGCGAGGTGCCTGCCCGCCGTGTCTCGATGCAGAGGCAAGGATCCAGTTGGCGGATGACGTTCAGGCACGCGTCGATGCCGGAAACGCCGCCAGTTTCCCATGCGCCGATCCGATCCTTCGTCCGGGTGAGTTGCGACTCGATCGGCCGACGCTCATCGCGCTTGGAGTGCAGTGGCTCGTACGTGGCGACGACAACCACAACGCCGTGGTCACCGTTCGTTATCGCCCGCTTGCTGGAGGGGAATGGAGAGAGGGCCTGCCACTGTATCGGGTTCGGCCCGAAGTGGTGAAAGATCGTGTGATCGCGCCGCAGTTTGCCGGCAGTATCTTCGATTTACGTCCCGCCACCACCTACGAGATTGAATTGCATGCCAGTGATCCGGACGGCGGCGTGGATGAGACCCGGGTGATCGTGGCAACGACCCGTGCCGTGCCGTCCGATCCTGCGACGCCCCGCAACGTTCCGGTCGCAACGGCTGCCGAATTCCAGGCGGCTCTCGACAACGCGCAGCCGGGCGATGTGATCCACCTGGCGGACGGTGTTTATGCCGGTCCATTCGTACTTGAAGCTGGCGGAACGGCGGAGAATCCGATCGTGATTCGGGGCACAACGCGTGACGGAACGATCCTCGACGGTCAGGGTTGTAACTGTAATGTGTTCGAGGCCTACGGCAGTTTCACGCACGTCGAGCAACTCACACTGCGCAATGCAAATCGAGCGCTGCGTTTCCAGACAGCCGGCGCTGAGGCGAACGTCGTGCGCCGTGTCCGCTCGTACGATACGCGCCTGGGTTTTGCGGCGCGCGAGGATCAGGTCGATTTCTATCTTTGTGACAATGAACTCCAGGGGCCACTCGTCTGGCCTCATGTCTATTTCGATGACGGGGGTCTCTACTCCAACGTCGACGGGATCCTGATCCAGGGCTCGGGTCACGTTGTCTGCCATAACCAACTCGCCGGTTTCGGTGACGCGCTCAAGACCGAGCAGGCGGGGGCGCGAGCGATCGATTTTTATGGGAACGAGGTCCTGTCAGCTTACGACAACGGTGTTGAGCTCGATTACGGCGAAGGGAATGTGCGTTGCTGGCGTAACCGTTTCACCAACAATTTCGTACCCATCAGTTTCCAGCCAATCCACGGTGGCCCCGCGTATGCCTTCCGCAACGTCGCGGTGAACACGGCGCATGAGCAACTCAAGTTCCACGGTATCGGCAGCGGGACCGGTCCGAGCGGCGTTCTCGTCTACCACAACACCTTCGTGAGTCCTGCAAGCGCGCTGTTGCTCAGCACGTCTGCGGCAAGCCACTACTTCGATATTGCCAACAATCTCTTCGTTGGTCCGGCCGTGCCGAGTGGCCGTGTCGTCGACTGGAGTGGACCGATCAACAATGGCACCTTCGATTTCAACGGGTACTTCCCGGATGGTGCGTTCCGCTTCGTTGTGAAATCAGCCGGGACCTTCAATTTCGACAACTTCGCCGCCCTGCAGAACGGCGGTTATGAAGGGAACGGCCGACTGCTCTCCCTGCCGATCTTCGCCTCTGGCCTGGTGGCGCCGCCGGCTTACACGGTGACGCTTCCTCCACAGGATGTTCAACTCGACCCGTCCAGCGGCGCGATCGACGCCGGACGCCGGCTTCCCAATCTGAACGATGATTTCACCGGCAATGCTCCGGATCTGGGTGCGTTCGAAAGTGGATGTGCGGCGCCTCTGTTCGGCATCCGCCCCGATGGAATCGACGAATCGAACCAGCCATTGGGTTGCACTCCGTAGAGAAAAGAAAACATCACGAGAGACATCCTGCCGGTCATCCGTGACCGATGGACCAGAATATTGGGTGGATGGACCCAAACGATGGCCTTCCGATGACCGGCGATCCAGGCTTTTCGGGGGTTTGCTGTGAACAAGCGCCTGTCGATCTTAGAGGCTGGAAAGTTACAGAATTTGTTGGCACACTCGCGAAACGTAATCCGATGCAAGAAATTCCGCAGGTAGCTCCAGCCAGTGAAAAGATTGTGAAGCGAAAGGACCGCAAGGGTCTCTCGCGGCCGGCGCAGTGGCGCATCTTCAGTTTGACCGTGATGAGCCTGGTGATTGCGGCTCACATCGCGCACTGGAAGATCAATGGGCGCTCTCTCTCCTCGTTGCAACTGAGCGAAGCCGGGCGTCTGGCTGCGGAAGGCGTGGCCAATACGGCCCTTTTCTATTTCGCTGCACTGTTGCTGTCGACGGCGATCTTCGGCCGTCTCTTCTGCGGTTGGGGATGCAAGATGCTGGCGGCGCAAGAGATCTGCCGCTGGATTCTCGGGCGTCTCGGAATCCGTCCCAAATTGATCCGCCTGCGCACCCTGTGGCTCGCGCCGACCCTGCTCTGCTTCTACATCTTCTTCTTTCCTGCCGTGCAGCGGCTCTGGTTGGGCGAGCCGATGCCATCGCTGCGCGTCGAGTTGATGAGCGACGATCTGACCGCCGACGTTTCGGGTTCCCGGGTTGGAATCGCCACGATCCTGGTGTGCTGCATCGGCATGGTCTACGTGATGGGCTCGCTCAGCTTTTGCCGATACGGTTGCCCGTACAGCCCGTTGTTCAGTCTTGCCGATCGGCTCGCTCCGGGGCGCATCCGTCTGCACGGCTCGTGTGACGGTTGTGCCCAATGTACGGCAGCGTGCAGCAGCAGTATCCGCGTACACGAGGAGATTCTGCAGTATGGTGTGGTGGTGAACTCCGACTGCAACCGCTGCCTCGAGTGCGTGAGCAGTTGCCCGAGTGACGCCATCTCTTACGGCTGGGGATGGCCGACTCTTTTCAAGAAGGCAGCCCCGATTACCAAGCCTTCCGAATATCCGTTCACCCTGGGCGAAGAGATCCTCTTACTCGGCGTTCTCACGTTGAGTTTCATGGCGTTGAACAATCTCTATGGCGCCTTGCCGCTGTTGTTGTCCCTCTCCATCAGCACTCTGGTCGCTTACCTGACGGTGTTGTCGCTGCGGCTGGTTCAGGTCTCGGAAGTGCGTCTGCGTCATCGTATCTTGAAGCGTGCCGGGCAGGTGTCACCGACCGGTGTGTTCGTCTTTGTGATGACGGTTCTCGTGTGGGGACTCATCAGCCATTCTCTCCTCATGCAGTTCCATCGTGTTCGCGCCACACATGCGCTCACGAAGCTGGGGTATCCGGGCGTTCAGACATTGACGTCCGATGAGGATCTGAGCTTGGCACAGCGCGCCACGGACGATCTCCGCTTTTTTCGGAACTGGAGTCTGATCAATACCCTCGATGCCAACATGCAACTTGCCTGGCTGGCCCGCGCACGGGGAGATGTCGTGGAACTCGAGCGGGAATTGCGCAACGCCATTGCGGTCGATCCTGGAGAAGCACGGGCGCACTTCAATCTGGGGAAAGCCCTGATGCGTCAGGGACGCGAGGAGGAAGCGGCGCAATCGTTCGCCGAAGCCGTGCGGCTCGCACCGCAGTTGGCGAGCTATGTACCGGGCGGTGTGAGAGTAGTGAACTCGGTCGTTGCAACAGATTCGACCAGTTCACGGCGTCCCGACGCTGCCGATCGGTAGATCGCTTCTACCGTTCCCAGCACAGGAAGCGCCTCGTGTGCTGGAACGAGGAATGTCCTGTCTTCGAGTATCCATCGCGCGAAGGCTGCCACACTGCGTTGTAAGGCGTGGACTCCTCGCTGCGGTACGGGATACCTCATGGATTTCACCCCACGGAACCGGACCCGTGGCAGAGGCCGATTGGAGTAGGTCGCCGTACCGCGTTCGCCGTCGACCTCGATGGTGACGGTCCCCTGTCGTGCCCCGGCCATGGAAGAGCAGATCTGGACGAGTGCACCGCCTTCCATTTCCACGATTCCGTGCGCCAGTGTCTCGACTTCGACCGCGAATTTCGGCTGTGCGGTGTATCCGGCAGCGGATACAGGTTTACCCCCAAGCGCCCACAGAACGATATCCAGGAAATGGCTGCCCTGCGTCAGGAGCGTACCGCCACCTGCCTGGGCGATTGTCTTGTGCCAGGGGGATGCTTCGAAGTAGGAGGCCGGGCGGTACCACGGCAGGTTGATGCGTGCGGAGTGGATCCGGCCGAGGACACCTGATTGGACGGCACGTGCGAGAGTGTGACACGCACCGTCGTAGCGGTACTGGTAGTTCACACCGACTTTGATGCCGTGTGTCCTGGCCATTCGCGCGATGTCTGCACCCTCGCCGAACGTGCGGGTAATCGGTTTTTCCACGAGGACGGGCTTTCCCGCTGTGACAGCATCCCGGATCATGCCGTGATGCAGAAAATGAGGCACCGCGAGGTAGACCGCGTCGATATCGTCTCTTGCCAGCAGTGTGGCGTAATCTCCCAGAGCGGCTGGAATGCGGTGTTTTGCCGCAAATCGCACGGCGCGCTGGGCGTCTGCATCGCAGCAGGCGGTCAGGCGTATCTGCCGCACGAGGCGTGAGAGAAGCGCGGTGTAGCGAGCGATCTCGCCGCAGCCGACGATGCCGAGTCTCAGCGACTCACCCACGCAAGCCCCCGCCGGAGAACTTCCCGATACGTCTGATTGTTCATTGTCGACGATCTGTGCCCCGGCCCTGCATAGCAGACCCGGCCTCGGCCATAGTGGTGTGTCCACACGACGGGGATGGTCTGACCGTCCTGAACTGCACAGAAGCGGATCTCGATGCCGGGTTGGAGTTCGTGGAGATAGAGTTCGTCCCGGACTCGAAAGTCGGGCAGCCCAGTGAAGAGGCCGTCAGACGAGGGAACCGCCGTGATCGCGATTTCCCGCACCGGTCCATGCCCAATGAAACGGCCACCAAGGATCTCAAAATAATGCCTCGTGGGCTTGAATGATGCGGTGGCCGAGTGCACGGCGAGAACGCCGCCCCCGTTCTGAACGAAACGGTCGAAGGCGGTGAGGGCTCGTGAACTGATCCGTTTGTGATGCAGGTAGATGACGAGCGCATCAAAGGTAGTATGGTCTGGAAATTCGAGAAGTGCCTCGAAGCTGGAGGCGCGGGTCATGGAGTATCCCTCCATTGACGCCAGCGTATCGTGCAACCTCCGCCGCCCGGTCAGAGGCGGATGAAAGATCCCATCGCTGAGGAACAGGATGCTTTTCACGTCCTTGCTCAGAGATCCAGGATCAAGCCATCGTGTGCGAGGGTGAGATGAATCTGTTCGCGGTGCTCAAGGACCTCACGGCCAAGATGGGTGAGTACCAACCGGCCTGTGTGGAAACGGTGGGATTCCATTTCGATGCGCCGGTAGTCGAGGTGCGTTGTGGTGCGAGTATCGAAATAACAACACTCACAGATGAACAGGTCCGTTCCTTCCGCGTAGCGGACGAGATCCTCGGTCCATCCAGTATCTCCCGAGTAAAGGATGGATTTGCCGTTCTGGTGAATCCGGTAACCGAGGCAGATCTCGTTGTCCTGATGGGGGACTCGAAATGGTTCGATATGCAGCGGACCCAGTTCGACGGGTCGATCCGGGGACACTTCGATGAATCTGGTTTCGAAGGAAAGAGGGCGAGAAGCGGTTTCCCTGTACATGGCGCGGAACAGCTCCCACACGCGTTCTTCGGTGCCCGGTGGCCCCACGATCTGGAGCGGACGCCGTCGTTGTGTTTCGTAGAGGTATTCGAGGAAGAGGAAGGGCAGCCCCGCAAAGTGGTCGCCGTGCAGGTGACTGATCAGAATGCGATCGATCCTGTCGGCCTCGAGACCGAGCTTTTTCATCGCACCGAGTGTGGTGGCGCCGCAGTCGAGCAATGAGGTGGTTTCGGGTCCCGCCACCAGGTAAGCGGCCTGATGGCTTCCACCGGCAGAAAACGCGTCACCGCTTCCCAGAAATGTTACCCGCAGCGTGCTCATCGAATGCGTGGGTTCATAACGTACGGAGCGTATCGGAGACAATGAAACAGACGAGGTGGCGCTGTGCTGGTCAATTCAGTGCAAGGCTCCCGTTTCGTGAGGTTCAAGCCGGTGGTTGTATGAGCCGCGACAACTCTCTTGCTGCGACGACCAGTGCGGCAAGGCTGACGCGGGGTGAAGCCTTGATATCACAGATCAAATTGCGGACGCGGGATAGATCCTGTTCGCGAGTCGCGAGGTAGCTGGCGAGAGAATCATCGACCGTTGCTGCACGGTATGATGCGACGTCCGTAGTGACCTGCCGGTGCGCCGATGCCACGGATTGTCTCAGTTCTTCGATCGCGCCCCGTTCCCAGCGGTCGTCTGCGGGCAACTCTTCGATTGCGCGGTAGATCCAGTTGAGTTCGAGCAGTTCACTGACGCGGTAGAACGATTCGGCAACCACGGGACGCTCGATCTCGAGGCCCGCTGCGATCTCGGCGATCTCGAACAGTTCTGCCAGACGGTCGAGCAGGAGCACACGTGTTGCCAGAGTTCGCGGAGTGCCCTCGGCGGCGAGCCGTTCGATTTCGGTGTGGAACTGTGCCTGCTCTGATTCGGGGAGGATATCCGGCACCAGCGGCAACAAATCCTGCAGAGGTGGGATGAGGGCATCGAGCATATCGGTGGCGGGAACATCGATGGGCTGTGTGGCGAGAAACCACAGAGTTGCTTTTTCCAAGGCCCTCTCGAGTGCCATAGCGCATGCGTACTCCGCGCCCAGGGGCAGCGGTGGTTGGGCCTCGGAGATCTCCGCCCACAGATCGATCAGCCCGCTTGCCGTGGCGACGATGTCCCAGCTATGGACGACGACCGCCGGATCGCAGCCCGAATCCCGCGCCAGACGCGTGACGAACGTCATTCCCATCATGTCGATGAGCGTATTGGCCGATTGGACGGCGATGATTTCACGCCGCAGGCGATGGGCTCGGACTGACAGGCCGAAGCGCTGATTGACCGTATCGGCAAAATAGCTGCGCAGATAACGTTCGAAGAACGGATCGTCGGGAACCACCGATGCAACCAATTTGTGTTGGAGCGCGAGCTTGCTGTGCGCCAGAAGGACTGCCAATTCGGGCCGTGTCAGGCCGAGAAACGTGGCACGGCGATTTCGGAGTGTCTCGCGGTCCGGCAGGTTTGCCAGACGCCGGTCCAGATATCCCTCCGATTCCAGGGCCGCGGCGTGATCGCGAAAGAGATTCAGTTTCGTGCGGCTGCGGAGTTGATCCAGACTCAGGGCACGTGCCTGGTGTCGATTGTGCGACAGGACCTGTGCCATGACGGATTCTTCCAGCTCGGTGAGAAGCCGATTGCGTTCGTCACGCGTGAGTTGACCTGCCTCGATGGCGCCGGCCAGGCAGATCTTGAGATTTACCTCGTGGTCCGACATATCGACCCCAGCCGAGTTATCGATCGCGTCGGTGTTCAGCCGGCCTCCGTTCAGGGCGTATTCGATGCGGCCCCGTTGTGTGAAACCGAGGTTGCCTCCTTCGCCCACGATCTTCACGCGCAGATCGCGCCCGTCGACACGTACTGCATCATTCGTGCTGTCGGCCACGGTGGCGTGACTTTCATCGCTTGCCTTTACATAGGTGCCGATGCCGCCATTCCACAGCAGATCTGCGGACATTTTCAGGATGGCCCGGATCACTTCGTCGGTTGTTGCTTCCGTATAGTCGATCCCGAGCATCTGCCGGACCGGGGGAGATAGCGGGATACGTTTGGCGGACCGTGCGAAGACACCACCTCCCTCGCTGATCAGGGCTGCGTTGTAATCGGCCCATGTGGAGCGGGGCAGATGGAACAGACGTTCGCGTTCCGCGTAGGAGAGGGCTGGATCGGGATTGGGGTCGAGGAAAATATGCAGGTGATTGAATGCGGCGACGAGTTGGAACTGGCGCGAGCGTAGCAGGCCGTTACCGAAGACATCGCCGCTCATGTCACCAATGCCGACGACGCGCAGAGTCTCGCGCTCGATATCGTGTCCGGCCTCCCGCAAGTGCCGTTGCACGCACTCCCAGGCGCCGCGTGCCGTGATGCCTTCCTTTTTGTGATCGTATCCATGAGATCCGCCGGAGGCGAAGGCATCTCCGAGCCAGAAGCGGCGTTGTTGCGCGATTTCGTTGGCGATGTCCGAAAAGGATGCCGTCCCTTTGTCCGCTGCGACCACGAGGTATGGGTCGAGATCGTCATAGAGCAGGATTCCCGGCGGTGATTCGATGCGACCCTGTACGATGTTGTCAGTCAGATCGAGCAAGGTTGCGATAAAGGTGCGGTAGGCAGCGACCGCCTGTGCCGCTGTGGGTGTCGTACCCCGGGGGCGTTGCACAACGAATCCCCCCTTGGCGCCGGCCGGCACGATTACCGCGTTCTTGACCATTTGCGTTTCCATGAGATCCAGAACTTCGGTGCGGAAGTCATCGGGACGGTCGCTGTGGCGAATACCGCCACGCGCCACCTTGGCGCCGCGCAGATGCACACCTTCGACCTCCTGCGCGTGCACGTAGATTTCATAGGCCGGCTGAGGCTGTGGCAGATCGGGCCATTGCCGGAAGTCGATCTTGATTGCCAGAGGACCCGGTTCGGGAGGGAGGTCGCCGGGCTTATAGTAGTTCGTCCGGACCGTGGCGATGACGGCGGCCAGCAGATTCCGGAGAATGCAATCGTCCAGGACACTCTCGACGGCCTCGAGTCCCGCCGTGAAGCGAGCGACGATCTCGGGCAAACGGATTTTCTCGCGTTCACGTGGTGAAGCGGGATCGACCGGATTGAATTTCGCATCGAAGTATTCCCACAGTGTGCGTGCCGATGCCGGGTTGTTGACGAGGGCCCCAATGATCGCCGTTCGGCTCGGACTGCTGCTGATCTGAGCAGCATGATTGACGTAAGTGCGGAGCAGATCGACACGCCGCCATTCGAGTCCAGCATTCAGGATCAGGGCGTTCAAAGGATCATTTCCCAGCTTGTGCCGGTACAACAGGAGGATGGCGGGTCTTAAGAGAGATGTTGTCTTGTCCGGTTCAAGGGTTCCGCCCCGGCTGTCCTGCACGTAGAAGCTGTGGATGAGGACACCGCCGAATCCAGGCAGATCCAGTGCAATCGGATTCTGTGCGAAGACCTTCAATCCGAGATTCTCCAGAACAGGCAGAAACTCACTGAGCACGAGTTCTTCTCGTGGTGTGTAGAGTTTCACGATACTGAAACGGGAATCTTCGGCAGGGACCAGATCCATCTGCGGCGTTCGCGTTGCGCTCAGGGCCTCCAGATGACCGATGTCACGAACCGCCGCCGCAGTGGGCGTGGCGGCTTTGTATTGCCGTGACAGGATGGTCGAATAACGCGCCGCCAGATTCCGTGCCTGGTCACGGGGCATGGCTTCGAGCAGTGCTTCGAGAAGCCGCTCGTCCCAGGTGCGTATCAGGGATTGGATCTGGTTCTGTAACTCGTCCTCCGGCACCTGTCGCAGGTGATCCCCGTGCGGCACCAGATAAAAGTGCATGCGTACCTGATCTGTCTCGTCGATGACGATACGCCGTTCCAGTGCAGCGCGAGCTTCGAGAATCTCGATCAGGCGTGACTCGGTGTGGCGCGCGAGTTCATCGGAGAATCGTTCTTTTGGAATCACGACAGAGATGAACGAGCCACGATCCAACAGATCGCGGTTTTGGATGATGCGGGTTTCCCTGCTGCCGGACGTGTCGATGATGGTTCGGATCACCCGATGCAATTCGTTGACGCCCACCGCGAGCAATTCCACACGGGAAAGGCTGTTGAAAGCGTCGACGATCTGTTTGTAACTGTGCGAATCCACCGGTGCGCCTTCGCTTTGCAGGATCGCTGCAAGCTTCATCCGCAGCAGCGGAATGTTCATGGCTTCCTGAGCGTAGGCTTGTGCGGTGAAAAGCCCGAGGAAGCGTCGTTCCCCAATGACGATCCCAGCCGCGTCCAACTCCTTGATGGCGATGTCGTCCATGTGTGTGCGCCGGTGAATGGGACTTTCGGCGTTGGTCTTCGAAATCATCTGTAGAGGTGGTTCGCTCAGGACCCGGCGGAGGGCATTTGTCAGAGGCCGCGACTGGGCATAGTGAGAGCGTGTCTCGTCTCGCAGCAGGCCGAGACCCGAGCCGCGGCGCACGGTGGCCGTACGGTCGCTTCCCGAACCGTCGAATCGATACTCACGGTAGCCCAGGAAGATGAAGTTCTTCTGACCCAGCCATTCGAGGAAGGCGGCGAGTTCGTCGACGCCGGGACTCCACGGATGCGGCAGATGGCTATGTCGCAATTCGCTGGCAATCTCCTCTGCTTTGTTGTGCATCGCCGAGGAATCGTTGGTGACCTGGATGAGTTGACAGAGTGCCTCGGTGAGCTCTCTGCTGATCGTTTCTGCATCGTCGATCTGTTCCACCTCGATGTATAAGGCCGACTCGGCCTGGCCCGGTTCTCCCGGGCTGCCGATCGCGAGCAAGACCCCCGCCGCATCGCGTTCGACCGTAAGGACCGGGTGGAGCATGTGGCGGACGAGGCAACCGTGCTCTCGTAGAGTTTCGAGGACCGTGTCGACGATGAACGGCCGGTCCAGCATGCGGGTCTGCACCGTCCAGCAGGAACTGCCCCAGCCACTTTCGTTCGGTGCTGTGAGGCGTACGTAGGGTTCGGACTCAGCGCGTTCATTGACAATCCGGAAGATGGCCAGCGCGCGCATGGCCAGCTCATCGATCGTGCCCGATTCGAGCAAATCTGTCTCGGCCTTGTGAAACAATTGCCGTGTCAGTGTTTCCGCCAGCGGTCGCTCTCCCGCCGGGAGCTTTGCCCGCACGAGATCGATCACTTCACGCAATTTCGGCAGATCATCTTCAGCGATCGGGGTCTGCTGAGTGCGCTCGCGTTCTTCCATCAAGCGCGCAATCGCTTTGGTCAACTGGGCCACGTGAAACCTCCGTGCGTGGTATTCCTGCAAGGCATCCCGGCTGCTCCAGGGAAGTTCGTGCCTTCTTACAATTCTCGTGCAGGTGTTGTCAGTATGCGAACAAAGCCGGTATCCATTGGCTCGAAGCCGTCAGGGGGTAGTGGGACCTGGCTGGCGGCGAGCGGAATGCGGATCTGCAGGACGCCGCAGCCGCGTTGCCGGGCCCGGGTGTCGGCGAACCGGACCAGAAGATCCCGGATCTCGCCGGTTCGTTCCAGCGGTTCGACGAGAAGCAAGTCGATTTCTGCCCGTGGTGCCGCCGCCAGACGGCGTGTGTAGGTAATCTGTACGAGGCCGACCGGGTCCGTCCTGTCGAGAAAGGCGAGATATAGGTCTGTTCCCAGGTCGTTCACCAGACGACGGAATCGGCGCACGGCCGATTTTCCTGCTGGTTCGACGCTCAATCCGCTGCGGGCGGCCAATTCCATAACGGCCTCGAAGTCGGTGCGACGTGCGCGACGCAGCTTGGGGCGTACCCCGCTCGTGGGGGGATGACTTGCGGCCTGCGACATGAGCGCCCCATAGCACAGGAGGCAAGGTGCCGATGCCATAAACGGAGAGAAAACGATAGATATTTCATTGCTTTCCGAGTTGATTTCGGGGTGCCTCGCGATTAGGATGCAGCCTCGCTGCGGTGGCTGATGAAGGACTTGTGGAGAAAGATTCCAGTAGCTTTGGCGTGCGCGGTGATGCTGGTTGCGGGGATTGCCTCCACGGCAACTGCTGCCGCGGGCCCGCCTGCACAAAAGCTGCCTTCTGCGCTCCTGATGTTTCCCTACATCGATTCGGGTGGCGGCTACGAAACACGGCTCGAACTGGTGAATTTGAGTGGATATCCACTCGACCTGCAATGTTTCTTCATCAATACAGAGAGCGACCAGTGCAATGAAATCGGCTTCTTCCTCGCTCTGACGCCATACCAACCCATGGCATGGCTGGCGAGCGAAGGCGTCAGCAACGAACTGAATGCGACGGCCGCGCCGGCCTTTTTCGGGATGGGCGAGATGAAATGCACTGTCGTCCCGCCGCGTCCCGACGTGGATCTCTACAATGCGCTACAGGGGCGAGCGACTGTCTATGATGGGGGCGGGCAGACGGTGTCCTATTCCGCAGTTGGTTTTCGTCGCTTCAGTTCCGGTGAGTTCAACGGAGTGTTGCAACTGAACGGGGTTGATTACGCGCAGTGTCCGGACAAACTGCACTTCGACGTGCTTACCGACACTCCCGGATCCAACAGTGAAATGATCCTGCTGCCCTGTACGCAAAACCTGCTGTTGCAGACGCCGACACAACTCAATGTGCAACTCCTCATCATCAATGAATTCGAACAGGTATTTTCGGCGTCCCACAGGTTCACCTGCGCGTCGCGCAAACAGCTTGTCGAAATTGCGGAATCACTCACTCAATCGGTTGCGGGCACGACTACCGCCCACATCGTCGTGCGTGGAACGAATGGTCCGTTGATCGGACTGGTCATTGATCGGGTCTCGTTCCAGGGACTCCCCGGTGTCGCTGGTAACGAGCCTTCATTCCAGGGCGGTCGCTCGGCGACCGTCACCTTTCCGAGGCCTCAGTAGTCCCATGACTGAAGTCTTGCGCCAACTCGCAGCCATCCTTCTCCTCTGGTTTCAGATCGTGAGCCAGGGTTACGGTGTTCCTGGAGTTCCGACATTACCTATCCCGCCGACCCGAACGCCGACGAGGGTAACGGTTCCCACCCCGACCCAGACTGCGCCGCCGCTTCCAACCTGGACCCAGACCGAGACAGCTACATTGACCGCGACGCCCTCCTGGACGCGCACTCCAAGCCGGACACAGACGCCTCAACCCACTCGAACTCCGACGCAGACATTGCGTCCGACACGGATCCCCGGGGAGACCGATCCCATAGGTCTCATGGCACAAGGCGAACCCCCGGCTCAGAAGCTTCCCTCTGCAGTGCTGGTGTATCCGTTGGTGCGTGTGTCGGCGACGAGTGATACGCGAATCGAGATGTACAACCTCACTGCAATGGCAACGACCGTGCAGTGCTTCTACGTGACGGCGAAGGACTGTAACGAGATCGGCTTCTTCGTCTCTCTGACAGCCAACCAGCCTCTATCGTGGATGGCCAGCAACGGACTGACCGGCAATGGGGCGCGTATCGCACCACGATTCAGCGGTGATGGCGAACTGAAGTGCGTCGATATGACGCCACAGAATGCTCTGCAGGGACGTGCCATCGTGACGGATGTCACCAACACCCCCAATGCCGTTCAGACCATCGGCTACACAGCGATCGGTTTCCGCCGGCTCGTCTCTGGTCCTTTCCGCGGCTCCATCCGGTTGGACGGGATCAATTATGAAGCGTGCCCGGACCGGCTGCATTTCAACGCTCTTTCCCAGAGTGCGACCTCTGACAGCGAGCTTATTCTGGTCCCGTGCACGCAGGACCTGGTGAACCAGATTCCCTCTCAGACGACGGTCCAGTATGCTGTGATCAACGAGTTCGAGCAGAATTTTTCAGGCTCATCGACACTCAAGTGTATGGATCGTCGCCGTTTCAGTACGATCCCGGCTCTGCGCAAGAGCAGTATCGGATCGAATACGGCACATCTCATCGTACGCTCGATCGATATGCCGGTGATCGGACTGGTGATTGATCGTTTTACAGTTCCAGGATCGGGCGCTTTGTCGACGTCGAGCAACGAGCCGTATCTGGAAGGGTCCCGCGCCGCGACCGTCGACATTCCGTTCGACTGAGAGTGGTCTTGCGGATCGGACCAGTCCGACCTGCCGGGCTCGTCGGGTGCCACGTAATTCGTACTTTCGTTACCACTGGCCTCAGAAGCCCTGAGTCGCGCGGTATCCGTCGATATTTCTTGTCGATGCTCGGTACGGCTTTTTCATTGCGCCAGGCGGACTGAACGCATTGACGACATCCCGGAACTGCGTGCCGTTGTGGACCTGAGTGATGGCGGCGCGAAACTCGGAGATGCCGGTGTGCCCCGAAAAATATCGGCAGGCGAACTTACGCATGAGGATCGTCCCGTGGAGATCTCCATGCCGCTCCGTCATTGCGGCGTGATGTCGCAGGAGTTGATCCTTCTGGTTCTCGAAAGTCGGAGGTAGTGGGATCGGCCGGCCGCTCGTGGCTGCCGCAATCTCTCGAAAGACCCACGGCCGAGTGAGAGCCGCTCTGGCAACCATGACACCGGCAGCCCCACTGGTCCGTAACGCATGCAGCGCGGAGGCTGCGTCGTGAATATCACCGTTGGCGATAACCGGGATGGAAACCGCCTTGACGACCTCTGCGATGAGTTCGATGTGGCACGGTTCGCCGTAATGCTGGTCTGCTGTACGGCCGTGCACGGTGATGGCTGCGGCGCCGTTGTCCTGTGCGGCTCGTGCCACGAGCGGCGCCGTACGACTGCTCAGGGTCGGGCCCAGACGAATTTTCGCAGTCACAGGGACACGACCTGCACCTCGTACGGTGGCTGCTACCAGACGTCCGATGGTTACCGGATCACGCAGGAGCGTCGCACCCGCGGCATGGCGGCCCATGATGCGTCTTTTCGGGCAGCCAAAGTTCAGATCGATTACCGAGACACCGCTGCCGGCAAGACGCCGGGCTGCTTCTTCGAGCCAGATCGCTTCACGGTCCCACAGTTGTACACCCAGAGGCCGTTGCTCCACTTCGATACCTTCCAGACGCTGAGGCTCGATGGCGCCCCGGATCCAGCCTGCTGCCCAGATCATTTCTGTAAAGAGCAAGCCGCAGCCGCCATACTCACGTACGACGTTGCGGAAGATCTGATCGGTGAACCCGGCCACGGGTGCAGCGAGAACCGGCGTTTCGAGAGCCAGAGAGCCAATTTTCAGGGGTACCAGAGGAATCATGTGGGGATCGGACGATAGCCGAGTCGAATGGCGCTGCCAGTTGGTACAGAGAAAAGCAGGCCTGTCCCTGAAGAGAGGCAAGGAAACCATGCCTGTAACCCCCGGGAACTGCGGGCCGGATACCTCAAGTGTGCCTCGCCGACTTCCTTGCTGCGGGGTGCAAAGGCCTGTCTTGTCATCGACTCGATCGGCGGGCATGGGCTGCCTTCTTTCAAAGAACCCGTTTCTGCCGAATATCCTGGGCCTGCGGTTCGTTTCTTGACCTACGTGACCCCACCACATAAGGTCCACGAATGTGTTACCTCAACTCGCGGAGGAGAATCACCCCATGAATACAATTCTGACGAGAGACGAGATGCATCCTGCTCGCGCGGATTTCTCCGTTGAGACGATGCTTACGGCCTATGACACGAACTACGCATGGAACTACAGCAGCATGAAGGAGGGTCTGCGCGACCTCTACGAAAAAGCCAAGAGAGAGCAGTGGAATGGTTCGGAGCAACTGAAGTGGGACACGCATGTGGAGCCGGAAGCGGAGATCATTCCCCAGACCTACAACCCGCTGACGGACTACGGACCGTATAAGAAGCTTACGGAGCGCCAGGTCAATCATCTGCGTCATGCGCAGATCGCGTGGCAACTTTCGCAGTTCATGCATGGCGAACAGGGTGCGTTGATCGTGGCCTCGCAGTTGACCGGCGCCGTGCCGTGGATGGATGCCAAATTCTACGCCGCGACACAGGCGATGGATGAGGCGCGCCACGTCGAGGTGTTCAGCCGTTATCTGCATGAGAAACTCGAATGGCAGTGGCCCATCAACCAGAACCTCAAAAAGCTGCTGGACCTGATCATCTGTGACCAGCGCTGGGACATGAAGTATCTGGGGATGCAGATCCTCGTCGAAGGACTCGCCATGGCGGCTTTTTCGAGCATGTACCAGTTGGCAGTCGAACCGCTGGTGAAAAACCTGGTGCATTATGTGATGAAGGACGAATCCCGCCATGTCGCCTTCGGGGTCCTTTCTTTGCGCGGTTACTACCTGGAGATGCCGGAGAAGGAGCGTCGCGAACGGGAGGACTTTGTCATCGAAGGCTGCCGGCTCATGCGGGACCGCCTGCTGGCGGAGGAAATCTCCGACTACATGGGTTTCGACAAGAGTGAGGTGCGAGCCATCGTGCTGGCCTCACCAGTCATGAGACTTTTCCGTCAGGCCCTGTTCATGCGCATCGTGCCGAATATCAAGAAACTCGGATTACTGTCGCCGCACGTACGGAAGGCGTTTGAAGAAATGGAAATCATCCATTTCGAGGATGTCGATCCGGAGGCACAAGACCGCGCGCTCGGCCTGTAAGAAACATGGTGCAGGCCGGAAGTGGAAGAAATGATTTCCGGCCTCTCCCTCGTTATCGTGCGGAACTTGCTACGATCCTGATGCATGCCCGTGTGGGTTTTCCTCTGAGGCAGCCAGCTCCCCTGATCCGCCGCGACGACCTTTTGAATTCATTTCATTCTACGCTAGGGTGCACGGGAGTCCCCCCATCCAAGGAGAGTTTGCGCAATGCCGATCACCAAAACGTCAACGGGACAGCGGTCCCGCCGTTCGTCCGAACATCCGAGCCGAATTCCCACTGCGGAGCCCCACCCGATGGCCGGCAAGGAAATGAACAATGCGGACGCCATCGTGCAGGTACTCGCCGATGAGGGGGTAGATACCGTTTTCGGGTACAGCGGTGGAGCGATCCTGCCGACTTACGACGCGATCTTCCGATACAACGAGAGCCGTAAAAAGGAAGAGATCCGTCTGATCGTTCCGGCTTCGGAACAGGGTGCCGGGTTCATGGCGGCCGGATACGCTCGCTCGAGCGGTCGTGTGGGTGTTGCCATTGTCACCTCCGGCCCGGGCGCGACGAATTGTGTTACCCCGATCCGTGATTGTCAGGCGGACTCTGTGCCGGTCGTCCTCATTACTGGGCAGGTGCCACGTCTGGCGATGGGAACCGACGCATTCCAGGAGGCACCCGTCTTCAACATCATGGCTTCATGCGCCAAACATGTCTTTCTGGTCACCGACGAAACCAAGGTGGAAGCGACGATCAGAACGGCCTTCGAAATTGCACGCAGTGGACGCCCGGGACCCGTGGTCATCGACATGCCGCGCGATGTCCAACTCCTCCCCACCGTCTACAAGGGCAATGAGAGATTACATCTGCGTGGTTACGCGGAGCGACAGGCTGCACTCAATGAGTCGGTGTTGTCTCCAGCGGATGCCGAGGCATTTTACGATCTCCTGAACGCGAGCGAACGCCCCCTGATTTATGCAGGTGGGGGGATCATCAACAGCAGTGCTTCCGAGGAACTGCGCGCTTTCGCCAAAAAGTTCGGAATTCCGGTGGTGACCACGCTGATGGGAATCGGCGCAGTGGATACGGCCGACGATTTCTCTTTGCGCATGCTGGGGATGCATGGCAGCGCGTATGCCAACTATGCCGTCGAGGACAGCGATTTCCTTTTCGCTGTGGGATCTCGCTTCGATGACCGTGTTGCGGGCAAGGTGAAAGAATTCGCTCCACACGCGAAAATCGCCCATCTGGACATCGATGCTTCCGAGATCGGCAAGGTGAAGGCTGTCCAATGGGCCTACGTGGCTGACGCCAAGCGAGGTTTGCAGCAATTGCTCGCGGCGGGAGAGCATTTCAAGAAGGACTTCAGCCGCTGGCGGGAGCACGTTCTGGAACTCAAGCGGGACCATCCATTCGCCTGGAACCGTGAGTCGAATCTGCTGCAGCCGGAACAGGTCCTGGCCACCTTGAATGAAATCACACGCGGCAATGCGTTTGTCAGTACGGGCGTCGGCCAACACCAGATGTTCGCCGCCCAATACATCGATTTTTCGGAGCCTCGCACGTGGCTTACGTCCGGCAGCATGGGCACCATGGGCTTTGGTCTACCCGCAGCGATTGGGGCGCAACTGGCCAATCCCGGTCGTCTCGTGATCGATGTGGATGGGGATGGCAGCCTGCGGATGAATCTGGGCGAGATGGAGACGCTGACGACCTATGGGATCCCGGTCAAAATCCTGCTCCTCAACAATCACGGGGACGGGATGGTCCGCCAGTGGCAGGATCTCTTTTACGCGAATCGCTACGCCGGTTCCGACAAGAGCCTGCACACGAAGGACTTCGTGAAGGCTGCGGAAGCGGATGGATATGGGTTCGTGAAGCGGATCACGAGTGCTGCCGAAGTGAGACCGGCTCTTGAGGAGTTCGTCAACTATCCGGGCCCGGCGCTGCTCGAAGCGATCGTGGACCAGTCGGCACACGTCTACCCGATGGTGGGCCCGGGGATGAGCTACGGACAGATGCTCACCGGGAAGTACATCCCCGATCGCAACAGCATTACCAAAAAGCCGGACATGCCTCCGGGGTATTTCTGAGGCAGAGACTCTGGGGGCCAGAGGGTTCTACCCTCTGGCCCTTTCGATGAGGCGGAAGTCCGTGACCCCTGGAGGGGTCTGACTCGATCGCGGTGAGCGGTACCCCGGTGGGCAAGGATATTCTCCAGCGTCCTGCACCGGGAAATCCATGCTCGTGTGGTAGATTCCCGATGCATCGCACTCGGAGCTCATCGTGTGGCGCGAATGGCTGCGAGGACCTGAGCGGGATGCTTTTCCGCGCTGGCCACCTTTTTCCAGTGGCGTTGAATCCTGCCGTCGGGACCGATCCATACAGTGGACCGGATGACGCCGACGACCTTCTTTCCGTACATGACCTTTTCGCCGTAGGCACCGTATCGTTTCATGACCGTATGACCGGGATCGCTCAGAAGCGGGAAGGGCAGTTTATATTTGTCGATGAAGTTCCGATGGGATTCGGCCGAGTCACCTGACACACCCACCACGATCACCCCGAGTTTCTTCAATTCGCTCCAGTCATCGCGAAAGCCACAGGCTTCTTTCGTGCAACCGGGTGTGTTGTCCTTCGGGTAAAAGTACAGAATCAGATCCTTCCCTGCGAAATCCTTCAGGGAGACGACCTTGCCGTTGGCATCGCTCAGCTCGAAATCGGGTGCTGGTTTACCTTCTGTGAGTGTCATGACGCATTCCTCCTGGAGCAACGTTGCTGCCACAGCCCGATCGATGAGGGAAGAGGAACGAGGCTTCGAGCCGGGACGATCGTACTGGCTCGGTGGTCTGTCTGGTTTGCCAGGCCGCCGGCACGGATCTTCGATTGGAGAGAGAACATTGCCTCGGATCTCGAACCGAACGACGGGCCAGGAAAAATACCCTCTGTATGGCATGTCGTTCAGGCCGAGGCGGACACTCTGGAAACCGCCTGCTCTTGATCCAACTCGATGTCGTCTGTACCAATCGAGACTATGAGTGAGAAAAGCACTTTTACTCGTTTCACCGGCACGGACCGGTACATCGCCTCGGCGCCGCTGGTGGATGCGGTCAATTGTGCGATTGCGCTCGAACGGCCGTTGCTGATCAAGGGCGAGCCCGGCACGGGCAAAACCGTGCTCGCGCGTCACGTGGCCGAAGGCCTTGGGATGCCGATGTTATCGTGGCACATCAAATCGACTTCCAAAGCGGCCGAGGGGCTGTACGTCTATGACACCGTGCAGCGGCTGAACGATAGCCGTTTCGGTACGGGAGATGTTTCCGACATTCGCCGTTACATCAAGCTGGGACCGTTGGGGCAGGCCTTTGCGGCGGCCGAGAGAAACGTGCTCCTGATCGATGAGATCGACAAGGCGGATCTGGAATTTCCGAACGACCTGTTGCGGGAACTGGATGAAATGCGTTTCAGCATTGTCGAGACGAACGAGGAAATCACGGCACGGGAACGTCCGGTCGTCATCATCACTTCGAACAACGAAAAGGAACTGCCAGACGCTTTCCTTCGCCGCTGCATCTTCTACTACATCGACTTCCCCGATCCTCCGCTCATGCGGCAGATCATCGACGTGCATCATCCGCATCTCGATGCCCGGCTGCTCGACCAGGTGCTGATCAAATTCTACTGGTTGCGCGAGCAGAGCGAGTTGCGCAAGAAGCCGTCGACATCCGAACTGATCGACTGGATCAGTGCCTTGTTGCGCTCGGGGATGAGTATCGAAAAAGTAGAAGAGCACATCCCCTTCGTTGGAGCACTCCTGAAGAAGGAGCAGGATGTCGATGCATTGCTCCGGTACGACGAAAAAGGGGGGCATTACCCAACGAGCTGGCAGGAACTGGGTCCCCGCTACAATCAATGAATTCGCCCTGCTCAGAATGCGGCGGGCCAGTGCGACTTGCGCACCATCGAGCAGGAGTTTAAGCGCCAGGGCCTCGTGCGTGTCGGTGTCCGGCATCCGCGCCTTCGTCTATGTGGAATGCGGTGCAGTTTATTTCCCACCCGGGGGTGCGCAGGCAGTCGTTGAAGCGCCGCGAACGGCTCGGCGTTGACGACGTCGCATCCACGGTTGCGTATCACCAACTCAGCAAGGACTCGTACGACCGCCTCTTCCCGAGCCAGGACACCATGCCGCGGGGTGGCTTCGGCAGAACTTGATCGCCCTGCCGTTACAACATCACGCGCGACAGGCGGACAACATGCTTTTCCTGAACAAGGAGTTCGTCCCGTATGACAACCAGTGACGGCTCGCGGGCAATCAGCGTCCCGCGCCATCAGTCGTCGAACGCGCTGCTGCCGAGGCAACATGGAAGGGCCTCGTGATGGGAGTCCGCGCGGCGAAGGAGTGCTAGTTCCAGTTGAAATTCGGGTGGCGACCCCTCAGAACGTTGAGACGCTCTGGTCGAGCGACATCTCGACGAGGAGGAGGAACCACCC
>JAANMX010001617.1_pt1 | contig 25039 bp, 25 predicted proteins | sample 7279681 | NCBI WGS metagenome assembly JAANMX01 (sample SAMN14094542, study PRJNA606508) | bioreactor metagenome | isolation source: A lab-scale SPAN reactor treating ammonium-rich wastewater day 351 | place: Ireland: Galway | collected 2018-01-01
AAAGAACAGATTCGCACGGATTCAATCTGCGAAAATCTGCGCAATCTGCGTTCTGATTTTCATTGATTATGGGTGTGTTTCCTCGTGTACAACTGATGACAAAATCCACAATCGAATGGAGGGCTGCTTCGGCAACCCGAAAGTAGCAGGCGTAGTTGAGAAACATCCCATTGACGCAGACATCGCTCTGGCCGATTGTCACAGCCGGATTGACGCCCCCGTCGGCGCTGACGTTCTCCTGCAAAATCAATCCGATGGTTTGCCCGGGGATGGGATGCCGGGGGGGGAGAGCCAGATTCTTCAAATCCAGGAGGGTGTAGTGGCTGGAAATCCATTTGGTCTGATAGAATCCCTGCCCCCAGTGGCCGTTTGGCTGACGTTCCCGGAGAAAAGCCAGACCCCAGCCTTCCTCCGCAATGCGTTTCTGCAAGGCGGGGCTGTCCGTCTCCAGCAGGTCGCGCCGGGTCTGATACTGAATGGCGACATCGCCCTCAAGTAGCCAGTGAATGATCTGTTGCGTCTCCATTCATTCCCTCCTCGTATATCTCATCGTAACTGCGCACCCCCAGCGGAGTCGCTCCGGAAGATTGGGAAGTTATTCTTTGACGACTCCGTAGAGCAGAAAGGGCCCTATCTCGTCCTCACACGCTTTTTCAAAGGCCATCCCCATCTTTTCCGCCACCCGGGCCGACGCCAGATTCCCGTCGTCGATCAGACAGACCAGCCGGGTCAGACCCAAACTCGCAAAGGCGTAGTCCCGGATGGCGAGGGCTGCTTCGGTCGCCAGCCCCTGCCCCCAGAAGGCTTTGGCGATGGTATAGGCCACCTCCACTTCGTCCACGCCGTCGATCTGCCAGGGCAGCAGGCCGCAACGCCCGATGAACTGGCCGCTGGCTTTATTGTCCAGATCGTCGGGCGTCAGGTGGCGCAGGAGCAGCCGTTCGGTTTCCAGAATGTTCATTCGTCTACTCCGAAAAGGGCGTTGATGGGATGGACCGGGCCGTGGCCTGGGTAGACTTGCCGCGCGCCCTTTTCCCGAAGGAGCTGCCAGCTTGCGGTTGCCGCGTCCGGGTCTTCGGCCACAAAGTAGGCGGGATTGGTCAAATCGCCGGTGAAGACTTCGCCGCTGTCCAGCAGCAGGGAAATGCTGTCGGGGGAGTGGCCGGGGGTGGGCAGAATCTCGCCGGGGATGCCGATTCCAGCCAGGAGCGCCCGGCTCTCGGCGCAGGCGATGACGACATTGCCGTCGGGGCTGATTTCGGTGTAGCTCTCTTCGGGTTTGATGTGCTGCTTCATTTGGGGAATGGCCGCCAACTGCAAGTCCATCACCAGCAGAGGTACGCCCGCGTTCTTCAAATCCTGGGCCGCGCCGGCGTGGTCGATGTGATAGTGGGTCGCCAGCCCGTAGCGGATTTCTGCCAGCGGGATATCCATTCGGCGCAGATTGGCGGCCAATTCGCCGAAGCGCCCCGGCCAGCCCAAATCCACCAGCAGGCGGGATCTGCCCGCGCTGATGACCCAGAAGTGGGTGGAGCGGTAGCCAACATTGACGATTGTGAGTTTGGGCACAGGTACTGTTTTCTTAGGGGTAAGCAAAGTGTACGCAAGACGGAGAAGTAGCCTACCCTGTACTCCCAAGCAACCAGACGACCCCCTGCCGGACCAGCTTTTGATACTCCGCTGCGGCCCAAGTGCCGGCTGTGTGGCCCGGCGCAATGTAGACCACCCGGCCACGACCCTCCTCTTTTGTCCAGACCATCGGATGAACTGCGCCCCGATCTTCTGCGGTCATGTGGACGGTGACATCTGTGCTGGTCTCTTGCATATAGAATTCGTCATGCACTGTGAATGGGCCTACGCCGTCGATGACCGGATGCTGCCGGGCCAGAGGCGTGACGGTAAAATCGAACTGGGGTGGGTGGGAGAGAAAACGGCCACCGAGCAGACCACCCAGGAGCTGGTTGCCTTCCCGCATGACAGTGGCTGCGTGCAGGGCGAGCACTCCGCCTCCGTCCCGCACCCATTTGACCAGCGCCCCGGTCTGGGCAGCGGTCAGGTCCTCGGCCACCACTCCGTCCTTCTGGGCACCGCCCAGACAAGTGTAGAGCGCCACCACATCCACCTCTTCGTCGTGCAGATGCAGCAGTGCATCCCCGTCGTAGGTTGGGGTGATTAAGTGGCTGCTATCCCCGACAATCTCCTGAAATGCGGCGGCAAAACCATCAAAATTGTGATGTACACCACCCAATAGCAAAAGGATTTTTACGCTCATTTCTCTCTCTTTCATTTGAAATGCACCCCGCTGTTCGGTACGGTTGACAGCTCGTCACTACTGCTGGTAGGATTCAACGCTATTGCGTCGCCCACTCTTTGTGGTAATCGCTATAATAGCACAGATGCCTGAATCACCAATTTCTGCCCGCTTTGCACCCGCAGGGCTGGGCGTCCTCCTCACTTCCCTCTGGGACCCCTACCGTCCGGGGCTGCATCTGGCCCCCAATCTGGTCAGCCGCTGGCTGATTGAGCGCAAGCAGGGGTTGCCGCTGGGGGAAAGCACAAAGGACTTTGACCTGTGAACGAAGAATCGACTATCGATCTGACGGTCAGCCTGACAAACATTGCCAGCGATCTGCGCGCCCTGAGCAACGCGGGTATTCATTACACCGAAGACCCCTATCAGATCGAACGCTATCACCGCATCATCGAACTCTCCGCGGCGCTGACCAGCCTGGCCAACGGTCACAGCGCAGCGGAGCTGCGCCAGCTTTTCTTCGCCGATCTCCACTACAAAACCCCCTATGCAGTGGTTGATACGGCGCTCTTTAACGACGCCGACCGCCTTTTGCTCATCCGTCGGGCGGACAACGGCCTGTGGGCCTTGCCCGGCGGTGCGTGTGATGTGGGTGAGCCGCCGGTGGTGGGTGCGGCCCGGGAGGTGTGGGAAGAGACGGGGTATGTGGCGCAAGTGAGCGATTTCATCGGCATTTTTGACAACCGTTTCAACGGTGGCAAGGCTTTCCACCATCTCTACTGCCTGCTCTTTGCCGGGCGGGCCGTGGGCGGAGATCGGCTGATCACACGGGAGACGCTGGACTGTGCCTGGTTTGCCGAGGACGAAATCCCCTGGGCCGCGGTGACGCCCAGCCATCTGACCCGCATCCGCCACGCCTTCGCCTGGCACAAAGAGCCGACAACGCCGGTCTTTTTTGATCGGGTGACCTGGCAGCCCGAAGCAACAAACCAGCACGCGGGCGCTACACGACCAGAATAGTTCCACCGGCACGGATCTGCGCCACGTACACGGAACGCTGAACTGTCTCCCGGACTACCGATGTACTTGACAAAACGTTGATTCCGGCAGCGCTCGATTCTTGCAACGCGTACCCGCTTTTGTCAGGGCCGTGCAGCGGTGGAGTTCGGGATCGTCCTGCGCCGCGCGTAGCTGACCCAACAGTTCGGCGATGGCATCTTCGGGGGATTGTTCGGCCTGGATCGGGATTTCCTGGACGCCACTCTGCGTCTTTTCTTGACTGCGCTTGGCCGATTCCCCGGCTTCGGGCAGCCGAGCCAATGCCAGCAGCCGATTGAACTCGTCTACAAAGCCCTGGACAATGCGGTCCGGGTCGGGCACCCGCTTCTCGTCGGTGATGACGCCGATGGTCACCTCCCCCGCATAGCTGTAGATGCTCAGTCCCATCCCAATGCTGCCCGACTGGGGCACCCAAAAAACCATTGTTTCAAAACGTTTGCCCGCAAAGTAGAGCTTCTGCTGGGGGCCAGGCACATTTGTCAACACCGCGCTGGCTTTGGACGCGAAATAGCGGGAGATGAGGGTTGCCAGTTCGCCGGGGGTGCGCCCCACTCCGGAAAGAATCTGATAGGTGATCAGTGCTTCCGGCGAGGCTTTGATGGCATCCATCTCCCGCTTGACGGCAAAGAGTCTGTCCAGCGTGTCGGCCACACCCACAGGCAGGGTCAGGTAGACCAGCGCGAATTTATTGCCCAGCTCCGGTGACGCATCCATACCCCGGATGTTGACGGGAACCATTGCCCGGATCTCTTTGCCGTCGGCCTGTTCACCCCGGGCCAGCAGATAGGCGCGCAGGCTGCCGGTCAGCGCGGCCACCAGCACGTCGTTGACCGTCGCCCCCATCACATTTTTCACCAGCTTCACATCTTCCAGACTGATAGGCTCGGACCAGGCCACCCGCTTGGCAACCCCCAATTCGCCCTGAAAAAGGGTTTTGGTATCCGTGGGCATCAGGGCCAGTTTGGTCAGAACACCCGTCACCTGCCCGGCTATTCGCCCGCCTTCGCCCAACGCCGCCAACCACTGCTCCGGGTTGCCCAGCATTTCCAGCCCGCCCGTCACCAGATCGCCGCCCAATTGCACCGCTGCATTGACCGCCCTTTCTGCGCCTTTGAACAGCGGGCGCAAGGGGTTCCAACTTCGGCTGCGCCGCCGTTTTGGCCCGCCGTCGAATGTGCCGTTGGGTTCTGTGTCGGTGAGGGAGAGCAGCACCTGCACCAGCGCCGCGCCGTCGCCCACGCAGTGATGGATGCGCCCGCAGAGCACATTGCCGCCCAGATAGTTGTCGATGAGGTAGAATTCCCAGAGCGGTCGCGATCTGTCAAGCGGCTGGACGATCAATTCGGCCATCAACGCTTGCAGCGCGGCTTTGTTGCCGGGGCTGGGCAGACCGATGTGGTGGAGATGGGAACGGATGTCGAAGTGGGGATCGGTCTCCCAAAAGGTCCGACCCAGGGGTCCGGTCGTTTCGACGATGCGCTGGCGGAAACGGTCGTAGATAAGCAGCCGCTCTGCCAGCACAGCCAGCACCCGCTCGTATTCCGCCGGCTGGTCGAAGACCCAGAAGCCGTTGATGATTGTGCGGTTGGTGGGGCTGTCCATAATCAGCCAGGAGCGGTCGACGCTGGACATGGGTTCGCGTGAGGGCATGGCTGCCTCCGGGATAGATGGAACGCGGATGAGGCTGAAAGGGCGGATGGGAACACATATCTGAAAGAGAAGGGCGCAGCAGCGCTACGCCCATTCTTCTTTCGCTATAGGATACCGCTTGCGTAGGAGGGGCGCAACTCTCTGGCAGACCGGGCAACGTTCATCCACCTATTTCCTTCCCGAATCCGTAAACGGTCCGCCTCAACAGTGATAATCGCCCCGTTTTGTAGCAAGTGTCCGTGGGAGGCAAGCACTCTTGCGCACATCTCGCCTTGAATCTGCGCCCGGAGATTGACCAGCCGCATAATTCCTGAATGGGGCTGGTTATGCACGATTGCCAGCTCACCGAAATCTTTGTCGAGGGTGACAAGTACCCTGCCGGTACGGTGTGCGTAGGCGAGAATTTCGCTATCGCCTGGGTCTTCTGACCAATCGCCACTCCATTCGGCATCGTGTCCGGCCTGTTCCAAGTCAGCTCGTGCCCCGCCCCAAACACAGGTGTCCAGCAAGACTTTCATGCCAGAACTCTGGGGGTAAGCTCAATGCGTTCGTGCTGGACCAATCGATGGGCGTAAACGAGACAAGCCTGAATGTCCTGGGCTTCCAGCCAGGGATAGCCGGCCAGCAGCACGTCCGCCGTGTCACCCGCAGCCAGCATTCCCAGGATATGTTCCACAGCCAGACGACGCCCGCGAATGATCGGTTTGCCGCCGAAAATCGCTGGATCGACTGTAATTCGTTCGAGGAGATTCTGTTCCTGCATAAACCTGACTCCATTTCTCCATCTGGCAATCTATCACACTCTCCTGGACAGTATACCACAAAGAAAAGTAGAGACACGCGATGGCGTGTCTCTACCAGTCAAGCAAAAATCCGTGCAAATCCGTCTTTTCCGCGCCATCCGCGTTCTATTTTCCTAAAACAATCCCACCACCTGCCCCGTCTCGAAGTCGATGTCCACCTTCTCGGCCGCGGGGCTGCTGGAAAGGCCGGGCATTGTGCGCATCGCGCCCAGCAGAGGATAGATAAAGCCCGCGCCCACGCTGGCCCGCACCTCCCGGATGGGGACGGTGAAGCCCGTCGGCGCGCCCTTCAGCGCCGGGTCGTGGCTCAGGCTCAGGTGGGTCTTCGCCATACAGATGGGCAGTTTGCCAAAGCCCGAAGACTCGTATTGGCGAATCTGCCGTTCGGCCTCGGCCTCGTAGGTGACGCCATCTGCGCCGTAGATGGACGTGGCAATCTTCTCGATTTTGGCTTTGATGGGCTGGTCCAGTTCGTAGAGGAACTGAAAGTCCGTCGGCTCCTCTGCTGCTTCTACTACCGCCTGTGCCAGTTCCACCGCGCCTGCACCGCCGTTGGCCCAGTGGGTAGAGACGGCGCAACGTGCGCCCTCCTCGGCAGCCACCCGCCGGATGGCCTCCACCTCGCTGTCGAAGTCGCTGGAAAAGTGATTGACACAGACCACCGGGCTGACCCCGTGTTGCCGGATATTCTGGATATGCTTGCGCAGATTGGCCGCACCCTCGTACACTTCGTCCGGATTTTCCTTCAGCATCCCAGCCGGCAGGGGGCGGCCTGGAATCACCCGATGGCTGCCGGCGTGGAGTTTGAGCGCCCGCACCGTCGCTACCAGCACAGCCGCATCCGGGCGCAGACCGCTGTAGCGGCATTTGATGTTGAAGAACTTCTCCGCGCCGATGTCCGCGCCAAAACCCGCTTCGGTGAGAAGGTAGTCGGCTGTCTTAATGCCGATGAGATCGGCCAGGATGGAGCTGTTGCCGTGGGCGATGTTGGCAAAGGGGCCGGCGTGGACCAGCGCCGGCGTATTTTCCAGGGTCTGGAAGATGTTGGGCTTGATGGCCTCTTTCATCAGTACAGTCATCGCACCGGCGGCCTGCAACTGCTCGGCGGTGACCGGTTCTTTGTTCTTGCCCGCGGTCATCCCGATTGTAATACGCCCGAAACGCTCCCGCATATCCTTCAGGCTGGTGGTCAGGGCCAGAATCGCCATCACTTCGCTGGCAACGGAAATATCAAAACCGGTGGAACGGGGGCGTCCATCGGCCCGCTCGCCCAGGCCCGCAATGATATTGCGCAGGTCCCGGTCGTTCACGTCCATCACCCGCCGCCAGGTGATGCTGTAAGGGTCGATGTTCAGGCTGTTGCCCTGATAGATGTGGTTGTCGATCATCGCGGCCAGCAGATTGTTGGCCGCGGTCACAGCGTGGATGTCGCCGGTCATGTGCAGGTTGAACTGCTCCATCGGTATCACCTGGCTGTAACCGCCGCCAGCCGCGCCCCCTTTGATGCCAAAGGTTGGCCCCTGGCTGGGCTGGCGGATGGCGATGGTGGCGGTCTTGCCGATGTGGTGCATCCCCTGACCCAGGCCGACGGTCGTCGTCGATTTGCCTTCGCCCAGGGGTGTAGGTGTCACCGCTGTGACCAAAATGTACTTAGCGTTGGGGCGATCTTTCAGCTTTTCCAGCGTTTCCAATCGCACTTTCGCCATATACTTGCCGTAGAATTCAATGTCGTCCCGAGTCAGGCCCATCTTCTCTGCAATCGCTTCTACAGGTTGTAGTGTGGCTGCTTGGGCAATGTCCAGATCGCTGGGGACAGGTGTACTTGGCATAGGGTGTATATTCCTTTGTATGGGGGTGAGGGTGTGATGAAGTAGGTTATTTGAGGTCAGTATAGACGAAAATGGGGAGATAGTACAAAGAAAGAGGAGGGATCGAGGGGATGGCGTAGTGCATAAGATGGCGAAGCCACAATTTGCGTGGGGAAACGTGAAGATGTGAAACGTGAGGGTATGTGACGACACCTCACATTTGACGTTTTAGTTGGTTGACCAACCGACGAACGCTTGTGCGTTAGTTGCAGGTCGTGCCCCACGGCGTAAGGCCAGCGCCGGTTGAGCCGTCTCCTGAGTTTATCGAAGGGACACCGCTCAACCGCCGCTCACTGGCCTGGACTGTGTGCAACTTTGTGGCTTCGCCACCTTATGTAATACGAAATGCGCACTACGCAACCGTCCTTGCCAGCCACATCCCGGCCAGGGCACAGGCCAGCCCGACCAGATTGTTGGCAAAGATGTTGAGCAACGCCTGCCAGTTGCCGCTGTTCTGGGCCAGAGAAAGGCTCTCCACGGCAAAGGAGGAGAAGGTGGTATACGCGCCCAGAAAGCCCACAGCCAGGAGCAGGCGCAGCTCCGGTGTGATGGGGATGCGCTCGCTGGTCAGGCTGACCAGAAAGCCCAGGGCCAGGCTGCCAGTGACATTGACGAAAAACGTGCCGTAGGGAAAGGCCACGCCCAGATGTTTGGCCGCCCAGACGCCGATCCAATAGCGGGCGTTGGCCCCCAGCGCCGCGCCGAGAGAGATGAGGAGGATGCGGTTCACGGGATATGCTCCAACGCGAAGATCCGAATCGTCGATCCCCCCTGCCACGCAGTCGGCGCAAACTCTGCCACCAGCGGCAGCCGGGCCAATTGGTTATAGAACTCCAGTTGGGGCGCGTAGCGCGCCGGGTCTGCCACGAAACGGTTGGAGATTTCGCTGCTCGTCATCACAAAATCAAATTCACCGGAGAGATAGAAATCGAAAGGGCGTTCCGGAAGGAAAGGTTGAGAGACAACCACAAAGGATGTGTTTTGCAGAGGGGCCGTATAGAGTTCCCCGATCACACGGCTGTGGGCTGGGAGATTCTCTTCGATCCAGTGCCGGGCTTCGATGCGCGTGCTTGTGCTGCCTAATTTGATGACCGTCTTTCCCGTCAGGAACGCCGGTTGCGCCAACGCCGCAACGCCCAGCAAGAGTGCAAACGCCATATATCGGCCAGGCGCAAAGCGTCCGGCCAGCAAGCCAGCCGCTTCGTCTACCCCATAGGCCGCCAGTAGAGCCAGGACTGGCGAAATCTGGATGGTCCAGCGCTTCCAGTGCAGGGCGGGAACGCTGATAAGTGCCACGTAGACCAGCAGAAATCCCGCCAAAACCACAACCCGCCACTGACGCCGCCAGAAAGCCCACCCAATCGCCAACAGCAACGCGGCCATCTGCACCCCGTAGATGGATTGGGGAATGGCCTTTGTCAAATACCAGTAGGCCCGCTCCAGATAGCTCTTGCCGTCCGCGCCGATATGCACGCTGCGCGCCTCTATCAGCAGATTCTGCCAGGCAGTGGCAAAGTCGAGAAAAAAGAAGGGCGAACTCAGCGCAAAGACGAGGACAGAGAGCAGCCCACCCAGAAGAAAACCGCGCAGTGCCCCGGGGAATTGCCCCTGCTTTCGCCAGACCGGGATCTGTATGGCAAAGAGAGCGAGATAGACCGCATAGATGGGGAGCATCAGATAGCGGCTGGAAAGCGCCAGCCCAATGGATACCCCGGCCAGCGCAAAATGGCGCGGGCGCGGCTCATCCGCGGCCAGAAGCCCATACCAGAGCGACAGGGCCACAAAAAACATGGCCGATGTATCCGTGCGTACAACAGTTGTATACCAGGCCAGGCTGGGATAGAAGATCAAAAAAAGAGCGGCGAGCAGACCGATCCGCTCGCCCCACATTCGTCTGCCCAGCGCAAAGGTCAGTGCAATTGTCAGCAGGGCATAGGCAATGGTGAGCAGACGACCGGTTATGTAATAGGGGGTTATCTGGGCTGCAAAATGTTCGGCCAGACGGGGATCAGCGCGAAACAGGCTACCGTCTTGGGTGGCCGCAAACCAGAGATGGTAGAAGCCCGCCAAGGGATAGATGGTTGTTGAGCCGGGATTGCCAAACCAGTGGGGGTTCGGGTCGCCTGTGGCAGCCATATGAATGGCGCGTTCTACAAAGATCGGCTCGTCGATGAACGGCTCGTAGGGAAGGTCACGCTGGATGCCCCACAGAAAGACAGCCCATCCGAGCAATAGAATCCCAAGCAGGAACAGACGGCTGTTTTGTCGCTTCATAGGGGGAGAAAGATGGATTGGTGTGTCGTAAACCAAAGCAGATCACAGCGTCGGCTATACCGGCATTGTGCGTCCTGTGTATGCGCGCCCGGCCCGAGCTGTATCTTCCTGCCCGCCGCTGATAACCAGCGCGCCTTCGTCGATGACTTTGGCAATTGTGGCCGGGGTGGCCCCTTCCAGAAAGGCGACGCCGTTGGCGTGGCAAGCCGCACGCACCCGTTGGCGCACCTCTTCCATCGCCGCAGGCAGGGGGACAGGCCGCTTGCGATAGCCCATAGACATACTCAGGTCGCCCGGCCCCATTTCGGCAAAACCGATGCCCGGCACGCTCAAAATCTCCTCGATATGGGGCAGGGCCGCCACCGATTCGATCTTCAGCCCTAACAGCAATTCCCCCTGGGGGTTCAGCGGCCAGGGATCGGCCTTGGCCAGATACTCGTCCCGATCCATTCCCCAGACCCCGGCGGCGGTTGGCTCGGAACCCACACCCCGGCGGCCTTCCCCCAGCCCCTCGCCGACGCCGATGCGGTTGATCGGGTAGCGGCAGGCCTCTACAAAGGCCCGCACAGCTTCGGCCGACTCGGCCTGGCAGAGCAGAATGCCATGCACGCCCCGGGCCAAAATCTGGCGGAACTGCCAGGCATTATAGCGGACCATCTCGCCAGTCGTCCCTTCCACCGGCGCTTCGACAATCACCGTAGGCGTCCGGTGGCCGCTGGGGGTGGGCCCGCCGTCGATCAGCCCCTGCACATAGGCGGCCAGGCCGGTCATATCAAAACAGCCGTGCTCCATCCCCACATTAATATAGTCGGCCCAGGTACGCGCGTCCTGCTTGCCCTGTTTGTGGGTCAGCACATGGCCCGTGTGTCCGCCTGTGTAGTAAATCGGCTGTTCCATCTCCAGCAGTTCGATGGCCCGGTTGAGTCGTCGCATTGGGGGTCTCCTGTTAGAATAGTCCGGAGTCCGGAGTCCGGAGTCCGGAGTCCAGAGTCGCTTGTTTCCATTGCTCTGCGTGGGAATACTCTGTGGATCGACTCCTCCCCCACTGTGGGGGAGGCTGGGAGGGGGTGAGCCGTTACCTGTTGAGCCACCCCACCCTACCCCACCCCATTCCAGGGAAGGAAGTGGATCGACTCCTCCCCCACTGTGGGGGAGGTTGGGAGGGGGTGAGCCGTTACCTGTTGAGCCACCCCACCCTACCCCTCCCCATTTCAGGGAGGGAACGGGATCGACTCCTCCCCCAAAGTGGGGGAGGCTGGGAGGGGGTGAGCCGTTATCATCCCCCGTTGTCGCCTTACTGATCGCCCAGACAGACGCCAATATCTCGGGCCGTCTTAATCCAGTCGTGGTCCAGAGGAACAGTCTTGCGTTTGCCCACCACCTCTTCCAGGGGCACAGGCTGCATATCGTTGCCTTTGGCAGCCACCATTACCCCAAAAACTCCCTGATGGATCAACCCGGCGCAGGCTGTGCCCAGGCGGGTTGCCAGCAGCCGGTCCGCCGCCGAGGGTGTACCGCCCCGTTGCACATGGCCCAGAATCGTGACGCGGGAGACCAGCCCGGTGAGCTGTTCCAATTGGCGGGAGAGGGCGAGGGTCTTGTCCTGCAACACCAGTTCCACCCCGGCCAGTTTGACTGTGGCTCGTTCCCGATCTTCTTCATTCTCTGCCTTCTTCACCTTCTTTTTCGCCTTCTTCAGATGTTTCCGATCCTGGGTGGAGAAGGCCCCTTCCGACACAGCCACAATGCTAAAACTGCTGCCTCGCCGCCGCCGCCGGTTAATGGCATCGGCCACGATCTCCACATCGTAGTCGATCTCCGGCAGCAGAATGACATCGGCCCCCCCGGCAATCCCCGCGCCCAGGGCCAGCCAGCCCGCGTTGTGACCCATAATCTCCACCACAATAATCCGGTGATGGCTGTGGGCGGTGCTGTGCAGCCGGTCTATGGCTTCGGTGGCAATGCCCAGGGCCGTGTCAAAGCCGAAGGTCATATCCGTCATAGCCACGTCGTTGTCGATGGTCTTGGGGAGGGTGATGACATTCAGCCCGTGCTGGTGCAGGTGATAGGCATTCTTCTGGGTTCCGCCGCCGCCCAGACAGACCAGCGCGTCCAGGCTGTGGCGGTTATAGGTGTCCACAATGACTTCTGTCATATCCATTGTCTGGCTGCCCACGGGCATCTGGTGGGGCTTGTCCCGGCTGGTGCCCAGAATTGTGCCGCCCAGAGTCAGAATACCGGATAGCTCGCCCCCGCTCAGGCGAACCGTGCGATCCTGCACCAGCCCCCGAAAGCCATCCCGGAAACCAATCACCTGCATACCATACGCGCCCAGCGCGGCCTTGCCCACCCCGCGAATGGCCGCATTCAGGCCCGGGCTGTCGCCCCCTGCGGTCAGAATCCCCACATATTGAGACATAGACTGATCCTTTGCGTTAAGGCCGATGAGGGTGTCGCCCCATTTTCTGTGGGGTCTGTCAGTGTAGTTGGCAAAGAGGGAAGTGTCAAAAGGGCGAATTGTCCAGTCGATGCGTAACAACCGGGCAGCGAAAATTCTCTCCTGCCACTTCCACGAAAAGCTCCCCATCGCTGCGCGTGACGGAGAGCTTCGCCCGCCGTTCGATTCGCCCCGCCAGGGCTGACACAAAGCGGGGGTCCAGACTGTAGATGGCTATCTCCCCCGCCCGGTGGATTTTCTTGCCGGATAGTTGGCCCAGGAGTTGGGTCGCGTCCCGGTGGGTATAGACCGCTACCCGCTCGGCTGTTCGGCTGCCCCGGTGCAGGTGGGGGGCGTCAGGCAACCCCACATCGATCCAGGCCAGCATCCGCCCGGTCAGGTCGTGAACCCAGACGGCTGGCTCATCCCCCGCGGCCACCCCCTGGGTAAAGCTGATCCCCTCGGCGTATTCCAGGCAATAGGCCAGCAAGCGCATCAGAAAGTAATCCGCGCTCTCCGAGGGTTCTTTCGCCATACGCAGCTCCAGGCCGACGTAGACGTTACGGTCCACATCGGCCAGTTCTACGGTCAGGTTGTGGAGGGTTGCGTTGAGGGCCAAGCAGACTACTCCGCCCAGCGATTATCGGGTCGCCAGAAGCCCAGTTTGGGATCGTTCCATTCCTCCGTCGGCTCAAAAAGACCGGGCCGGCGCAGATTGGCCTCAATCGCTTCCAGATTCAGGTCCACACCCAGGCCGGGTCTTTCCGGCACATTCACATAACCGTCGGCCATATAGTCCCCGGGCAGACCTGTAACCAGCGACTCCCAGAAAGGCATATCCAGGCCGTGATGCTCCAGGGCTATAAAGCTGGGGATGGCCGCCGAGCAGTGGACCGCGGCCATAAAAGCAATCGGCGAACCCGCGAAGTGCATAGCTGTTGGCAGTCCGTAGCGCTCGCCATAATCGGCGATCTTTTTCGTCTCCAGCATCCCGCCGCTGGTCAGCAGGTCCGGGTGCAGAATGTCCACGGCCCGCTTCTCGATAAACTCCCGGAAGCCGTCCCACAGGAAGAGTTCCTCGCCGGCCGCGGTGGGGGTGCGCAGGGCGTCGGTCACCTGCTTGTGGCCGTCCACATCATACCAGGGCATAGGGTCTTCGATCCAGGCCAGATGATAAGGCTCAAACGCCTCGCCGATGCGGATCATCTCCTTGGCCGTCATCAGCCCGTGGCCGAAGTGATCCGTGCAGAGGGAGATGTCGTTGCCCACCGCCTGGCGGATAGCAGATACCACCTCCACCGCTCGGGCGATGCCCCGGTCGGTCAGATTTGCGCCCGGTCCTGTGCCCGGTGCGCGCCAACGCCTGCCCAGGGGGAACTCCCCTCTGGTTGCCTGGCCCACCAGCCCGCCTTCGGTTGATTCGAAAAGATGGGGGCGAATGTCGAATTTGATAAATGTCAGCCCCAGGGCCTTGCGTCCGGCCAGGGCCTGGCGATAGCCTTCGGGGGTGGGATTCTCCGGCGCGGGGGTGTCGGCGTAGAGACGCACTTTGTCCCGATATTTGCCGCCCAGGAACTGGTAGCAGGGCACGCCATAGACTTTGCCCACCAGATCCCACAGGGCGATCTCAATGCCGGAGACGCCGCCCCCTTCCCGTCCCCAATTGCCAAAGCGTTTGATGTGGCGGAAGATCATATCCACATTGCAGGGGTTCTGACCCACAAGGATATTTTTGAACTGGAGCGCGTTCTCCCGGTGGCCCGCGTCCCGCACTTCGCCCAGGCCATAGACGCCCTGATTGGTGTCGATGCGGATGATGGGATAGTCATAGATGCTGGCTACGGTTGCCGTACGGATGTCTGTAATGCGCAGATCGGAAGGGCTGGAATGGGTATTTACCCGGTCGAATGCCTCTTCCATCTGCTGTGAATCGTTGGTTTGGGATGACATTTTGTGTCCTTTCGGGGGGAAATGGTGATGGCCTTATGCGCTACGCAGCTGCTCCAGCACATTCTGCACTTTCGCCAACTGAATCGCCACATTTGAATACTCGTTCTGCGCGCTGTGATGCTCTACGCTGTAGTAGCCGCCGTAGCCCACATCCCACAGGCTCTTGAGTTTGGCCTCCAGATCGCCTTCGCAGATGTTCCAGGCGATGTGGGTGTGGCTGACCCAGGGTGCCACCAGCCGGTCGGCCTCGTCGATCTCCTCTGGTGTGCCCGTCCAGCCGCCCAGATGACAGGAGACCCCAAAGCCCGGATGGTCTACCGCCTCATAGACCGCTTTCAGATTCTCCCATTTGCGCTCCGGCCCCCAGTGGTTTTCAATCCCCATCTGAAAGCCGTTGTCGTAGGCAAATTGCGCGTAGTCACGATAACGCTGGACGATAAAGTCGAACTCCTCCGGGGTCCAGCTTTCGTTGCGGCTGCCCGCGTCGATGCGCACAAAGCGGGCGTTCAGCTTTGCCGCGGCGCGCAGGAATGTCCAGGCCCGTTCGCTGTTGCGCGCCCGCACCGCCTCGTCCGCGTCCCAGACGTGGGCCTGGTCCACACAGAGATCAGCCAGCTCCAATTCCCGGCTGACCAGCCCTTCCTTCACTTTGTCCAGATAGTCGTCCTCTGTGCTGGGGAAGAAGCCGCTCCAAATATCGGCGGCGTTCAGGTGATAGCGGTACTTGCAGCTTTCCAGATAGCCGAAAAGGTCCATCTGGCCTGCGTTGAGCAGCCCGCGAAATGAGTAGGAGAGAATGGAGATTTTCATTGGTGGGGTGTTCCTCTGGATGATTGTGTGATACTGGGGATGATAGGCAGTTGCGATGCTTGACGATATCCCTCAATTACTTTTGGGGCGGGTCAAATGTTTTACGTCAATCAAATCTTGGGGTCGGCCAGAGGCCAACTTGGCAGTGATGAGGTCTCCACGGGAAATAAAGCGCACCGGCAGATCGTCAAAGTCAATTTCAACGCTGCGTTCCCACGCTTCCGAAAATTCAATGCCAGGTATCCCCATCAAAATGTCGATCCGCGCCGGGGGAACTCCCATTTGATAGAAATATCCGTCTTCGGCAAAATCGTCTTCGGTCATACCAGCCAACGGAGCGCCAAATTCGCGCAGTGCACGATAGACGGCAGCGGCGTTGGCTGGGTCTGTGCTGATCCACAGGTCCAGGTCTTTTGTGAAGCGCGGCTCGGCGTGCTGGATGACAGCATAACCGCCGATTACCATATACTTAACGTTGTTGGCGCGCAAAAGTCTCAACAGATCGCTGAAGTCTGAGTTGACGAACATCGATCCCCCTTACTTTGGCATAATGAATGACCAACTCCCAGGCAGCGTCAAAGCGAGCCGCAGGGGGTTGCGCCTGCCAGAACTCAATATCGAAGGAGCGATCCAAATCTTCGATTTTTCCTCTACGTTCCACAAAGCCAGTTCTCATTTCATCTCCAGAAGATCGTCCCGATTCGCCACTGGAAAAGCCCTGTCATTATAGCACACTCATTTCGCCGTCGAAGTGCTTAGGTCGGCCACCCATTCCACAGTGCCCAGCCCTATCGACGGATGCAAACATTCATTCTGCTAGAGAAAATCCGTGTTCTATTTTATTCGTGTATACAACCCATTTGCCACTCAAGCGACGGCTGCCGCCAGCTTGCGCATCTCCACGTCTGCATAGAGCCGTTGGCCCGCGGCCGCGTTCGTGGCCGCCTGGGCCGGGGATTTGGCACCGGGAATCGTCACCGAGACCGCCGGGTGGCTGGCCGTGTAGCGGATGGCCGCGGCCACCATCTCCGGCCCAGGCGGGACGATCTTCGCCAGCTTCTCCACCTGGGCCACCTGCTCCAGGAACTTTGTCCGGGCCGGGCCTTCCTCGTTCCAACCGGCGCGAACGGTGTCGTCGAATGTCGATTCCTTCGTGTAGCCACCGGAAAGTAAGCCCTTTGCCAGGGGGCCCCGCACCATTACACCGATGCCGTGCTCCTGACAGTAGGGGAGGAAGGCGGCTTCCGGGGCGCGGTTGAGCAGAGAATAGTCCACTTGCACCACACTGCAAGTGCCGTTGACGTTGAACTTTTTCAGCACGTCCAGGCTGTTGGTGGAAATCCCATAGGCCCGCAAACAGCCTTCCTTCCTCAACGCCTCGAAGCCCTCCAGATAGACCGTCGGGTCCTGCACATCCCCCTCGTGGCAGAGAATTACATCCACCCAGTCTGTGCGCAGGCGGCCCAGAATGGCGTGACCGCTGACCCGGATAGAGTCCACGCCGGTCTTGGGAATCTCCCCGCCTGTGCGCTTGCCCCAGTTGCCGATTTTGCTGACGATGACCACATTGTGGCGAATGCTCGCCAGGGCACGGCCCAGACGCATCTCCGACAGGCCGTTGGGGATGCCGTAGGATTCTGCCGTGTCGAAGAGGGTCATCCCCGCCTCATACGCGGCGCGGATGGTAGCCCCAGCCGTAGCGTCGTCGATTTCGCCCCACTGGTTGCCGATATTCCACGTACCCAGGCCGACCACCGAAACGGGCCAGCCCAGCTTGCCGAATTGTTTGCGTAGCATTGAGAGTTCTCCTTTTGAATAGGGTGAATAGGACACGGATATTCACGGATGGGATGGATTTACACGGATTTAACTCTGTAGGGGTGGGCCTCCGTGCCCGTCCGCTGTGCCTGCCGGTCGTTTTCGCGGCAGAATACGCAGCGCAGCTTTCCGCCGGTCAACCGGAATGATCCACAGATTGCACAGATTTATCCGTGTGAATCCGTGTCAATCCGTGTTCGTTTTTTCAGTGCAGCGTGTAGACCCCACCCGCCTCACACACCAACTCGACAACCTGCTCCGCCCCAATTCGCACCCGGCAAACCCCATCCCGCGCCGCCCGGATGACCACCTAATGTTATGGGATTACAGGTGTTATCAAACAAATATCACCGATTTTTGCTTGTGTACCTATTGGAAAATACGCAACAACCCCCTGATTTGCATCCCACGGATAGGCGGGACCTCCTCGATAGAGAATATTTCCTCCAATCTTAATGATATCCTGCATAGTAAGTTCTTTGCCCTCCTGATGTATCACTCCAGCTATAATAGAGTCTGGGGGTATGCGTATCGGAGTAGTGGTCGTATCGATAAATAAACCTTTCTGCACGGCTCTATCACATACAATCGAAACTTTTTGCCAAAAGTCAGCTCCGGAGGGCGGGCACTTGAAATCAATCCCTTCTCGTCCGCATGGAGAAAAATTCCTGAAGATATTTTCAATCTCGGTAAGTGTCATTTTTTCTACAGGCTTTTGCACGCTTGTGGAGAGACTCAATGGTGGGACGGATTGAATTGGGCTTGAAGTTGTCGTAAGCTGACGCACTTCGACTAGTAAGTTTTGACCTTCCGGTTTTAATTGGAGTATTTCGTAACCCGGAGAGAAATGGACCTCCGCAATCTTCCCAGGGCCACTTAAAGGGTAAATCGTGTCTTGGCCGTCTTGCCGTACAGTAAGAGTATTCTTTACATTGAAATACTCAGATGGATTTGTGTAAAGTCCTACTGAAAATATGCCAATCGGTGTGACCACCGAGGAAGTTGTCGACACGCTGATGACTCCTTTGGTATCAACCGAAACTTTTACAGGAATCAAAGGCGGCTGATATCCGAGTGTGACACCGCTATTATCTGCAACTGGACTTGAACAAGCGGCTAACAGGATAGACAACAACGAAAAAGCCAAGAACGATCTGAACGTGTACATTTTCGCTGCCATATTGTGCCTCCAACTTCTAACGTAGATTTTGCCTCAAAACACGAAACCAATCTATCGATCGCTCAATCTGAAAGCGTATAGCTCGCCCCGGATCGGATGTTGAACACAGCAATACCTTCTGCATCTGTCGAAGCAATGACAATCCCCTCGCTGCGAGTTGAAATATTAGCCCCCACCCGCACCCGGCAGACCCCTTCCCGCGCCGCCCGGATGACTGCTTCGTGTAGTCTCCCCTCCCGCCACGCAATATCTACCGTATACCCACCCCGGGCCCGCAGACCCGTCACCGCCCCGTTCGGCCAGTCCGACGGCAGCGCGGGGAGCAGGTGCAGCTCCCCATTGTGGCTTTGCAGCAGCATCTCCGCAATCCCCGCGGTGACGCCGAAGTTGCCGTCGATCTGAAAGGGGGGATGGGCGTCAAAGAGATTGGGGTAGACCCCGCCACCGACTGCGCTTGTCTTCGCCCCCGGTGTCACCGGGCGTAGCAGCAGCCGGATCATCCGATAGGCGTGATCCCCGTCCTCAAAGCGTGCCCAGAAAAGCGTCTTCCAGCCAATCGACCAGCCCGTGGCCTCGTCCCCCCGCAACTCCAACGAGCGCATAGCCGCCCGCCACAGTTCCGGTGTCCCCCGCCGCGAAATCTGCCGCCCCGGATGCAGCCCGTAGAGATGGGAGACGTGGCGGTGATGGTCCTCCGGGTCGTCCCAATCCTCGCTCCACTCCTGCAACTGGCCCAGGCGACCGATGCGATAGGGCAGCAGCCGGGATTGAGCGTCGGCGATCTCCGCCTGCAATTCGTCGTCTACCCCCAGCACTTCTCCGGCTTCCAGGCAGTTGGCGAAGAGGTCTCGGATCATCGCCATATCCCCGGTGGGGCTGATGCTTACCGCCGCGGTCTGTCCATCTGCCGTCGTAAAAGTATTCTCCGGTGACGTGCCCGGCGCGGTGACCAGAAGACCGTCTGGTCCCTCCACCAGCCAGTCCAGGCAGAAACGGGCGGCCTCCCGCATCACCGGAAAAGCAATTTCGTGTAGCCATCGTAAATCCCTACCAAAGGCAAAATGCTCCCACAGGTGCTGGCTCAACCACGCGCCACCCAGCGGCCACATAGCCCACTGGGGATTGCCCCCGCCGTAGTTGCCCACCGGCGCGGCGTGCCGCCACAGATCCCCGTTGTGATGGGTGGTCCAGCCCCGGCAGCCGTAATTGGCCGCCGCAACCGCCGCCCCGGTCACGCTGCTCTCCGCCACATAGCCCAGCAGGGGGGCGTGGCACTCGGCCAGATTCGTCACCTCCGCCGGCCAGTAGTTCATCTCCACATTGATATTCAGCGTATAGTTGCTGCTCCACGGCGGCTGCATATGGGGGTTCCAGATGCCCTGCAAATTGGCCGGCTGTGTGCCGGGCCGGGAGCTGGCGATGAGCAGATAGCGCCCGTACTGAAAGAGGAGTTCAATGAGTTGGGGGTCGTCCTGTTCGCCAAAACGGGCGACTCGCTGCTCGGTGGATTGATTCATTGCGTCCGTCGTGCCCAAATCCAGCGATACCCGGCGGAAAAGTGCCTGGTGATCGGCGATATGCCGGGCGCGCAGTTCCTCATACGGGCGGGCGAGGGCGGCTGCCAGCACAGGCAAAATGCGGCTGGACGGGTCTACGCCTTCGTGTCCCGGATGTTTGTCGAAGCCGTTGAAGCTGGTAGCCGCGGCCAGAAAAAGGGTGACGCTCTGCGCGCCGCTCACCCGAATCTCCCCGTCTGGCGTTGACTCCACGCGGCCACCCACAGCCGTCAGGCGCAAATGAGCCTCGGCCCGCATCCCCTCGCCATAGCGAACCGGATCGGCCCCGCTGTGATAGGGCGGGTCCACATGTACGGGCACATCGCAGCGCATCACCAGCCCGCCATCCTCCGCGGCCACCGTATGCCGCAGTGGACTATCCAACCCCACCACAAAATTGAGGGCACCTGCCCGGTCCGCGGTCAGCCGCACCACCAGCACCTGATCCGGAAAGCTCACAAAAGCCTCCCGTCGGTGGGCCGTCGCCTCTTTCGTGTAGTCAACAAAAGCAACCGCGCTATCCAAATCTAACTCACGCCTATACCTCACCACTCTCTGGGATTCGCCATCCGTCGTCTCCCCAAACCGCAGCCGCAAATCCCCCAGCGGCAGATATGACTGGCTATACGGCCCCTGCATCTCTTTGCACAGTTCGTTGGCTGCCGCGTACTCCCCGGCAAAGAGCAGGCGGCGCACCTCTGGCAGCACATCCTTTGCGCCAGGATTTGTCGTATCCTTTGGCAAGCCAGACCAGAGGGTATCCTCATTGAGCGCGATGCGTTCCTCATCCACTCCGCCAAAGATCATCGCACCCAACCGGCCATTGCCGATGGGCAACGCTTCTTCCCACGCGCCAGCAGGGGAGGGGTAGCGGAGGCTGAGAGGGTGGGGATTAGTCATTGGGGGGGCTCCGTGGGCAAGATTAATATTCCGTAGTTGTGTTTGCTGTTCTCTGCGTCTCTGCGGGAGACTTTTGTGGCTTCGCCACCTTATTCCGTACCAGCGCAATATCTAACGCGGATGCGTTAGTTGCGGGTCGTGCCCTGCGGCGCTCACTGGTTCCGATCTGCACCACCTGTGGCTTCGCCGCCTTATGGTTTTAGTAGCACCTTCGACACATTTCCTGGTGCATCGATCAGCCGGTCGAACCACGCGCCGCCGTCGCCCAACGGCGCTTCCACAATCCAGGGGTCCAGCCCCATCTCGCCCCGGGCCAGCACACCCAATGCCTGGGCAAAATTGGCCGGACTATAGGCAAAGCTGCCTTTGACGACGATCTCCCGGCGGATAATATCGGCGGCGGGCATTTCGCTCACCTCTTCGTGTAGCCCACTGAGGATGACAGTCCCGGTCGGCTGCACCGCGGCCACACATTGACGCCGTGTCACAGCCGAACCCACCGCATCCACGGCCAGTGCTGCGCCGTCACCCGTGGCCGCTTTTACCGCCTGCACCACATCAGTCTGGCGAGGGGCCAGGGGAATACCGCCCAACGCCGCACCCATCGCCAGCCGTTCGCCGTCCAGATCGGCGATAAAGACCTGCTGCGCCCCCTTTAGCCGGAGCGACTGCAAGGCCAGCAGACCGATTGGCCCTGCGCCGATAATCAGACAGACCTGCCCCGCCACATCTCCGGCCAGTTCGCCGATGCGCAGCCCACAGGCGGTCGGTTCGGTCAGGCTGCCCGTGCGCAGGGACATACCCGCGGGCAGGCGGGAAACTGTTTTTGCGGGGACTGCCACATATTCTGCGTAGGCACCGGGGCGGTGGGCGCCCACCAGCCGCCGGCTGGGGCAGAGATGATCCAGTCCCCGTCTTTGCCATACGCTGTCAGCCGTACAGTAGAGCGGGTTGACTGTCACCCACGCGCCTCTTTTCAGGGCTGGGTTCGCGCCTTCCGCCTCTGCGCCCATCTCTGTAATCTCGCCAGAAAATTCGTGGCCCATCACCAGCGGAGGAACCCGTAACGCATTGTGGCCCAAATAGCCGCTCAGTTCGGACCCGCAGATGCCGCCGTAGGCCACCCGAATCAGCACTTCGTCCGGAGCGACGGCAGGCATAGGCGTCTCGCGCAGAATCATCGAGCGGGGCGCTTCCCAAACCAGTGACTTCATCGGTTAACTCCTTGTGTGGCGATACGAGAGCGTGGAAAGTGGGGACGATAGGTCTTGCTCTCCCTATTGTAGACGGGAGTGGGAAGAAGGGCAATCCCGGTGGTAACCGTTCAGCCTGTCAAAAGCGAACGCAGTGGAAACGTGAAGACGTGAGATCACCTGGCGGCACTTCACGTTTCACGTTTCACACCTCTGCCGTCCGCAACTGTTCTGCCAGGTCGATGAAATCTTTTGCCATCCAATCGAACGTCTCCTCCGGCCAGGGTTTGGGATTGTGCGGCCCGTATTCGTTCGGGCGGTGGACGTAGGCTGTGGGCATTCCCACCGCGGCCGCGGCGTGGAGATCGCCCTCGTGCGCGGCCACCATCAACACCTGCGCCGGGGGCAGATCGAGCAGGCGGCAGGCGGTGAGATAGGCTTGCGGATCCGGTTTGTAGTGGTGGGCCAGCTCCGCCGAGAGAATGCAGTCCCAGGGCAGCCCGGCATTCTTTGCCATATTCGTCAGCAGCGAAACATTGCCGTTGGAGAGGGTGGCGATGACATAACGCTGCTTGAGCCGGGTCAACCCCTCCACCGCATCGGGCCAGGGGCGCAGCCGATGCCAGACCCGGTTCAGGTGGGCCAGCTTCTCCTCGTCCAGCCCGGTCAGGCCGAAGTCGGGCAGCAGGCTGTCCAGAATCATTCGGTGCAGATCGTCGATGCGGGTCCAGCCCAGTTCGCCGGAGCGCACCCGGGCCATGGCCGGTTGATAGCCCGCCCGCCAGACGTCGGCAAAGGCAGCCCAGTCCATATCGTTCTCCCAACCTTTGCCCTCGGCGATAATCGATCCCCGCCAGTCCACAACCGTGCCGAAGACGTCAAAGGTCAAGGCACGGATGGTAGACGTCAACTGTGCCATATGCTATACTTCCTTTCAATCAAAGAGACCGAAGCGCCGGATTGCACTGCCTGGAGAACGATATGAGCATAGCACTGCTTGAAAGACAAAGCCCCAGCACAACCGCCCCCCTTAGCCAAAACGGTGTACAGCCTCTCCAACCAGGAGACCGGTTGACCCGCGCCGAGTTTGAGCGCCGCTACGCAGCCCATCCTGAGATTGCCAAAGCCGAACTGATTGAAGGGATTGTCTATATGCCATCGCCAGTACGTCATACTCTGCATGGAACTCCCCAACTCCTGTTGGCTGGATGGGCTGCTGTCTATCTTGCCTCCACGCCTGGCGTCGATGGTGGCGATAATTCGACTCTGCGCCTGGATTTGGAAAACGAGCCTCAGCCCGATGTCTTGCTGCGCCTTTCTCCCAAACTGGGCGGACGCTCCTTTGTTGCCCAAGACGGCTATTTGGAGGGCGTGCCTGAGTTGATTGTAGAGATTTCTGCCAGCACGGCCAGCTACGATATGAACCAGAAGCGTCACGTATACGCCCGCAATGGCGTGCCGGAATATATCGTCTATCTGAGCTATGACCGGCGTGTAGTCTGGTATGTGTTGGGCGACGAAGGCTATACAGAACTCCCGGCGGGCGAAGACGGCATTCTGCGCAGTTCCATCTTTTCCGGTCTGTGGCTCGATCCCCAGGCGCTGCTCAACAACGATATGGCCCGGGTGCTGGCCGTCCTGCAAGAGGGGCTGGCTTCACCCGAACATCAAACGTTTGTCGAGCGCCTGGCTCAGTCTGCCTGATCCTGCAACAGCGAGGCGTAAAAGCGTTAGTTGGTCGGCCAACCAACTGAGACGTGAAACGTGAGGTGTCGTCACAGACCCTCACGTCTCACGTCTTCACGTTTCTGTACGCAAATCGTGGCTCTGCCACCTTATGTCTTTCCGCCGGGCTGTACTAGCCCACAATCCGCCCGATCTGCTCTGCCACCTGCGCCGCTTCATCCACTCTCAGCGCCCCCATCACATAGTCGCAGCGCCATTCCCCGCCCCCAGCCAGCTCTTTGACGTACCCCTTCGCCTTCTCGGCTGTGTAACCCTCCGGCTCGGCAGTGGCGGGCAGATTGATGCCCGCCGCGTCCTGGTCCGGTGTGCGGCAGATCCAGCGCACGCCCACGGGTAGCTGCTCCGGGCGGTGGCGGATGTAGTCCGCGCTGCCGTCCGGGTGGAGTTGGAGTGTATGCGCCCAGCCCTCCCCGTCGGCCAGATAGTCAATGCCAAAGACGATCTCCGGGTCGAAGGCGAGACCGGGGGTCAGTTGGTGATGCAGCGCGGGATTCTCGCCCAGTGCGTTGAGGAAATCCATATAGACGGGGTTGGGCTTTACGTGGCTGGGGATGCTGCGCCGCACCCGTACAGTTTGCGGTGACACCTCCGCGCTGTAGAGCAGGCGGCTGTTGTCCACCGGGCGGAAGTTGGCGTGGGCCAGATACATATATTCCATCGGCGTCTGTTTCAGGTTGCGGCAGACCAGGCTGACGTGGATGAGGGAGGAATCGGCATAAAGCTTGACCAGCGGCTCGGCTGTGTAGTTGTAGCTAAAGGCGACCGTATGCCGGTAGCGCCCGCCCAGGCCGATGTACGGACCATTCTCATCCTCCCCCAGCACAAGCCAGGCGGTCTGATAGGCGGCGTTGGGCAGTTCGCCGTGGAGCGGATGGCTGTCGCTGGCCGTGGGCACACCCATCGCCGTAAAGCCGCAGTGGATCAGAAAGCCGCCGTAGGTTTTCAGATAATCAGTGGTGGCCTGGGGTTCGTCGAACATCGAGCGCATTGTCAGGTTGCGCCCGCCAAAGTGGGCAGACCAGATTTGCTGGCCCTGGAACGGCAGCATCACCAATTCGCCCAGACCGTTGCCCAGGCGCAGGGCGGCCACACCGCTTGCATAGCGAAAAACCGAGGCCGTAAACGGGCCACTCTCTACCAGCACGCGCTCGTTGGCAGCAAAAAACTCCGGTCGCAGATGGATTGTACTTTCAGCCATTGGGTACTCCGCAGGAGGGGGAAGAATAACAGTCTTTCGATCCTACCAGCATTTGCCACTTTGCGCCAATGAAAAACGGGGGCGGTACACATTCACCGCCCCCGTTTTTACTTACTGCCTATTGCGTATTTCGTATTGCGTATTTGTAACTGTACGGCCATCAGATCAGTGAGCGCCGGTTGAGTAGCCGAGTCTTCGAGGCGTATCGAAACCAGAGCGAACGGGTCAACGAGACGATTTTTCGCTCACCCGCTTTGGTTTCACTTCGACAGGCTCAGTACAAGCGATACGGCGGGAAACAGCCCCCGCCTACCCTTCGATGAACTCAGGACACCGCTCAACCGGC
>JAANMX010001620.1_pt1 | contig 25014 bp, 18 predicted proteins | sample 7279681 | NCBI WGS metagenome assembly JAANMX01 (sample SAMN14094542, study PRJNA606508) | bioreactor metagenome | isolation source: A lab-scale SPAN reactor treating ammonium-rich wastewater day 351 | place: Ireland: Galway | collected 2018-01-01
CGGTAACGTGGAGACGCGCATTGAGAAGATGGGCGCCAAGGCCGTCGATGCGACGTTCCTCGCGGTTGCCGGTTTGAAGCGTCTGCGGAAGGATCATTTAATCAAGTCCGTGATCCCGATCCATGAAATCGTACCTTCTGCCGGGCAGGGGGCGATCGGTATTGAGGTGCGGCGCAAGGATGCGAAGCTTATATCTGTTATTAGCCGATTAAATGACGATAATACATATGCTTGCGTGGCCTGCGAGCGTGCTGTTCTAACCACTTTGGGGGCCTCCTGCCGGACGCCTGTGGGGGTTCATGCCGAGCTACAGGGGCTCAGGCTTCGCATTCGCGCGCAGCTCGCTGCGCCGGACGGCAGCGGGATGTTCCGTGATGTCGAGATCGGGCATTTGAACAGCTATGACGATCTGATTAAAATCGGCCATAACTTTGGGCGGCGACTCAAGGAAAAGGCTCCGGCAGGATTTTTTGCCTGATATTGGCCAATTAGGGAGTCTCTGGACGACCTTTCCGTAGAATTTGAGGTTTCATCCATGACTGCGTTTGCACCTTCCTACGGTCGCATCCTGATCTCCCGTCCGGCAGAGCAGGGTCGTCATTTTGCGGCGCTGGTCTGCGCGCGTGCGGGCGGTCCGGCAATGGACGCGTTTATATTTCTGCCTCTCATGGATTTGGAGGCTGAGGATTTTACTCCTCCCGATGTCTCGGAACTTAACGGGCTGATTTTTTCCAGTTCAAATGGCGTACGTTTTTTTGCCGAGGCTACGGGCACGGCGTTTACATCCCTGCCGCTTTATGTTGTCGGCTCCGGCACGGCTGACCTTGCCCGCACGCTTGGTTTTCATAATATTGAGTTCATCGCCTGGAATGCGGATGATCTTTGCAGATTTTTTTCAGGGTTTTCTGCGCCAAGTCAGCAGCGGAATCAGCTTCTTTTCGTAAGAGGTGCGGACGTGCATACGGATTTTGCCTCGGCGCTTGATCCTGCGCGGTATACGGTTCAGACCTCGGTCGTTTATCGTGCGCACGCTGTCGAGCGGACTCCGGCGGAGGTCTCGTCCATTCTGGCCGGACAAAAAATCGGCGCGGTGACGTTTTTTTCGCAACGTACGGTCCGGCTTTTCCTTAAGCAGGCTCAGGATAGCCCACAGCTTTTCAATTTGAAAAACGCCGAGGCCTTGTGTATCAGTAAGGATGTGCTGGAGGCTGTACGTCCCGTTTGGGAGGGACCTCTTTATGTGGCCCCTTCACCCGATCAGGACGGGATGGCTGACCTGGTTATCAGCCGTTTGCGTGAGCAAAGCTGCACCTGATTGGCGTGCCCTAGTACTTTAAACCCTGTCCTGTTCGCTTTTGTCCGGGCTGTCGTGTTATATCTTTTCAAGTGATTATTCAGGAGCTGAATTATGTCGGAAAAAACCCAGAAGGCCGAAAAGATTATTGAGCGGTTCGGCGGTATACGTCCTATGGCGGCCAAGATGGGCGTCCCTGTGACGACCGTGCAGGGTTGGAAGAAGCGCGACGCGATCCCCGAAAACCGGATCGATGAGATTGTGTCTGTTGCGCGCTCTCACAATATCGATCTGTCCGACGTATTGAGTTTGCCTGTCAACGAAGTTGGGGCCGATGATGTCACAGCCGACTTTTCGGCTTCTTTGGAGCTTGAGGCGGCACCTTCCGATTCTGTGCGCGATCAGGGGGGGCAGGCGGTTCAGGATACAAGTGACGGAAGTTCACCTGCACGTGTGCCGATGGCTTTTTCTGTGCCGCCCGCATCGGCTGACTCAAAACCCAAAATGACGGACTCTAAACCCGGTGCGGCCTCCGGGGCTTCTATTCGCCGGGAGCCTCCGGCCCGCGAAGTCGAGGTTCGCGCCATCAAGACCAGCTCGCTGATCAGCGTTGCGCTTGTCCTGCTTGTGGCCATCGGTTCGGCATCCTATCTGTGGCCCATGCTGCGCGAGCATAACGAGCGGATCACCGGAGTCGAGACGGAGGTCGAGGATTTGCGCGGCGATGTTGCCGAGGTTCGCGAAGAGAGCCAGGAAGTGATCAGCAGCACCTCAAAGAGCTGGTCGGAGCAGCTTGCCGACATACAGCGTCAGGCCGAGGAGGCGAAGGCGATGGCGGCGGGTGCGCTTAATACCGCGACCAAGGAGGCCGTCAAGGTTCAGGGCCAGCTTATGGAGGGCGACGTTTCGGGCCTCTATGAGAAGGCGCAGCAGTTCGATCAGTATGTCACCGACATGACGGCCAAGAGTCCGGCTCTGCAAGGGTTCGTGAACGCGCTGGACTCACTTCTGGATGAGGAAAAGGGGCGTAAAACAATCAGCGACGCGTCGACGGCACTGAGCGCCGCGTTCAGCAGCGGAACGGGCGAAGCGCAGGGCAGCGCGGAAGACGTGATCGACAAAGCCCGCCAGAGCGATCCGGCGGCGGCAGCGGTTTTTGAAGGCGTGCCCAAAGAAGACCTTAAGGCCGCCGGCGTCATGCTGAGCCTCTCGCAGCTGCGGGACTCGCTCTCGCAGGACGGGAAGCCGTTTGATCAGGATCTGGGCTTGCTTAAGAACATGGTCGGTTCCGACAACCCCGAACTGGCCAAGGCCATAGATGAAGCCGAGCCGAAAGCCAAGCAGGGCGTTTTCAGCCCCTCGACGCTGGCGAGCATGTTCGATTCCATGTCCGGGAAGGTCGTCGAGGCTTCGCTTGAGGGCGAGGATGCCTCGCTAGGCGAACAGGCCAAGGCTCGGCTCAATTCGCTCGTGCAGGTCGAAAAGGACGGGGAACTGATTACAGGAACCTCCACGCAGGCGACTCTAAACAAAGCCAAAAGGCTTTTGTCACAGGGGGATGTGCGCGGCGCCCGGGCCGTGATCGATACACTGCCTGAGAGCGAAAAGTCGCAGCTTCAGGACTGGATGAATAAGGCCGATGCTACAATTCAGGTTCAGGACCTGAGCGCCGTTCTGGACAGCAATCTGAGCTCTATTATCGGGATCGATGATTTCCTGTCTTCCTATTATATTACACGGCAAGGCAAGAGCCTGAGATAGTCATGCGCTTTGTCCACAAGGGCTGTCCGGGGTTCCCGGATAAGAGTGGAAAAGCTCTGGCGGTTGCGTGCGGGCTCTGGCAGAGTCGGTGCGGTGAAGAGAGGGTATTATGATTCGAGCACTCTGGTTCCTCGTTAAGGCCGCCCTTGTCGTCGCCATCGCCGTCTGGCTGGCCGAGCAGGAGGGCACCATCGTCATCGACTGGGCGCCGTATACGCTGACGTTCCATGTCGGGGCCTTCATCTTCGCGCTGTTCGTCCTGATGTTTTTCTCCAACCTGCTGTTCAGTATCATTAAAGGGATTCTGGACATGCCCAAGAGTTTCCGGCGTTACCGCGACATTACCGACCGTGAGAAGGGCTACCGCGCTCTGACCATCGGCCTGACCGCCATCGCGGCGGGGGATTCCAAGGGGGCGACCTATCAGGCGCACCGGGCGCGTGCGTTTTTGCGCGATGAGGACAGCCTCGTCAAATTGCTGGAGGCGCAGTCGGCGCGGCTCAACGGGCAGGAGGAAAAGGCGGGGCAGATTTTTGCCAGTCTTCTGGAAGATAAGAACGCTGCGTTTCTAGGCGTTCGTGGCTTGTTGCAGCACGCGATGGATACGGGCGATTATGCCGGGGCGCTGGAGCTGGGGCGCAAGGGGCTGTCGATGTATCCCAGCCATGCGTGGATTCTCAAGATCGTCTATCACCTCGAAATCCGCAACCGCGAGTGGGAGGCGGCGCGCAAGACGCTTTACCGCCTTGAGCGAACCGGGGAGATCGCCGTCAACAAGGCGAACAGCGACCGTGTGGCGATGTATATCGCCGAAGCCGAAGACGCGCAGGCCGCTGGAGACGAGAAAAACCATTACCGGCTTTTGAACAAGGCGTACAAGTGCGACAAGCGGTTTGTGCCGGGCGTTCTGCGATTGGGGCGGCTGTATCTCAAGCGCGGCAACAAGGCCGCAGCCGCCAGTATGATCGAGGCGGCGTGGAAGCTTACGCCGCATCCGGCGCTCGTGCCGTTGTGGGAGGAGGCGATGCCTCGCCCCAAGTCTGGCGATACGGCGGCGCGCGTGAAGTGGTACGAACGGCTCGTTGCGCTCAACCCGGATCATGTCGAGGGGTTGTTGGCCATGGCGGCGGTCTTGATTCAGGAGGGGCTGTGGGGCGAGGCGCGGAAATACCTCCAGAAAATCGATATTCTGGAGCCGAGCGTGCGGCTTTATAAACTCTGGGCGCGGCTGGAGGAAAAATCGACCGGCAACGACGAGGCGGTTAAAATCTGGCTGGAGAAGGCGTCCGACGCGCCGCGCGAGAGGGTTTGGATCTGCTGTGAGACCGGGCATGTTTATGATGGCTGGATGCCCGTTTCCGAGCACGGATATTTCAACACCATCGTCTGGGATTATCCGCAAAGCCGCCATCACGATTCGGCGCTGCGCCTTGTTTCCCGGGTTTCGAGCGAACCCTTGCTCGAAGCGCCCGCGCGGAAGGCGGCGGGTTAGGATTCGTCTCGGTTTTTTGGGTGGTCGTGATAGGGCCGCCCTGGATTGTCTAAACCCTAATCTTCCCGCGTTTCCAGAGTTCCAGAACGCCCCAGCCCGCCAGAAGGCCGCCGAGGTGGGCCTCCCACGCCGTGCCGGGGAAGACGAATCCGAGCAAGATCGTCAGAACCATCCAGAAGACCATGATCGGCGCGTATCCCCGTTTATGTATGTGCGGGGGCAGGGGCATGCGTGACCAGTTTATAATCAGGAACACCGCGAAAAATCCGTCAATCGCGCCGGAGGCGCCCAGAAGAGGCGTGACCTGCCCGGGGTTCAGGAGGAAGAACAGAAGATTTCCGCTGAGGCCGCAGAGCAGAAAGAACAAAAACGCCCGGCGCGCGCCGAACGAGGTTTCGAAGAATATTCCCAGCACCAGCATCATGAAGCTGTTCATGCCCAGATGCATCAGGCCGAAATGCAGGTAGAGGTTGGTCACCGGCGCGATGAGGGCGAAGAGGTTCCAATCGAGCGCGCCGGAATACCGGCCGGGGACGAAGGCGAGGTTCATCAGAACCCATTCATATTGCTCAATCGGTAAAAACAGCGTGACCAGATAGATCGCGAGAAATCCCAAAACGGTATATTTCGTGAAGGGCGGAATGTTTCTTGCGCGTTCCCCGAAGAAGGGAACCTTTTCGCCCGCGATCTGAGCCCTGTATGTCTTCTGCCAGATTTTTTCGTTGTTGCGCTTGGCGTGCTCTATTTCCTCGCGCTCCTGGCGCAGGCGTTCGCGTTCCTGAGGTGTGGGGAAGGACACCACTTGCCCGTGGTCCTTGCCGTTTTTTTTGGGCGGTTGATCGTCTGGGCCGCTGTCCATCTTTTATCCCCGGTGCTGCGCTCCTGATGCGCGGGCGGGGACAGTTTGCGCTATTCTTTTCGAGCGTTCCAGAGAAAAAACGCCCCGGGCTTTTTGACGGTCCGGGGCGAGGACTGGTTACTGGAGGTCTCTTGGCTAGCCGAATGACGGCCTGAATCCTATGTCCGCGTTCTTTTCGCGGTCGTATTTATATTTCGCCGTTTCATCACCCTTGGGTTTGAGGAAGCTGGGCGGCTGGACGCGGGTGATGAGTTCGCCCGCCTTGGCGAGCAGCTCGGTCGCCGCGATCACGGAATGGCTGATCTGTTTGGCCAACTCGCCCATGATCGTTTCGAAGGCTTCCTTGGCCACCTGAAGCCCCATGACGACGATTTCGCGGACGGTCCCTTCCTCGGGGATTTTTCCCTCTGCGCTGTCGCCAAAACGGGCCGCTATCACCTCCACGTCCTCAAGGCCCTTTTTCTTCGCGGGCTGCTTACCGCCGCTTCCGCCTTTGCCGCCGGCTTTTCCCTTTTCGCCGTCCTCGTCCTCTTCGGACGATGTTTTGTCGGATTTCAGATCAATTTCAACATAGGTGGGGGTCTGGAAGCTGACCGGGTATTTTTTGAGGTCTCTGGGCTCCAGATCTTTTCCTGAAAGGCCCGCCTTCACTTCGAGGCGGAGCTTGTCCGGGTCGCGCCAGTCGAAAACGACGCTGTGGCTTTTATATTCGCCCGGAAGCTTGCATTTCTTGACCAAAAACTTACCGGGGTACAGAGCCTCGGTGATTCCGGCTTCCTTAAGAAATTTCTTTATATTCAGCAACATAACACTCTACTCCACACTCTACCGCAGCTTGTCCGTCCGCGAGTTTTCACGTATATAGTTACGGAAATTAATTGTATCTTCGCCGCAAAAGCTTAAAAATCAATTAACATATTGTCGGCGAGGCTCGGATTTGTGCGGTTTGGCCCTCACTTTCGTTTTTGCATTGCGAAGCGTTTCTCTGTTATGTTTAGGGAGTGAAGCTTTATCAAGGATTCTGCCTATGAATCGTATCGTGGTCTTTTTCGGATTGTTTGCCCTTATGGTCGCTGCGCAGCCTGTGTTCATGGCTTCGGCGGGCACCAAGCTCTATGTCGAGCAGGAGGGCAGCGAGGACTCCAAGGACGAGGATGGCGGTTTCAGGCTTTATAATACCGTGCCTACAACGAATGATTATACCGTGCCCCTCAGCAATAAGCTGGCCTCTTCTCAGGCCAGACCGAAGACTGTTCGCGGCATCCCTGATACGTGGCGGGTTCTGGACAAGAATGTGATCCAGAATCGTGTTGATGACACGAAATCTGCGTTAGCGCTTGCCGCTAAATTGAGAGCAAAGATCACACAACCCGAGCCTTGGCCCAAGGCCGTGAAGAAGCAGAATCAGAATACTGCCAGTTCTCTTGTGACCAATGATCGTCAGGCCGAGAAGAACCAGAAAAAAGTCGAAAAGGACATGGAAAAGCGTAAGAAGGAGGCGGATAAGATCGCCAAGAAGAAGGCCGAAGAAGATCAGAAAAGAAAGGCTGAAGAGGATAAAAAGAAAGAAGCCGCGACGTCTTCACCGCCGGGTGGTGAGACCACCGAGAAGAGCAATAGCCTTAAGCGCAAGAAGAGAGAGACCGAAGGGGAATCCAGGCGCGTGTTTAACCTTCCGGACTAAGTCCGTTCCGCTTACAGATATTCAAAGGGGGCGCGATCATCGCGCCCTTTTTTCGTTCTAACGTATTTTTTAGAAGATAAACGCGCGTTCACGTTGTGTTTTCTGTTCAGAACGTTGCGAATCAGTGTTAAGCAGGGACTGTGAGCGTATTATCCGATATTTCCTCGTTCGACCTTGTTCTGCTGATCCTGTCGCTGTTGCTTCTGGGCTGCGTGGGCGGTTTTCTGGCCGGGCTTCTGGGCGTCGGCGGGGGGATCATTCTTGTTCCCGGCCTCAATCTGATCTTCGAGAGCGTGAGCGACACGTTCGGGTTTTCCAAGGTCGATCTTATGCATGTCAGTGTGGGAACATCCCTAGCGATCATCATTCCCACGGGGCTTTCGTCGGCGATGGCGCATCATAAGCGCGGCGCGGTGGATCTGGATATCGTCAAAAAACTGGGGCTTGGGATCGTCATCGGCGTCGTCTCCGCTACGGCCGTGGCCAACGATCTGAGCGGCATGGCGCTCAAGATGATTTTCGCGACGGCGATTTTCCTGCTGGCGGTCATCATGACGATGGACCATCAAAAGTGGAAGCTGGGCGATTCTTTGCCAAAACAGCCGAAGACGGGCCTTGCGGGGTTCGTCATCGGCGTTCTTTCCGCGCTTATCGGGATCGGCGGGGCGACGCTGAGCGTACCGTATATGAGCGTCTATGGGACGCCTATTCACCGCGCAGTGGGCAGCGCGTCGGCGATGGGACTGGTGATCGCCATTCCCGCTGCGCTGGGCTTCGTTTATATCGGTTGGGGCCGGGAAGGCCTGCCGCCCTTTTCGTTCGGATACGTCAATCTTCTGGCGTGGCTGTGCGTGATTCCCACCAGCATTCTTCTGGCGCCGGTCGGGGCGCGGGTGGCGCATAAGGTGAGCGTGAAGCGGCTCAAGAAAATCTTCGCGCTGTTCATGGTCATCGTTGCGCTCAATATGTGGCGCAAGATTTTGATGCCTTGAGATGGGCGCGGCGCGTTTAAAAACCATCGGCCTTCATCAACCCCGCCTTTCCTGTTTTTTCCTCGCTTGCCTGATCTACGGTGTTTTTGGATCGCCCACGCCCAACAGCCCCGGCTTTATCGAGATCACCGTCGGGGCCTTGTTGATTTTTGCGGTCGGCGGGGCAGGGTGCGGGTATGCCGTGCGCTGTCTGACTTTCCGCGAGGATCGTGAAAGTGCTCGGGGAGCGGCGTTTCTGGCTTACGGTCTGACGTTTCCCTTGCTCGCGGCGTTTTTATCGGGGCATGCGCTTTCGGCTATCGTGCGCGATCTTTTGCCGTTTCTTTTCCTGTTTTGTCCTTTGTTTTTTGCGCCGTTGTTTTCAAAGAGGCGCGCGGATGCCCGGGTTGTTCTGTGGTGTCTTATTGCTATCGGCTTGTTTTTTTCTCTTCGCTCCTTGGCCATGCAAGCGGGTATGTGCGGATTTTTGTGCGCGGATGAGCTTTTGTATCTAGAGAATATGCCGACCGTTCTTTTTGCATGCGTATTTTTGATTGGGGCGGGGATGAATTTTTTTATGCGCGGGCGCGGAGCGCGAACGGCCATCGCCTTTCTCTCATTTCTGGCGCTTGCGGTGGTTCCGTTTCTGGCGCTGGCTTTAAGTCTGCAAAGGGCCAGTCTGGGCGCTGTTTTCGTTTATACGCTGATTGTTCTCGCGCTTCATTTTTATTCGCGGTCCAAGCGGGCGGTTGCTGCTCTTGGCGTCTTGGTGGGCTTTATTTTTTTCGCCGGGACTTTATTTCCGCTTGCTGATTTTCCATCTGCAGAGATTCTTGGCAAGACCGCGCTGGTGGGTTTCAACAACCGGCCGCAGGAAGCGGCGGCAGTGTGGCAGGCGGTCGCGCAGAATCCTCTGTCCCTGTTTTTCGGGTTGGGATGGGGCGCGCATTTCAATTCGCCCGCCGTCGGGGGGCTGAGTGTGAATTTTACACATAATTTTTTCACGACGATGCTTTTAAAGACCGGGCTCTGTGGATTGATTTTTTCGGTCGTCTACATCGCAGGGCTGATAAGGGTTCTGGCGCGGACGATCTCTTCGGATGCTGTGCTCGGGTTGGCGCTCGCGGCACCGTTTTTCATCGATATCCTGCTGTATGCGAGCTTTAAGTCGCTGGATTTCGGGTTGACGCTTTTGATGATCAGTTTGTCTTTGTTATACTCATCTCAATCAGAATCATTCCAATCGTCCACGAGTTCCGATGCGTCGTCCGACCATACTTTTCATGAACCGGGTCTATCCTCCCGTACGCGGCGCGACGGGGCGGGTTTTGCGTGATCTCGCAAAATCGTTCGCCCGCGAGGGGTGGCACGTCACAATCATCACCACGGGGCCGAAAGCCTCCAAGGAACGGGACGGAGGCATCCGCATCATCCGCGTGAAGGCGCCCGAAAGGCCGCGCGGCAGCTTTGCCTATTTCATAATCTGGCTGAAGATGTTTTTTGTGGCTTTGCGGCTCAAGGGGCGGCATTTGCTGGTGACGATGAGCGACCCGCCCCTGATCGTCGTGGCCGGCAAGATCATCGCCAAATTCAAGAAAAGCCGCCATATCAACTGGTGCCATGATCTTTATCCCGACGTGATTCCGGCGCTGGGCATCGATATGCCGGACTATCTGATGAATTTTTTCAAGAAGCAGAGCCGCAAGGCGATGCATTCGTGCGACAAGGTTATCGTCACCGGGCGCTGTATGGCCAAGCATCTCACGTATGAGGGGTTGAATCCCAAGCAGATCACGACGATACCCAACTGGCCGGATATCGACATTCTGGAAGCGCCGGAACCCAAAGATGGGGAGGGGCAGTTTTTTACCGTCCCCACGGTCAACGGTGCGCGGCCTTATAACGAGTTGTTGAAAGAGAAGCAGAAGTTCCGTGTTCTTTATGCCGGGAATATCGGCATGGCGCATCCGATCGAGCCGATTTTGGGCGCTGCCGAAATTCTGGAGGAGGAGGCGGCGGACATTGAGTTCGTGTTTGTCGGCGATGGGGAGAAATTCGATTATATCGCCAAGGAACGCGCGGATCGCGGGCTTGAGAATATCCGCCTATTGCCGTATCAGCCCGCAGAGCGTTTGCGCGAAGTGATGGAAAGCGGTGACGTCCACCTTGTCTCCATGTGCGAGGAGGCCGCCGGATTTGTCGTGCCGAGCAAGCTCTATACAGCTTTGGCTGTGGCGCGGCCTTGTATTTTCATCGGGCCTGTGCAGTCGGAGACGGCGAAGGTTATCAAGGATTTCCAGACCGGGAAGGTCGTGCCGCAGGGCGATGCGCGCGCGTTGGCCGATGCGATCAAGCATTACCGCATGAGCGGGCAGGAATGGTTCGCCGCGCATGGCGGAGCGGCGCGGGCGCGTGAAGTGTTTACGCCCGCCGGTTCCATTGAGGCGTGGATGGAACGCGCGTGGGATTCGGTGCAGGAAGATTTGCGCAAAAGCGTATAGGCCGATTTCGGTTTTGTTGAGTAAAAAGTCATGAGCGAAAATGCGGACGTGCCGCCTCATGCGGTTTCTTCCGGGGAAAAGACGCTGTTCGATGTCATACGCGATCTCTGGCGTGCGCGGCTGGCTATGGCTGTATTCGGGTTTGCGGGTTTCGTTCTGGCGTTGACTTTCGTTACGCTGGCGCGGCCCTATTACCGGGCGGAGATGGTCGTTGCGCCCGCTTCGCCGATTGCGGGGCAGGGCGGATTTCAGCTTTCATCCTTACCTGATCCGGCGTTGTGGCAAAGCCAAAGCATCCAGAATTATCCCGATTTCCTGAGGTTCGAGAACAAATTCAGCGCGCCCACCGTGGCGGGGCTTTTGCTTGAGGACGAGCGGATCAAGGGCGGGTTGCCCTTGGACCGCGCGTTCGATCTGTTTGAGCCTGAGCGCGTGTGGACGCCCGAGACGGTGGCGCTTTATCTTGCGCGGCGGGTGACGTTGGAGCCGGTTGGCAACACGCCGCTGCGCAGGCTGGTTTACGCGCACCCCGACCGCGATTACGCGGTTTATATGCTTGAGCGCATCCACCACATCACCGACACGCTGATCCGGCAGAATATCCGCCTGGAGACGCAGGAGCGGATCGAGTATCTGCAGGAGGCTTTGGGGCGCACGGCCAACCCCGATCATCGCCGGGCGCTCGCGGATCTGCTTATGGAGCAGGAGCGGCTGCGGATGATGGTTTCGATGGACCAACCCTATGCGGCCTCGATCGTGGAGCCGCCGTCGGCGGGCGTGAAACCCGCATGGCCGGACGCGCGGCTTCTTTTTCCGGCTTTCATCCTCGTGGGGTGCTTTCTGGGATTCCTGATCTATGGGGCGCGGCACATTCATGAGTGAGCGTCCGCAAGCGCCGATTCCGGTGAGCGTGATCGTCACCACGAAGAACGAAGCCCGGAATATCGAGCGGTGTCTGCGGGCGCTCTCCGGCTTTGCCGAAGTGATCGTCGTCGATTCGGGCAGCACGGATGAAACCGCCGCGCTCGCACAGCGCATGGGTGCGCGGGTGATCGCTTATGAGTGGGATGGGCGTTACCCGAAGAAGCGGCAATGGTGTCTTGAGCGCGTCGAGACGTTTTCACCGTGGGTTTTTTTCGTGGATGCGGATGAGGAGGTGACGGAGGCTTTGCGGGATGAGCTGGCGCGGATTTTTTCAGGCGACGGCCCCAAAAATTGCGCCGGGTATTTCGTGCGCGGACGATACGTTTGGAGCGGGCGGCTTCTGCAGTTTGGTTTGATGAACGACAAGCTGGCGCTGGTTCATAGAGAGCGCGTGTGCTTTCCGGTCGTGGATGATCTCGATATTCCGGGGATGGGGGAGATCGAGGGGCATTACCAGCCCGTTTTGAAGGATCGGCAAGCGGGGTTTTCCATCGGGCGTGTTCGTGCGCCGCTTTTGCATTTCGCTTATGAAGATGAAGAACGATGGGCGGAGCGGCACGTGCGTTACGCACGATGGGAGGCGGCAATGACGCGGCGCGGGGCGTGGCCGCGCGATCCCGTTCCGTGGCGTGATTGGGTGAAGAGATTCCTGCGGACCTCGCGCTTGCGGCCCGCGATCGTTTTCGCCTACGGGTATTTTTTCAGGCTGGGGTTTCTCGACGGGGGTGCGGGGTGGTCGTTCGCGCTCAGCCGTGCGCGGTACGCGCAAGCCGTGATTACCGCGACCCGACAGGCTTTTGCGGAGCGTTAAGGCGCTTAGAGGTTGACGTTCTTGTCAGAACGGAACAGGTAGAGGATCGTCTTGATGCCGGTCTTATTCGCCGGGAGGATCCGCGCCATCAGATAGGTTTTCACTTTTCTTTCCGGGCCGAGCACCATCAGAACAACGGTGGCCTTCGAGCCGTTTACGGCTTTGACGTTGTAGGAAGCGCCGCTTTTGGCGGCGAAAGATTTGCCGAGATTGTCGAAGGCAGTTTCGAGCATCTGGGGAGAAATATCGGCGTAGGAGGTGACCGTGCAGCCTTTTCTTTCATGCTGGTAGAGCCAGACGCGCTTGCCGATCGTGCCCCAGAGGTCGATGATCTGGTCGGGGACGGGGTAGCCGAGGTTTTTCCAGAGACCGCCGATTTTGCTTTTGTCTTCGATCTTGGCCTTGCGCACGAAGATTTGCTTGTTGGCCCATTCGGCGACTTTGCCGTCGCTCTCGAAGCAACCGCCCGCGAAAACTTCCCATGTCATGTTGGCGATGGCCGCGTTGCTGACCTTTACTTCCGTCTCCTTTGCCTGCTTCGCTATCGCGGGCGCAGAGCACAGGGCGGTCAAAACGAGCACCGAAAGGGCGAGAAGGGAAATTTTACGCATAATCATGCAATCCATAAATTCATTAAATGTGTTGGCCAAAGGCTTGAGCGTGCGTCCACAAGTATCTGTATTCGGGCGGGTTTTCAAGCTCTTTTTGGCGGAAATAAAGAGGGAGTCGGGGCGTTTTCAGGCCGTTTCCCCGGGTTTTTGGGCCTTTTGGGCCGGACTTTGCCCGTCTTTCAGGGCGGATTCATGGTCCTCGGCGGGGCGTTTCTTGCCTTTGTGCCACCATTCCCTGGTTTCGATATAGATTTTTTGACCCGGCCTTTCTATTTGGGAATAAACTGTTTTAGGGCGCGGACCTCTCTCGATTTTCTCGCTTGGGATTTCTTCTGCATGCATCCGTTCGGTGATACTTTTCCAGTCTTTCCATTTTTGCTCGTTCTGTTCGCGCCCAGCGTAAGTGATACAGAACCCTTCAGCGATTTCAACGGCGGGGCCGTCTTTTCTGTGCAATCTGCCGTTTTGCCACCATTCTTTTGAGCCGTTTGAGTAAATTACAGCAGGGCCGTCGAGCCTGTGAAATTTGCCGTCTTTGGCCCATTTTTCGGTTCCATCGCCTTTGATAACGGCGGGGCCATCTTCGCGCGTCAGGATTCCGCGTTTCCACCATTGCACATCGCCTTTCTGGATCAGGCGGTTCACGAGCAGGGGCGTGTTGAACAGGGCTTTGTATTTATGGAGGAAGTAAAAATCCGTATCTTTTCTGTCCCGGGTGCCTGAGATGATGGCCGGTTGATCTTCGTCCCTGTGCAGCTTTCCCCGTATTACCCATGCTTCCAGAATTTCAGTTTTGATCGCCGGACCATCTATACGGTGCAGCTTGCCGTTTTCCCACCACTCCTCGCCGCCGTCGTGGTAGAGGATCGCGGGTTCGTCTTTCCGGTGCAATTTTCCGTGCATGCACCATTTTTGTGTGCCATTCGCCAGTATGACCGCAGGGCCATCTTCCCGGTGCAGAAGATCGTTTATGAACCAGCATTGCTTGCCCCAAAATCTGTTTGTCCAGAGATTGGGGTCAAAAGGCTTAGTCTCATCTCCGAAAGCGTTGCTGGGTGTAATTATTGCGGGACCGTCCAAGCGGTGCAGTTTTCCCTCGACAGCCCATCTTTGAAGTCCGTTTTGTCCTATGAATGCAGGAGCGTCAAGGCGGTGTAGTTTGCCGTTAATCCACCATTCCTCGCCGCCGTTGGGGTATATCACTGCGGGGTTGCCCTCCCGGTGCAGGATGCCATCGCTAAACCATTTTTGTGTTCCGTCCTTGAGGGTGGTTGCCGGTTTTTCTGCCCTGTGTTGTTTTCCGTTGATCCACCACTCCTCGCGCCCATCCCTGTGAATGACCGCAGGCTTTCCTTCGCGGTGTTTGAGGTCGTTTACATACCATTCCTGCGTTCCGTTCGCCCAAATGAGGGCCGGGCCGTCGAGACGATGCAGCTTGCCGTGTTGGCACCACATCTCGAACTGATTCTTAACTACGAGGGCTGGACCATTTTCCCTATGGAGGCGGCCTTCCTCATCCTTCCAGACTTCTGTTACGCCTTCTCTATACATGCTTTAATTTTTTTGAGGGCTTTGCCCGTCTTTCAGGGCGGATTCATGGTCCTCGGCGGGGCGTTTCTTGCCTTTGTGGCGTTTGTAAAGCTCGGGGAATTTCTGACGGATATTCCACGCGAGCGTCTGTATGGCGTAGATCCAGACGTTTTTGGGCTGGGAGACGAGGCTGAGTTTCTCGCGGATCATGAATTCCTCGCGGCGGCCTTCGGCGGCGCGTTTCTGGGACATGCCGCCGCCCTCAAAAACGCAGATGGGGATCGGGGCGTAGACGATTTTCTTTGCCGTTTTGAGGAAACGGGCCGTGAAGTCGTAATCGCCCGCGATGTCGTAGATGATGCTGAACCAGAGGTTATTTTTGCGGATCGGTTCGAGGCGGTAGAACATCGCCTGATGGTGCGTGAACATGCCGCGCGGCAGATCGCGGTATCGTCCGGCGGCTTTGTAGAAGGGCGGAGCGGCCGCCCCGCCTTCCGGTGTCTTTTGCGTTTCCAGCGCGTCGCCGTATATGAAATCCGGTTGCTTGGCTGTTACTTTCTCGATCTTGGCCAGCGTTTCGGGCTCGGCGAGCGTGTCGCCGGAATTGAGAAATAAAACGTATGACCCTTTTGCCGTTTTGAGGCCCTTGTTCATGGCATCAAACGGGCCTTCGTCGGGTTGGCTGAGCCATTTGGCGCGGGTTTTGCCAAGGAAGTCGGCGGTCTGATCCGTAGATGCGCCGTCAATAACGATCCATTCGAAGTTCCGAAAGGTTTGCTCCTCCAGCGATTTGTGGGTGAGGCGCAGCCCGGCGAGATTGTCCTTCGTCACCGTAATGATGCTGAATACAGGATTTTCCGCGTTTGCCGTCATGATCCGGATGCCGTGTGTTTTTGCGCGTTGTCAGTCGCGGATATCATCAATGAAGATGGAGGTAATGGCAAGGTTGCTGAGAATCTGGCTGATGTCCTTGGCGCTTTCGATGAAGTCGAAGGGTTTGGGGTCGCGCGGGACGATGATGGTCGAGCCGGGCGGGATCAGATCCGCGCTGTGGCGCCAGAGGCTGACTTTCAGGGGCTGGGCGCTGCCGTCGGGGAAGATCACGAAGGCGCGATCCTTGTCGGCGTGGTAGGTGAAGCCGCCGGCTTCGCGGATGTAATCCTGCGGGTCTTTGTCTTTGCGGAACTGCAGGCTGGCGGGGGAGAGAACCTCGCCGTCCACGCGCACGGTGAGCGGGCGTTTGGGGATATGCAGGCGGTCTCCCGGTTCCAACAGCATGTCGAGCTCGGGTTTAAGCGATAGCACTGCCGGATCGGTTTCGACGGTGATGCGGCCCAGCGGTGCGACGTTTTCCAACTCGTGGGCCAGTTCGCGGACCATTTCGATCTGCGCCGCGTCAGGCGCATTCTTGTCGTGTTCGACGGCTCGGGCCAGCGCGCGTTTCATCTCCTGCGCCGAGGTGCGGAAGCGCATGCGCTCGGCCTTTCTTTGCGATTCGCGGCTGAAGATTGCGCCTTCCGGGTAGGCTTGTCCCGTCAGGCCCCCGGCGCGTTGCAGGAGATCCGATATGCGGTCGCCGGGCAGGATGTCATAAGGGCCGGGGTGGCGGACTTCGCCGGAGAGGGTCACGGTGCGCAGTTCGGCGGTTCTGGTGATCGAGGCGATGCGGATGGAATCGCCGGGCCGAAGCGGGATATTTTCGGGTGGGGTTTGCGAAAGATCGTAGGTCGTGCGGGCGGGGGTGTCTTCGGGCTGATTGGCCGTTGTCGCGGCGGTGATCTCAAGGCTGGATGTATCCGCATCGCGAGTAAGACCGCCCGCTACGGCCAGAAGGTGATCCAGCGTGACCCCCTCGGATATAGGGTAGAGGCCCGGGTTCATGGCCGCGCCCGTGAGGTTTACGGCGCTGTTTTTCAGGTATTTTCGTATCGAATCGTTTGTGGCGGATTCAGGCTCGCTATTCAAGTCTGTGCCCTGTGTATAACCGATCTTTTCGATCTTTTCAGGTTCGCGTTTATCCTCTTGTAACAATTTTTGTATTTCAGTTTTCCCCAGAAGTAACACCGTATCTTTTTCGTGGAGATCGAGGCCCGTCTTTCTTTCGGATACGGCACGCACCGAAAAATCAAAATACTGGGTTGAAAGCGTCTCCGGGCTCCAGCGTACGACGATTCCCATCAGCGGATAGATGTCCGGGCCGAACACATCGGGCGTGTCAAGGAGCGCAGAAAGGGTTCTGTTGCGGTTCAGGTCGTGCAGGCCGGGGCGGCGCGTGTGGCCCGCCAGTTCGACCATTCCGGCCCTGCGTTCCTGGGTTTTTTGGACGCTGAGGATTGCGCCATCTGAGAATAATCTTTTCTTTTCGTCCTCGATTTCCGATGCGTTTTCGCGCCCGTTGCTGTCAAGGTCGAGGAGAATGAATCGATTCTGACCCGGCGCGAGGATCCCGCCCGCAAGCGTGAGCATGTCGTCGAGGCTCAGCTTTTCGCTCTCCTTCGGCGCGGCGTAAGCGCCTTCGCGCAGTTCAAAGATGGCCGGACGCTTAACGTCGCCCGCGACGGCGACGGTCGGCCCCACGGGCTGGACGATGATCCGGTCTCCATCTTTCAGGCGCGTGTCGGCCAAGCTGGCGCCGCGCAGCATGAGGTCGTAGAGGTCGATGATTTGCGTGCGGCCCTCGCGCACCAGCCGGATTTTGCGCAAAGTTCCGGTTTTTTTGATTCCTCCGGCGGCGTTCAGCGCGTCGAGGGCGGTGTGGAAGACTGTGAGATTCTGCCGACCCGGTTTTTGCACGTGGCCGACGACGAGAATCCCCACCTGCCGCACCGAGGTCAGGGAGACATAGGCGCGGGTGTTGTGGAGGCTGGCGAGGGCCGCATCGACCTCCTCGCGGATTTCGCCGATCGTGCGGCCTGCGGCGGGAATGGGCGGGAGATCCTTCACGATTAGAAGGCCTTCGGAATTGATTTTATAGTTCTTCTGGTCCGTGCGCTGGCCAGTGAAGGTGATTTGCAGCTCATCGCCCGTGCCCAGAATAAAATCATCCTGAACGGCGCCCATAGGCGGCTGGTGTATGTTCTGAGGCTCCGCCGCCGCGCTTGCTGCGAATAAATCGTATCCGAATTGTTCGAGCCTTTGCTGCGCCCGCGCGGAATACATATCTTCGAGCGCGGAGGGAGTGGGGGCGTCGTTCTGAAAATCCGGTTCTTCGGATGTTTGTGCCTTTTGCCTCAGGGCCCTAGGTTTATAGGGATCGCCCCGGAGGCCCCTGTCGCTCTCCATCTGTCCAGCGGTATGTTGCGGCGCCTCCTCCGGCTGCGGAATATCGTACAGGTCGATTTGCGTATAGGCACGGTTTTCAAGCCACGATCCCGCGGGTTGGGGTAAATCCTCACCCTGCGCGTGCGCATGGGGAATCGCTGCGGTACAGAGAAGCAGGGCGGAAACAGCGATTGTGCGCGAAAAAAAGCGGCTCATGTTTTGCAAAATCCGGGCGGAATGCCCGTTCTCGAGCGCCTATTATAGCGTGCCGTTTTGCTTTTGTTAACGCTTTATTACGTTAAAGCTGCTTTGTCATGCGGCAGATTAAAGCGGCACGTCTTCGGACGTTTCGGGGCGCCGCTTGTCTTTGTACTGTTCGGCCGTGTCGAGAATCGAGTAGGCCACAGTTGTTATATGGCTGTTGATTCGGCGGAAGTCTCGGATTACGTCAGTGTGCAGGGCGCTGGTCGATATGGTGTCGGGCAGGCGGTTTCGCAGGCGTTTGATGTGCTGTTCCGTGCTTTTCTTTTCCGCCTCGCGCACGTATTTTTTGCCTTCGACGAGTTGGCGGGCGAGTCTGGGATCCTCGGAAATGAATATTGTTTGCGCCAGCTTCATGTTGTTCAGGATGGTATTGTGGAACGAGATGATCTCCTTGAAGCCCTCGTCCGAAAAGCGATGCTGTGCGTTGATTTTGGCGTTTACGATGTCCAAAAGGCTGTTGTCGATAATATCGCCGATATGCTCAAGGTTTGTTGAGTAACTTAGAATTTGCAACAGGCGGTCGGATTCCTTCGGGTCAAGCGCTTCTTCGTTTACGCGGGTCAGATACAGTTTTATGGCGTTGTGCAGGGCATCGACGACCACGTCCTGCTCGTGAACTTTTTCAGCCAGCTTGCTGTTGTCCTTTTTCAGGGCGCGCATGGTGTCGGCGAACATTTCCTCAACCATTTCAGCCATCCGCAGGGTTTCGCGGGCTGCGGCGGCCAGTGCGATCGTGGGGGAATTGAGGTCGGCCTCGTCCAGATATTGAGGCCGGGACGGGTCGTCGCCCTTATCGGTCTCTTTATTGATTTTTTCGCAAAAATCCGCGAGGAGCGGGACAAGGGGCATGAAAAGCAGGGCTAACGTGACGTTAAAGAACGTATGGAAGTGAACCACCTCGCGGCTGGTGGTTGAGGGCAGGTCCCCGAACCATTCGGATACAATCGGTATAAACGGCACCATCAAGATGACCGTTGTAATGCGCATAATCATGTTGCCGGAGGTGATTCGGCGGGCTGCGGCGCCCATTTTGAAGGTCATAGCAAAGGGAATAAACGCGCCGCCGAGATTTGCGCCCAGAACCAGCAGCATGCCCAGCTTGAGGCTTATAAGGCCGCTTCCGGCCAGAGACGAGATGATCAGGACCGAGGCCAGGCTTGAGTGCAGCATCCATGTGAAGAGGGCGGCGACCAGAAGGGCCAGCATCGGCTCCTTTTCCAGCGGGCCGAGGATGATGGGCAGGGTCTCGGACTGGCCGAGGGGCAGGGCGCTTTGCTTGATCGTGCTCAGGGACAGCAGAATCAGGCCAAGACCGATCAGGGCGCGGGCCAGGTGCTTGTTGCGCCCGCCATGCTCATAAAAATGGTGCAGTGTGACCCCGCACAGAAGAAAGGCGGGCATCAGCCATGAGAGATCGAACGTCAGGACCTGCGCGACCAGAGTCGTGCTGACATCCGCGCCGATCATCACGGCGAGGCCGGCGGCGGTGCCGATCATGCCCCTTGAGGCAAAGGAGGCCAAAACCATGGCTGTGGCCGTGGAGCTTTGCAGCACGGCCGTCACGCCAAGGCCAGACAGAAAGGCATAAAAGCGGTTTTTCGTGTTTTTTGCGATCACACGGCGCAGGGAGGTGGCATAAGCGCGGGTGAAGCCCAGCTTGACCATCCGTGTTCCCCAGAGGAGGAGGGCAACGCCTCCGATGATCTTAAACAGAATCAGGGTAATGGAATCCGCGCCTTCGATAGTACTCTCCCAACCTTATAATCTCTTTTATGAAGGATTTTTTTTGTCCTAAACAATCAGGGGACTCGCGAGGGGACGCCAATCCAATCTTTAATGTTGTTCATAACCGCCTTTTAAATGCAAGAGGCGGTGCAGCATGGCGGGCGGAGTATCCGCATTATTCTCTTGGGGGCAGGTAGGGAGCGGGATTCCCGCGTTTTTCAAAGGGGCTAAAAAAAAATCGAAAAAAATGAAAAAAAGTTTAAAAACATGTTTGACAGGGTATGGGGGAGTCTGTATAAACCCACTCACCTCTGACGGGGACTACCCCGGAAAGAGGGCAAAAGCACGGTAACACGTGCGGATTTGACTGCGGAAGATCTTCGGATTATAGTCGGTCATCATCAAAGAAAATCAGGACGGGTTTTGCCCTCCTTTTTTTGGGGGCCCTTAGATAGTTTATTTGAGGGTCCGGGGTTCTTGTACATCGTGAACAGGGAAAGAAGAGATACGCAGGCAGCAGTGTTTGCATTGCATTGGATGCATTGTACAAAAAAGACTGTTTGCTTGAGCGTATCTTTTGACGCACATTTGTAACTCTAGTTACAAATTTTTAAAATTGTGATGCAAATCACAATGCAGCAAGCAAAAAGTCTTTGAAGCATTTAGCTTCAAAACCCAAAAATTCAATTTTGAGCGTTTTGATGGATTCAAACATGAGAGTTTGATCCTGGCTCAGAACGAACGCTGGCGGCAGGCCTAACACATGCAAGTCGAACGGATGTAGCAATACATTAGTGGCGCACGGGTGCGTAACGCGTGGGAATATACCCCTTGGTAAGGAATAATGTCTGGAAACGGACACTAATACCTTATAATGACTTCGGTCCAAAGATTTATCGCCAAGGGATTAGCCCGCGTCTGATTAGGTAGTTGGTGGGGTAACGGCCTACCAAGCCTACGATCAGTAGCTGGTCTGAGAGGATGATCAGCCACACTGGAACTGAGACACGGTCCAGACTCCTACGGGAGGCAGCAGTGAGGAATATTGCGCAATGGGGGAAACCCTGACGCAGCCATGCCGCGTGAGTGAAGAAGGCCTTAGGGTTGTAAAGCTCTTTCAGTCGTGAAGATAATGACGGTAGCGACAGAAGAAGCCCCGGCTAAATTCGTGCCAGCAGCCGCGGTAATACGAATGGGGCAAGCGTTGTTCGGAATCACTGGGCTTAAAGCGTGCGCAGGCGGATATGAAAGTCAGGAGTGAAATCCCAGGGCTCAACCTTGGAATTGCTTTTGAAACTCCATATCTAGAATCCGGTAGAGGTCAGTGGAATTCCGAGTGTAGAGGTGAAATTCGCAGATATTCGGAGGAACACCAGTGGCGAAGGCGACTGACTGGACCGGTATTGACGCTCAGGCACGAAAGCGTGGGGAGCAAACAGGATTAGATACCCTGGTAGTCCACGCCGTAAACGATGTGTGCTAGTTGTCGGGGTTTAAGACCTCGGTGACGCAGCGAAAGCATTAAGCACACCGCCTGGGGAGTACGGCCGCAAGGTTAAAACTCAAAGGAATTGACGGGGACCCGCACAAGCGGTGGAGCATGTTGTTTAATTCGAAGCAACGCGAAGAACCTTACCCACACTTGACATACCTCTTGGGACTTTCAGAGATGATTGTCTTCGGTTCGGCCGGGGAGGATACAGGTGCTGCATGGCTGTCGTCAGCTCGTGTCGTGAGATGTTTGGTTAAGTCCAGCAACGAGCGCAACCCTTATCGTATGTTGCCATCATTCAGTTGGGCACTCGTACGAGACTGCCGGTGTCAAGCCGGAGGAAGGCGGGGATGACGTCAAGTCATCATGGCCCTTACGTGTGGGGCTACAAACGTGCTACAATGGCAACTACAGTGAGCAGCCACTCCGCGAGGAGGCGCTAATCTCTAAAAGTTGTCTCAGTTCGGATTGTTCTCTGCAACTCGAGAGCATGAAGTTGGAATCGCTAGTAATCGCAAATCAGCATGTTGCGGTGAATACGTTCCCGGGTCTTGTACACACCGCCCGTCAAGTCATGGGAGTTGGTTCTACCTGAAGGCGCTACGCTAACCGCAAGGAGGCAGGCGACCACGGTAGGGTCAGCGACTGGGACTAAGTCGTAACAAGGTAGCCGTAGGGGAACCTGCGGCTGGATCACCTCCTTTCTAAGGATGTTATCTGGTGCCTTTCTAACGAAAGCGCAAATGCTGTTGCCCGCATATCTCTTTTTTCCTTGAATAGGATCAGCCAAATTAATCATCTGGGGCTGCGGTACCCGTGATGGTACGCACCTAAAAAAGGGCTCGTAGCTCAGTTGGTTAGAGCACACGCTTGATAAGCGTGGGGTCGGAAGTTCAAGTCTTCCCGGGCCCACCATTTCCTAAAGTTTTAATAAAGCTTTACGAGACGGTAAATCTGCCTTATAATTATCGTATCTTTGTACGTTTTTAAGGAAGGGGCTGGCTCTCAGGAGCCGTATTAGAGGTGTGCCAATGAAAAGACTTCTTTTATCCGCGGCTATTGTTCTTGGTGGTTTCGCTTTTGTGGGCACTGCACACGCAGCGGCTTGCGGGCCGGTTTCCACGGGCAGTTTTTCGACGGTTGTTACGTCGATCACGTCTACGCCTATTCCCTGCAGCGGTCGGCAGCAATGTCGTCAAACCCGCAACAAGATCAGGAACTCCGCGAGAGCGACTCAAACAAACATTAATTCCGGTTGCTCGATCATGAACAACATGTATCAGGGTGGCATCGGTCTTGGTAATCTTGGTAATTTTACCAATATGTTTGCCGGTCAGTTGGCACAGATTACGAATATCTTGAACCAGGCGAAGGCCTTGTCTAACGGTAATCCCACGGCGGCTCAGGTTGCGCAAATCCAGCAGCTTGTGGCTCAGGCCAAGTCTCTGTCAGACCAGCTTTTGCAGCAGGCGCGGCAGATGGCCAAACAGATAGCTCAGTCGGTTCAGGTTAACCTCAACTAAGACTGTTTTTGCGAGCAGGTGTTTTTCTGGCTGATTTTAGAGAGGCTTTAGCGGGCCCTTAGCTCAGCTGGGAGAGCGCCTGATTTGCATTCAGGAGGTCAGCGGTTCGATCCCGCTAGGGTCCACCAACTCTTCTGTTCAAGGAATTTTACTGCGGTCTTCTTTCCCGGGTTTGGCTAGGTCAAAAATGAGGCGTTTAAGACGTTTCCTTTCTGGTTTATCCAGGTTCTTGTACATCGTAAATAGGTTTGAAATGACATCAACTCAGATGTTGATTCGCTTCACAGTGGCTCTTGCCGCTGCGGCGCGTATCGTATCTGAATTGAAAACTCCAAGTGTAGCCGGGCTCCTAGCCGGGTCCGGCTCAAACAATGTCTAACAAATATGCTGGTGATTACTTCGGACCTCATAGGGTCTGGGGTGAGAGCCAAACTGTCAAAGCATGAGCAGCGGATTTATCCCTGCGCGTGATTTGAATTCAAGCGTTTTGAAGGGCATCTGGTGAATGCCTTGGCGATTAGAGGCGAAGAAGGACGTGACAGGCTGCGAAAAGCTGCGGCGAGGTGCCAATACCCGTTGACCCGCAGATATCCGAATGGGGAAACCCACTCTTTATAGAGTATCTTGACGTGAATACATAGCGTCTTGAAGCAAACCTGGGGAAGTGAAACATCTCAGTACCCAGAGGAAAGGAAATCAACCGAGACTCCGTTAGTAGTGGCGAGCGAACGCGGACCAGCCCAGTGGCTGTTTTGTAATAACGAGAAGTGTCTGGAAAGTCACACCATAGTAGGTGATAGTCCTGTATCGGTAAAAAGCAAAACAGTCCTTGAGTAGGACGGAACACGTGAAATTCTGTCTGAACATGGGGGGACCATCCTCCAAGGCTAAGTACTCCTAATCGACCGATAGTGAACAAGTACCGTGAGGGAAAGGTGAAAAGAACCCCGATAAGGGGAGTGAAATAGACCTGAAACCGGATGCCTACAAGCAGTCGGAGGAGCATTAAGCTCTGACGGCGTACCTTTTGTATAATGGGTCAGCGAGTTAGTCTGTCATGCAAGCTTAAGCCGATAGGCGTAGGCGTAGCGAAAGCGAGTCTTAAACGGGCGCTCAGTATGACGGATTAGACCCGAAACCCGGTGATCTAGATATGGACAGGTTGAAGGTTGGGTAACACCAACTGGAGGACCGAACCCATCGACGTTGCAAAGTCGTGGGATGATCTGTGTCTAGGGGTGAAAGGCCAATCAAACCGGGTAATAGCTGGTTCTCCGCGAAATCTATTTAGGTAGAGCGTTATGTTATCACCTTCGGGGGTAGAGCACTGGAAGGGCTAGGGGGGCGCGAGCCTTACCAAACCTTACCAAACTCCGAATACCGAAGAGTGCAATCATAGCAGACAGACTACGGGTGATAAGGTCCGTGGTCAAAAGGGAAACAGCCCAGACCAACAGCTAAGGTCCCCAAATGACGACTAAGTGGAAAAGCAAGTCGGATGTCCATAACAACCAGGAAGTTGGCTTAGAAGCAGCCATCTTTTAAAGAAAGCGTAATAGCTCACTGGTCTAAATAAGACGTCTGGCGGCGAAGATGTAACGGGTCTTAAGTCGTCTACCGAAGCTTTGGGCGCAACTTTGTTGCGCGGTAGCGGAGCATTCTGTAAGCCTGCGAAGGGTAACCGCGAGGTTATCTGGAGGTATCAGAAGAGAGAATGCTGACATGAGTAACGATAAAGAGTGTGAGAAACACTCTCGCCGAAATCCCAAGGGTTCCTGCTTTAAGTTAATCTGAGCAGGGTAAGCCGGCCCCTAAGGCGAGGGCGAAAGCCGTAGTCGATGGGAACCACGTTAATATTCGTGGGCCAGTGGATGTGTGACGGTGTCCGTAAATTGTTCTTCCTTATTGGATTGGGAGGGCGATGAAGGACATCCAGGAAATAGCCTCCACATAGACCGTACCCTAAACCGACACAGGTGGGATGGTAGAGTATACCAAGGCGCTTGAGAGAACTGTCCTGAAGGAACTCGGCAAATTACTTGCGTAACTTCGGGATAAGCAAGCCCTGTCAGAAGGCAACTTTTGACGGGGGGCACAGACTAGGGGGTAGCGACTGTTTATCAAAAACACAGGGCTCTGCGAACACGCGAGTGGACGTATAGGGTCTGACGCCTGCCCGGTGCCGGAAGGTTAAGAGGAGGAGTGCAAGCTCTGAATTGAAGCCCCGGTAAACGGCGGCCGTAACTATAACGGTCCTAAGGTAGCGAAATTCCTTGTCGGGTAAGTTCCGACCTGCACGAATGGCGTAACG